>BABF01000508.1_pt1 | contig 9225 bp, 8 predicted proteins | sample 270288 | NCBI WGS metagenome assembly BABF01 (sample SAMD00036535, study PRJNA27877) | human gut metagenome | isolation source: feces from healthy human sample In-M, Infant, Female | reverse complement strand
TTGCTCTTTAGAGCGCCTGGAAGCGCTGCGCGAAGAGCAAATGGCGATTTGGTGAGAAGCCGCGTTATGACGGTCGCTGCCGCCACAGTCATGAGCATCACGCTGATGATGAGCCGTGTGTCGTACGTTTTGCTAACCCGCAGGAAGGTTCTGTTGTTTTTGACGATCAGATCCGTGGTCCGATCGAGTTCAGCAACCAGGAGCTGGATGATCTGATTATCCGCCGTACCGATGGTTCCCCAACCTATAACTTCTGTGTGGTTGTCGATGACTGGGATATGGAAATCACCCACGTTATCCGTGGCGAAGACCATATCAACAACACACCGCGCCAGATTAACATTCTTAAGGCTCTGAAAGCGCCGGTACCGGTTTACGCGCACGTTTCTATGATCAACGGCGATGACGGTAAAAAACTGTCCAAACGTCACGGGGCGGTCAGCGTAATGCAGTATCGTGATGATGGTTATCTGCCAGAAGCACTGCTGAACTATCTGGTGCGTCTGGGCTGGTCCCACGGCGATCAGGAAATCTTCACTCGTGAAGAGATGATTAAATACTTCACTCTGAATGCCGTCAGCAAATCTGCCAGTGCGTTCAACACCGACAAGCTGCTGTGGCTGAACCATCACTACATTAACGCGTTGCCGCCGGAGTATGTTGCTACTCACTTACAGTGGCACATTGAGCAGGAAAATATCGATACCCGTAACGGCCCGCAGCTGGCTGATCTGGTGAAACTGCTGGGCGAACGCTGCAAGACGCTGAAAGAGATGGCACAGAGCTGCCGTTATTTCTACGAAGATTTTGCTGAGTTCGATGCCGACGCCGCGAAAAAACATCTGCGTCCGGTAGCGCGTCAGCCGCTGGAAGTAGTTCGTGACAAACTGACTGCGATTACTGACTGGACCGCTGAAAACGTTCATCACGCTATTCAGGCGACGGCGGATGAGCTGGAAGTGGGTATGGGTAAAGTTGGTATGCCGCTGCGTGTCGCCGTAACCGGTGCGGGGCAGTCTCCGGCGCTGGATGTTACCGTTCACGCAATCGGTAAGACCCGCAGTATCGAGCGTATCAACAAAGCGCTGGCTTTTATTGCTGAACGCGAAAATCAGCACTAATTAGCGCATAAAAGATAAACGGCAGGAGAGATACCCCTGCCGTTTTTTATTTATGCTGATTCATCTATGTCGAGACGAGCAAGAAAATTACGAATTCCTTCGCGTGACAAAAATTGCGCAACTTTTTCTTGCTCACTGTGAGTCATGTTGTCTATTGCGCTGATGATTTGCCGATAAGCAGGAGTGCGAATACCCGGTGCGTATTCGGCAAGGGGTTCTTCGGCTTCCAGAAGCATCGGTGTGTTATGGAAGGCTGGCGTGTTCTGAATAAACTCGCAAACTTGCGTATCGACCAGAATAAGTCTGGCACGACCGCCTTTCACGCCGGGAAATTTTTCCGTTTTCCAGCCTTTTTCTCTGATCCAACGGTTAACAGTTTGTTTAGCCACGCCGAGGCATTCAGCCAGTTCTTCGGTGGTCATTTTATTGCGTAATCTTTTCATATTATTTGCTATCGCGAATCCCTAAGCGTTGTAACAATCCGATAATCCCTTCCCGCAGAAGCAAGGATGTAAACTGTTTTTGTTCAACTGGCGTCATCTCTTTCGCCAGTGTCACCAGCAACACTTCAAGCGGCGCATCACCAGAAAGGGCTGGCGCTTCTCCCTGACCTTCTGGACGTTCAGCATTGCGAATATATTCACGAACCTGTTCATTGACGTGAACCAGTCGAGCTTTGCCACCCTGGACGCCTGGTTTTGGTGACGTTGTCCAGCCTTCCTTGCGTACCCATTTATTAATGGTCTGGCGGCTATAGCCAGTCAGTCTGGCAAGTTCATCTGGCGTCATCCTCTCCTTGAACATAACAATTCCCTGAATGTATGTGGGTCTATTAGTAGTTCATTTTATAACACCACTTTACAGGAAACCGTGACATGAATAACTACTGAATGCGAGCGGTTTTCCAAAATTGTTCATTTGCCTGATTTTTCAGCGATTGAAACTACACGTGGCAATTTGCCGTTGACACATTCGGGCGGAATTCATATGATGCCGCCCGTCAACTCGACAAGCTTTACGTGATGGGGCTATAGCTCAGCTGGGAGAGCGCTTGCATGGCATGCAAGAGGTCAGCGGTTCGATCCCGCTTAGCTCCACCAAATTTTGCACCCAGCAAATTTGGTACGTAAACGACTCGTGGGGCTATAGCTCAGCTGGGAGAGCGCTTGCATGGCATGCAAGAGGTCAGCGGTTCGATCCCGCTTAGCTCCACCAAATTTCAAACCCTCGCTGCAAAGCGGGGGTTTTTTGTCTCTGCCTTTTGCCGCTTTTGTAATACAGTCTATATCCTGGCAGTGCCGTGTGGTGAATGCATCACTGACTGAAAAAACAGCAACAGGCTGGCCCCTGTTTGCTTCGCGATGCGAATAAACTTATTATTTGTGTGCCTGAAAACCCCGATCAGTGAGAGTAGTGTACTCATGTTTGTGGAGCATAACCTGATAAAAAATATCAAGATATTCACACTAGCGTTTACGCTCACCGTGGTACTTATTCAGCTATCCCGTTTAATTTCGCCACTTGCTGTTATCCATTCCAATTATATCTTTCTGGCGTGGATGCCACTGTGCGTAATGCTGTCAATCTTGTTTATCTTTGGCTGGCGTGGTGTCGTTCCCATTTTATGCGGGATGTTTTGCACCAATCTGTGGAACCTGCATCTCTCTTTTTTACAGACCGCCGTCATGATCGGCAGCCAGGCGTTTGCAGTCCTGTGTGCCTGTGCAATATTACGCTGGCAATTGGGGACGCGTTGGCGTTATGGATTGACCAGCCGATACGTCTGGCAACGTCTGTTCTGGCTTGGTTTGGTGGCGCCGATTGGCATCAAATGCAGCATGTATCTTGTGGGAAATTTCTTTGATTTTCCGCTAAAGATATCTACCTTTTTCGGCGATGCGGATGCCATTTTCACGGTCGTTGATTTGCTAAGCCTTTTCACCGCAGTGCTGATTTACAACATGCTTTTTTACTATCTCACCCGCATGATTGTAAGTCCCCACTTTGCACAGATATTGTGGCGTAGGGATATCGCTCCGTCGTTGAGCAAAGAGAAACGCGCATTTACCTTAAGCTGGCTGGCAGCTCTTAGCGTGCTGCTACTTCTGATGTGCACACCGTATGAAAATGACTTTATTGCCGGTTACCTGGTACCTGTTTTCTTTATCATCTTTACCCTCGGTGTCGGTAAGATTCGCTATCCGTTTTTAAATCTCACCTGGGCTGTTTCAACGCTTTGCCTTCTGAATTACAACCAGAACTTTTTGCAAGGGGTACTAACCGAATATTCGCTGGCATTTATTCTCGCAGTACTGATTTCCTTTAGTGTTTGCCTGCTCTATATGGTGCGTATTTATCATCGTAGTGAATGGCTTAACCGCCGCTGGCATTTGCAGGCGCTGACCGATCCGTTAACGCTTCTACCCAACTTTCGTGCGTTGGAGCAAGCGCCGGAGCAAGAGGCGGGCAAGAGTTTTTGCTGCCTGCGCATTGATAATCTTGAGTTTATGAGTCGTCATTACGGCTTAATAATGCGCGTTCACTGTATCCGCTCAATTTACCGTACGCTGCTGCCGTTGATGCAGGAAAACGAAAAGTTGTATCAATTGCCGGGTAGTGAACTGCTGTTAGTGCTGAGCGGGCCGGAAACGGAAGGGCGACTCCAGCATATGGTTAACATCCTGAATAGTCGGCAAATTCACTGGAACAATACCGGGCTGGATATGGGCTATGGTGCTGCCTGGGGGCGTTTTGATGGAAATCAGGAAACCCTGCAACCCTTGTTGGGGCAGTTAAGCTGGCTGGCGGAGCAATCCTGCGCACATCATCATGTGCTGGCGCTGGATAGCAGAGAGGAGATGGTTTCCGGGCAAACCACTAAACAGGTGCTATTGCTGAATACCATTCGCACGGCGTTAGATCAGGGTGATTTGCTGCTCTACGCCCAGCCAATTCGCAACAAAGAGGGTGAAGGTTATGATGAGATCCTCGCGCGACTGAAGTATGACGGCGGCATTATGACCCCGGATAAGTTTCTGCCCCTTATTGCTCAGTTTAACCTTAGCGCGCGTTTTGATTTGCAAGTGCTGGAATCCTTGTTGAAGTGGCTGGCAACACACCCTTGCGACAAAAAAGGTCCACGCTTTTCAGTCAATTTAATGCCGCTCACGCTGCTGCAAAAGAATATTGCCGGGCGGATTATTCGTCTGTTTAAGCGTTATTACATCTCCCCGCAGGCGGTCATTCTTGAGATCACCGAGGAGCAGGCGTTTTCTAACGCAGAAAGCAGCATGTACAACATCGAGCAGCTGCATAAGTTTGGTTTCCGGATTGCGATTGATGACTTTGGCACCGGATATGCCAACTACGAACGGTTAAAGCGTTTGCAGGCTGATATCATCAAAATTGATGGCGTCTTTGTGAAAGATATCGTCACGAACACGCTGGATGCGATGATTGTGAGATCAATTACCGATCTGGCGAAAGCGAAGTCATTGAGTGTGGTCGCGGAGTTTGTCGAGACGCCACAGCAGCAGGCGCTATTGCATAAACTTGGGGTGCAATATCTGCAAGGATATTTAATTGGTCGTCCGCAGCCATTAGCTGATTAACAGGCGTAAAAAAGCCGGGGAATTATCCCCGGCTTTTTTATGTATGGTCTTACAGCACCAGTGCTGCGATTGACGCAGACAGCACACTCACCAGGGTAGAGCCGTAAACCAGTTTCAGACCGAAGCGAGAAACCACGTTACCTTGCTCTTCATTCAGGCCTTTAACCGCACCCGCGATAATCCCGATTGAAGAGAAGTTAGCGAAGGAAACCAGGAACACAGAGATGATGCCTTCCGCACGCGGAGAGAGCGTGGAAGCAATTTTCTGCAGATCCATCATCGCAACGAACTCGTTGGAAACCAGTTTGGTCGCCATGATACTGCCCACTTGCAGTGCTTCACTGGAAGGAACACCCATCACCCATGCAATCGGATAGAAGATGTAGCCCAGGATGCCCTGGAAGGAGATGCTGTAGCCAAACCAGCCAGTCACGGTGGCAAACAGTGCGTTCAGCGCGGCGATCAGGGCGATAAAGCCGATCAGCATCGCGGCAACGATAATGGCAACCTTGAAACCTGCCAGAATGTATTCACCCAGCATTTCGAAGAAGCTCTGACCTTCGTGCAGGTTGGACATCTGAATATTTTCTTCACTGGCATCAACACGGTAAGGGTTGATCAGCGACAGCACGATAAAGGTGCTGAACATGTTCAGTACCAGCGCCGCAACGACGTATTTCGGCTCCAGCATGGTCATGTATGCACCAACGATGGACATCGACACGGTGGACATCGCCGTTGCTGCCATGGTGTACATACGATTGCGGGAGATTTTGCCGAGGATATCTTTATAGGCAATAAAGTTTTCAGACTGACCCAGAATCAGGGAGCTGACGGCGTTAAAGGATTCCAGTTTGCCCATGCCGTTGACTTTGGAGAGCAGGAAACCAATTGCGCGGATAATCACCGGCAATACGCGAATATGCTGGAGAATACCGATCAGCGCAGAGATAAAGACGATTGGGCACAGCACTTTCAGGAAGAAGAATGCCAGGCCTTGATCATTCATGCTACCAAAGACGAAGTTAGTCCCTTCGTTGGCAAATCCGAGCAGTTTTTCGAACATTTCGGAGAAGCCTTTCACGAAGCCCAGACCAACGTCGGAGTTCAGGAAGAACCACGCCAGTAACACTTCGATAACAAGCAGTTGAATAACATAACGGATACGAATTTTTTTGCGGTCGCTGCTTACCAGCAGTGCGAGAATCGCAACAACGGCAAGTGCCAGTACAAAATGAAGGACGCGGTCCATATTTGCTCCAAATATGAGGCAGGTTAAATTTCCGTGCACATTCTATGTAACATGGTTAAGGAAAACGAGATCTGACACACAATATAATGACGTCCTGTGACAAGCTTCAAAAATAGTGATCTGTCATACATTTCTGCTATGTTGTGTATGGAAGCGGAAGGTTATGTAAATGTGCTAATATTAAACATAACCATAACATTCGAGTCATCTATCTTTTCGTAGTCATAATCCTGGTCTATCAGAGAAATCATCACAACCCATTTAAATGAGTTTGATAATCATTCTCATTTAACGTAGCATGAAACATAGCAAAGGCTATGTTTTAGAGGCACAAGATGACGAACTATCGCGTTGAGAGTAGCAGCGGACGGGCGGCGCGCAAGATGAGGCTCGCATTAATGGGACCTGCGTTCATTGCGGCGATTGGTTATATCGATCCCGGTAACTTTGCGACCAATATTCAGGCGGGTGCCAGCTTCGGCTATCAGTTATTGTGGGTTGTCGTTTGGGCTAACCTGATGGCGATGCTGATTCAAATCCTCTCGGCCAAACTGGGGATTGCCACCGGTAAAAATCTGGCGGAGCAGATTCGCGATCACTACCCGCGTCCCGTCGTGTGGTTCTATTGGGTTCAGGCAGAAATTATTGCGATGGCAACCGACCTGGCGGAATTTATTGGTGCGGCGATCGGTTTTAAACTCATTCTTGGTGTTTCGTTGTTGCAGGGCGCGGTGCTGACGGGGATCGCGACTTTCCTTATTTTAATGCTGCAACGTCGCGGGCAAAAACCGCTGGAGAAAGTGATTGGCGGGTTACTGTTGTTTGTTGCCGCGGCTTACATTGTCGAGTTGATTTTCTCCCAGCCTAACCTGGCGCAGCTGGGTAAAGGAATGGTGATCCCGAGTTTACCTACTTCGGAGGCGGTCTTCCTGGCAGCGGGCGTGTTAGGGGCGACGATTATGCCGCATGTGATTTATTTGCACTCTTCGCTCACTCAGCATTTACATGGCGGTTCGCGTCAACAACGTTATTCCGCCACCAAATGGGATGTGGCTATCGCCATGACGATTGCCGGTTTTGTCAATCTGGCGATGATGGCTACAGCTGCGGCGGCGTTCCACTTTTCTGGTCATACTGGTGTTGCCGATCTTGATGAGGCTTATCTGACGCTGCAACCGCTGTTAAGCCATGCTGCGGCAACGGTCTTTGGATTAAGCCTGGTTGCTGCCGGACTGTCTTCAACGGTGGTGGGGACGCTGGCGGGGCAGGTAGTGATGCAGGGCTTCATTCGCTTTCATATCCCGCTGTGGGTGCGTCGTACAGTCACCATGCTGCCGTCATTTATCGTCATTCTGATGGGATTAGATCCGACACGGATTCTGGTTATGAGTCAGGTGCTGTTAAGTTTTGGTATCGCCCTGGCGCTGGTTCCACTGTTGATTTTCACCAGTGACAGCAAGTTGATGGGCGATCTGGTGAACAGTAAACGCGTAAAACAGACAGGCTGGGTGATTGTGGTGCTGGTAGTGGCGCTGAATATCTGGTTACTGGTAGGAACGGCACTGGGATTGTAGTTGAATGAGCGTCGCATTTGGCACCATTGGCGGATGCGGCGTAAATGCTTTATCCGCCCTACGCGTTAAAGAGCTGGTTTGTAGGCCTGATAAGACGCGCTAGCGTCGCATCAGGCATTGTGCTCCATTGACGGATGCGTTTAATGGCGGTGTCCATGTCCGCGGCCTTTTCCACGATGATCGTCACGATCGCGCCAGCCTTCACGATAGCCACGCTCATACGCTTTACGCTTATCCCAGCCACGATGGTAGCCATTATCATGACGCCACCAGCGGTTTTTACGCCATTCATAATTGCGGTGCCAGTAGTCACGGTCGCGCCAGTGACCACCGTCCCAGTAATTACCGTAATGATCGCGATCGCCAATTTGTAATTTGATTGATGGCAGTAGGGTGATTTCACTTGCGTTTGCCGCAAGCGGGGTAAATGCCATCAGGGCGGCCGCCAGAAACAGTGACCTGAACATTGTTATTCTCCTTCACGATCGAAGCCGTCAGCGGCCTGTTAACGCAATATTACGGGGAGGTAAAGCGCCGTATCATCGCCATAACTCTTAAATCATAAAGGAGAGCATTTTTTGCTAAACGTTATCGTGGGGTGGCTGTTGCTTCTGACGATTGACCATCATCATCGGCTTACCTGCTAATAACAGCCATGCCGGGAGCATGACGATACAGAGCAGCGGTAGCAATGTGGTATTGGGTACAACGACTGCCGCCATAAAAAGACTTAACCAGCCATCGCGTGTTACCACCAGCACGATGCCGAGTATAGCGCAGGAAACGGTTATTGCCGCTGGAACGGCGGGAACGTGCTCATGAAGCATCAACCCTAATGCCACGCCGACAAACACTGCCGGGAAGATTCGCCCACCGCGAAAGCCACTGGCGGCAGCAACGACCAGGGCGGCAAGTTTTATCACCGCCAGCAAAAAGTAATCGCTGGTGCTGAAAGCCTGATTTGCCACCATCTGCTGCATCTCATCCAGCCCTTTAAACAGCGAAACCGGTCCACCAATAACCCCCAGAATACCGAGAATAAGTCCGCCAATACCCAGCACGAACACCGGATTTTTCATTTGATGCATCATCGCGTGCAACCGTGGTAAGCACCATACGGCGACCATCCCTGCTGCGATGGCAATCGCCGCGACAATTGCACCGCTGAGAATATCGGTCATTTCCATCTGTCCGTAATGCGCAATGGGCAGTGAAAAATGAGGATGGAAAAATAATCCGGTAGTAAGTGCACCAGCTGCTGCCGCCATTAACGGCGCAAAGAGACGATCCCATAGCGGAACTTCATTACTGCCATTTAAGGTTTGCGAAAATATCAATGCCGCCGCAACAGGTGTGCCAAACAGCGCGCCGATAGTTCCGGCAGAGGCTAAAATAGTCCACTCCATTCGGTTGACGCGCGGTAACAGACGAGCGCCAATGGCGACGGCAAGGGCGATATTGACGGTCATGATCGGATGTTCTGGCCCCAGGCTGACGCCGCCAGCAAGACCGAGAATTAATGCTACGATAAGTCCTGGTAGCGCAGAGGGCGGAACCGGTGCGCCGATAAGCGGTTCACAGGCGGGGTCTGGTCCGGCATGACCCTGGCTGAAAGGGATAACCAACCCCACCGCAATACCCGACGAATCACCCGGGAAGATCTGCTA
>BABF01000571.1_pt1 | contig 9266 bp, 11 predicted proteins | sample 270288 | NCBI WGS metagenome assembly BABF01 (sample SAMD00036535, study PRJNA27877) | human gut metagenome | isolation source: feces from healthy human sample In-M, Infant, Female | reverse complement strand
CGTCGTAGCAGATCCCCGGGTGAATCGTCGTGGTTGATACATACGGATGAGGTCAGCTGGAGAACGAGATGGTTGGATTATTTAAAGCACCGGTTTATTGCTGCCTACAGTTCAGGCTTTATCGGCAACGCCAGCCAGATGGATTATTTATCCGGAACCTACGCGGCCCTGACCATGTCGTCCTTAAAATGGTGCCTGAATCATGACTATGATACGGTGCGGGAGGTAGTTCCGCCTTTTGTCCGCAATATCCTTCTGGCAATGCAGGAGTTCCAGCAGCCATAACATAAATGCAAAGAACATGGGGAGAAGCTATGAAATATTTTGGAGCAGGACTGGGGGAAATGCATAAGGAACTGGGAACGATGATACGGAAGGCGGATCGTCTGGAGGATGCCAGGCGTCTGTTTTCAGAGCTTCATGGCGCCCTGCATCTTTCGGAGGTGTCGGGGGGAGAGGAGAATGAGCTGGACCGGCTGACCGGAGACCTGGAGGACCCGGAGTATGCGGTGATGGTGACATCAAAGGATGAGACGATCGCCTGGGCCCTCTGGCATATTGCCAGGCTGGAGGATTTGACCATGAATCTTCTGGTCTCCGGAGGGGAGCAGGTATGGAACCGGGAGTGGGCCAGGCGTCTGGGAACAGCAGTTGCAGATACCGGCAACGCGATGAGTGACGATCAGATCATGGAGCTCAGCAAGGCGCTGCGCCCCGCCGAACTGCTGCAATACAGGAGCGCGGTCGGCAGAAGGACGAGACAGATCGTGGAAGGACTGACGGCCGATGATATGAAGCGGGAGGTTCGAAAAGAAGACTTAAAACGGATACGGGAGGAAGGCGGCGTCACAGCACAGGAGGACTCGGTCTGGCTTCTGGATTATTGGGAAAAGAAGGACGTGGCAGGGCTTTTGCTCATGCCGCCGACACGGGACCCCATGCTGCATTTAAACGACTGCTGTAAATGGAAACAGCAGATACGGTCGAAGAAAAAGTTTTATAGAAGCTAAATGAAAAAAATTGTAACTGGCCTGTAACGAATCGGGTTTCTGCAACACTAATTAACAGAGAGGAGGAAACACATATATGGATTCCATGGAACAGATCTATTTATCACACGCCAAAACAGTATATGCCTTTCTCCTGACGAAGACACAGAACCCGGATCTGGCGGAGGAACTGACCCAGGAAACATTCTATCAGGCGGTGAAAAGCATCCACAAATTCAAAGAGCAGAGCAGTGTATCTACCTGGCTCTGCGGCATTGCGCGGAACGTATGGTTCGATCATCTGCGGAAGCAGAAGGGCAGGGCCGATTTCGAGGAAGCGGAAGAGCTTGCAGTCCCTTCCGCGGAGGAGGAAGTGTTCTGTTCCTGGGATCAGCTTTCGGTCATGAAGCTGCTTCATCATCTGGAGGACCCCATGCGGGAGGTGATGTATCTGCGCCTGACCGGCAGTCTGACCTTTGGCCAGATCGGAGAGATCATGGGGAAGAGCGAGAACTGGGCGAGAGTGACTTTCTATCGGGGAAAGGAAAGAATTGTAAAGGAGGCGAAGGAAAATGAAACAGAACATACCCTGTGAAATGATCCGCGATCTTCTTCCGCTGTATGTGGAAGGGCTGACGTCCGAGGAGAGCAGCAGGCAGATCGAGGCGCATATGGAGACCTGTGAGGACTGCCGCGGCCGGTATCTGCGGATGAAAGAGGACCTTGGACGTGAAACGGATGTAAAACAAAAAGAAAATGAACGGGAAATCGATTATTTGAAAAAAATCAGGAAGAGCAATCTGCGAAAAGTACTTTTAGGCATTGGCTCCGCATTTGCCGTAGTCCTGCTGGCCCTGTTTTTAAAGCTGTTTGTCATCGGATACCCGGTGGATTCCTATCTGGTGACGTATGCAAATGTGAACGAACATATGCTGGCGGTCGGAGGTGTCTTTTACGATTCCGCCTCTGTGTACCGGAGGTATAAACTGGTAGGAGAGAATGATGGAAATACAAAACTGGTGATCTATGCGTGTCTGCCGTCTGCCTGGAACAGGAGCGGAGTATTTAACCTGAACATTGACCTGGCGGAGATGGGAACGGATCTTTCCATCAATGGAATGACCGTGAAGCAGGACGGAACCATTGTAAGCAGGCAGGCAAATGAATTGTTCGCCGCGAAGCACCCGTATGTGGGAGATATGTCCGCCAACGGCAGAGTCGCACAGCTGCTCGGAATCGGCAGGGCGCTTGGCAGCTTTAAAAATGAGCTTCAGACTTCGAAGGAACCGTATGGCTGGACATTGAACTTTGAGAACAGCGCGGCGAATTCGGCTGTGTTTGAAGAGCAAATGAAGGGATACGCCTGTGTCCTGATGGCTCTGACCGGAAATCTGGGAGAGGTCAATTGGACGTACACGGTCGAACTGGAAGACGGGCCGCAGGTAAGACAGGGGACCATGACCAGGGAGGCCTGTTCTGAGTGGGCGGGAGAACCCATTGAGACATTTGCAGAGAGTCCGGAAGCGGTTCAGAGGCTGCTTGATTTGACTGGTGTGACGAAGGAGTAAATATGGAATTAAAGAAAAATTATTATGGCAGTTTGTGTACGGAAATGTACGAGATTTTGCATGAAAAGGCGCCGCAGGATGAGTTGGAATTTTATCTTTCATACGCCGAAAAAGAAATGTCAATTTTAGAGCCCTTATGCGGAAGCGGGAGATTCCTGATCCCGTTTCTGGAAAAAGGGTATCAGATCAAAGGTGTCGATAATTCCAGGGAAATGCTTGAAAAACTGAAGCAAAAAGCACCGGATTCCATGGTAGAACAGAGCGATATAGAGAAATATCAGACGCAGGAGAGCTTTGATTACATTTTTATCTCATCAGGTTCCGTATCCTTGTTTACGGATATGGAGTCCTGTAAAAGCATTTTAATCAAGATGAAGACCCTGTTAAAAAAAGGCGGAAAATTTGTTTTTGCAGTCGATACGACGGCAAACCGCTGCCCCGATACCGATGAGTATAAAGAGTCAATATCGGTCAGAACCAAAGAAAATTACGAGTTAGTTCTTAAAACAAAGAGTTATTTCGATGAGACAAGCCATACACAGTTTGGACCGGGACTTTATGAATTATATTGCGGTACGGAATTATTGCAGGAGGAGCGGATGGATTTTCAGACGCATCTCTATGAATTGGGAGAAATGGAGTCGATTCTGAAAGAAATCGGATTTACAACGGTTCTCGTATATTCTTCCTTTGAAAAAGAGATAGCTGAAGATAACTGCCCGGAAATGTTTTTGTATGAGTGCAGCTTCTGATAATTTAAAATGACTTAGTGAAAACTCTCAGTAAGAACAGGAGGAACCAGGATGGCTGTCTGGAATCCGTGGCGTGGGTGCCACCGGCACAGCGAGGGCTGCAAATACTGCTATATTCACAAAGGCGATGCAAGAAAAGGGATCAATACGGCCGAGGTGATCCGTACGGATAAATTCTTTGCGCCCATCGAGAAAAAGAAGAACGGTGAATACAAAATAAAGCCGGGCCAGGTGGTATATCTCTGCTTCCAGTCCGATTTTCTGGTTGACGAGGCTGATGCGTGGCGGGAGGAGTGCTGGAAGATGATTCGTCAGAGAACGGACCTGCATTTTCTCTTTCTGACGAAACGTATTGAACGGTTTATGCAGTGTATTCCCCCCGACTGGGAAAATGGATATGACAATGTGACGGTCTGCTGTACAGTAGAAAATCAGGCCAGGGCCGATGAACGGCTTTCCATCTTTTCCGGCCTTCCGATCAGGCATAAAAATATCATCTGCCAGCCGCTGATTGAAAGGATCGATATACGTCCGTATTTATCCGGGGTTGAACTGGTGGTGGCCGGCGGCGAATCCGACCGGAATGCGCGGCCCCTGGATTATGAGTGGGTGCTCTGGCTGAGGCAGCAGTGTATGGAAAACGGGATTCATTTTGAATTCAGGCAGTGCGGGACTCATTTTATCAAGGACGGCAAACGGTACACGCTGGCGGTGAAGGACTTGGGAAGCCAGGCGCACAAGGCAGGGATCGATATCTAGTGCCGGCCGATGAAGCTATGGAAGGATTGGAGGAATGACGAATGCCGCGGATATTTTTGGTAGAGGATGACAGGGAGATTGCGAAAAACCTTACGCTTTTGCTGCGCTCGGAGGGATTTACGGTCACCCACGCCCCCACGCGGGAGGAAGCATTTGCCGCAGCAGACGGCAATAAATTTGATCTGGCGCTGATTGATATTGCGCTGCCCGATGGAAATGGTTTTACGGTATATACAAAGATCAAGGAGACCCAGGATATTCCAGTGATCTTTCTGACTGCCTCGGGCGATGAGACGAGTGTTGTCACAGGGCTTAATATGGGGGCTGACGACTATATTACCAAGCCTTTCCGCCCGCGGGAGCTGATCGCGCGGATCGGGACAGCGCTGCGAAAAAATGGGCGCAGCGGGGCGGCATTTGAAATCTGTGGGCTTTCCGTCGATATGGCGGGCGGCGTTGTGAAAAAAAACGGCCGCGAGGTTTTCCTCTCTGCGCTGGAGTACCGTTTACTGCTGGTGTTTGTTAATAATCCCAGGAGTATTATCACGAGAAGCAGGCTGCTTGATGAATTGTGGGACGCCGCGGGCGAATTTGTCAATGATAATACATTGACTGTGTATATCAAGCGGCTGCGGGAGAAGATAGAGGATGATCCTGCAAATCCGCAGATTATTCTGACTGTCCGCGGAACCGGGTATCGATTGGGGGGCGGAAATGTTTCGGAATAAGGAGTTTCGGCAGTTTGCCATGGTGTTCGTCCTGACGGCAGCCGTCACGGTAGCACTTGGATTTACCATCAATACGGCGGCCGGAATTCTTACCGCCGTTTCAACGTCTGTCTTCGGCATCGCCTTTTTCCTGTTTACGAAAGCCCGATACAGGAGTATCGCACGGCTTTCCAATCAGATCGATCTCGTGCTGCACAATGCCGACCGTCTGGATCTCGACGAACTGGAAGAGGGCGAGCTGTCTATTCTCCACAGCGAAATAACGAAAATGCTGCTGCGCATTCGGGAACAGAACGAGGCACTGAAAAATGAAAAAATGCATCTTGCCGATTCGCTGGCCGATATCGCCCATCAGCTCCGCACACCTCTTACGTCTGCAAACTTAACGCTTTCCCTGCTGGAGAAAAATCCGGATGAAAACGAGCGGAGGGCCTTTATTCGGGAAACAGAGGAACTGCTGGTGCGCATGGACTGGCTGATCACGTCTTTGCTTAAATTGTCCCGTCTGGACGCGGGCGTTGTGGTATTTCAACGAGAGCCGGTTGACGTAAACGACCTCATAAGCGCGGCTCTCCGGCCGCTGCTGATCCCTATGGAACTGCATGGGATTGTGGTGCAGAGAGAGGTGCGTGCAGATGCAAAGACGGCATTCCCCGTAATCGTTCAGGGCGACCCGGGCTGGCTGGCGGAGGCAGTACAGAACATCCTTAAAAACTGTATGGAAAGCGCGGGGGATCACGGAACGATTGCGATTGTCTGTACGGATACGGTTCTGTTCACTGAAATTACGATTCATGACAGCGGCGCGGGATTTGAAAAAGAAGCTCTGCCTCACATATTTGAACGGTTTTACAGCGGAAAAAGCGCAAACAGGGCGGGATATGGGATCGGGCTGGCTCTCTGCAGGATGATTATCATCCGGCAGGGAGGGACGATTACTGCAAAGAATCATCCGCAGGGAGGCGCGGTATTTACCATCCGTTTTCCAAAGTGACGGATCTCTCACTGAAAAGTCACAGAGATGTAAGGTGAATTCTCTATTATATGAGTATACCATGAGGAAGGAGGCTCACATAATGGAGCTTTTAAAAATTGATAATCTATGCAAGGTCTACGGCAGGGGTGAAAATCAGGTTACTGCCCTTGACCACGTTTCACTCACAATCGAAAAGGGCGAGTTTGCCGCGATCATCGGCCCCTCCGGCTCCGGCAAATCGACACTGCTCCACATCATGGGCGGTGTGGACGTGCCGACCAGCGGAAAGGTGTATTTAGACGGGCAGGATGTGTATGCGGGAAACAGTGAAAAGCTGGCCATTTTCCGCAGGCGGCAGGTGGGACTGATCTACCAGTTTCACAACCTCATTCCCACCCTGAATGTGGTGGAGAATATTACCTTGCCCATCCTGATGGACAAAAGGAAGGTCAACGAGGAACGACTGGAGGAATTGCTGGAAATGCTCGGTCTGAAAGACCGGAGAACGCATTTGCCTAATCAGCTGTCCGGGGGGCAGCAGCAGCGGGTCTCCGTTGGGCGCGCGCTGATGAATGCGCCGTCTGTCTGCCTGGCCGACGAACCGACAGGCAGTTTGGACAGCCACAACGGCCATGAGATCATCAATCTGCTGAAATTAAGCAACAAAAAATACCGGCAGACCCTCATCGTCGTCACGCACGATGAAAATATCGCCCTGCAGGCAGACCGCATCATCGGTATCTCGGATGGTAAGGTAGTGCGGGATGAGAGGATGGTGTGATGATGAATATCTTTCACAAGGTCACCCTGCAGAGCATGAAAAAGAGCCGCACGCGGACAATTGTCACCGTGATCGGGGTAATTCTGTCCGCGGCTATGATCACGGCTGTCACGACGTTCTCCGTTTCTCTGCTGAACTACATGATTAAGGGCGCAACCGTGAAATATGGCGGATGGCACGTCGAGTTTTTGGATGTCGATTCCTCATTCGCGGAGGCGCGGGCCCGGGACGCCGGAGTGGCTGGCACAGCGATATCCGAAAATATTGGCTATGCGGAGCTGAAAGGCGGGAAAAATCCCAACAAGCCCTATCTCTTTATTGCGGGATTCAGCAAAGAGGCTTTTGACACGGTTCCGATTGAGTTAGTCTCCGGCAGACTGCCTGAGAACAGCGGGGAGATTCTGGTTCCGGCCCATGTCGCGGCAAACGGCGGCGTTACTTATGCAGTGGGGGACACACTTTCGCTTGCCATCGGAAGCCGTATGGCTGGGGAAGGCCGTCTCGGCCAGCATGATCCCTTTCCTGCCAGAAATGAACCGGGGAAGGAAAACGAAACCTTTGTGCCTCAGGAAGAAAGAACCTATACGGTTGTCGGCATCTGCGAAAGACCGGCTTTCGAGGAATTTACCGCGCCGGGTTATACCTTGATAACGACAGAAGACACAGCAGCAGGTCAGACGGCAGGACCGACAGATCAGACGGCAGGCTCGACAGATCAGACGGCCAGCTTAAGCATCTTTGTCACACTGAAAAATCCGGGAAAAGTCCAGGCTTATATTGAAAGGACTGCCGGGCAAAGCGCATATGTCCTGAATGACAATGTGCTGCGTTTTCTGGGGGTGTCCAGCGATCACCTGTTTAATATGCTTTTATATTCCGTCGGCGGAATTTTGATGGCCTTGATCATGACAGGTTCGATTTTTCTGATTTACAATTCCTTTACCATCTCACTGAACGAACGGACGCGCCAGTTCGGGATTCTGGCATCCGTGGGGGCTACGGCCGGACAGCTGCGGAATTCGGTGCTGTTTGAGGGGCTCTGTATCGGTGCGGCCGGTATTCCCATCGGTATCCTTGTGGGCCTTGGCAGCATTGGCCTTGTAATATCCTTTGTGGCGGAGAAGTTCAAAAACTTCGGCTACAGTGCCGTGTCTCTTTCGCTGACTGTGTCCGGTACAGCCATAGCGGGGGCGGCGGTGATCAGTCTGGTCACAATTCTGTTTGCCGCCTATATTCCGGCCAGGAAGGCCGCGGCCAGACCTGTGATGGAAAGCATTCGCCAGACCAATGAGATCAAAATCGAATCGGGAGCCGTGAGAACATCAAAACTGACGCAGCGCCTATGCGGCCTGGAGGGAACGCTGGCTCTGAAAAATTTTAAAAGAAATAAGAATCGCTGCCGCAGCATCGTGCTTTCCCTCTCTTTAAGCGTTATTCTGTTTGTCTCGGCCAATGCTTTTGGAAGCTGCCTGAATCAGGGAGCGAAACGGTCCGTGGTAAATACGGATTTTGACATCTGTTTTTCGTCCCCGAAAATCGATAAAAATGAATTATTCCGTCTTTACGGCAGGCTTAAAACTGCGGAGGGGATCAAAGAAAGTTCTTATCAGGCGCTTATGTCATATTCCTGCGCGGTCAGGGCCGGCGACTTGTCAGACGAATACCGGAAATACATGGGGTATGAGAATCCGGATGAGACAGTCACACTGCCGATGGATATCCAGTTCATTGAGGACAGAGAATTCCGTAATTTATCGAAAGCCAGGGATTGTCTCCGGAAGAATATACCGGCCAGAATGCGAAAATGATTGCCGTAGCGAAGCAAAAATCAGATGAGACGAAAAGCGGCCGGAGCGGGCTGGTTAATATGTTTGTGGGTGATTCCGTGAGCGGATCGGTCACTCCCGGAGCCGAACTGCCCGGGGAGGTGAAAGGGAATCCATCGGCAGACAAAGAGAAGCAGATAAGTATCACCTTCGTCGATACCATACCTCTCGATACACTTCCAAAGAACTCTTCCGATGTGAAGCCGTTTATCTTTATGATCGTCGCACCATGGCAGCTAAGAGAACAGTTTGTATCTCCGGATGCGGGGGAGATAATGGGACTGACCTTTCTGGCAGATAAGCCCTCCCAGGTGACGGCGGAGATGTCGGAAATGATTCAGGAAGCGGGAATAGGAACCGATTACACCCTGTATAATGTGAACCGGATGTTTGAAGAAAACCGCAGCATTCTGTTTGTCATTCATGTGTTTACGTATGTTTTTGTGATGATGATTTCGCTGATTGCGGCGGCCAATGTGTTCAATACCATTTCCACCAATATCAAGCTGCGCAGGCGGGAACTCGCCATGCTCCGGTCGATAGGAATGTCTGACCGTGATTTCAATAAGATGATGAATTTTGAGTGTGCCTTCTACGGTATGCGGACGCTGCTGTTTGGGCTGCCGGCGGCGGGAATCTGTTCCTGGCTGATCTACTGCGGCATGGCTGCCGGGGGAGCGGACGTAAGCTTCGTATTTCCATGGGCGAGTATGGCAGTCAGCGCGTTCAGTGTGTTCTTTATCGTGTTTATCACAATGGTGTTTGCAGTCGGAAAATTAAAGAAAGAGAATATCATTGATGCGCTTCGAGATGATATGGCTTAACAAAAGATCAGGGCCTGGCGGAAAAAGCCAGGCCCTGTTGACAAGTTCAGGCCTAGGTCCTGC
>BABF01000172.1_pt1 | contig 9311 bp, 7 predicted proteins | sample 270288 | NCBI WGS metagenome assembly BABF01 (sample SAMD00036535, study PRJNA27877) | human gut metagenome | isolation source: feces from healthy human sample In-M, Infant, Female | reverse complement strand
TGTGCTGCTCGGTCGGGCTGTCGATTGGCTGCGGTCGTGGATCTTGCCGGATCCTATCTTCTTTCGGTACTTCCTGTCCGATGTACACGAGATTTCGGCCCCGAATCCCTGTGCGTCAGTTTGAACCAGGCACGAGCAAAGGCTTCGTTGAACGCCTGCGGATCGTTGAGGAAACGACGAGAGATCTTCTCGAACTCAGGATCAAAACGCAGCGTCAGGTCGGTCACCAGCATCGTCGGTTTACGTTTCTTCGACGGATCAAACGGATCCGGGATAATTTCCGGTGCGTCTACCGCTTCAAACTGGATTGCACCAGCCGGGCTGCGGGTCTGTACCCACTCATACTTGAACAAGTTCTCGAAGAAATAGTTGCTCCACTGGGTCGGCGTCTGGGTCCAGACCACTTCCAGACCAGAGGTAATGGCATCTGCGCCAACGCCGCTGCCGTAAGTGCTCGCCCAGCCTAAACCTTGTTCTTCAATCGGTGCAGCTTCTGGATCAGGACCTACGTTTGATGTCGGACCAGCACCGTGGGTTTTACCCAGCGTATGACCACCCGCAATCAGCGCCACGGTTTCTTCGTCATTCATGCCCATGTTGCCGAAGGTCGCGCGGATAGCTGCTGCCGCCGAAAGTGGTTCGCCGCTGTGATCCGGGCCTTCCGGGTTAACGTAAATCAGGCCCATCTCGGTTGCACCCAGCGGTGCTTTCGCCAGCGCTTCCGGATGACGGTGAGTCAGCCAGGCTTTTTCATCACCCCAGTTAACATCCAGATCCGGTTCCCAGACGTCTTCACGACCGGCACCAAAACCGAAGGTACGGAAGCCGGAGTTTTCCAGCGCCACGTTACCCGCGAGGATAAACAGGTCGGCCCAGGAGATTTTCTGACCATATTTCTGTTTGATTGGCCACAACAGGCGACGCGCTTTATCGAGGCTTACGTTATCCGGCCAGGAGTTCAGCGGTGCAAAACGTTGCTGACCACGACCCGCGCCGCCGCGACCGTCGATTGAACGGTAAGTACCCGCGCCGTGCCAGGCCATACGAATAAACAGACCGGCGTAGCTGCCCCAGTCGGCTGGCCACCACGGTTGAGATTCTGTCAGCAGGGCTTTCAGATCTTTTTTCAGGCCGTAGTAATCTAATTTGCTGAATTCTTTGCGGTAGTCAAAGTCCTCACCCAGCGGGTTAGAACGATTAGAATGTTGGTTTAACAGGTCAACACGGAGTTGATTTGGCCACCAGTCGCGCGTGGTTGTGCCCCCACCTGCGCTCTGGTCGTGACCGCCTTGATGGAACGGGCATTTGCCGGTGGCTGTCGTGTTATGGATATCGTCTGACGTGCTCATCAATGTGCTCCCCTCTACAGTGTTACCGTTACGATACACAGCGTTAGAGAGAAGTTATAATTGAATTAATCCACGGATGCGATAGTTGAGATCTTACATATTGTTGGTTAAAGAGATGTAGATCAAATTGATCGTAATTAAGACTTTTTGATTATGTCCGATTTAGGATAAATGCTTTATAAAAAAGGGTTTTAGATTTGTATCCTTCAAGTAATGAGGGAGAAAACAAGGCTGATAACCTTATTTTCCCGCCCTCATTTCGAGGCAGCATTTTGTGCTCTGTTTAAATTTTGTGATCACTGTGTGATTTTCACAAAAGGCACACTATTTATAAACCAGGTCGAACACCCAGTGTATGGCAAATCGCGTAACTCATTTCAGCGCGGTTAAGCGTATAGAAGTGGAAATCTTTCACTCCTTCACGGCTTAAAATCTTCACCATATCCATGGCAATATTCGCGCCCACCAGCTTGCGGGTTTCAGCATCGTCATCCAGGCCGTCGAACATTTGTGCCATCCACGCCGGAATACGCACGTTGGTCATGTCGGCAAATTTCTTCGCCTGTTTAAAGTTCGAAACCGGCAAAATTCCCGGAATGATTTCCACATCAATGCCTGCCGAGACGCAGCGATCGCGAAAACGCAGGTAGCTTTCGACATCGAAGAAGAACTGAGTAATGGCGCGGTTGGCTCCGGCATCCACTTTTCGTCTCAGGTTGAGTAAATCGGCCTGGGCACTTTTCGCTTCTGGATGTACTTCCGGATACGCCGCCACGGAGATATCGAAATCTGCCACTTCTTTTAACAGCGTCACCAGGTCAGAAGCATACATTTCTGGCTTACCACTTCCCGGCGGCAGGTCGCCACGCAGCGCCACGATATGGCGAATACCGTTATTCCAGTAGTCGCGTGCAATGATCCGCAGCTCGGCAGGCGTCGCATCAATGCAGGTAAGATGCGGTGCCGCTTCCAGGCCGGTGCGATCTTTAATGCCTTTAATAATGCTGTGCGTACGGTCGCGCTCGCCGGAGTTTGCGCCATAGGTCACCGATACAAACTTCGGTTTCAGGCTGCTAAGGCGATCGATGGAGTTCCACAGGGTCTGCTCCATTTCACTGGTACGCGGCGGGAAAAATTCGAACGAAACGTTAATCTGCCCCTGGACTTCTGCCAGACTCTGATTCAGGGCATCCCGCTGGCTGGCGTGAAAAAAGCTCATACCTTACCTCATCAATCGCTTATCGTTATATGTTGTGTTGTGCACATCTATCCGTTTAGACGTCCAGATGTAAAGATGAAGGAAAAGCCGAAGGGCGTCAACCGAAAAATAACCAATGATGGTGAGGAAAAATCAGGGAAGATGAAAAAAACTCATCTTAATTAGAGGCGATAAAAGATTTCTCTATAGCGCAATCCACCTCGCACGTTTTGACTCATATTCTGACAACACAGCGACACCTGGGCTAATTCGAAAAACAACGTCCTGCCACCGGATGGTGATGTTAAGGCATCTGATTTGGCCTGCGCCCTCGCGTAGGCCGAATACAGGATCTGCGCAATCAACGGGTAACAAACAGTTGAGTCAATTCAGTGCGCACTTTTATTTGATATCCTTCACGCGCATACCGTTGAGCTGTTCATCCGTAATGGTGTTGCCCGCTTTGAAGTAATCAACCACCGCGTGATAAACGTAATAACCGCCCGTTATGTTACGCGCTTTCCCTTCGGTAAAGGCGGTAAAACCATCTCCACCATCAGCAAGGAAACTCTGAGTAGCAATGTGATAAACCGTCGCATCTTCAATGGGTTTGCCATTCAGAGTCAGTGTGATTACCCGCTGACCAACCGGCTTGCTGCTGTCGTACTTCATTTCCAGGCCTTTCGATACCTGTAAAACGCCATTGCTTAAACTTGCGCCGTGTTCCATCAGACTGCGTAATTGTTTACCCGTGAGTTCCATCGTCACCAGTTCGTTGGGGAACGGGAACGTACTGATGACGCCGCCCATCGTAATCGCCCCTGCGGGGATCTCATTGCGGATACCACCAGAGTTTGTTAACGCCAGTTGGGTATTTTTACCCGCTGCTGCCAGTAAAGCGTCAGCCGCCAGGTTCCCGAGGTAAGCCGATTCACCATAGGCACGTTTTAATTCAACCGGCGATTGCGCCACCGTTTGTTGCACCACTTCATCAAGCTTTTTATTCCAGCCGTCGATCACCTGTTTCGTTTGCGGATCGGGCTTCCACTCGTCAGCGTAAATGGTTTTAAGCTCGAAGTTTTTCACCGTAAAATTATGCGGCTTCTCTTTGTAGTCGAGAACCAGTTTGCCCACATCAATCCCGCCGCTGTCAGTGGAGAGGATGAGCGTATTGCCGACTTTAATCGGTTCCGGCGTACCCACATGTGCATGTCCGGTGATCAAAATATCCAGCCCTTTCACCTGACTTGCCGTCTGAATATCTTTATCCAACGCGCGACGCACATCTGTGCCTCCCATACTGGACTGGCGGGCTGGAACACCTTCGTGGATCAGGGCGACGGTCAAATCAACCTTGCCTTTGAGTTCATCGATATAACGTTGTAGCCATTTAATTTCATCGCGCGCTTCAATACCCACGCGCGTGGCAGCAGATACCGTATCATTGAAGGGCAATACTCCGTGCAAACCTATTACGCCATTTTCACGCCGTCTTTTTCGATGATGGTATAGGGCTTATCCCAGAATGATTACTGCTGTTCTGATAAAAAATATTGCCCTGCACAATAGGGAATTTTGCCTGGCTCAACTGTAATAATGTGTTGTCCCAGCCGTGGTCAAATTCATGGTTGCCTATTGTGACGGCATCAAACGGCATAGTATTCATAATATCGATAATAGCCTTACCTTTGGTCAGGCTGCTGATATATGGCCCGGTAAAATAGTCGCCCGCATCAAAAAACCATGTCGCTTTATTTTTTGCTTTTTCTTGCTTAACCAGCGTAGTGATATTTGCCCAGCCGCCAATATCCCGTTTACCGTCAGCGATCCACGGCACTTTATAAGGTTCTACATGCGCATGGAGGTCGTTGGTATAAATAATAGTGACATCTTTAGCGCAAGCCCAGAACGGCAGTGTTAATGCGATACCCGCAGCAAGTATTTTAATTTTCATAAACAATCCCTTTCAGTGAGATAAAGGATTGCTACATTACGTTCTGAAAGACTTATTTATGTGAGAGTAATCACATCCGCAGGGGATAGTTGCCGGACAAAATCAACGACCTTGTGAAATCGTTGGTGATATATGTCGACTCTGTTTACGATTAATGCCTGTAAAACGTTCGGTTGCCGAAATTTGGGATTGGCCTCATCGGAAGATTACAGTTGGCCAGACTATAAACTGGGTTATCCGGCACTGCACTGTCGGGCATGTGGCAGTTACCCGCCGTTGTTTGACGAGCAACAATTTCGTGACTGGTTGTCAGTTCACTTGTCTACTTATGCAATTGAGAAAGGCCATTTCTGCCCGGTATGTTATGGCACAGACATGATTTGTTATGGTCACAATCCACAGGGTTCGCAACGCATTCAATGCCGTAACTGCAAAAAAGTCTGGACGCCTAAAAAATATCAGAAAGAAATTACGCATCCCCAGGCCATTGAAACCGTTCAACTGTTCATACCCTTTCAAGGGGCCAGCGCAGTACAAAAACTGTATGTTTTAGTCAGTCTTGACGCCACTCGTGGCAACATTCTTCATCTCTCCACGAATTATACGCAACATCAGACAGGAGACAGTCTGCGGTACAGTTACAAGGGCAACACAGAACCAACTATGCACCATCGCGATATCGTGCAGAAGGTAGATATGCGTGAAGCGCAATTCTTGCGCCGGAGCCAGTTCGATGAAATTCAGTATGGCAGTGCTGTACTCAAGCGCAACGGTAAGGGAGCCATACTACGCCCGGTTATCACGGCACACGGGCATTTCAGAATACTGAAAATCCGCTATCCAGATGTCAAAACGCATATTATTTCACACGAATGTTTTCTAAGAGGCGCAATTATTACAGCCTGGGCAGATCAGTTCCGCCAACAACAAGGTGAACTTTGGTTCGTAGAAGAAGAAATCAGTGACAGTAACGCTGATACGCCCTGGCATTTTAAGGGAACGACATACCATGGTTGGTGGCAAAATCAGTGGCAGCGCTGGGAGCAGGGGAATAATTGCAAGATGGTCTGCCTACTCACGGGAGCCAGCTTAGAAAGGGGCGCAAATGTTTCTCTGGCAACCAGTCGTTGTTTTATCACATGGCTGACAGACCAACACGACTTTACCCAAAGCGCGTTATTATCCGCAGGTCGCGTAACGCAAATGCTGACCTCACTGGCGTTAAAATACAATGAATCGCTCACTCCATCTTGTTAGTCAATACACTCGACAAACGACCATAAATTAAGAGAGATCACTACCTTTCATTTAATTAAATATATAAATGTATGACCGTGAAATATAATCATGGTCAATGTTTAATTAATAACATTATTTGTTACTAAGATCACACAATACTTTTCTGAACTATGCTTACATAAAATAAGACACGATGTGCCTTTTATTTAAATAATTCAACAAATGTAACACACCCTATCCAGGAGGGATGATGAAAACTGTATTTACAACATTATCAGTCATATTCGGCGTGATATTTTCTCACAGTGTTCTAGCTCAGGACGTTACTATTTATTATACGAATGACATTCACGCACATGTCAATCCGGCAAAAATCCTCGCTGTTGATAAGAACAGACTTATAGGTGGTATGGCTAATATTGCAGGCATCGTTAATGAAGCGAAGAAAAAAAGCAAAGATGTGTTTTTCTTTGATGCAGGCGACTATTTTACCGGGCCGTATATCAGCACCCTGACCAAAGGTGAAGCTATTATTGATATCATGAACACTATGCCCTTTGATGCGGTGTCTGTTGGTAATCACGAGTTCGATCACGGTGTGCCCAATATGGTGTCTCAGTTATCAAAAGCAAAATTCCCCATTCTGCTGGGAAATATCTACTACACCGATACGAATAAACCAGTTTGGGATCATCCGTGGACCATTATCGAAAAAGATGGTTTAAAGATTGGTGTGATTGGATTGCATGGCGCATTCGCTTTCTATGATACAGTCGCGGCAAAAGCACGTGAAGGCGTAGAAGCCAGAGACGAAATTAAATATTTAAATAAAGCACTTGCAGAATTAAAAGGTAAAGTCGACATAACCGTTTTGCTAATTCACGAAGGTGTCCCGGCGCGTCAATCAAGCTTTGGTAGTAAAGATGTGGAGCGGCTACTACAGGCAGATATTGAGACAGCTAAAAAAGTGAATGGTGTTGATGTCTTAATTACCGGTCACGCACATGTCGGAACACCGCAACCAATAAAAGTTAATAACACATTAATTGTATCTACCGATGCATACGGCACCAACATCGGAAAACTTGTGCTTGATTACAATCCGAAAACGAAGAAAATTGATAGTTATAATGGTGAGTTAATCACCATCTTTGCAGATCAATTTAAACCTGACACCATCGTTCAAAATACTATTGATAAATGGAGTGCAAAGCTTAACAAAATAACACAGGAAGTTGTCGGCCATTCTCCCGTAGTTTTAACACGTGAGTATGGTAGTTCCTCTTCTACCGGCAACCTTATTCTTGATGCAATGATGGAAAAAACACCTGATGCCGTTGCCGGATTTCAAAATAGCGGTGGGATGCGAGCTGATTTTCCTAAAGGCGATATCACACTGGGAGATGTTATTAGCACATTCCCCTTTAATAATGACCTCATCGAGATGGATTTGACGGGCCGCGATCTCAAATCATTGATGACGCATGCAACCAATCTAACTAACGGTGTGTTACAGGTTTCAAAAAGCGTTGCGGTTGTCTATGACAGCAAAAAACCACTCAACCAACGGTTAATCTCTTTCACCATTAACGGCAAACCCGTGGAAGATAATCAAACATATCGTATTGCCACGCACTCCTTTTGTGCCAGTGGTGGTGACGGTTTTGAAGCATTTTTGAATGGAAAAAATGTGAAGACGATACCGGGAACAACCTCGGCGGAATCTATCATCGATTATTTCAAAAATCATAAACCTGTCACCCCAGACTTAACTAAACGAGTCATGGACGTCGCCAAATAAAATCTCATTTATCAGTCAATTTATTTAACAAGGAATGCGAATGAAAACAGCGCAGCGTACTTTATTTGCCGCAACATTGCTGACTATTTTTTCGACCTCAGTTATGGCGCAGGATGTCACGATTATTTATACCAATGATCTTCACGCCCATGTGGATTCCTATAAAGTACCGTATGTCGCAGACGGAAAACGCGACATTGGTGGCTTTGCCAATATATCCACGTTAGTAAAACAAGAGAAAGCCAAAAATAAAGCCACCTTTTATTTTGATGCTGGAGACTATTTCACCGGGCCATATATCAGTAGCCTGACAAAGGGCGAAGCAATAATTGATATTATGAATACCATGCCTTTTGACGCAGTATCAATCGGTAATCATGAGTTTGACCATGGCTGGGATAATGCCCTCCGACAATTAAGCAAAGCGAATTTCCCTGTTTTATTAGGCAATGTTTATCATAAAGAGAGTGAGAAACCCTTCTGGAACAAGCCCTACACCATCCTGGAAAAAGATGGCATCAAGATTGGTATTGTTGGGCTACACGGCGTATTTGCATTTAATGACACTGTCTCGGAGCTCTCTCTCCAGGGACTCGATAATGACAATAATAACCGATTTGATAAATCTTCCGCGACCCTCAAGAATCAGGGGATTGAAGCACGTGATGAAGTGAAGTATTTGCAGCATTATATCGACGAGTTACGTGATAAGGTTGACCTCACCGTGGCGCTGGTTCATGAAGGCGTACCGGCGCGTCAGTCCAGCATTGGCAATACAGATGTTAGACGTGCGCTGGATAAAGATATTCAAACCGCAAGCAAGGTGAAAGGATTGGATATTCTGATTACCGGGCATGCCCACGTCGGAACGCCAGAACCAATCAAAGTCGGCAACACCTTAATCCTTTCGACTGACAGTGGCGGTATCGATATTGGTAAATTAATCCTTGATGTCAACCCTACAGCTCGTACTCATAAAGTGAAGAGCTTTGAGCTGAAAACGGTTTATGCCGATGAATGGATACCCGATCCAACCACACAAAAAGTTATCAATAGCTGGAATAAAAAACTGGCGGATCTTGTACGCCAACCAGTCGGTGAATCATCGATTGCATTAACTCGTGCCTACGGTGAGTCATCGCAACTTGGCAACCTGTTTACCGATGCAATGCTTGTCGCTGCACCGACTGCACAAATTGCGTTGATAAACTCCGGCAGTTTACGTGCTGATATAAATGCAGGCACGATTACCTTTGGTGACATTACCAGTACATTCCCCTTCAAGAATGAACTTACTGAAATGGATCTCAGCGGTAAGGATCTGCGTAACCTACTGGAGCACGGGGCATCGCTTACCAATGGCATCCTGCAAATGTCAAAAGGCGCAGAAATGCGCTATACCCTGCAGAAACCAGTAGGTCAGCGCATTGTATCTTTTAAAATTAATGGTGAAGAGATCGTTGATACGAATATTTACCATGTTGCGACTACGACTTTCCTTGCACTTGGGGGCGATGGTTTTCTGGCATTCAAAGAAGGGAAAAATGTCCAGGTCCGCGCCGGAAATAACATGTCCAATGTCGTAATCGATTATTTTAAGAAAGGCCACAAGATTACTCCTGCACAGGTAAATGAATGCGGGTAGAAGTAAGCAAATAACAAAAACTTATAATACCATTCATTCACTGGATGACATTATTTCTCTCTAAATCAACCATATATAAGAGATATATTTAGTATATAAAAGCACTGGATAGCTTTATCCATTCT
>BABF01000344.1_pt1 | contig 9521 bp, 9 predicted proteins | sample 270288 | NCBI WGS metagenome assembly BABF01 (sample SAMD00036535, study PRJNA27877) | human gut metagenome | isolation source: feces from healthy human sample In-M, Infant, Female | reverse complement strand
ATTAAGTCGGTTATTATTTTCCATTTACCTTTACCTTTTTCTGTGTCAGTTGAAGGTAGGGTTATTCTATCCATGAAATGGCTATAATCTGTGAAGAAGATCAACAAAAAACGATCATATCCCAAATAATAAATCATTAATGATGAATAGCGCCATATTAGATGCTGTTTTGTTGTTTAAATGTTGCAATTTTGTGGGTTGTATTTTCATTAAGAAATTAAACCTGCCAAATAATAATTTTCGGGGCAGGTTTAATAATAAATTAATAATTATTTAAGCGTATTTATTGAATAATAATTCATGGCATAAACCGATACCCAATACCGGTTTCAGTAATAAAATGGCGGGGGCGGGCGGGATCCTGCTCCAGTTTTTGTCGCAGATGCCCCATATAAATACGCAAATAATGACTGTGTTCGACCGCGTTTGGCCCCCACACCTGGTTGAGGAGCTGGCGCTGGGTGAGCACTTTTCCCGCATTATTAAGCAACACTGCCAGCAGGCGGAACTCAATCGGGGTGAGATGCACCTCTTCCTCGCCCCGATGGATCACACGAGCTGCTAAATCGACGGTTACATCGGAAAATTTCACCAGCGGATCGGGCGTGGTGGTGGCGGAGTGGCGGCGTAATGCGACGCGCAGACGGGCCTGCAATTCGCCAATGCCAAACGGCTTACTCAGATAATCATCCGCTCCGGCATCCAGCGCGGCGATTTTATCGCTCTCTTCGCTGCGTGCGGAAAGCACAATCACCGGCACCGCGCTCCACTGGCGCAGGTCGCGGATAAACTCAATCCCATCACCGTCGGGCAGGCCGAGATCGAGAATAATCAAATCTGGCTTACGGGTTGCCGCTTCCAGCAAGCCGCGTTGCAGCGTTTCGGCCTCAAAGACGCGCATACCGTCGCCCTCCAGCGCCGTGCGCAGAAAGCGACGAATAGCCTGTTCATCTTCAACAATCAGAACGTTTGTCACATATCCTCATGAAATTCTTCAAGTTCAGGGGCTGTTTGCTGGGGAAGTGTAACACGAAAACAGGCACCACCTTCCGGTCGGTTGAATGCGGTAATGGTGCCGCCGTGTACATCCACTATCGCCCGACAAATTGCCAACCCAAGCCCTACACCCGGTACCGCCGACTCTTTATTCCCGCGAGCAAACTTATCAAATATCGTCTGCTCCTGGCCTGGTGGAAGACCGGGGCCGTTATCCCAGACATCCAGTTGTAGATTTTCGCCCTCAACGTGGGCATTGATACCAATTTCGGCCTGCGCCCCCGCATATTTCACCGCGTTCTCTAGCAGGTTAATCAGCACCCGTTCAAAGAGTGGCCCGTCAACGTGGATTAAGGTCAGCGGCTCTGGCAGAGAAAGATTGATGGGCGACGATAAACCCGGTTCCAGCATTTGCAGCGCGCTGCCGACCACTTCTTCCAGCGTTAACCACTCTTTCTTCAAATTAAAGCCGCCGGACTGAATTCGCGCCATATCCAGTAGATTATTCACCAGTCGGGTGGTGTTCAGCACATGCTGACGAATCTCGCTGGCCTGGCGGGCGTAGGGGCGATCCTTCGCTTGCCAGATCGAGCGTATAAGATTTCTGCCTGACCGAACAGCACCGTAAGCGGCGTGCGTAAATCATGCGAAAGCGCCGCCAGCAGGGCGTAGCGGATCTGTTCACGTTCGCTTGCCATCCGCGCCTGTTCTTCGCTGGCGGTCAGTGTCAGTCGCTCAAGGGCATTGGCGACTAACAGCGTAAACGTCTCCAGCAGGCGCTGCTGTTCCGGGATCATCAACTGGCGCAGATCCCCGGTTCCACCACCACCAGCCCGTAGGTTTTCTCGCCGCTTTTTAGCGGCAAAATCTGGTACGGTACACCGGGTAACGTGTCGGTGCCTGCGCCCGCAGGCAGGCCTTTATCAAAACTCCACTGCGCGATGGCATCGTCCCACGGCGTCATTCCTTGCGGATGTGTTAAAGGCTGCAATTTACCGTTGTCATCAGGCAGCAACACCTGGCTACGGGCATGAAACGTGGAGGCAATAAACTGTTCGCTGGTGGCGGCGATATCCTGCGAACTACGGCCCACAGCCAGAGCTTTGGACATTTCATATAAGTGCCGTGTGCGTTGTTCGCGGTAACGGGCTACCCGCGCCTGATAACGCACGCCAGCAGTAAGGTTCCCGATCACCAGCCCGACGGTTAACATCACCGCGAAGGTCAGCAGATATTGCACATCAGAGACGGCGAGCGTGCCGCGTGGGGCGATAAAAAAGAGATCGAAACTCACCACATTAATGACGGTGGCAACCACCGAAGGCCAGCGTCCGTAAAATAGTGCCACCACCACGACGCCAGGCAGATACAGCATCACCAGGTTGGCGGCATCAAACGCTATCAGCCACTGCATGGCAATTAAGGTGATAACGGCGCATAACGCGGCGGCAACCACGCATCCCTGAATCTGTACCCGCCACTTGTCTTTAAAAGAGCGGCTATCCGGCGCGTTGTTAATCGTGCGGGCGGGTGGTTCATCAAGCGCGACCAGCACCTGATCGAGATCGGGGGCGATGCGTGCCAGCCGGTCAGCAAATGTTTCCCGACGCCACCAGCGGCGCGAAGCCGGGCGACCGAGAATAATCTTGCCGAGATTATGTTCACGGGCATAACGCACTACCGCTTTCTCTTCCGCTGGATCAGAAAGTGTTGCCGTCTCCGCGCCCAGCTCCTGCGCCAGACGTAAGGCGCTGAGAATTGCCCGACGTTTTTTCTCCGGTAAGCGATGCAGGGCAGGGGTTTCAACATACACCGCGTGCCAGACACTGCCCAGGCGCGAGGCCAACCGCGCCGCCGCGCGGACCAGTTTCTCACTGCCGGTGTTATGCCCGATGCATAATAGGATCGCGTCGCGTGTGTGCCAGACTTTCTCTTCGCCAGGATGCCCCCGCCAGGCGCGCATTTGCTCATCTACGCGATCGGCAGTACGGCGTAGTGCCAGTTCGCGCAGGGCGATCAGATTACCTTTGCGGAAAAAATGTTCAATGGCGCGCTCCGCCTGCCCGGCAATATAGACTTTGCCTTCTTTCAGTCGCTGGCGCAGATCGTCCGGGGGCAAGTCCACCAGCACCACGTCGTCGGCGGCATCGAAAAAAGGATCGGGCACGGTTTCCCGCACCTGAATTCCGGTGCCCCCGCTGACCACATCGTTCAGGCTTTCCAGATGCTGAACGTTGACGGTAGTGAAAACATCAATGCCTGCTTCCAGCAGCTCCTCAATGTCCTGCCAGCGTTTAGGATGACGAGAACCTGGCGCATTACTGTGCGCCAGTTCGTCCATTAAGATCAGTGCCGGACGGCGGGCGAGGGCGGCATCGAGATCAAACTCGCTGATGTGCCGCCCACGGTACGCCTGGCGTTTTAACGGCAGAACAGCCAGACCTTTCAGCATGGCGGCGGTATCTTTCCGACCGTGGGTTTCTACCACGCCAACCACAATATCCAGCCCTTGCGCCCGCAGTCGCTGGGCTTCCGCCAGCATCGCCCAGGTCTTCCCGACGCCTGCGCAGGCACCGAAGAATACTTTCAGCTTCCCCCGATGCGGCGCGGCAGCTTGTTCCAGCAGACGATCGGGGTCGGGACGTAAGGGTTCGTTATTCATCAAGCCTATCCAGTGCCAGATTGAGTTCGACAATGTTGACGACCGGCTGGCCGATATATTTCACCAGCGGTTGTTGGCTGTATTTTGCGATCAGTTGCGTGAGCTGTTCAACGCTGAGATTACGCGCTTTCGCCACGCGTGGGATCTGCCAGGCCGCCGCTTGCGGGGTGATGTTATTGTCCAGCCCGCTTGCTGACGCCGTCACCAGTTCAACCGGAACGTTCGTGCTGGCATCCGGGTTAGCAGCCCGTAATGCGGCAACGCGTGCGGCTATCTGTTTATCCAGCTCCGGGTTACTGACTGCCAGATTGCTCCCGCCAGAAGCCTGTGGATTATAGGGCATTTCTGCTGTTGCCGACGGGCGACCATGAAAATAGCCGTTGCCGGTAAAATTTTGCCCGATTAATGCCGAACCGCGCACCGTATCACCTTCACGAATCAATGAACCGTTGGCCTGCCAGGGAAACCACCATTGCCCCAGTGCGGTGGTCAGCAGCGGGTAAACGCCGCCAGTAATCAATAACAGAAAGAGAAATGTCGATAATGCCGGACGTAATCCACGCATGGTAAACCTCACACCAGACCGCAAACGGTTAGCAGTAAATCAATGACTTTGATACCAATAAACGGCACCAGCAGCCCACCCAGACCGTAAATCCATAAGTTACGGCGCAACATGGCAGAAGCGGTAAGCGGTTTATAACTCACGCCTTTTAACGCCAGGGGAATCAAAAAGACGATAATCAAGGCGTTGAAAATGACCGCACTGAGAATGGCGGAGTCGGGCGAATGCAGGCGCATGATGTTCAGCGCATTTAACTGCGGATACGTTGCCGCGAACGCCGCTGGAATAATGGCGAAGTATTTCGCCACATCGTTGGCAATGCTGAAGGTGGTCAACGAGCCACGGGTCATCAGCATCTGTTTGCCAATGTGCACTACCTCGATCAACTTGGTCGGGTTGGAGTCGAGATCCACCATATTGCCCGCTTCTTTCGCCGCCTGGGTGCCGGAGTTCATCGCCACCGCAACATCGGCCTGTGCCAGCGCCGGAGCATCGTTGGTGCCATCGCCGGTCATCGCCACTAAACGGCCTTCCGCCTGATACTGACGAATCAGTGCCAGCTTGGCCTCCGGTGTTGCTTCGGCGAGAAAATCATCGACACCCGCTTCCGCAGCTATCGCGGCGGCAGTCAGGCGGTTATCGCCGGTAATCATCACCGTTTTAATGCCCATTTTACGCAGCTGGGCGAAGCGCTCTTTAATACCGCCTTTGACGATATCTTTCAGCGCAATAACGCCCAGCACACGAGAACCTTCCACCACCACCAGCGGCGTGGCTCCCTGACGCGCAACCTGATCGACTTTTTGATCAACATCGGCAGGGAAGTGACCGCCGTTAGCCTCAACATGGCGGCGAATGGCATCGACAGAACCTTTACGGATCATGCGGTTGTCGATGTTGATCCCGCTCATCCGGCTTTGCGCAGTAAACGGTACAAAGGTGGCATGGAGCGACTGCACATCGCGCTCGCGCAGGTTAAAACGCTGCTTGGCGAGGATCACAATACTGCGGCCTTCCGGCGTTTCATCAGCCAGCGAAGCCAGTTGTGCGGCGTCGGCCAGCGCTTTTTCCTCCACGCCTTGTGCGGGGATAAACTCTGACGCCTGACGGTTACCGAGTGTGATGGTGCCGGTTTTATCCAGTAGCAGAACGTCAACGTCACCTGCCGCTTCAACTGCACGTCCGCTGGTGGCAATCACATTCGCGCCCAGCATCCGACTCATTCCGGCGACGCCAATCGCTGACAACAGGCCGCCAATAGTGGTTGGGATCAGACAGACCAGCAGTGCCACCAGTACCGTTACGCTGACGGCATTACCGCCCCACGCGGAAAACGGCCACAGCGTGGCGGTTGCCAGTAAAAAGACGATAGTCAGGGCAATCAGGAGAATGGTCAGGGCAATCTCGTTCGGCGTTTTACGTCGCTGCGCACCTTCCACCATCGCGATCATCCGATCCAGAAATGTCTCGCCGGGGTTAACGCTGCACTCAATCACCAGCCAGTCAGAAAGAATACGCGTGCCGCCAGTGACGGAGGCAAAATCACCGCCGGATTCACGGATCACCGGAGCCGATTCCCCGGTGATGGCGCTTTCATCGACCGATGCGCCGCCTTCAATGACTTCACCATCGCAGGGGATAATATCGCTAGCTTCTACCAGCACGATGTCACCTTTACGCAGTTGATCAGCAGGAACTTTGTCCGCCGCAGCGCCATATTTCGGTTCGCGCAGCTTGCGAGCAAAAGCGGTTTTTTTCACCCCTTTCAGACTGTTGGCCTGCGCTTTACTGCGGCCTTCTGCCAACGCCTCGGCGAAATTAGCGAACAGTACGGTGACCCACAGCCAGCCGCTAATTGCCGCGCTAAACAGCGCATTGCCAGGCATCACATCGCTTGCCATCGCGATGCTAATACAGGTGGTCAGCAGACTGCCGATCCAGACGATAAACATCACCGGATTGCGCCATTGCGCCTGCGGGTTTAATTTTTTCACCGCTTCTTTCAGCGCCTGAACGACAAGTGTTGGTTCGAATAGCGCCAGTTGTTTACGACTCATATTCAGTGCTCACTCAATATCATCAGGAGAGATATTCCGCCACCGGACCAAGCGCCAGGGCAGGGATAAAGGTCAGTGCGCCAACCAGCAACACGGTGCCGATTAACAGGCCAACAAACAGCGGGCCGTGCGTTGGCAATGTGCCGGAGCTGGCGGGTTGGCTCTTTTTACTCACCAGCGAACCGGCAATTGCCATCACCGGGATAATCACCCCGAAGCGCCCGACAAACATGCACAACGCCAGTAAACAGTTCCAGAATGGAGAGTTGGCGCTTAATCCGGCAAAGGCGCTGCCGTTGTTGTTAGCGGCGGATGACACGGCATACAGCACTTCGCTAAAACCATGCGGGCCAGGGTTGAGCATGGCGCTACGTCCGGCGTCGGTCATCATTGCCAGCGCCGCGCCCATCAGCACCAGCGTCGGGGTGACCAGAATCGCCAGTGCAGTCAGTTTCATCTCGCGTACGTCGATTTTTTTACCCAGATATTCCGGTGTACGACCAATCATCAGCCCGGCAATAAACACCGCCAGCAGGACAAACAGCATCATGCCGTAAAGGCCGGAACCGACGCCGCCGAATACCACTTCACCAATTTGCATCAACCACATCGGCACCATGCCACCAAGAGCGGTAAACGAATCATGCATCGCAATCACCGCGCCGCAGGAAGCCGCCGTAGTCACGACCGCAAACAGGCTACTGACCAGCACGCCGAAACGGCTCTCTTTACCTTCCATATTGATGCTGCTGTCCGCGCCGAGCGCCAGCAGATGAGGATTACCCTGAACTTCTGCCCACATCACTACGCCTACGCAGATGACAAAAATCACCGACATCGCCCACAGCAACATGCGCCCCTGGCGACGATCGCCCGCCACTTCACCAAAGGCAAAGCACAGCGCTGTTGGGATCAAGAAAATCGCCAGCATTTGCACGAAGTTGGTCAGTGCGGTTGGGTTTTCAAACGGATGCGACGAGTTGGCATTAAAAAAGCCACCGCCGTTAGTTCCGAGCATTTTGATCGCTTCCTGAGAAGCTACTGGCCCCATTGGTAACAGCTGTTGCGCTCCTTCAATGGTCGTCACAGCCTGATAAGGCAAAAAGTTTTGCAGCGCACCTTGTTGAATAAAAAACAGTGCGATCAGCAATGCTACGGGGGTTAACACCCATAACGTAATCCGCAACAGGTCTACCCACGCATTACCCAGCGTGTTCATGCTCTGGCGGGTAAACGCGCGAATAAGCGCAAAAATCACCGCAATCCCGCTGGCGGCAGAAAGAAAGTTTTGCACCGTTAAGCCCGCCATCTGGCTGAAATAGCTCAACGTGGTTTCACCGCTATAAGATTGCCAGTTGGTATTCGTGACAAAGCTGACGGCGGTATTGAGCGCCAGATCCCACGACAGCCCCGGCAACTGCTGTGGATTAAGCGGCAGATAGTGCTGACCGAGCAACATAAAAAACAGCACCGCCAGCCCCAGTATATTCAGGCCAAGAATGGCTGAGAGATACTGCTTCCAGTTCATCTCGCGGTCAGAGACGCCAAGCGCGCTAAAGAGTACGCGTTCAACGCCCGTCGTACCAGGAAGAGGTATATCATTAATCAGCCGCGCCAGCCCGCTACCTAAGGGACGCGCCAGCACCATAAATACCAGTAAAAACGTGGCAATCAGTAAGAACCCTTGCGCAGCCATCAGAACGCCTCCGCATTGATCAGGGCATAAACCAGATAACCCAGTAATAAAAACACCAGCAACACGCCGGTTATCACGCCTGCACTCACAGTGCACCTCCAGTGGCCTAAAAGTGATACCGGAAGGGTAGAGTTCTGGCTGCAAAGATTTCGCAAAAATCTGCGGGCGTGGTGTAAAAAAAGTATAAAAATGGCAAAAGCCATGATTTAACTAATGTTTAGTATTAATTTAACTTTTATGTAACTTAATTACACGGTGAATGTAAATAAACCATCAATAAGCAAAAATAAGTGGTCGGATGAGTAGTAAAATTACACAAACAGCGGTACTATTTTCATCAGATAAACGAATTCATTTTTCCGGTGCTATTCACCGGGTAGATACAAAAGGGGGAGAAAAGTATGGAACTCTACAAAGAATATCCTGCATGGCTTATCTTTTTACGCCGTACTTGTGCGGTTGCAGCGGGCGTTCTGGCGCTGCCTTTCATGCTTTTCTGGAAAGACCGCGCCCGCTTTTACAGCTACCTGCACCGCGTCTGGTCGAAAACCAGCGATAAACCGGTGTGGATGGATCAGGCCGAAAAGGCAACTGGTGATTTTTACTGATTGCCAAACATGACGTTTAAAGAAAACCGCCGGTGGAAACGCTGGCGGTTTTCTTTTTTCGGCGTCTACACTTACTCCTGTAAACCGTTCAGGAGCAGTAATGAATCAACAACTTTTTGATGACAGCACCCTTATCCGCATTTTTGCTTTGCATGAGTTACACAATCTCAAAGATCGAGGACTAACGCGCGGGGCGCTTCTCGATTATCACAGCCGCTATAAACTCGTCTTTCTGGCACATTCTCAGCCGGAGTACCGCAAACTTGGCCCGTTTGTGGCTGATATTCACCGGTGGCAAAGTCTGGATGACTATTACAACCAGTACCGCCAACGCGTAATTGTTTTGCTTTCTCACCCTGCCAACCGGCGTGATCATACTAACGTTTTGATGCACGTTCAGGGATATTTTCGCCCACATATTGATTCCACAGAACGCCAGCAGCTGGCGGCGCTTATCGACAGTTATCGCCGTGGCGAGCAACCGCTTCTTGCGCCGCTGATGCGTATCAAACACTATATGGCGCTTTATCCTGACGCCTGGCTTTCAGGGCAGCGTTATTTCGAACTTTGGCCGCGTGTGATTAACTTGCGCCATGCAGGAGTTTTATGACTACCCATCTGGTCTGGTTTCGCCAGGATTTACGTCAGCACGATAATCTCGCGCTGGCTGCCGCCTGCCGCAATTCGTCTGCGCGCGTGCTGGCGTTGTATATCGCTACACCACGCCAGTGGGCGGCGCATAATGTGTCGCCGCGTCAGGCTGAACTTATCAATACACAACTTAATGCGCTGCAAAACGCGCTGGCGGAAAAAGGCATTCCTTTATTGTTCCGCGAAGTGGATGACTTTGCTGCCAGTGTCGAAACAGTTAAACAGGTGTGCGCGGAAAATCGCATTACCCATCTGTTTTATAACGACGAATCACCCGGGAAGATCT
>BABF01000709.1_pt1 | contig 9557 bp, 10 predicted proteins | sample 270288 | NCBI WGS metagenome assembly BABF01 (sample SAMD00036535, study PRJNA27877) | human gut metagenome | isolation source: feces from healthy human sample In-M, Infant, Female | reverse complement strand
AGGCTGAAGCTTGTCGTATTGGTTGAGCAGCTGTGTGTACAGTGTTCCATATCTCTGCACATTCCCGCATGGATATCCGGTCTGGGCAGTGCGCTGATTCTGGAAGCGATTCTGGCGCAGTGGTCTACCGTGGCTGCATCTAGATCAGAAAAACTTCCAGGCGTAAGAGCGATCCGGGCGTTGGGACAGATGCCGGGAATGCTGATCCTGCTGATTATCGCCTTTGTGGCCGCCTATATTATTTTTAACAGGACCACACTGGGGATCAATCTGCAGGCCATGGGAGGAAATTCACAGGTTGCGCAGGTGATGGGAATCAAGGCGAAAAAGACGCTGATAGGAGCTACGGTTGTGGGCGGCATATTTGTGGGGCTTGCTGCGGTGAACCATATCAGCTTTGCAGGCAAACTGGACTGCAGCTCCGGTTTAAACAGTCTGAATATCATCTTTAAATCCCTGGCGGCGACGCTGTTAGCGGATTCTATCCAGAACATCGTTACGAAGCCGGTGGGGATTCTGATCTCCGGTATCTCGGTGGTGGCCCTGTTTAATATCCTGACCTTGTTTGGGGTTCCGTCCGGTACGTACCAGAACATCGCGCTGGGAATTGTCGTGATCCTGTGCGGCATCCTGTCGCATCTGAATGATAAGGGGGTGGTGAAGTAATGGCAGAAGAATTATTGAGAATCGAACACTTACATAAAAGCTTTGGCATTACGCATGCGAACAACGATATCTGTATGACGGTGCGGCGCGGAGAGATCCGTTCGCTGTCCGGCGAGAACGGGTCGGGCAAATCGACCCTGACGAGTATCATCAGCGGCATGCAGCCCTTTGATGAGGGAGCGATGTTTCTGCGGGGAGAGAGCTACAGGCCGGACAGTCCCCTCGCGGCGAATAAGGCGAAGGTGGCCATGGTAGTGCAGGAACTTGGCGTCATCACCCCTTTGACAGGCGCGATGAATATCTACCTGGGCAAAACGGAACGCTTCCAAAAAGCCGGAATCGTCCATGTGAAGGCGATGGAAAAGGCCGCGTTGGAGATATTCAAAAAATGGAATCTGGTGGAAGTTCCGCTCCATATTCCCTGCGCACATCTGACGATGGAGCAGAGAAAGATGGTGGAGCTGGCCAGAGCGCTTGATACCGATCCGGATCTTCTGATTCTCGATGAGATTACCCAGTCCCTCTCTCAGGATACGAGACAGGTCATTTACAGGCTGAAAGACCGCTTTAAAAAAGAAAACCGCGCCATGATCATCATCTCCCATGACCTGGACGAAACACTTCTGATCAGTGATACGGTCACGGTGCTGAGAGACGGCGTGGTGGTAGATACGGTGGAGCGGAAGAACATTACGGAGGAAAGCTTAAAACAGATGCTGGTAGGCCGTGAGATAAGGAACGATTACTTCCGGACCGACCAGGAAGCCAACTTTAAAGAAAACGTGGTTTTGAGCGTAAAAGACTTAAGCCTTGCAAACGGACAGATAAAAAATGTCAGCTTTGAACTGCACGAGGGGGAGATCCTGGGCGTCTGCGGATTGTCGGATGCCGGCATCCATCCTCTTGGAAGCGCGGTATTTGGAATCACAGAAAGCAAAAGGAGCGGAAAGGTCATAGATGAAAAGACAGGCAGGAGTCTGAAGAAGCCGACGGATATGCTGAACTGCCGCGGCGCTTATCTTTCAAAGAACCGTGATGAAGAGGGCCTGATGATGAGGGCGAGTATTCGGAATAACCTCTATCTGCCCAGTGCAAAGCAGCTTGCGGGCGCATTTGGCTTTACGAAACGGACGGATATCGTGACGCTTACCGACAGGATATACAGAGAGTTTGACGTGAAGGCAAAGAGCCCGAGACAGCCGATCGGACGTCTGTCCGGTGGAAATAAGCAGAAAATCAATCTGGGACGCTGGCTTTCCAAGGACTTGAATTACGTGATCCTCGACTGTCCCACCAGAGGCGTGGATATCGGAGTCAAGGCGTATATTTACCATCTGCTCCGGGAAAAAAAGGCGCAGGGCACAGCGGTACTTTTAATCACGGATGAGCTGTCGGAGGCCATCGGCATGGCGGACCGGATTCTTGTGATGAACAACGGAAGAACGGCGGGCATGCTGGAACGCCCGGAGTTCAGCGAAAGTAAGATCATCGAGGTGATGCTATGATGAAGAAGATAAAATTAGAAAAAGTAGAATCAGCGCTTCCGATCCTTATTTTCGTATTTCTGCTCCTGATTTTTATGATTACCACAGGAGGTGCGATCTTTGACGGGAGCAACATGCTGGTCATCGTAAAACAGACCCTTAATACAATCATCGCGGCTCTGGGAATGCTGTTCGTTGCAGCGCTGGGAGCTACCGATATCACGCAGGGGTCTCTGGTAGGCTTTGCAGGCGCGGTGGGCACAGTTGTTGCAATCAATTACGGCTTTGTACCGGCCATCGCAGCAGTTGTTGCAGCGGGACTCTGCTCCGGTCTGTTCCTTGGAGTGGTCAATGCAAGATTTAAGGTACCGTCCTTTATGGCCTCCCTGGCCATGCTGATTGCCCTCCGGGCGCTGGGAACGGTGGCCATGGGAGGCAGCACCTCCGGTCTCACGGTACCGGATTTTGTGAAATCCCTGGACAGCAATACCATCAAGCTGCCGGTGGTGATCATTCTGGTGGCCATTGTGAGCTATGTATTTAATAAAACTCCATTCGGAGCCTACTGCAGGGCAATCGGTGAGAATGAAAATGCCGTCAGATTTTCCGGCATCAACGTGACCTTCATCAAGATCGCCGCCTTTGGTCTCTCCGGTCTGTTTACGGGAATCGCGGCCATGTTTGTGCTGGCGCGCGTAGGCGGCTGTTCCACCACCCTGGGGCTGGGCTTTGAGATGCGCGTCATGATGGCCATGTTTATCGGCGGTGTTCCGGTAGAGGGAGGCGACGGCACAAGGCTTTATAAGATCATTATCGGTGCTTTTACCATCGCCCTTTTGGAGAATGGCCTTGTGCTTACCGGGTCTTCGGGAGCCATTACCCAGCTGATCCGCGGGATCGTGCTTCTTGCGGCGGTTTACTTGACGATTACGGCCAAGGCAAAGATACAGAAAGTGGATGGAGAGACAGCATAATACAGATTCAGAAAAGTGAGGGAACGTATGGCATTTGCAATGAGAGTGAATTTCGTAGACGTGGTCTGCGGCAATTCGTTAAAAAACGATAGAGTGAACGGGAAAAAAAGTGGTTTTTCCTTTGATATCAGGCTGAGCTATTACAGAGGACATTTCCTCTCCGATATCGATGAATTCGAGGTTAAGGTGGATGGAGCGGCATACAGGCAGGAGGACGTGTACTTCTGCATCAATGGGAAAGAACTGAACTCTTTGGAGCTCGGGGAGGCATATACCGAATTCTGGAATATCCTGGAGCCGGCCCATATCAAAGTGATTCTTCCGGGCGGCCTTTCAGCAGGCCCCCACAAGGTGGAGGTAAAACTAATGCTTCGCGTGCCGTATCTTCCGCTCCCGGGGGCGGACCATGACCATGCCTACATGCCGTTAAACTCCTGCGGCGAAAAAGTGCTGGAGATCAGAGAGGGGGAAAACATCAATGGCTGATATAAAACTGGGACTTACCCTATATTGCTTTACTCCGGAATACGTGAAAGGAGTGCTGGACCTTGAGGGCATAATCCGGACTGCCGCGGAGATGGGATATACGGGATATGAGATCGTAGCGACGCAGATGTGTCCCGATTATCCCTATGTGAGCGACCGTTTTTTGGGAGAGCTTACAGCGATGAACAGGTATTACGGGATGGAGATCGTAAGCTATGCCGCCAACATGGACAGAGGCTTAAGGCACGACCGGAATCTTACAGAGGATGAGATGCTCGCAAGGGCAATTGTAGATTTAAAGTCGGCCAACAAGCTGGGAGCCACGGTGATGCGGGAGCAGTATCTCTGTGGGCCCAATGTGCTGAAGCGCCTGGCGCCCTATGCAGAGCTGTGCCGTACAGTTTGTCATGCTTATTTTTATCTGGACCGCCCTGGACCGGGAAGGTTCCGATTTAGGCGGCATGGCGTTAAATCAGCTGATGACATACACACTGATGTCGACCGTATTGCATCAGGAATTAAATATTGTTTCACCGGCCACCGCCTCGCTGTGGGAAGGTTCTGTCATTGGACGGTTTACCAGGCCGGTTCCCGTTCCCATAAGCTTTATCGCTGAGACGATCGGGCGATGGTGGATTCCGAATTTTCTGTTTTTCGGCCTCCCTCTGCTGATTATCGCCCCGTTTCTGGGCGTAAATCCAGCGCCGGCGGATTTGACATCCGGAGCTTTAGCGCTCATCAGTCTGGCACTTTCAGCTTCTCTGGGATTTGCCATGGACTTATTATTTGCCGCCTTTGCCATGTTCCTGAAAAATGGCTGCTGGGTGGCAAACAATATACGAGAGGCGGCATTTTCGCTCCTGTCGGGGGAAATGATCCCCTTCGCCCTGTTTCCCTGGGGACTGGATAAGGTCTTTTCCTTCCTCCCCTTTGGCTCCATCGCCCATGCGCCGCTCACGATCTATACCGGCACGGCTGCTGCTCCCTTAAGTACCATCGGGCTGCAGCTCGTCTGGAATATCGTTCTGTGGATCGCCGCGGCCAGGGTGTTCAAGAAAAGCAAAGAAAGGATGATCTCTTTTGGTGGATAATTTAAAAATACTTTTACGCCTCTACAGGCAATACACAAAAATGGACCTTTTATGGTTCCTTCGGGACACTCGCTACTGTCTGCTTCAGATCGTTTCAGATACCATATGCGCTTGCTGTACCATCGCCGGCGTATTCCTGCTGTCCGAAAAATTCGGCGGCTTCGGCGGTATGAATCAGGCAGAGATCCTCTTTATGATGGGCTTCTCCACTCTCGTTGACGGAATTTATATGATGTTTTTTATTGGAAATAATACAGCCATGATAAGCCGTATAATCGGGCGAGGTCAACTGGATCACGTCATGATACAGCCAGTTCCCATATGGGCGGAGCTGCTGGCCCAGGGATTTTCCCCGCTTTCAGGAAGCAGCATGCTTATATGCGGGATTGGACTGACCACGTATGCTGTCAGCCGGCTGCCCATATCCGTCACGATGCCATGGCTTATGCTGCTGCTTATTTATGCAGTAAGCGCTACAGCTCTGATTATCTCCTTTATGACCCTGCTGTCCTGCGCCGCATTTTACGCACCCGCGGCAGCCGAGGAGATTGCCCAGGTGGGCAAGGATTTATTTACATCTCTGAAGACTTATCCGTTAGGTACGATGAGCCATTCAGTAAGACGGCTGTTCCTGACCGTACTCCCAGTGGGACTGGCGGCCTGGTTTCCATCGGCGCTGCTTTTAAAGGCAGGCTGCGGCGAATTTGGCCTTCCCATGCTCCTGCAGGCATGTTATCTGCCGACAGCGGCGTTTGCATTGTCACTACTCACAATTTATGTATTTAAGAAAGGAATGAAATATTATGCAGTCAATGGTTCACCACGATACTCCGGCTTTGGTCATAGATAATGTTACAAAACAATACTCCCAATGGCAGAGAAGCGGTCACGCCCGGGATATCTTAAAAAATATGCTTCACCCACAGAAACGTATCATCACCGCTCTCGACCATCTTTCCTTTGAAGTGGCTCCAGGCGAGTTTGTCGCCTACGCCGGGGCCAACGGAGCCGGCAAGAGCACAACCATAAAGATTCTCTCCGGCATCTTGAGTCCTTCTGAGGGCACGGTATCCGTATCCGGTTTAAGCCCGGTCACTGACAGAATTGAGCTGATGCGCCATATCGGTGTGCTGTTTGGACAGAGAACAGAGCTGTGGTGGGATCATCCCATCATTACCAGCTTTGAATGGAAAAAAGAGGTGTGGGGCATCCCGGAGGAGATATATAAAAAGAACCTTTCCCTGGTGACAGAACTGCTCGACCTGGAAGACATCCTGCGCACCTTTGCCAGGGAACTGAGCCTGGGCCAGCGTATGCGGGCAGACATTGGGATGCTGCTGCTGCACGACCCCTCCGTCATATTTTTGGATGAGCCGACTCTCGGCCTCGACGTGCTGGCCAAACAGCAGATGATACATTTTTTAAAGGAAATTAACCGGGAATGCGGAACCACCATTGTCGTCACAAGCCATGACATGGATGATCTGGAGGAAATGGCGCAGCGGATTATTCTGCTCAACAAGGGGCAGATTGCATTTGACGGAAATTTTGACAAGCTCAGAAATACGGCCGGCGCCTGCTCACGCATTGTTGTCACCATGAAGAATCCAGGCTCTAAAAAGCAGTCTTTAACATCTGATAAAGCATTAAGTGCTCCCACAATCCCGGGACTGCAGCTGCTTTCTTCCAATGAGGGTATATGCGAATATGAGTTTAACCGAAGCCAGACGGGAATCCATGAGGTTCTGGGTAATCTTGCGGGATTTCAGGGAATCGAAGATGTGGAAATCAGAAGAGCTCCTATTGAGGATGTGATAGCGAGACTGTATTTAAGCTGGAAAAAGTCGTAGAAAGCAGAGGATAAACACCAGATAAACTTTCTTCACGGAACAGCCTCATTGCAGTAAAATGATATCTCTTAAGTCGACAAGGTAAATTACCAAAGTCTGCTTAGGAGGTATTTTTCTGCGGGAAACCAGAATATGTAAGACCTGCGTCATTATCTCTGCCCTACGCTTCAAACATATTACATTAATCGTTTTAAATAATCTGTAAAACGCAGCATTATAATAAAGCCATGCACCTATTATCAAAGAGCTATAGCAACTGGGACTGATGGTGAATAACGATNATTTTATCAAAATCTACCCTCATCGGGATGGACTGAAAAAAATCAACTCCAAAAAAACTAATAAAAGCATCTATCCTTATTGGGTTTTATGATAATAATGGCAGACTGTTCGATATTAAATTTTATAAACTATTCAGAAATGCGCATAGAATTGTGCATAGCTATTGCTGGATTTAATAACTCCAACCTAACTCAAATATTCTTTTTCACTATAAACAAACTCATTCTTTTTCGTCTTTATACACACCATTTTTTAAAAAACAACTTCTGGTAAACACCATTCCTCTTATCGTGGCCAGAATACACTCCTGCTCTTTAACAGAAAGCTTTCCAGACTCTTCAAGGATTAATTCCGGACGGTTCTTCTCCTGATCTCTTTCTATGGACTGCAATCCTACACCCTCCGCCTTTGGCTTTTGACTTGATAAATCTTTTTTATGTTTTATAAATACATGCTATCATGTTTCAGTCACATTGTCAAGACGTTTATCCGTCTTTTCAATACATTTATGTCTTGACAAATCATTTTCACCATGTTAAGATTAGTTATCAGGATTTTTAGTACATTGTTTATACATGATTAATTACTGTTACTGACCCCTGTTACGGTTCTCACATTGTATTTTCAACACATGCGTTACTGCATACATAAACTACCATGGTTAATAAGCTTCACATTTGTGTTTAACCTGTACCTGCAAAGTAATCGTAATCACATGCGCCTGACATGTAACATGTATTTTCCTTTTAAGGATTCTTTTGAATCGTTGGAAATTACACTGTACATTATTCATATCACAGATAAAGTCTGAACGAAACCAATAAATACAGGATTCACGCAATTTTACGAAATGTTTTATTAATCCAAATTAAATGGCGGATTGGCGCATGTCCTACCATCTTATCGATTATGGCGCAGCGCCTACGCGGAATGGAGTATCATATGGGAATAGGTGCCCGTCTCAAACAGGCCCGCAGTTCAAAAGGGTATACACAGAATTCTCTTGCTGATGCAATTGGTGTCTCCCGCGGTGTCATCACAAACATTGAACACGAAAAGGCAGAACCGCAAATGCTCGTCATTCGGGGAATCTGTTACGAACTGGGAATTAACAGCTCGTGGCTTCTTCAGGGGGAAGGCCCCATGGAATCAGAAAAAGACGCGGAAAGAAGTGCTCATCTTCTTGCCGAGATCTATCATTTATCTACCTTACTTTCAAAAGAAGAACAGGATTATGTCCTTGATATGATTAAGACCTTTCAGAAACACAAAGAAAGTCTCCGTAACAACAGCGATATACCAAAAGAGACGGAGCCACAGTAATTTTCATTATTCTTTATTATTCTTATTTATCATTGCATACTGTCTCTTATTCACTACAGTTTATATGAAAAGCAGAGCTGCCGGCCGGCAGCTCTACTATAAAAGCTATATTCCTTTTTATATTAATTCCTAAGGCCATACTCTTGCCCAACTGTCACCGGCAGCTGCAGCTCTGTTACAAACTGTGTAGTATCGTTTGTCATTCCCGCATCCACTAACGTAATTTCAATAGAATTTCCGGCCAGTTCATAGCCTCTCTCTTTCATTTCAGACAAAAGTTTTTCATAGTAGACCGATGACTGCGTATGCGTTCCACAGTACCTCAGTGTTAGGTATCTTCCGCCCGGAATATCCGCTGCCTCTCCGTCATAGACATCTCCAGGTTCCAGCACAACAAATATGGAGCAGAACTCATCGAATTTATGTGACATCACATGACGCATTGAAATGGACACGCCCACCTTACCCAAAAACATGGCGGCCTCCAATTGTGTCTGCCGTTCCAGCTGGCGGATAGAATATTCCAGATCATCCGTGGCCGGAATTTCCGTCCGCAGCATAGCCAGCTTTCTGTCCGGCAGAGTAACCTCCTCCACCTGGTTATATATGGTATACAGTGCATCATGGAGCTGTGAGAGGCGTTCACTGATCTTGTGCTCTATGCGTTCCAATTCTCTGCGTTTTACAAGAACCTCCTGCTGCTGCTCTGCGGCATGAAAACCACCTCCGTCACCCTGGACCTGTTCGCCCATGTCAACAAGCGCACGGGGAAGCCGCCGGCTTATATCTATATGCCCATCGGCCACTATTCCAACTGTGAGGTATGCCCGCCCTGCGGAATCGCCTCCGCCACCTCCTACCTGCACTATGAAGACAGCCCCTATGGCTTTTACTTCTCAGATCACATCGATGCAGCGATCATCTGGTTCACGAAGGGATTCTTAGAGTACCAGTTTCCAAACTTCTCCCTTCAGCAGGGAAAGGTCTCGCAGATCGAATTTACCTTCGAAATCTGTTCCGAGGCACCTGGCTACAACAATAACTGGCCCTCCAATATTACGCTGGAGATCAACCATAATCCCGTCGTTACCTTTCTCACAAAAGGAGACTATGGCGGACGCAAGGGAAGCTGCAACCCGGACTGGTGGAGCGATTCCAATTCACAGTTCGGAGAATTCAAGCGTTTCACCATTACCGATCAAGGTTCCTTCCTGGACGGGGAAAAGGTCTCAGAAGAAACCATTGAGTCCCTGAAGATGAAAAAAGGAACCATTTCTCCTTTAACCTGAAGGTAGACCAAAACAGTTCCCCTGTTGGCGGCATGAACCTGTTCCGGCAGCACTTTCGGAAATCATCCCCCGGAAAATTATCAGGAAAGTGGACTATGCCGCTGGATGAAAA
>BABF01000290.1_pt1 | contig 9669 bp, 5 predicted proteins | sample 270288 | NCBI WGS metagenome assembly BABF01 (sample SAMD00036535, study PRJNA27877) | human gut metagenome | isolation source: feces from healthy human sample In-M, Infant, Female | reverse complement strand
TAGATTTTTTGAACTGTATAATATAAAAAATGATGTCGTATGGAGTCATGATCTTTACAGGAATCAGCAGAGGAAAACATCTATATACCCCATGTAATTCATGTTGTTATGTCGCAACAATAGTACTGCACGGGGAATTATTACGGGCAAACTTAGGCGAAAGGAAGTACTGAAGTGACAGAATAAATCACACTTTTTGTACATATGTACTTTTCTATTGTCTTTTGTTGTGGAAACAAATAGTGTTTGTCATGCCGATGCTAATAGACAGATAGATTCGAGGGCCAACAGCCCCATCATCATGATGGAGCAACAGAGGTGAGTCTAACGTTTCCGCACTTCTTATCGATCGGCACTAACGATCAATATCGATAAACTGATCTATCAAAACGATTATCTTTCTTGCAACCTGCCTGGTTATCCTTCTCTTACATTGCTCGCAGAAAAGCCCTTTTATTACGGTTAGTTATCTAGCTGAGACTTGCTACGCCCATTTTCCATGTACCCCAAATCACGAGGTCACAAAGGCGCGGAAAGATGAAGAGATGTGCACGTTGCAACAAAAAAAGAAGCGTCCTTGAACAGAGGCTCTCACTCGATAAAGAATTCTGCGACGAGTGCTTATTCGATATCGATGAGGAAATCAGGGAAAGAAGGATTATCACGATCAGACGCCTCAAAGATGACAACGAAAGAAAATCGTAGCTCAATATGAAAAATGGAATCGATGTCAGCGTCATTATCCCTGCTTACAACGCCGCTGAAACCAGCGTTAGTTTGGTTACTAAAATCCTCAGTGAACCCCACTTGGCTATTGAACTTATCATTGTCGATGACGGTTCTACTGATGAAACTGGCAACGTTCTTCGTCAAATCCACGATGATCGGCTCATTCTCATTGAGCAGGCCAATCAAGGTGTCTATGCCGCCCGAAATGCTGCTCTAGCCTTGCACCAAGGAGAATAGGTTATATTCCTTGATGCGGACGACGATATAGCAGATGGGTTCATAGAAAAAAGATGGCAGGCAGTTAGTACGTCGCAAGCCGACGTCATGATCTTTAATGGCTGGCATTCCTGTGCTGACCAACATCGAAGAGCGGTTCACAAAAAGCAGCCCTATGGTACGCCTCTGTCAGGTTATTAATGGATTAGACACTGTGTTACACACCGCGAATGGCCGCATTATCTGTGGCTGCAGATGGTCAGGCCATCCTATGTCAGGCAGCATTCACTGCGCTTCCAGTCCGGCAGGAGCCATAAAGACATTTTTTAAACGGTTCATCTTGCAGCGAGCAATGGTTGATTCTGTACATTGGATATAAAGGACTATATCTATATCAACAATAAGGCCTCTATCACACATCGGCCGGATTACTACGTTGTTCGTGCTATAAACTATGTTGAAGTGATCGCGAAAATCATCCAAGTAGCGGAACAAGAACAAAACAAAAAATAAAGGTATTTTTGTACCGGCATGCGCTGGTAGAGGCACGTCATTTTTTGGGACTCTACCGCAATCGCGTTGGGGATAAATCGGGCATGAAGGACTGCTTCAAAGCGAACATATTCGCAGCCCATTTATTCAGAGGTATCAGCAGTTTTAGCGATGTGTTTTTCTTTATTAAGCTGCTGGGCAAGCTATTCTGATAAGTTGTGCGTTGCTACACGACACCAGCGCACAGCTTAATTTCACGCTTTCTGACTAAATTGTTCAGGCCTTTTCTATAGGTGCAAACACAACTCCCCGTACTTTCCTCTTCCAACTCAAAATCATCGCACCTTGCTGACCCAAGAAGGGAGCATACCCTGCACTAGTATCCGCACAGCTAATACTCTATTGATACCAACAACGCTTCAGCACAACAAAGTAACTCGATAATCACAACTCAAAGTGAAGATGCCAAAAACTCGTTTGAGAGCAATAAATTCAATAACATGAAAAAAATGTATTTTGCATTGAAAATCTTACTTATTGCGCTTGGCTACAATTGCATGCTTGGTAATATAGATTATAAAACACCAGACTAGCTGCCTGGTAAGTAATGTAATAGCAGAGGAAATATCACGATGGATCTTGTAGATAGTGTCGAAGCAGGTAAGCTGACGATCAGTGAATTGATTGATGCCCTGGCGAAAGATAAAAATTACTCAGCTTCCAAGTGGGATCAGCGATACCGTGAATTTACGACCTTGCTACAACAAACCTCAACTTTTTCTGAACCTGAAACGGATGGTTTAGTCAAGAGGCTCTGGTATGAACGCGATAACGGTATTGCCAGTATTCGCCAGGGCGTTCCATCCTTAGCAGAATATCAGCAAAGCCTGCCACTGCTTAGAGAACTAACTGAACGAATTCGGCAACAGCCGGATGAAGAAACTTACCAATATGTTGGCAATGCACTACAACAAGCTAAAGAAAACGGACTTCTCAAGCGTATGTATAGGAGTTTGAGAAATCGCGTCTTTGCCGCGTTCTCGCCAGAAAACTACACCAGTACTGTGGATGAGAATGCTTTTAGTAAAGCAGCAGAATTCCTAAATCAGCACTTCCATCTCGGTCTGGCACTGACCGGAAATTGGTTACAGAAAAACTATGAATTGAAACAAGCCATACACGCCCAATCTCCTGACACAGATCCTTATTACGTGAATATGGCCATCTGGCATCTCTATGAATTGCTCCGTGAACGCGATAATGAACAAAAGCAGGAGAAAATAGCGAGCACTACATTCATAACCAGCAATGAGCCCATCGAGAACAAGATCATCCTACATTCACCAACTAACGTGATCTTCTTTGGCCCCCCTGGCACTGGCAAAACCTTCAGGTTGCAGCAAAAAATGAAAGAGTACACTTCTCATGCTGTTCCAGCTGATCGTGATGCCTGGCTGGATTCTCGCCTTGAATCGTTGAATTGGATGCAGGTTATAACGCTGGTGCTGCTCGATCTTGGGAAACGAGCCAAAGTTCGCCAAATTATTGAACATATGTGGTTTCAACGTAAGGCATTATTAAACGGTCGTAATGGCAACCTATCGAATACAGCCTGGGCAGCTTTGCAATCCTATACAGTTCCCGAGTCGTTAACCGTTGATTATAAGAATCGGCGTGAGCCTGCCGTATTTAACAAAACAGATAACAGCGAATGGTTGCTAGTTGATTCACAGCTCGAGCAAGTGGAGGATTTGGTAGAGCTCTACGCCGAACTTAAACGAGGCCCTAAATCTGCCGAAGCCATCCAGCGTTTTGCGGTGGTTACGTTCCACCAATCTTACGGCTATGAAGAATTTATTGAAGGTATACGCGCTCGCTCTGACGAGAGTGGCAATATCTCTTATCCCATTGAGCCGGGTATCTTTATGCGCCTTTCCCAACGTGCCAATGCCGATCCAGGACATCGCTACGCCATTTTCATTGATGAGATCAATCGCGGTAACATATCCAAGATCTTTGGTGAACTAATCTCACTCATTGAAGTAGACAAGCGTGCAGGCATGCCCAATGCAATGAGCCTACAACTGGCTTATAGCGGTGATCACTTCAGCGTACCCGCCAATGTCGATATCATCGGAGCCATGAATACAGCGGACCGTTCTTTAGCTCTGATGGACACGGCTTTGCGCCGTCGCTTTGACTTTGTCGAAATGATGCCCGATCTCTCTTTACTGAGTGGAGCTAAGGTGAAAGGCATAGAGCTCGAGTCGTTGTTAGAGAAACTCAATAGCCGCATCGAGGCTCTTTACGATCGTGAACATACGCTGGGGCATGCGTTCTTTATGCCGGTAAAAAATGCACTCGATGCCGGTGATGAAGAAGCTGCGTTTAAACAATTGAAGATCGCATTCCAGAAAAAGATCATTCCGCTTTTACAGGAATACTTTTTCGATGACTGGAACAAGATCCGGTTGGTGCTGGCAGACAATCAAAAGCAAGACGACAACCTGCAATTCGTGATTGAGAAAACCGACGATCTCGATACGCTTTTTGGTAACAACCATGGTTTACGACACCATGATCAGCAATCAACAGCTTACGAACTCAAAGATTTCGATCAAGAGATCTGGAATATTCCACAGGCTTATCGTTCAATTTATCAGCCCCAGCAGACTCCCCTTGATGAGCAGGCTGTAAATCATGGGTGAAGTTATCTCCGTTTTTGAATATGACCTATTGGGGAGTGACAAAGCGGCTTCAGTTGGCGCAAAACTGGTGCCTCCACTGGTCTTTAATTATTTAGAAGCGCTTAGCTTGGCAAGTAATCAAGGGAGCCAGTTCCTCAAACTCACCTCTCGCTCAGGCTTCAAATTGCTTCAGGTTCAAAACTACGCGGGGATGCTTTCAACACCTCACGGTTTCCAGCTTGAGATACTGCCCAAGGTTGGTAAAAACCTCACAGCGGCTAATGCACGTCAAACATTACTGACGATGCTAAGCCATTTGCCTGGGTTTCGACATATTGAAACTCAGCAAGCCACTCTTCAGGCTCAGCGTATGCCTTTGCTTGAGATTTTTATTCACCAGTTTTTGCATAGCGTTAGCCAATTACTTAAACAAGGTTTACGCTCCGACTATGTGAGCGAGCAAGGTAATCTGGCTTTTATGAAGGGCAAGCTGATGCTTTCTGCACAGCTGCGACATAACGCGGTGAATCGCCATAAGTTTTGTGTCGATTATGATGACTACATGCCTGATTGTGCAGCCAATCGGCTCTTACACTCCGCGCTAGATAAGCTTCTTAGTCTAAAGCTGTCATCAGAGAATCAACGCTGGCTTTACGAACTGCGCTTTGCGTTTGACGGTATTCCACTTAGCCGGGATATTGAACGTGATATAAACAACTTACGCCTCGAGCGTGGTATGGCTCATTACAACGAGCCAATGGCGTGGGCGCAATTGATCCTGAGAGGAATGAGTCCGAGTGCTTTGCAGGGAAACACCAAAGCGATATCACTTTTGTTCCCTATGGAAGCGGTATTTGAATCCTTTGTGGCACAGACCCTACCCTACGAATTACCTTCTCATCTCAAAGTAATACCACAAGCGGCTACTTATTCTCTTGTGAAGCACGGGTCTAACGATTGCTTTAAACTTCGGCCGGATTTGTTGATTCAGTCACGTCGACCGGTACAAACCAAATTGGTGATGGACACAAAATGGAAGCTAATAAATAGCAACTCCCAAAAAACAACACAGTATGGGCTAGCGCAAGCCGACTTCTATCAAATGTTTGCCTACGGTCAAAAATACCTAAATGGGATTGGCGAAATGTACTTAATCTATCCTGCGCATGATCAATTTAACCAACCGATACAGCAGCATTTTGCTTTCTCTAAAACATTAAAACTATGGGTTGTTCCGTACCAGATAACAGCAAACCGCGGGGAGAGGATGATGTGGGTGAAGGATGTGTCCAGTATATAATTTCTAGCCAAGCTGGCGATGAACCAGTCCTCTAAAAAATGGGTATAATCATAGTTATTTACTAATTAAATTAATATAAAGTAATTACTTTATTATATGGAGAATTTATGAAAATGGGAAAAATTGCAGTTACTCCTAATAATGATAAAGCAGCCAGCCACTCTAAAGATGAAAATTTAGCCACAAATACAATTAAGAAAAACGTAAAACCTAAATATGGCGATGCGGCATTTTTAGAGTACACTCGACTAATAGTTAACCACCCGAATTATTTTGGAATGCCAGATCCCTTTGGGGAAAAAGGTGAGATTCAATGGGAAGCTCCATCAAATAGGGCATCGGGGAAATTTAAACACACTCATCAACGGCGCTATGAATGGTGGAAAAATAAAGCCAGAAGTATTGGGATAGACCCTGACACTGAAAAAGCATGGATTAGTAAAACAGCTAAACTAATTCATCCACTTGGAGTTAAACCATGCAAGAAATGCGGTAAAGAAATGGAATTATCTTACTCCTACCCAAATGAGCATTTCTTTTCTCGGGTTAGGAAACTTAATTATATAGATGAGACTTTTGAGCTATCTCAAAATGAACACATAGTTGATTTGTTGACTCGTTTAGATGATAGATTTGGTGAAAGAATATATTTAGATTTACCACATTTATTTTCTACAAAATCCATCACGATTCCAGATATTTCAAGCAATCTCGAAGCATGGATTGAGTATCTAAAAGAACAATACATACCTCAAGAATCACGTATGCTTAGCCCTGGAGCCATGGCAAATCCTCCAGATCGTTTTGATGGATTTCATTCATTTAACCGCTGTTGTCGCTCTATTGCTGATAAAGGAAGGACCAAAGAAAATCTTAAATCTTATGTTACTGACAGAAGAGTTTTCGAATATTGGGTGGATGGTGATTGGGTAGCTGCAGACAGGCTAATGGGCCAAGTTAGAACAAATAATATATTTATTAACGAGGAATGTTTGAATGCCGGAAATGGTGGTTTACATCCAACTCCTTGCCAAGCAGATCACATTGGCCCAATCTCACTAGGGTTTTCCCATCGCCCACAATTTCAACTACTTTGCAAATCATGTAATAGTGCCAAAAACAATCGTATGTATTTAAGTGATATAATCTCTTTATTAGAAGCTGAGAATGAAGGTCATACGGTTATTTCATGGTTCGCAGAAGAAGTATGGAATCGACTAAAACACTCTGTAGATGATAGTGAAAAAGCCTTAAGACTAAGTAAAATACTACGTGATAATAGACATACATATATGAATCTTCTTAAAAAAATAATGGATGAAGGTTATTATACTTTCCTTGCAAGTCTTTTACATCTTGAGGTAGCCAATTATAACCCAATATTTGAGGGATTATGCATTTCAAATCATTTAACTCATTATAAATCATTAAAAAAAATAAAACGTGAATCAAAATATGCTGCTGTGCAAAAAACAAGACGAATCAGAATAGCATTTACTTCATTGAATGATTATCATAGAAAAGAAAATCGGAACGCATTTATTGTATCAAATGAATTATCTGAGAAGTTTTTCTCTGAAGCTATGGATAATTTAAAATCATTAAGTGAAATTACATCTTGCTTAGATGAAAAAATATCCGGAATAATATCTGAGAATTCAGATTCAAAAAATGAATTTCGAACAATCATTACAGATCTACGAGAAATAGTGACAAACAATAAAGAAAAATTCAACTTGATATTAAAATATCTAATATCAGGGATGAGCGAAATAGGAAAAGAACTGGAATCATATTGGGAAAATGATCGTTATGTTCGCTCAATCCCAGAAGAATTTATAGAGTAAGACATAGCCCTCTTATAAAGAGGGCTTTATATTCCTTTCATAATATTCTGAAGGAGTAATATTACCTCTCATGAATAATTGATAGTCATTTTCGGGGTGATGGATATAATATTTACCACTTCCATCTTCACCATGTTGCAAAGGAGGCAGATCAGATAATGCATCCTTTACAGATACCCAAGATTCCTTATCTTCTGTTAATTTTTGTGGAGGTTCAATTGAAAATAAAGGGTCGTTTGAACCAACCAATATAACCCTTTTTCGGCGCTGAGGGATTGCATAATGTTCAGAGTTTAATATCCATCCATTCATAGTTTTCATGGTTGATGAGAATTCTTCTTTGACTCTTTCAAAGACCTTACCTTTTTCCATATTCAACAAACCAGCAACATTTTCAAAAATAAAACCGTTTGGTTTTATCTCATTTAAGAGAGATTTATAATGCATAAAAAGTGAATTTCTTGGATCATCCATTGTTCTGGCATTTCCTGCCGTAGAAAATCCCTGGCATGGGGGTCCACCAAGTATCCATAATTGTTTATCAAAATATAATTTCTTAAATCCTGATATTTTATCTGCTATTTTTGAAAAAGTTTCATTATCAGAAATGCTGCCACATAAAACTTCTTTGTGAACATTGTTTGAATATGTTTGTAGATATTTTTCTTCAATATCATTCGCCAATAATGGAGTCCATCCAGCCCATTTGAATCCTAGTCCCAGCCCTCCAGCTCCGGAAAATAAATCGATATAATAACCAGTATTACCTATCGCCTTCTCTATTTCTTTCGCAATCAGAAAAGCTAAAAATGGGGGCACTGCATTACCGATTTGGGTATTAATTGCTGTTTGACCTCCGAAGAAAATAAAATCATCCGGGAACGATTGTAGTCTTGCAGCTTCTCTCTGGGATAGAACACGATCTTGCTCATAGTGAATATGGCAACCATTCCCAGGTCGGTTAAAATATGTATTGATAGTATATGCAGGCATATCTGGAAGTAATCTACCGTAGTATGTTGAACGGCTTCCTTTTCCTTGTGCATAACTATCCCTAATTTGCTCTATTCTTTTAGACGGTACATCTAAAGGAATATTTTTCCAGTTGCCACCTGGCGGTACTGAGTTAACAATCATCATATCCAATTCACTTAGCTTTGCTGCCTTGTGATTGGGAATCATAAATGTTTCACTTTTAGTCATAATGTTGAAAAATCCTCAATAAACTTTCTTTTTCAGCTAACTCAATCTTATCAAATGAAGACAGAAGCTTATTAAATTCATTCAAATCCAATTTGTAAATATTTTTGGCAACATAAGCCTCAATTTTCAACTCAGCATCACAACATCCCTCTATGCAAGAAATCACAAGTTGTTTTAATTCAGAATGTTGTAATAATATTTTTTCAGACGGTATTGCAGTTTTTCGTAAGGCTGACAATGATACATGACCAGTAGCTAAAAAGCTTCTTAATTGAAATTCAAAACAAAGGGAGTTTATAATACCAAGCAAACTAAAGAGCGAATCTTGCGAACCACTTTTATAATAGACCACCCCTAATGAATTCCCTGCCAAAGAGTTAGGAGGTATTATCGTTGCAATCATTCGCCTTTTTTGACTCGGGCGTGAAATGTCACGCCATGCAATCCTTACGAAATTAGAATTGGATAGAACCTTATCAATTTTTTTCGTTATTCTTAAGCTCTTCTCATTATGAAAATTATACCTCCCAATCATTTTTCCTTTAATGAATAATAATCCGCCGCCACTTTTTTGTGTCCAGTCACTACTACCAGTTTCATCTATTTCTCTTCCTGCCCATATCTCTCCATTTTTTTCCAGACTACCCCATGTTGGGTATCCCTCTTGCAGCTTTCTTAACAAATGAACGGCATGAACACCTTGAGATACCGGAATGCTAAGATATTGAGAATCTATACTAGACAAATCAAAAAAACCTAGTGATTTAATATTTAAGTTTTTATCATACACACTAAGTTGAATATTATCATTAAGGGATTCACCTTTATTAAAAATAAAAGAACATGAAGAAACATCAGCACCGCCGAATAATTTAGCCTCAGCTGGATAATAATTTATGCAATCAATCCTCCCTGAATTAAAAAACTTTTCACGTAATTATGTACGATTGTTCATCTGCGAAAAAAGATGCAGGCATAACTATAGCTACCAATCCATTTTTATTACATATTTCTAAGCTAAGTTCTGCACCAACACGTGAAAGATTAGTCCCCCACCCAGCAAATTTACGCTTCGGCTGAGTATATGGCAATACTCTTGACAAATTATCATCATACTCACGAAGAGAGTCTATATACATCGATTTCATAGATGGTTACAACAAAATCGAGCTCTCTAGTATCTGGTTTTATATTC
>BABF01000558.1_pt1 | contig 9687 bp, 8 predicted proteins | sample 270288 | NCBI WGS metagenome assembly BABF01 (sample SAMD00036535, study PRJNA27877) | human gut metagenome | isolation source: feces from healthy human sample In-M, Infant, Female | reverse complement strand
AATTCGTATCGCATTGGTCGCAAGATCAATATGATGGAGCAAGTGCTCGACATCCCTTCCCAGGAAGTTATCTCGAAAGATAACGCCAACGTTACCATCGACGCCGTGTGCTTTATTCAGGTGATTGACGCGCCGCGCGCGGCTTATGAAGTCAGCAATCTGGAGCTGGCGATCATCAACCTGACCATGACTAACATTCGTACCGTGCTGGGTTCAATGGAACTTGATGAAATGCTCTCTCAGCGCGACAGCATTAACTCGCGTCTGCTGCATATTGTCGATGAGGCCACCAACCCGTGGGGGATTAAAGTCACCCGTATCGAAATTCGTGATGTGCGCCCGCCCGCAGAGCTTATCTCTTCAATGAACGCGCAGATGAAAGCGGAACGTACCAAACGCGCTTACATCCTTGAAGCGGAAGGGATCCGTCAGGCGGAAATCCTCAAAGCCGAAGGTGAAAAACAGTCACAAATCCTGAAAGCGGAAGGCGAACGTCAGTCGGCGTTTTTACAGGCTGAAGCGCGTGAACGTTCCGCTGAAGCAGAAGCCCGCGCCACCAAAATGGTGTCTGAAGCCATCGCCTCCGGTGATATTCAGGCGGTGAACTACTTCGTCGCACAGAAATACACCGAAGCGTTACAGCAGATCGGTTCGTCCAGTAACAGCAAAGTGGTGATGATGCCATTAGAGGCCAGCAGCCTGATGGGGTCGATTGCCGGGATTGCTGAGCTGGTGAAAGACAGCGCCAACAAACGGACTCAGCCATGATGGAGTTAATGGTCGTTCATCCACATATTTTCTGGCTAAGTCTCGGCGGTTTGCTGCTGGCAGCCGAGATGTTGGGCGGCAATGGTTATCTGTTGTGGAGCGGCGTGGCAGCGGTGATTACCGGTCTGGTGGTCTGGTTGCTGCCGCTGGGTTGGGAGTGGCAAGGGGTAATGTTTGCCGTCCTGACGCTGCTCGCCGCCTGGCTGTGGTGGAAATGGTTGTCGCGGCGGGTGCGCGAACAAAAGCACAGCGACAGTCATTTAAACCAGCGCGGGCAGCAGTTGATTGGCCGACGTTTTGTTCTGGAATCTCCGCTGGTCAACGGGCGCGGTCATATGCGCGTCGGTGACAGTTCATGGCCTGTCAGCGCCAGCGAGGATCTCGGTGCAGGTACGCATGTTGAAGTCATTGCGATAGAAGGGATAACGCTGATCATCCGTGCGGTCATCGCCTGATGCGACGCTGACGCGTCTTATCATGCCTACAAAATATGCCCGAATCGTAGGCCAGATAAGGCGCTTGCGCCGCATCCGGCATATAGCCGAGTAGAGGCAAAATTACTCTTCCCGGCCTTTACCCATACTTTTTTGGTCTTCATCCGGATAGTGTTTTTTTAGATATTCCAGGACGTTTTTATTGACCTTGTGTTGGGTATACACCCACCCTTTCCAGTAATCAGGTTGGTCCAGGTAAACTTCTGGCGGAATGGTGAAATCAGAAAGCGTTAACCATTCGGCTAACAGATCGGGGTTTCGTTTCTGGATTAACTGCAACAGCATAATCAGTGACATAGCTGAGGCAGGAGCCGTACTATCGCCACTTAAATATTTCCACACTGTTGACCGGTTCGAACGAAAAAGGATCGGTAGCAATGCCCGGTCCAGATTCATTTCATTAAAAATCTTCTCAAATTCATTCATTTAAATTTTCCTGCCTAGCGTAAACCTCTTAAAAATTGAGATTTATCAAAGAAACGCATTTTAGCACACATCAGGAACCGCTTCACGTTTAGTCCAGAAACAGAAATTATTTCGCTTATCAAAACAAGTCTTTACTCTTTTTTACATTGAAAGAGCACGAAATAATTTCCTTTTTTATTTATAAAAGAAACTATTTTTGTTTCTTATTGGTGGTATTTACGCTTAAACAAGACAAAAATGCGCTTTACATCACACAAATGGCGGCGTAGATTTCGATCAAATTGCAACGCAGTTTATTTCTTAAAACAATATTATTTGTTTCTTATAGAAACATCAATGCGACTTATTTTGAACAAGAGAAAATGAATGAAAACTGTAAACGTAGCTTTACTGGCACTCATAATTTCAGCAACATCCAGCCCTGTTGTTTTAGCTGGTGATACCATTGAAGCGGCGGCAACAGAGCTTTCAGCCATTAACTCCGGCATGTCGCAATCGGAGATTGAGCAGAAGATTACCCGCTTTTTAGAACGCACAGACAACAGTCCCGCTGCGTATACCTATTTGACTGAACATCACTACATCCCTTCTGAAACACCTGATACCACTCAGACTCCCCCTGTCCAGACAGATCCTGACGCAGGACAAAAAACCGTTGCCGCTACAGGTGTTGTACAGATACCTGCCCGTTATCAGAGCATGATCAACGCCCGACAGTCTGCGGTAACTGACGCCCAGCAAACGCAAATTACAGAGCAACAGGCGCAGATCGTAGCCACACAAAAAACGCTCGCCGCGACTGGAGATACGCAAAATACCGCGCATTATCAGGAGATGATTAATGCCAGACTGGCGGCTCAAAATGAGGCTAATCAGCGCACTACCACGGAACAAGGGCAGAAAATGAATGCACTGACAACCGATGTGGCAGCACAACAGCAAAAAGAAAGGGCTCAATACGATAAACAAATGCAAAGTCTGGCGCAGAAGTCTGTCCAGGCACATGAGCAAATTGAAAGTCTGAGACAAGATTCCGCACAAACGCAGCAACAGTTAACCAACACGCAAAAACGGGTCGCAGATAACAGCCAACAAATTAACACGCTCAATAACCATTTCGATTCTCTGAAAAACGAAGTTGAGGACAATCGTAAAGAAGCCAATGCGGGAACTGCATCTGCCATCGCTATCGCCTCACAACCACAGGTGAAAACCGGTGACGTGATGATGGTGTCAGCGGGAGCGGGAACCTTCAACGGTGAATCTGCGGTGTCTGTAGGAACATCTTTTAATGCCGGAACGCATACGGTACTTAAAGCCGGTATTTCTGCGGATACGCAATCTGATTTCGGCGCAGGTGTCGGCGTAGGATATTCGTTCTAATATTTCAATCCTCAATATAAATAAGAGCAAGGAAGCTTGCCGGGTTTCACCTCTTCATTAATTCGCACATTATTTAAGGTTAACAATGATGAATAGCTCCATTAAATCGTTTTCCCTGCTGGCGGTTATATTACTGACTGGCTGTAGTTCACCCACTTCCCGCATCGCAGATTGCCAGGCGCAGGGCGTCAGCCATGACACCTGTTATCTCGCAGAACAACAGCGTCAGACGGCTATTTTAAGTGCATCCGAGGCGCAGGCATTTAAAAATGCAGAAGCCGCACAACATGCCCAGGCGGCAAAGAAAGCCATTTATAAAGGATTTGGCATGACCTTTAGAATGAGCAGTAAGAACTTTGCTTATCTCAATGATTCATTATGTGCAATTGATGAAGACAATAAAGATGCCACTGTTTATCAGTCAGGTCTTTATAACGTCATTGTTTATCACCATACGGGAAAAGTCGCCTTAATGAAGGAAGGTCAGTTTGTGGGTTATTTAAAATGAAGGAGCAAAGGAAAATCCCCCTGACGCATATTATGATTATCGGTGCGTTTATTTTTGCCTTCTTGCAAGTGGTGTTATTAGCCTCCCTGGTTCACGCTGTGAATGTTAACAACGAAATCCAGGAAGGCTTATTTCAGTCGGGGCGCATTATGGTAGAAAGTTTGCAGCATATTCTTTCGGTGCAAACGGAGATTAACTGATTTTCACCCCGCCCGATGATGACAGCAGCCGGAGAGATTTTCGATAATCGGGCAGTCGGCGCTGTCATCGCCAGGGCAGGCATTCGCCAGCGCCAGTAGCTGGTTGCGCATGGATTGCAGTTCTTCGATATGCCGTTCGATCTCCGCCACCTTCTCCAGCGTACGACGTTTGACGTCGGCACTATGACGCTGCGGATCGTTAAACAGATTCACCAGTTCGCCGCTCTCCTCCAGGTTAAAGCCCACCTGGCGTGCCTGGCGCAGTAAGGTCAGTTCGTTGAGATGCTGCTGCGTGTAGGTGCGATAACCGTTTTCGCTGCGCATCGGCGGCGTCACCAGCCCCTTCTCTTCATAGAAGCGAATGGCTTTGCTGGTCAGGCCGGTAATTTTTGCTACATCGCTAATGTTCATCGTTCGCGCAACGCCTCCTGTGCTTTGTTAAAGGGTTTCAACAAATATTCAAGCACGTTTTTTTGCCAGTGCGAATATCGACCGCCACCACAATAATACAGGAAGTACTGCGCACAGAGAGATGTTATACGGTTTTATTGCGCTTCATGACCATTGCCACAATAAGGCTGAGTAAGAGTGCGCCAATAATCCATATCAGCGCACGGCTGCCCTGGGACCAGAGACTGTAGATAAAGCCAACGATCACCAACAACATAACCAACGTACCAACGATAAGAATCGGCAACGAGGCGTGAATATCATGACGCAGGCGGATCGCCACCACAAACACCGCCAGATAGCAGATCAAAAAGGTGGCGCTGGCAACGCTGGCGAGTGAGCCTAAATTCAGCGCCGCCGTCATCAGCATAATCAACACCACGACGATGATGTTGCCCCAGGTACTCTGCCGCCACAGAGGTTTATTCATTAGCTTCGGCAGTTCGCGTTCGCTGCCCATGTTGTCCATGATGTTAAACACGGCGAACAGGTTTGCGTTGATGGCTGAAGCCGTCGCCAGTAAAGCGCCGATGACGACGATCACATACCCCACATGCCCGAGGAGCGGAGAAGCAGCCTGCGCTACGGCGGTATCGGCATATTTTTCTAACTCTAATGCCGACACATCGCTAAGCAAAACCAGCGCCAGCGAGATATAAAGCAACGTGGTAACGCCAATCGCCACCAGAAACGCCCGTGGCATTATGACCTCCGGATCTTTCACTTTATCCGCCGCGTTCGCCATCATGCCAAAGCCCGCATAGGCAAGGAAGGTTATCCCGATACAGGAGAAGAACGCCCCGGAACTGGGGGGCGCAGAAACGGAAATATGCGCCGGTTGCAGCGACCAGACACCGGCAATAATCAGCAATAACAGGATCATCATTTTAATGCCGACGAGGATCACTTCCAGCCGCCCTACCGCATGGTTGCTTAAGGAGTTGAAAAGCGTCATCACCGCAATGATCCCCAACGCGTAGAGCAAAATAAGGTGCTCCTCCTGGCTGCCTTCATGCAAAAACTGCACGGCATAAGCGCCAAAAGCACGGGCGACCATGGCGATACTCACCGCCAGCGTCAACAGGTACAATAACGAGAGCGCCAGCGAAAAAACGCCGTTGCCTAATCCGCGACGAAAGAAGTCGATAATACCGCCATTGCTGGGATAGCTCGCCCCCAGACGCGCATAGGCATAACCGGAAAACATCGCCACAATACCGCCAAAAGCAAAGGCGACCCAGGTCGAGGCTTCCATTAGCAACGCAGCCTGCCCCAGCAGCGCGAAGATCCCCGCCCCCACCATTGCCCCAATGCCGATGGAAACGACGTTCCATAGACCGAGAGGTTTGTTACCGTTATTACCTTCCGTGTTCATCATGATCAGCCCTTAAACACGTTATAGCCGAGTTGCTTAGCGACCGATGCCACCATTTTTTGACCGCGAACACTGTTGCCTTCTTCATCCAGCGGTGGTGAAAACGCGGCAATTCCCATCACGCCAGGAACGACCGCCAGAATACCGCCACCTACACCGCTTTTGCCCGGTAAACCAACGCGATACGCCCAGTCACCGGAGCGACCATACAGCCCTTCCATCATCATTTCGGCCAGAATGTACGGCACATTGTCGGCCTGAAGAACGCGTTTATGCGTCAGCGGATTCACACCACCCGCCGCCAGCGTCGCGCCAAGCGTTGCCAGTTCAATAGTATTGATGAGCGTGGAGCACTGACGGGTGTACACGTCACAGGCTTCCATTGCATCACAATAGAGATATCCGGCGGAGTACAGCAGCCAGGCAATGGCCCGGTTATGGAAGTTGGTTGTTTGTTCCGACTGGTTGACTTCATCAGAGAGCGCTACCTGCTCACCAGCCAGTTGTTGTTGGATATGTAAAATTCGCTGCCAGCGTTGTTCAGTATTTTCAGCGTTAATCAGGCTGGTGGTGGCAATAGCGCCAGCATTTACCAGTGGCGAAAGCGGTTTGCCGCCATGCAACTCTAAGGCGATAACTGAGTTAAAGGGCAATCCGGTCGGGTCAGCGCCAACTTTGTCCTGTACCGCCTGCGGGCCGACATCTTCTAACGCAAGGGCTAACGTACAGACTTTCGAGATGGATTCCAGCGCAAAGCGGTAATCACTGTCACCCGCACTATAGACGTTGCCATCGCTGTCACGATAGCCACTGCCGCCAGTTGACCAGGGACATTCGCCAGAAAGGGAATGTAATCGGCATTTTGTCCGCCGTTAAGTGAGTGAAATTGGGTGTAAGTCTGATCCACTGCCTGCTGTAATTTGTTTGCATCTAACATCTTTTGTTAACTCCTTTTTATAGATGCGTGAGGTAATTCCTCACCCCGGTGCCGATTTTCATGCATCCTGATTTAACTTAGCACCCGCAACTTAACTACAGGAAAACAAAGAGATAAATGTCTAATCCTGATGCAAATCGAGCCGATTTTTTAATCTTTACGGACTTTTACCCGCCTGGTTTATTAATTTCTTGACCTTCCCCTTGCTGGAAGGTTTAACCTTTATCACAGCCAGTCAAAACTGTCTTAAAGGAGTGTTTTATGTCACAAACTATCGACCTGACCCTGGACGGCCTGTCCTGCGGTCACTGCGTTAAACGCGTGAAAGAAAGTCTCGAACAGCGCCCGGATGTTGAACAGGCGGATGTGTCTATCACTGAAGCGCACGTTACCGGGACTGCCAGTGCAGAACAGCTGATCGAAACCATCAAACAAGCGGGTTATGACGCATCTGTAAGCCACCCAAAGGCTAAACCGCTGGCGGAGTCATCAATCCCGTCGGAAGCACTGACAGCGGTTTCTGAGGCGCTTCCGGCAGCGACCGCCGATGACGATGACAGCCAGCAGTTGCTGCTGAGCGGCATGAGCTGCGCCAGCTGTGTCACCCGCGTACAAAATGCGTTGCAAAGCGTACCGGGCGTCACTCAGGCACGGGTAAACCTGGCGGAGCGTACTGCGCTGGTGATGGGCAGCGCCTCCCCACAAGATTTAGTGCAGGCGGTGGAAAAAGCGGGCTACGGCGCGGAAGCGATTGAAGATGACGCTAAACGCCGCGAACGCCAGCAAGAAACCGCCGTCGCTACGATGAAGCGCTTCCGCTGGCAGGCAATTGTCGCACTGGCGGTGGGTATCCCGGTGATGGTCTGGGGGATGATCGGCGATAACATGATGGTCACCGCCGACAACCGCAGCCTGTGGTTGGTTATCGGCCTGATAACCCTGGCGGTAATGGTTTTCGCCGGCGGGCATTTTTACCGCAGCGCATGGAAAAGCCTGCTGAACGGTGCAGCGACGATGGATACGCTGGTGGCGCTGGGTACTGGCGTGGCGTGGCTCTATTCGATGAGCGTCAACCTGTGGCCGCAGTGGTTCCCGATGGAAGCGCGACATCTTTATTACGAAGCCAGCGCGATGATTATTGGTCTGATCAATCTCGGCCATATGCTGGAAGCGCGCGCGCGTCAGCGTTCTTCTAAGGCGCTGGAGAAATTACTCGATTTAACCCCACCGACGGCGCGCCTGGTCACCGACGAAGGTGAAAAAAACGTGCCGCTGGCAGATGTTCAGCCAGGTATGTTACTGCGCCTGACGACCGGCGACCGTGTGCCGGTAGATGGTGAGATTACTCAAGGCGAAGCGTGGCTGGATGAAGCGATGCTGACGGGCGAACCTATCCCGCAGCAAAAAGGCGAAGGCGATAGCGTCCATGCCGGGACAGTGGTGCAGGACGGTAGCGTGCTGTTTCGCGCCAGTGCGGTTGGCAGCCATACTACGCTGTCGCGGATTATTCGTATGGTGCGCCAGGCCCAGAGCAGTAAGCCAGAAATCGGTCAGCTGGCGGATAAAATCTCAGCCGTATTTGTGCCGGTAGTGGTGGTGATTGCGCTGATCAGTGCGGCAATCTGGTATTTCTTTGGTCCGGCACCGCAGATTGTCTACACCCTGGTGATTGCCACCACGGTGCTGATTATTGCCTGTCCGTGTGCGCTGGGGCTGGCGACGCCGATGTCGATTATTTCGGGCGTCGGGCGGGCGGCTGAGTTTGGCGTGCTGGTACGGGACGCCGACGCGCTGCAACGCGCCAGTACGCTCGACACCGTAGTGTTCGATAAAACCGGGACGCTGACCGAAGGTAAACCGCAGGTTGTCGCAGTAAAAACGTTTGCTGATGTTGATGAAGCGCAAGCATTGCGTCTGGCGGCGGCGCTGGAGCAAGGTTCCAGCCATCCGCTGGCACGAGCGATCCTCGATAAAGCAGGTGATATGCAGCTGCCGCAGGTCAACGGTTTCCGCACATTGCGCGGGCTGGGCGTGAGCGGTGAAGCTGAAGGTCATGCGTTATTGCTGGGTAATCAGGCGTTGTTAAATGAGCAACAGGTTGATACCAAAGCTATCGAAGCGGAGATTACTGCTCAGGCATCGCAAGGGGCAACGCCTGTGCTGCTGGCGGTTGACGGGAAAGCGGTAGCCCTGCTGGCTGTACGCGATCCATTGCGTAGTGATAGCGTGGCGGCGCTGCAACGCCTGCATAAAGCGGGATATCGCCTGGTGATGCTAACCGGGGATAACCCGACCACCGCCAATGCGATCGCTAAAGAAGCAGGGATTGATGAGGTGATAGCCGGCGTGCTGCCGGACGGTAAAGCCGAAGCGATCAAACGTCTGCAAAGTGAAGGACGTCAGGTAGCAATGGTGGGCGACGGCATTAACGATGCGCCAGCGCTGGCTCAGGCGGATGTCGGTATTGCGATGGGGGGCGGCAGTGATGTTGCCATTGAAACCGCGGCGATTACCCTGATGCGCCATAGCCTGATGGGTGTTGCGGATGCGCTCGCAATTTCCCGCGCAACGCTGCGCAACATGAAGCAGAACCTGCTCGGTGCGTTTATCTACAACAGCATTGGTATTCCGGTCGCCGCCGGTATTTTGTGGCCGTTCACTGGAACACTGCTTAACCCGGTGGTTGCCGGAGCGGCAATGGCGCTCTCGTCGATCACCGTAGTGAGTAACGCCAACCGCTTGCTGCGGTTTAAACCGAAGGAATAAGTACATCATTGCGGATGCGCTGCTTTAGGGTGGCGCATCCGTTATAGGGAAATTATTCTACGCGACCTTTTTTGCACGCTCTTCACGGCGTGCCAAATATTCAGCCACTGTTTCAATCCGTCCCAATTCTTCCTGGGTACGCATGTTGTTTTCAACTTCCCAAAGATCAACTGCCGCCTGGAGGTTTAGCCAAAAATCGACTGTGGTATCAAAAACTTTCGCCAGACGGAATGCCATCTCAGTGGTGAGTTTACGATTGTTATTGATCAGTGCACTGACGCTATTACGATGAACATGCAGCAACTCTGCTAACTCATTGATTTTCAAATCGAGCGGTTCCAGATATTCATAGAGAAGAATATCTCCGGGTGTCGTCGGTT
>BABF01000438.1_pt1 | contig 9847 bp, 8 predicted proteins | sample 270288 | NCBI WGS metagenome assembly BABF01 (sample SAMD00036535, study PRJNA27877) | human gut metagenome | isolation source: feces from healthy human sample In-M, Infant, Female | reverse complement strand
CATCCGCATCAGCGCTTTTACTAAACCAGCGCGGTCCGCTGCATAGACAACGTTGTCCGCCAGTGCCGGATGAAGATTGGAATAGAAGTTGCCAATGCCGCTACCAACGGAAGTGCTCCACGCAGTAGTCGGCGTAAACTGGTTTCAACGGTTGGCAATGGGGACATCTTTACCACATCTTCTTCGCTGTTAAACAGCGAACAGCCGCTTAAAAGGGTAACGGAAAGCAGTCCTGGCAGCAGTAATTTACGCAATTGCATCGGGTCCCTCTCAGATGGACAAATTATTAATTTTCATCTGCATCATTTCGCTCAGTGCCGGGGTAACATCGCTTTTCACGCCTGCTTCCCATGCACTACGCGCACCTTGCTTATCACCTTTGCTCAGCAATGCTTCACCACGCAGGTCGGCAACAATGGCAGCCCACCCTTCACCTTTGATAGCATCAAGGGTTTTTAGCGCGGCATCAGCCTGCTTGAGCTGTACCTGAACGCGAGCAAGACGCAGATTTATCACGGCTTTGAGATTTTCATCGCTCGTGTCTGCCAGCCCCTGTTGTAACTGGGCGGCAGCTTTCTCTAGTTCATTTTTGTCAACAAATTGCTGCGCAAGTTCCAAAGAAGCCAGCGCACCATAAGTATTTTTATTTTCAGCAGCAAATTTTTCCGCCGCTGGGATGCTATCCGGTTTGCCTTCGCTCACTGCGGTAACCGCATTTTGATAGGCAAGAGAAGCGGAGCGTGCAGAATCAACCTGATGGCTGTTCCAGTAGCGCCAGCCAATCAGTGCGCCAACGCCCAAAATCACCCCAACAGCCAGTGCTTTGCCATTTTCAGCAAAAAAGCGTTTAACCGCTTCAACCTGGTCGTTTTCGTTCTCGTAAATTTCCACGCTGTCCTTCTCCTTCCTTAACCCAGTAACGTGCGCAAATGCGCGGCTACGCTATCCTGCGCAACTGCAGTTTGCTCACCAGAGCGCAAATCCTTCACTACTGCTGTGCCGTTAGCCACTTCAGACTCACCCAGCACCACAGCAACGCGGGCACCCCATTTATCAGCACGGGCAAACTGTTTCTTAAAGTTGCCGCCGCCGTGGTTGGTCATCAGTTTCACGCCCGGTAATTCATCACGCAGACGCTCTGCTAATGCCATAGCCGCAGATTGTGTGTCAGCACCTGAAGCCACCAGGTATATATCGACAACAGGATCGGCTTTAAATTCCGGATTAACGGCCTGAACTAACAATACAAGACGTTCGAGGCCCATCGCAAAACCGACTGCCGGTGTTGCACGACCACCCAGTTGTTCCACCAGACCGTCATAACGACCACCTGCACACACGGTGCCCTGGGAACCGAGGCTGTTAGTCACCCACTCGAAAACGGTACGGTTATAGTAATCCAGACCGCGCACCAGACGCTGGTTTACGGTGTAAGCGATCCCCGCGCTCTCAAGCAGTTTGCACAGACCGGCAAAGTGCTCACGAGATTCCTCGTCCAGATAATCGCCTAATGCCGGAGCGTCGTTGAGAAGCGCCTGCACTTCCGGATTTTTTGAATCCAGTACGCGCAACGGGTTAGTGTACATGCGGCGTTTGCAGTCTTCGTCCAGCTTTTCTTTATGCTGCTCAAGGAATGCCACCAGCGCATCGCGGTAATTCGCACGAGCTTCCAGCGAACCGATAGAGTTCAGCTCAAGAGTTACGTGCTCGGAAATACCCAGCGCGCGCCACCAGCGGGCAGTGAGCATAATCAGTTCGGCGTCGATATCCGGACCTTGCAGACCGAAAACTTCGCAGCCCAACTGATGGAACTGACGATAACGCCCTTTCTGCGGACGCTCGTGACGGAACATAGGCCCGATATACCACAGACGCTGTTCCTGATTGTACAGAAGACCATGCTCGATGCCGGCGCGTACACAGCCCGCCGTCCCTTCAGGGCGCAGAGTCAGGCTGTCGCCATTGCGATCCTCAAAGGTGTACATCTCTTTTTCAACCACGTCGGTGACTTCACCAATCGCACGTTTGAATAGCGGGGTCTGCTCTACAATCGGCAAGCGGATTTCACTGTAACCGTAGCTGCCGAGCACGTTTTTCAGTGTGCCTTCAATGCGCTGCCAGATGGCCGTTTCGCCAGGCAGGTAATCGTTCATGCCGCGAATGGCTTGAATGTTTTTTGCCACGTTTATTCTCTTTCTGAATATAAAAATGAACCCTCAACGCTTCCCTCAATGTTTCGGGAGCCATGCGGGTTCAATCATACACGGGAAGCGAGGCGCTTCCCATCACGTTATTATTTTTCAACCTGCTGAACGTCAATTCGACGCGCTTCGTCCAGCTGACTGGCTTTCGCACGAATGCGCGCTTCCAGCTGATCGATCATATCGTTGTTGTCCAGACGGTCTTTGCGCACGCCATCTTCATAGAGGCCGCTTTTCTTGTTGCCGCCAGTGACGCCGAGTGTAGAAACCAGCGCCTCACCAGGGCCATTCACCACGCAGCCGATAATCGAAACGTCCATCGGAGTGATGATATCTTCCAGGCGTTGCTCCAGCGCGTTAACCGTACCGATAACATCAAATTCCTGACGCGAACAGGTCGGGCAGGCGATGAAGTTGATCCCGCGCGAACGGATACGCAGCGATTTCAAAATATCGAAACCGACTTTGATCTCTTCGACCGGATCGGCCGCCAGCGATACGCGCAGCGTGTCGCCGATGCCTTCAGACAGCAGCAGACCTAAACCAATAGCGGATTTTACTGCCCCGCTACGCGCACCACCGGCTTCGGTGATCCCCAGATGCAGCGGCTGATCGATTTGTTTTGCCAGCAAACGATAAGACTCAACAGCGAGGAAGACGTCAGACGCTTTCACGCTGACTTTGAACTGATCGAAGTTCAGGCGATCGAGATGATCAACATGACGCATGGCAGATTCCAGCAACGCCTGCGGCGTCGGTTCGCCATACTTTTCTTGCAGATCTTTTTCCAACGATCCGGCATTAACGCCAATACGGATCGGAATGTTTTTATCGCGCGCACAGTCAACCACCATGCGAATACGCTCTTCATTACCGATATTGCCAGGGTTAATACGCAGACAATCGACGCCGTATTCCGCTACTTTCAGCGCAATGCGATAGTCGAAGTGGATGTCAGCCACCAGCGGCACGTTAACCTGCTGTTTGATGAGTTTGAACGCTTCTGCCGCGTCCATCGTCGGTACGGAGACACGGACGATATCAGCGCCAACACGTTCCAGCGCCTTGATTTGATTGACCGTTGCTTCGACGTCTGTCGTACGCGTATTGGTCATGGACTGTACGGCGATGGGAGCACCATCGCCAATCGGCACATTCCCAACGTAAATACGTGTTGATTTTCTACGTTGAATTGGAGCCTGGTTATGCATGAAAAATCTCCCGCGTTACCCGTCTGTTACTGCGCCGGTGATTGTTCGGCATTGAGGGTCAGACGCGCAACCTGGTTAGTTCTGATAAAACGACTCAGATCGACAGGTTTCCCTTGATACTGGATCTGTACTGCGGCTGGCGCACCAATTTTCAGTTTGTACGGTGCCTGGCCGGTTAAGTTCAAATTACCGTCTTTACGCTGCATACCGCTAAACAGTTTTTTACCGGTAGCATCGGTGACTTCCAGCCAGCAATCGGCAGTAAAGTTCATCACCAGCGCATTCGGGTCAACCGCCGGCGTGGTCACGCCAGCCTGATCGGTTGGCAACGGCGCAGCGCCATCTGGTGTTGTTGTTGCCGCTGGTGCCGGAGTCGCAGCGGTATCAACATTTGCCTGCGAAGGTGGAACAACCGCATTCTGTTGCGGATCAACAGCTGGTGCTGGCGCAGTTACGGCAGGTGTTTGCGTGTTGGTTGCGGTGGTATCCACAGGTGAAGTCGGCGTGGTCGCCATAGCCTGATCTGTGGTTGTCGACGTATCTAACGGTACACTCTGGCTTTGATTATTATTCAGTTCCGCAGAAGATTGATCGGCCATAGTGGTGATCTCTTCCTGCTGAGCTTTGTGGTCTTGCCACCACCAAGCACCGCTCAGGCCAATAACCACAAACAACACCAGCCAGGTGAAGGTCATCAGCCAGCCGTCACGTTTTNTGCGGCGTTTACCGAGGGAAAAACTCTGCATCGGCGCAACTTTTGCAGCCCGTAGTGGAGCCTGCTTTTCCAGCCCTGGCAGCAGTTCTTCTTCTGGAATATGTACCAGACGCGCATAAGAGCGGATATATCCGCGCAGGAATGTTGAAGCAAGATCGGCAGGTGCCTTATCTTCTTCAATGTCGCGTACCGTGGAAACCTTCAGGCAAAGTCGCTCGGCAACGGCCTGTTGACTAAGTCCTAGTTGTTCGCGAGCATTACGCAGGCGAGCGCCGGTAGTAAGTGCTTCACCCCCGTCGTGCGTGGCTTCAGTATTCATTCGCTGCAGGTACGTTTAAATGAGAATTGAGATGCTGGTGAACCATCATGCCCACCCACACCGCGAAACATCCGTTAAGTTAACCGTTATCATACAGTATAAGACCGTCTGTGTGCTCGTGACAAAGCCCACATTCGCTAAGGCTAACTTACTGTTGCATCGTTACATACTGCCTTAAAGTCAGCAAAAACGCACCGTTAATATTGACCAGACAATTGCAACTTAATACTTCATTCATAAAAGATTACGCCACGGTACATAAAGTAACCGTGGCGTAATGGCTATCAGACCGCTTTAATGTCGATGGCTTCACCCTGCATCCGCTTACGCAGAGTACGTTTCGTACGGTCGATAACATCGCCCGCCAACTGACCACAAGCAGCATCGATATCATCACCACGAGTTTTACGCACAATAGTGGTGAAACCGTAGCTCATCAGCACTTTTGAGAAACGGTCGATACGGCTGTTCGAACTGCGTCCATACGGCGCGCCCGGGAACGGGTTCCACGGGATCAGGTTGATCTTACACGGCGTATCTTTCAGTAGTTCCGCCAGTTGGTGCGCGTGTTCAGTGCCGTCGTTAACGTGGTCAAGCATCACGTATTCAATAGTGACTCGGCCCTGATTGGCGTTGGATTTCTCCAGATAACGGCGCACCGCCGCAAGGAACGTTTCGATATTGTACTTTTTGTTGATCGGCACAATCTCGTCACGAATTTCGTCGTTCGGCGCGTGCAGGGAAATTGCCAGCGCTACGTCGATCATATCGCCCAGTTTATCCAGCGCCGGAACCACACCGGAAGTGGAAAGCGTGACGCGACGTTTTGACAGGCCAAAACCGAAATCATCAAGCATGATTTCCATCGCCGGAACGACGTTGTTCAGGTTGAGCAGCGGCTCGCCCATACCCATCATCACTACGTTAGTGATTGGGCGCTGACCGGTGACTTTTGCTGCGCCGACAATTTTCGCCGCACGCCACACCTGGCCGATAATTTCCGATACCCGCAGGTTGCGGTTAAAGCCCTGCTGGGCGGTGGAACAGAATTTACACTCCAGCGCACACCCCACCTGCGAAGAGACGCAGAGCGTGGCACGGTCGTCTTCCGGGATATATACCGTTTCAACGCGCTGATCGCCAACGGCGATCGCCCATTTAATGGTGCCGTCAGATGAACGCTGTTCTTCAACCACTTCCGGTGCACGGATTTCCGCCACCTCTTTCAGTTTGCCGCGCAACACTTTATTGATGTCGGTCATCTCATCAAAGTTGTCGCAGCAATAGTGATACATCCACTTCATCACCTGATCGGCGCGGAAGGGTTTTTCACCTAAATCTTTAAAAAACTCCCGCATCTGCTGACGGTTGAGATCCAGCAGGTTGATTTTTCCATCTTTCGTGGTGACGTTTTCAGGTGTGACTAATTGTTCAGACATATGCTATTCCGGCCTCGTTATTACACGTTATGGCCCCTGGAGGGTTGAAAAAAGAAACGCCCCGGTGAGCGGCTGCTCGTCCGGGGGCGCTGCATTGTACAAATTCTGGCGCACGGATGCCACGTTTGCACGCGGCATTTACGAAATTATTAACGGGTGCGCGGGCACACTTCGCCTTCGCCGAAGAAATAAGCGATTTCGCGAGCGGCAGATTCGACGGAATCAGAACCGTGGGTACCATTTTCGGTCAGGCTGTCAGCGTAATCAGCACGCAGAGTACCGGCCAGTGCGTTTGCCGGATTGGTCGCGCCCAGCAGATCGCGGTGACGCTGAACAGCATTTTCACCTTCCAGCACGGAAACAACGATCGGGCCAGAAGTCATGAATTCAACCAGACCATCAAAGAACGGTTTTCCATCGTGTTCAGCATAAAAGCCACGAGCCTGTTCAACGGTCAGGTGCAGCATTTTGGTGCCGACAATTTTGAACCCTGCAGCTTCAAAGCGCGCAAAGATACTACCAATCACGTTTTTTGCTACCGCGTTCGGTTTGATGATGGAAAAAGTACGTTCAATAGCCATTTTTACCTCTGTAAATTGTTCTGTTGTTGTCTGTACCAGCGTACGAGATGGCGCGGATTATAATGAGCAACAGGGCCGTTGACTATTGATGAAGGTAACATTTTTTTAAAATAAACCCAGTTTAAGCAACAATCAGGGACAAAACAGACTATTGCATGACAAATTTCACTGTCGCTATTTGCCCCACGTCATCCATCACCAGCAATTGATAATCGCCTTTATCCGTCAAATGCAGGGTCACGTTGCGCCCACGTTCAGTTAACGGTTCGCCATTCAGAAACCACCAGCGTTCACCTGCCCCTCCACTTGATTGCAACGGCAAAGTCGCTTCCGCTGCGCCCGGTAAACGTTTAATAATCGCGCCATCGCGCACACCTGTTAGCTGCAGCGGGAGTTGTGCATCGTGACCGTATGGCGGGCAAATTGTCGAGGCCGGTGGCAAGCGCACAGCGCGACGTTCTGATGCGGGCAGCCAGGGTTCCAGCGGTAGCGGCCAGACATTTATCATTTCTTGTCGCGCCTGAGGGCAATCAGCGGCAACACGTTTGCCGTTTTCATCCAGCCAGATGGGGAAACGAATGCCATTAATGCCTTCCTGCTCCGGCAGTAATAGAGTTGGCGGCTGGCTCCCGTCCAGCAGCCAGGTTGCCAGGCGGCGGCGACAGTTACCGTCACCTTCCGGCAAAGACTGTCCGCCCGGCCAGCAGATAACGCCACGACTTACAGAGTCAGGACGTGGGTCTTCCGGCAAATTCACACTGCGCGACAGTAAGATATTATTAACCTGATTCAACAGCGGTACGGCACTGGCAAAGCCAAACTGACCAACAACGGGCGTGCCGTCCGGTCTGCCAGTCCAGATCCCAATGACATAGCGAGCGTTAACCCCAATCGCCCAGGCATCACGATAGCCATAGCTGGTGCCCGTTTTCCATGCCAGTGGGGCGACGCGCGGCAAGGCACCATCCGGCAAGGGTTGCGCTTCATCAGCCATAATCCGGCGAATGATCCACGCAGCCCCCGACGACATTAAAGGCCGTTCAAGCAGCGGATCGTCAGGCTGTAAGCGCAATTTACCTGCCTTGCCGTGGCGAGCAAACGCGGTATAGGCCGCCGCCATATCTTCCAGTTTTGCACCAGCGCCGCCGAGAATGAGCGAAAGATTCGGCGCAGCACCGTTGGGCAGATACAACGGCAATCCAACATTGCGTAATTTTGCCGCAAACCGTTTCGGTCCATAGGCTTCCAGCACCTGCACAGCTGGTAAATTCAGCGAGCGCACCAGCGCCTCGCTCATGCTGATCGGGCCATGAAAACCGCTGTCAAAGTTGCCAGGTCGGTAATCACCGGTGCGTCTGGGGACGTCTTGCAACAGCGATGCCGGGTGGATCAAGCCTTCATCCAGCGCCAGACCATAAACAAACGGTTTGAGCACCGATCCTGGCGATCGGATCGCATTGACCATATCAACATGACCAAAGCGTGAATCATCGTTGAGATCAACTGATCCCACCCAGCCGCGAACACGCATATCGGTATGATCAACCACGATCATCGCCAGTGAGCTGCGCGGTGGCAATCGTCCTTTCCAGTTTTGCGCCAGTTCTTCCAGACGTCGTTGAAGACCGGCATCCAGCGTAGTAACGATTTTGTCGCTTTTGCTTTTACCGAGCATCATGCGCGAAAACAGCGGTGCCAGTTGCGGCATTTGTCGGGGTGCCAGCCAGATGGGTTCTTCCCTTGACTCTTTTACCCGCTCACGGGACCACACACCTTGCACGGCCATCCGTTCGAGCACTTTATTACGCGCGGCTTCGGCACGCTCCGGCCAACGATCCGGGCGAAGACGGCTGGGCGCTTGCGGCAAAACCGCCAGCATTGCCGCCTCGGAATAGCTTAAATTCGCAGGCGATTTCCCGAGGTAAGCCCAACTTGCCGCACCAATCCCCTGCAACGTACCGCCAAACGGGGCACGGTTAAGATACAAGGTCAGAATTTCACGTTTAGACAGATGCCATTCCAGTTGCAACGCGCGCCAGAGCTGGCGAATTTTGCCGCCAAACGTTTTGGGGTGAGGATCAAGCAGGCGCGCCACCTGCATGGTGAGCGTGCTGCCGCCGGAAATGACCCGACCCGACGTGAGATCTTGCCAGGCTGCACGCGCCACCGAGAACGGATTCACCCCCGGATGCTTCCAGAACCAGCGATCTTCATAATTGATCAGCGCTTCAAGGTAACGTGGAGAAACATCTTCGATTGTTACCGGATAACGCCAGATGCCGTCAGCATCGGCGAAACGCCAGAGTGGCGTACCATCCTGCGCCACCACCACGCGTGCAGGATTCACTTCTTGCAATGGCAGAGGCCAGAGTTTATCTGCTGCCCATGCTGCCAGAATGATGATAAAAGGCGCGGCTGCCAGCATTATCCAGCAGCCGCGTTTGGTTAACAGGCGAGGCATTTACGGTCTGACTATCAACAGATCGTCAGCCGCACCAGTCGCCCGCCATTGAGGAACATACATTGATTCCACCATAGGCTGCGGCACCTGATACGTTCCCGGCGTCACCGCCCGCGCCAGATACACCAGCGTTACCGGTTGATATTCATCAACGGCAACCGCCGCCACAAAGCGATCGTCACGGAACTCTATGTGCTTAATGCTCGCCTGCTGCATCTGGTTCAGCAAGTTCTGCACTTCACCACCACTTTGCTCCAGGCTGGCGCTGCCGTTCGCCAGATTCTGGTTTTCCAGTTCCAGCCCCGCAGGCAACAGATCCACGACTAACGCATCCGGTACACTGTTACTGGCTTTAACCTGCAACCACACCAGCACCAGATCGCCGCTACGTAACGAGTCCAGCGATTTGCTCTTACCGTCAGTACCCAGAATATGACGCTCAATTTGCAGCACATTGCTCGCCGGTAAAGGTGCGGATTGCGGATAACCGCTGGCATCCACACGCAGCCATAACGGCTGATCGCCACTGTTGGTCACCTGCAAGGTGGCAAGTTGATCGCTATTCAGATTGCTGGTTTGCGCTTTCTCGCCTGTCAGCGGCTCAGCAGAGAAAGTGGTTTGCGCCTGCCATTTGCCCGGTAAATCCTGAAGAGTACGGGCAGCCAGGAACAACGCGTTACTTTCCTGCGTCGATAGCCAGCGTTCACCCACCCCCTGCTGCGAAAGTGTGTTCAACAGGGAGTACTGCTCATCGGGTAGCAGTTTGTTCTCTTCCAGCAATGAGAGCATCAACGCGCTGTCGCGCAGTGGACTACCGTAATCACCCAGCCATATCCGCTCATCACTATTACGCGGCGTTTTCAGCGCCAGCACAATCGCTTCTTCACCACGCATGGACGAATCACCCGGAAGTCTGCTAC
>BABF01000345.1_pt1 | contig 9851 bp, 9 predicted proteins | sample 270288 | NCBI WGS metagenome assembly BABF01 (sample SAMD00036535, study PRJNA27877) | human gut metagenome | isolation source: feces from healthy human sample In-M, Infant, Female | reverse complement strand
GAAGGAGATGCCAGCTTTGAATCTCGGCGGGTACGAACCCATCCGCGCACGGTGACTTCGCTGTCAACGGCTACGCGGCCCTGGAGTACGTCGGCTACAGGCACAACGCTCATAATATTCTCTCTGTTAATAGTCGGAAAAAATAAACACTTGTCCACCCGTAAATGGGGGGATACCTATGTTACCTGGCATCTGCAATCAGACAAGCAGAATTCGCAAATGCAGCGAAAGATTTCGGAATTAAAGGTAAAAAAAGGGAGCCGATTAGCTCCCTGATGATATTAACTGGCTTTTTTAATATGCGGAAGGTCGAACGCTTTGCGCAGCGCCCGAACAAACGCTTTATCGTGGCAGATAGTTTTGCCAGGGCTGTCAGAAAGTTTCGCCACCGGTTTACCGTTACACTCTACCAACTTAATGACAATATTCAGGGGTTTTACCTGGGGGATATCGCAGGTCAGGCGAGTCCCAATACCAAAACTTAATTGCACGCGGGAAGAGAAGTGGCGGTATAGCTCAACCGCTTTGCGTAAATCCAGATTGTCAGAGAAAACCAGCGTTTTACTCTGTGGATCAATTCCCAGCTTTTCATAATGTGCAATGGCTTTTTCACCCCATTCAACCGGGTCGCCAGAGTCATGGCGCAGGCCCTGATAGCGACTGGCGAACTCGACACCGAAATCACGCAGGAAAGCATCCATAGTGATGCAGTCGGTTAACGCAATGCCAAGTTGGTCGGGATACTCTTCCAGCCAGGCAGCAAGTGCAGCTCGCTGGCTGTTGGCTAGATCCGGGCTGATTTGCTGATGCGCCTGGAACCATTCGTGTGCCTGTGTTCCCATCGGCGTGAGGGAAAGCCGACGCGCCAGATCGTAGTTGCTGGTGCCCACGAACCAGGATTCCTGTTGCAGACGTTTCACGATGGTTTCTTGTACTTCGCGAGAAAAACGGCGGCGGGTGCCAAAATCCATCAGATGGAAGCGCGACATATCAAGACCGGCGGTTAATGCCGAGAAGTCGACTAATTTGTTTCCAGCGTGTCGAGGGCTTGCGCAACGTCGGCCTGCGGTGAGCGATAGCGATGTACCATTTCACTGATAACCGCCAGCAAAGGAACTTCCCAGAGGATGACTTCACGCCACGGGCCGCTTAAACGAATATCCAGCTTGCCATTATCGTTGGACACGGTGACTTGTTCCGGGTTAAAGCGGAACTCGCGTAGCCAGTTAAGATAGTCAGCCTTAAAGAAAGGCAGGGCAGAGAGCCACTGATATTCATCATCCTGCAGGCGCAGGTGCTGCATCGCCTGAACCTGTTCACGAATAGCATCGGCATAAATACCCAGCAGATCGTCACCTCGGCAACGAAACTCCGCCGCGACATGCACATCGTAATAGTGATGAAACACGGCTTGCTGCATATGCAACTTATAAGCATCTGTATCCAGCAACGAGTGCAGAACAGGAGAAGCGAATTGTGTCATAGGTGCGCAGTAGCGTCCTCGTACAGGAGCGTTTAGTACAATAAACATCTTCAGGAACTGCTGGAGTATACCTTGTTTCGCAATTTATTGAACCCCGATCACACCATATGCCACCTTTCTGGTCGATGGCATAACGCGGTGTATGTTATAAAAATGTAGCAATAAAGGCGTTTGTACCTGAAAAGATGAAGATTCTGCATAGCGCGATTTACGCAACAGGAATAGACTGAACACCAGACTCTATAAAAGATGCTAAAGGTTATTTATGACTCAACAGCCACAAGCCAAATACCGTCACGATTATCGTGCGCCGGATTACCAGATTACTGATATTGACTTGACCTTTGACCTGGACGCGCAAAAGACGGTCGTTACCGCGGTCAGCCAGGCTGTCCGTCATGGTGCATCAGATGTTCCGCTTCGTCTCAACGGCGAAGACCTCAAACTGGTTTCTGTTTATATTAATGATGAGCCGTGGACCGCCTGGAAAGAAGAAGAGGGCGCACTGGTCATCAGTAATTTGCCGGAGCGTTTTACGCTTAAGATCGTTAATGAAATTAGCCCGGCGGCGAATACTGCGCTGGAAGGGCTTTATCAGTCAGGCGATGCGCTTTGCACCCAGTGTGAAGCCGAAGGTTTCCGCCATATTACGTATTATCTCGACCGCCCGGATGTGCTGGCGCGTTTTACCACCAAAATTATTGCCGATAAAACCAAATATCCCTTCCTGCTTTCCAACGGTAACCGCGTTGCGCAAGGTGAACTGGAAAATGGACGTCATTGGGTACGGTGGCAGGACCCGTTCCCGAAACCGTGCTACCTGTTTGCGCTGGTGGCAGGCGACTTTGATGTGCTGCGCGACACTTTCACCACGCGTTCTGGTCGCGAAGTAGCGCTGGAGCTGTATGTCGATCGTGGCAACCTTGATCGTGCGCCGTGGGCAATGACCTCGCTGAAAAACTCCATGAAATGGGATGAAGAACGCTTCGGCCTGGAGTATGACCTCGACATCTATATGATCGTCGCGGTGGATTTCTTCAATATGGGCGCAATGGAGAATAAGGGGCTGAATATCTTTAACTCCAAATATGTGCTGGCCCGCACCGACACCGCCACCGACAAAGATTACCTCGATATTGAACGCGTTATCGGCCATGAATATTTCCATAACTGGACCGGCAACCGTGTCACCTGTCGCGACTGGTTCCAGCTCAGTCTGAAAGAAGGTTTAACCGTCTTCCGCGATCAGGAATTCAGCTCTGACCTTGGTTCCCGCGCGGTAAACCGTATCAATAATGTGCGCACCATGCGCGGATTGCAGTTTGCAGAAGACGCCAGCCCGATGGCGCACCCAATTCGCCCGGATATGGTCATTGAAATGAACAACTTCTACACCCTGACCGTTTACGAGAAGGGCGCGGAAGTGATTCGTATGATCCACACTCTGCTTGGCGAAGAAAACTTCCAGAAAGGGATGCAGCTCTATTTCGAGCGTCATGATGGTAGCGCAGCGACCTGTGACGACTTTGTGCAGGCGATGGAAGATGCGTCGAATGTCGATCTTTCCCATTTCCGCCGTTGGTACAGCCAATCCGGCACGCCGGTTGTGACTGTCAAAGACGACTACAATCCGGAAACTGAGCAGTACACCCTGACCATCAGCCAGCGCACGCCAGCTACGCCGGATCAGGCAGAAAAACAACCGCTGCATATTCCGTTTGCCGTCGAACTGTATGACAACGAAGGCAAAGTGATCCCGTTGCAGAAAGGCGGTCATCCGGTGAATTCCGTGCTGAACGTCACCCAGGCGGAACAAACCTTTGTTTTTGATAATGTCTACTTCCAGCCGGTGCCTGCGCTGCTGTGCGAATTCTCTGCGCCAGTGAAACTGGAATATAAGTGGAGCGATCAGCAACTGACCTTCCTGATGCGTCATGCGCGTAATGATTTCTCTCGCTGGGACGCGGCGCAAAGTTTGCTGGCAACCTACATCAAGCTGAACGTCGCCCGTCATCAGCAAGGGCAGCCGTTGTCTCTGCCGGTGCATGTGGCTGACGCTTTCCGCGCGGTGCTGCTCGATGAGAAGATTGATCCGGCGCTGGCGGCAGAAATCCTGACGCTGCCTTCCGTCAATGAAATGGCAGAACTGTTCGATATCATCGACCCGATTGCTATTGCCGAAGTACGCGAAGCACTCACTCGTACTCTGGCGACTGAACTGGCAGATGAGCTGCTGGCTATTTACAACGCGAATTACCAGAGCGAGTACCGTGTTGAGCATGAAGATATTGCAAAACGCACTCTGCGTAATGCCTGCCTGCGCTTCCTCGCTTTTGGTGAAACGCATCTGGCTGACGTGCTGGTGAGCAAACAGTTCCACGAAGCGAACAATATGACCGATGCGCTGGCGGCGCTTTCTGCGGCGGTTGCTGCACAACTGCCATGCCGTGACGCGCTGATGCAGGAGTACGACGACAAGTGGCATCAGGATGGTCTGGTGATGGATAAATGGTTTATTCTGCAAGCCACCAGCCCGGCGGCGAATGTGCTGGAGACGGTACGTGGTCTGTTGCAGCATCGCTCATTTACCATGAGCAACCCGAACCGCATTCGTTCATTGATTGGCGCATTTGCGGGCAGCAACCCGGCAGCGTTCCATGCCGAAGATGGCAGCGGTTATCAGTTCCTGGTGGAAATGCTTACCGACCTCAACAGCCGTAACCCGCAGGTGGCTTCACGCCTGATTGAGCCGCTGATTCGCCTGAAACGTTACGATGCCAAACGTCAGGAGAAAATGCGCGCGGCGCTGGAACAGTTGAAAGGGCTGGAAAATCTCTCTGGCGATCTGTACGAGAAGATCACCAAAGCACTGGCTTGATACTTTTGAGCCAAAATGCTTGACGCGTCTTATCAGGCCTACAAGTCCGTTGAAATTGCTGGTTTTGTAGGCTGGATAAGGCGTTCACGCCGCATCAGGCAGTCGTGCCCAACTGCCTGATGCGACGCTTGACGCGTCTTATCAGGCCTACAATCCCGTTGAAAATGCTGGTTTTGTGCGCCACATCCGGCATATTAACCATGACGTCGAATCGGTTGTTCAGAGTGCCCACGTTGCATCACCCGCTGCAACACTTCCGCTTCCAGCTCTGCTAATCGTACCGACCCTAACCGGCGCGGACGGGGGATATCCACCGTCAAATCCAGACCAATTTTTCCCTCTTCAATTAACAACACCCGGTCAGCCATCGCCACCGCTTCGCTCACATCATGCGTCACCAGCAAGACGGTAAAGCCGTGCTCCTGCCAGAGTGACACAATCAAATCCTGCATCTCGAGTCGCGTTAAAGCGTCCAGCGCACCGAGTGGTTCATCAAGCAACAATAAACCCGGTCGATGAATCAGCGCCCTTGCCAGCGCCACACGTTGTTTCTGTCCGCCAGAAAGTGCGGCAGGCCATTCCCCCGCGCGATTCTCCAGCCCTACCGCAGCCAGAGCCTGACGCGCCGCATCGCGCCACTGGCCTTTAAGGCCTAACCCAACGTTATCAATCACCGATTTCCACGGCAGCAGACGCGCGTCCTGAAACATCATTCGCGTATCATCCTGAATCTCAGCCAGCGGTGTGGTGCCCGCTAACACGTCGCCTGCGGTTGGCGTTTCCAGACCTGCCAGCAGGCGCAGCAGAGTACTTTTGCCACCGCCGCTGCGGCCCACCACCGCCACAAACTGACCTGCCGGAATATGTAAATCCAGTTGGTTCAGGACGATATTTTCCGCGTAATGTTTGCTTACTGCATTGAGCAACAATGGTGTGCCCTGGTTCAGACGAGCCGTATTCATACCGTGGCCTCCTTCAAATGATAAGCCGGGTTCCAGCGCAACCAGAGACGTTCTAACAGCTGCGCGCTGACGTCAGCAAGTTTGCCGAGCAGGGCGTAAAGAATAATAGCGACTACCACCACGTCCGTTTGCAGAAACTCCCGCGCATTCATCGCCAGATAACCAATGCCGGAATTGGCAGAAATAGTTTCGGCAACGATCAGCGTCAGCCACATCAGGCCCAACGCAAAACGCACACCGACCATAATTGAGGGCAGGGCACCAGGCAGGATCACATGGATAAACAGCGGTATGCCGGATAATCCATAGCTACGTGCCATCTCCACCAGCCCACGGTCGATATTACGGATGCCATGCCAGGTGTTGATATAAATGGGGAATAGCGTACCGAGCGCCACCAGAAAGATTTTTGCGGATTCATCAATGCCAAACCACAAAATCACCAGCGGGATCAGCGCCAGATGCGGCACGTTGCGCAACATCTGAATGGAGGTATCCAGCAGTCGCTCACCCCAGCGTGACAGCCCGCTAATCAGCCCCAGAATTAATCCCAGCGATCCGCCAATTGAAAAACCAATCAGCGCACGCCAGGAGCTGATCGCCAGATGCTGCCACAATTCGCCGCTGGCAGAGAGCGTCCAGAACGCCATCACCACTCCTTCCGGTGAGGGCAAAATACGCGTCGATAACCAGCCAACCGAGGAGGCCAGTTGCCACACCGCCACGATGCCCACCGGTAAAAACCAGGGGGCAACGCGCAATAACCACTTCTTCACTGGCGTTGCCATCATCGTGTTCCTTAGCTTTGCGCGACGTTACGGGGGATAAAATCATTCGCCACCGCTTCGCCTTGTGGATTCAGCGGTTGTGGCTGGGGAATTTCCGGGATGGCGACATCCAGATGTGGGAACAGTAACTCGCCGACCCGATACGCTTCTTCCAGATGCGGGTAGCCCGAAAGCACAAAACTGTCGATGCCAAGTGCAGCGTATTCGTTGATTCGCGCGGCGACCGTAGGACCATCGCCCACCAGCGCCGTCCCGGCACCGCCGCGCACTAAGCCAACACCCGCCCATAAATTGGGGCTGATCTCCAGATTGTCGCGCTTGCCGTTATGTAGCGCCGCCATTCGCTGTTGTCCTACGGAATCCGTTCGGGCGAATGCGGCCTGTGCTTTGGCGATAGTTTCATCATCAAGACGCGAGATTAACCGCTCGGCGGCCTGCCACGCTTCGTCGTTGGTTTCACGAACAATCACATGCAGACGAACACCGAAACGAATTTTGCGTCCATGCGCGGCAGCTTTCGCCCGCACGTGTTCGATTTTCTCTTTTACCAGTTCCGGTGGTTCGCCCCAGGTAAGGTAGAGATCAACTTGTTCTGCCGCCAGCTCCTGGGCGACATCTGACGATCCGCCAAAGTAAAGCGGAGGATAAGGCTGTTGAATCGGCGGGAAGAGCAGTTTGGCTCCGCGTACATGAATATGTTTGCCGTTGAAATCCACAGTCTCGCCAAGCAACAACCGCCGCCAGACCTGGGTAAATTCTGCCGAGGCTTCGTAACGCTCGCTATGATCAAGGAACACGCCGTCGCCTGCCAGTTCTTGTGGATCGCTGCCTGTGACCAGGTTAAACAACGCACGTCCGTTAGAGAGACGGTCAAGCGTGGCGGCCTGACGGGCGGCAACGGTAGGTGAGGTTACGCTGGGGCGCAGGGCGACAAGAAACTTCAGCCGTTGTGTCACCGGGATCATCGACGCCGCCACCAGCCACGCATCTTCACACGATCGCCCCGTCGGGATCAGCACACCGGTATAGCCCAGACGATCCGCCGCTTGCGCAATTTGTTGCAGATAACCGTGATCAACCGGACGTGAACCTTCTTCCGTTCCCAGATAATGCCCGTCACCGTGGGTCGGTAAAAACCAGAACATATTCAGACTCATAATTGTTTTCCTTCCAGTTGAGTGGGCTGCCAGATGCGCTGGCGAATATCGACTTTTTTCGGCACCAGACGGTTTTCATAAAACAGATCTGCCGTTTGCTGCTGTAAGGCGGCAACTTCAGCGCTCAACGGTTTGATGGTGGTGGGAGGACGATGATCCAGATATGAGGCAATAACCGGTGCCGGTAAGCCCATCGTTTTTGCCAGTAAAGCGATGCTTTGTTCGCGCTGGCTGCGGGTTAACGCATCGGCCTCACTAAAGGTTGTCAGCACACCCTGAATAAAAGCGCCGTTTTTTTCTGCATACGGACGAGCTGCCAGATAAAACGATCCAGTTTGATTGAGATCGGTGCCGTCTTTCAGCACCCGCACGCCGCCCTGTAATAATGCAGCGGAGTAGTAGGGATCCCAGATAGCCCAGGCGTCAACGTTACCTTGCTGGAACGCGGCGCGGGCATCGGCAGGCGTCAGGTAAGTGGGCTGAATATCCGTGAATTTAAGCCCGGCCTGGCGAAGGGCTCGCAGTAAAAGATTGTGCGAACTGGAACCTTTCTGAAAGGCAACTTTGTGACCTTTAAGATCGGCTACGGTTTTGATCGGGCTGTTTTCTGCCACCAGAATCACTTCGGCTTTGGGTTTCGGTGGCTCGACGCCCACGTATACCAAATCAGCCCCGGCAGCCTGGGCAAAGATTGGCGGAATATCCCCGGTACTGCCGAGATCGATACTGCCAACGTTTAACGCCTCCAGCATCTGTGGGCCAGCGGGGAACTCCACCCAGGAGATTTTTGTTTGCGGATAGCGTTTTTCCAGTAACTGGTGGCTTTTTGCCAGCACCATACCAATACTGCCTTTTTGATAGCCTATACGTAACGCCTCTGGCGAAGACTCCGCGGCAACAGCAAGTGTAGAGACGCTAAGTAAACCCGCCAGCGCCAGTTTAATGATCTTACGCATGGGCATTACCTCGCAGAGACAGAAGGTCAGGAACCTGAACATCGCGGCGGTGCAACGCCTGCCAGAAAGTTTCTAGCGCGGTATCAAGACGAGTTTGCAGATTTGGCGTGAACTGGGGTTTGTGTTGGTAATCAATTACTTGCGAGTCATCGGCAAACACGCCGTGCAGGATCTCCTGGGCTTTCAGCGTACTTAAAACTGGCTTAAGGGCATAATCGACCGCCAGCAGATGGGCCACGGTGCCGCCTGTCGCCAGCGGCAGCACCACTTTGCCTTGCAACGCACGTTCTGGCAGCAGGTCGAGCAGGGTTTTCAGTGCACCGGAATAGGCGGCTTTATACACAGGCGTGGCGACAATCAGCCCATCGGCCTGTTGCAGCTGTTCGGTGAAGGTCTTGAGTGCCGGACTATCGAAACGAGCATAAAGCAGATCTTCCGGGACGAAGTTTTGCAAATTCCAGTGATAAACCTCTACATCCAGGCCATTTAGTTTTTCCCGCGCATATTCCAGCAAGGAGCTGGAGCGAGAAGGAAAGCGAGGACTACCCGCCAGGGTGATGACACGCATACTCTCTCCTTATAACCAATTGTTCTTGTTTTGTTAACATTGATAACAATTCGGTCAGTCTGACAGAGGGCGTCCGCGAGTCGAAATGATTTATCTGAGGAAGAAAAGCCAAAAAAAGCATAAAAAAAGCGCAATAAGAAAACGTTTGCTATTTATTGCCGCAGGTCAATTCCCTTTTGGTCCGAACTCGCACATAATACGCCCCCGGTTTGCACACCGGGAATCCAGGAGAGTTCATGTACTACCCCTTCGTTCGTAAAGCCCTTTTCCAGCTCGATCCAGAGCGCGCTCATGAGTTTACTTTTCAGCAATTACGCCGTATTACAGGAACGCCGTTTGAAGCACTGGTGCGGCAGAAAGTGCCTGCGAAACCTGTTAACTGCATGGGCCTGACGTTTAAAAATCCGCTTGGTCTGGCAGCCGGTCTTGATAAAGACGGGGAGTGCATTGACGCGTTAGGCGCGATGGGATTTGGATCCATCGAGATCGGTACCGTCACGCCACGTCCCCAGCCAGGTAATGACAAGCCGCGTCTCTTTCGTCTGGTAGATGCCGAAGGTTTGATCAACCGTATGGGCTTTAATAATCTTGGCGTTGATAACCTCGTAGAGAACGTAAAAAAAGCCCATTATGACGGCGTTCTGGGTATTAACATCGGCAAAAATAAAGATACGCCGGTGGAGCAGGGTAAAGATGACTATCTGATTTGTATGGAAAAAATCTATGCCTATGCGGGATATATCGCCATCAATATTTCATCGCCAAATACCCCAGGATTACGCACACTGCAATATGGTGAAGCGCTGGATGATCTCTTAACTGCGATTAANAATAAACAAAATGATTTGCAAGTGATGCACCATAAATATGTGCCGATCGCAGTGAAGATCGCGCCGGATCTTTCTGAAGAAAGATTGATCCAGGGTGCCGATAGTTTAGTTCGCCATAATATTGATGGGGCGTATGCACCAATACCACACTCGATCGTTCTCTGGTTCAGGGAAATGAAAANTGTGATCAAACCGGTGGNCTTAGTGGTCGTCCGCTTTCAGTAAAAAG
>BABF01000440.1_pt1 | contig 9856 bp, 8 predicted proteins | sample 270288 | NCBI WGS metagenome assembly BABF01 (sample SAMD00036535, study PRJNA27877) | human gut metagenome | isolation source: feces from healthy human sample In-M, Infant, Female | reverse complement strand
GGTGAATTCGTCCGGGTTTTCTTCGGTGTCACCTTTTCATAAGCGATTTCCGAAGCCTCATTGAACTCTTTTAAAAGTTCATCCCAATTGACATCGGCCGTTATCGGACCGGATACTTCATAGACCGCATAGTTACAAATGGCCATGAGTTTTTTTACCTTATCCGGCATTTCACGACCGGACATTACGGTGAGTCCCGGCGGTGCTACCCGGTTTAAGCGCTCCATAATGGATTCCACGGTGGCCTCATCTTCCAGAATATCCATATCAAGATATTCCACTTCCGCCGTAATACCCAAGGCTAAAGCGGAGGAAAAGCTTATTTTCATATGCGGGTTAAAACCTTCCGAATAGGCCATTTTAATAAAAGCACGACGAATCATACGTTCCACGGCCTGTGCATAATCCAGGTGCGATAAAAATCGCATTTCTTCGCCCTTACTTAAGGCCAAACGTAACTTTTTCAACGCGTCCACCCTCCTGATAATCTACAATCGCCGTATTAAGTTCCGGACACACATTACAGCCGTTACATGGTAAGCGGCGGCAGTCACGGGTCAAGGTTGCCTCAACGGCACGGTCCCATTCCTGTTTTAAGTATTTCTTGGAAACAGTATCATCTAGATGATCCCATGGCAACGGTTCATCAAAATCGCGGTCGCGACGGGCATAGTAATCAGGATCGATGCCTGTATTTTTGAACGCCTGCATCCATTTATCAATGGAGAAGAATTCAGTCCACCCGTCAAACTTACAGCCTAATTTCCACGCTTCAATCAATGTTTTCGCCAAACGACGGTCGCCGCGGGCAAACACCGCTTCCATATAACCGGTAGCCCCGTCATGATAATGATAGGAAATATTGCGGTTATTGATGAGCGTTTTTAAATATTGCTGTTTACGATGAATTTCTTCCACCGACTGCTGGCCGTACCACTGGTATGGAGAATGACTCTTCGGCACGAAGAAGGATACGCTGACCGTTACCTTGCCATTTCGTTTGCCCGTGATTTCACGATGTAAATCAAGTACTTTATAGGCCAAATCGGCAATGCCTGCTACGTCTTCATCCGTTTCGGTCGGCAAGCCCATCATGAAGTACAATTTAACCGTATTCCAGCCCGATTTAAAAGCATTGGTACAAGCGGCGATTAAGTCTTCTTCGCTAACCCCTTTATTGATAACATCACGCATACGCTGGGAGCCCGCTTCCGGCGCAAACGTCAAACCACTCTTGCGAACTTGCTGCACTTTTTTGGCAATATCGATTGAGAACGCATCGATACGCAATGAAGGCAAGCTTACGCTGACCTGCTTGTCCTTAAATTCTTCCATGAGCATGTCAACCAGTTCCGGCAAACGGGAGTAGTCGGCGGAGCTCAAGGACATAAGGGAAATTTCGTTATAGCCCGTATTGGCAATGATTTCTTTCGCCAATTGAACCAGTTTTTCCGGTGAACGTTCACGCACCGGACGATATAACATACCGGCCTGGCAAAAACGACAGCCACGGGTACAACCGCGGAACAATTCCAATACGGCACGGTCATGAACGACATCGATATACGGTACAACCGGTTTAGTTGGATAGAAACAGTTGTCCATGTCTTCGATGATACGTTTCTGCACTACTGCCGGTGCCTCTTCGGCCAGCACTTTCATGCCTTTGAAATCACCTTTTTCGGTATACTGCGGTTCATATAAAGACGGCACATAGTTACCCGGAATCTGCGCCATTTTGCGCAAAAGCCCTTCTTTGCCGCCCGGGAAGCCGGCCGCTTTTTCCTGACGGTAGAGTTCCACCATTTCAACGATGTGCTCTTCCGACTCACCGAGGTTTACGATATCTACAAAATCGGCAATCGGCTCCACATTGTATGCACAAGGACCACCCGCCGTAATGAGTGGGAAGGACAAGTCTCGGTCTTTACTGTAGAACGGAATGCCGCCCATATCCAACATGTTTAAAATGTTGGTATAACTCATTTCATATTGTAAGGTAAACGCTAAGAAATCAAAATCTTTAACCGGTGTCTTCGTTTCCAAAGAATACAACGGAATGTTGCGTTTACGCATTTCCTCTTCCATATCATGCCACGGCGCGCATACGCGTTCTGCCGCCACATAGGGTAATTCATTGAGCAAGGAATATAAAATCTTAATACCTAAGTGACTCATGGCCACTTCGTATACGTCAGGAAAACCAAAACACATGGTAACATCCATATCTTTGTGATCTTTCACAACGCTATTCCATTCGCCGCCTGTATATCGCGCGGGCTTTTGTACATGCTGCAACCAGCTCGCATCTAATTGAACCATAGGACCTCCGATTCAAAATCTATCATAATGACAACTTTCTGAAGTTGCCTTTCACTTTCATTAAAACATTTTAAAACTTCTTCTAAGGCTATTTTTATAGCCTCTGCTATTAATTTATTGGGCGTAATTTCAATCAATCTAAAATTAAATTTAGAACATTAACTTCTTGCGATGCATTGCAATATTAAGCAATAAACCGACACTAATCATATTCGTGGTCAACGCACTGACACCGTAACTGATAAACGGCAACGGAATCCCCGTAACCGGCATAATACCGGTCGTCATACCTACGTTAACGAGCACTTCGAATACCAACATGGAGCCGATACCGGTAGCTAAGAGTGTACCGAAAGTATCGTTGGCACTGCGGGCAATCATAATACTGCGATAAATTAAAAGGAACAATAACAATAATACGATTACACAGCCTACAAAGCCTAATTCTTCCCCGATAACGGAGAAAATAAAGTCTGTATGATTTTCCGGCAAGAAGTTTAACTGACTTTGCGTACCTTCAAAAAGGCCCTTACCGAGAATCATACCGGAACCGATGGCGATTTTCGACTGAATAATGTGATACCCGGCCCCAAAGGGATCAATATTCGGGTTTAAAAATACTAAAATACGTTGTTTCTGGTATTCTTGCAAAACGAACCAACCTAACGGCGCCAAAACAACGGCAACACCTACGATGATTTGTACCAAACGCATCCGAATGCCTGCTACGAAGAGCATGCCGCACAAAATGGCCAGATATACCAAGGATGTACCAAGGTCAGGCTGTTTAAATACCAATAAGGTCGGAATCCCTACATATAATACTATCGGCACCAGCGAGCGAAAGGTGTTCAGTTTATTCACTCGATTTTCCATCATTTGCGCCATACTGATAATCATGAGTAATTTCGTGAATTCCGACGGCTGAATGGTGATTGGCCCGATTTGGATCCAACGCTGCGCACCTAAAGCGGATGTACCGATAAGCATAACCGCTACCAACAGTAATATGGTAATAAAATACAGTGGCCGTCCCCACGAACGAAGGCGACGATAATCAAACCATTGCATCATAACAATAACTACTGTGTTAATTACAAAAAACATAAGTTGTTTACTCACTAAATCGTTTATGTCGAGACCATCACGATTTACATGAGTGGCACTGCCAATGATGACAACACCTACGCTAATGAGCAGGAGCGTACAAATTACGACGGTCCAGTCCCATTCGCGCCAGATTCTATGCCACATATATACCTCCTAGCGCATACGGCTACGACCATAGGCTTGAAATTTTCTTTTTAAAAACTTCAAACAAGCTCATTTTCTTAGGCTGTGCCGGTTCTTCTTTCTCTTCTGCCGATTCATCTGTTACTGCTTTAATTTCAGCAGCTGTTTCCTCAGCAACTTCTTTCGCTTTATCTACTACTTCTTCCGTTTTATCTTCTACAGTTGCCACTACTTCTTCAACTTTATCTGTTACAGCTTCTACTAAGTCCTCAGCTTTTTCTGCCACCGCTTCAGCTTTGTCGGTTGCGGCATCTGCCACTGCTTCAGCTTTATCTGATACGGCATCTGCCACTGCTTCAGCTTTGTCTGATGCGGCATGTGTCACTGCTTCAGCTTTGTCGGTTACAGAATCAACTATATCTTCCGCTTTAGCCGCTGCCGTTTCAGCCGTAGATTTGGCTGCTTCAACAGCTACTTTCGCCGAAGATGCTACCGGTGCGGTCATCTCGGTTTTAACCGCCTCAACCATGGATTTTGCTTCAACCGCACTGTCCTCAGAGGCTTCATCTGCCACATCGCTGACAGCCGGAACAGCACCAACTTTAGCGCCATTGCCAACCAATTCATTTTGGGTAGCCACATCGCTATGGACCGACACAGAGTCTCGATTTACTTCTAAAGTCTCAACTTCAACGCGTTCGCCTTCTACAATTCTGTCTACCATAGGCTCAGCTGTAGCGGCTTCGGCTACGGCCGCAGTCACTGCTGCTTCAACCTTCGTATTGGCCGTTGGCGTTATTTCTTTTGCTATTTCCTCAGCCGCTTGTAATTGATACCAACGGTCCAGCAATTTTTCTTCCGGCCAAACTTCGGATGTTTCAATGTATTCAAGGAGCGGTACCATCATGGTATCCACTGCATCATCACAGAATTCATGTAATGTACCATCCTGTGCCCAGCTCATAAGCTTAATGCTGTGAGGCAGAATGGTTGCTAATTGTTCTACCTGTAACGTCGCCAAAGCTTCTTCAACGGCTACGGCTACTTCACTGCGGCCTACGTTATTTAAAATTAAAGCATAGTTGAACTGACGTTCTTCGTGACAAAGCTGCATAACGCGCTGCACCGCACGAAGCGATACCCACATAGGTTCCGCTACGAGCAATAATTGATCAGCGGCTTTGAAAACGGCTTCATTGCCGCGACCGATACCGGCCGGCGCATCAATAATGACGAAATCATAACTTTCCGCCAGTTTTTTTATAAGTTTCGCATAACCTTTGCGCCCCACATCTTCCCAGCGGCGAGTCTGAGTTGCCGGTAAAAAGTCAAAATCGTCCGTTAACGGTATAATAGCACTGTCCTGATTGCAGTTATCTTTCCAAATATCTACAGCATCAAAAAAGATATCATTTTCTTTGCCAATGACTAAGTCTAAATCACGCATCCCAAAATCGGCATCGGTAATTAACACGCGATGACCTCGACGATTTAAAGCAGCACCAATATACGCTGTCATTGTAGTTTTACCAACGCCGCCCTTACCGGACATAATAGCTATAACCTTTCCCATAGCAACTCCTTTCCTTTCTCACTACCATAACCCACTACACAATCAATCTCAAACATACCTATAGCAGTAAAAAATTCAGAAAATAAACACATAACAAATACTAAAATTATTAACACTTAACAGATACTAAAACTTAACCGTTAAACTTGAATAACTAAACAATGTTTTAACGTTGTTGCGGTCCTGTTACCGCTGTATTCGATGAATTATCACCGCCTGCAGCGGTTGAACCGTTTGCTGTATTACCGGTATTAGTTGAAGTAGTTCCTAGAGAATTATTATTTGCTGCACTATTAGTATTGACACCGGTTGACGAACCATTCCCATTAGTACCGTTTTTATTATCAGTACCGGCACCATTAATATGGAAATATTCAGCTAGTACGTCTCTAACAATCGGACCGGCCGAGCCGGCACCAAAACCACCTTGTTCTACCAAAGCAACTACAACAATACGCGGTTTATCATATGGTGCATAGGCTACAAACCAACCATGGTCACGGCCGGTGGAGTTTTCCGCCGTACCGGTTTTACCGGCGATTTCAATAGGCCACCCTTTAAAGAGCGCACCTGCTGTACCGCCTTCGGCTGTTACGTCGCGCAATGCATTACGGATTAAATCCATAACTGTTTTTGAAACTTGTAATACGCCCATTTTTTTAGGTCCGAAAATTTCTGCCGGTGTACCGTCGCTATTATCGATACGACTTACTACATATGGTTGGTAACGAATACCACCATTAGCTACTTCCGACATCATCATAGCCATCTGAATTGGCGTTACCAAGGTAAAGGACTGACCGATGGCCGCATCGAAGGTTTCCCCTAAATACCAGTCTTGATCAAATACTTTACGCTTGTATTCCGGACTTGCCAAGTTACCGCTGGATTCACCATAGAGCTTAATGCCCGTTTTTTCACCCAACCCAAACAACTTCGCAAAACGGTCCAGTTCTTCAATGCCTACACGATTACCCATTTCATAGAAATAAACGTTATCCGATTTGGCCAAGGCTGTATTAAAATCAAGCCAGCCTAAAGCTTCACCTTCGGCATTTCGCTTGTCGATTAACCAGTGACGACCACTATCGAATATCATCTCGTTAGGCGTTACTTTTTTTAGTTCCAATGCAGCTGCACCGGTAATAATTTTAAATGGTGAGCCCGGTGGATATTCACCGGAAATAACTTTATTATCAAACGGATGATTTGGGTCGTTATTAAGTTGATTCCATTGTGCCGATGTAATACCACGGGCAAACCAGTTCGGATTGAAACCCGGTGCACTTACCATGGCGAGAATAGCCCCCGTATTCGGGTCCATAGCTACAACCGCCGCACCTTGGGCCGGAATGCCTTGAGAACGGAGTGACGCCAATTGATCGGCTACCGCTTTTTCAGCCGCTTTTTGTAACGGTAAATCAATGGTCAAATGAATGTCTCGCCCCGGAATAGTGTCCTTACGGCCCACTTCCGCCACGGGGCGACCGGTAGCATCTACTTCTACCTGCTTACCGCCGTCGATGCCACGCAATACATCATCATACATTTTTTCAAGACCGGAGCGTCCTAAAATAGTGCCCGGTCCTACCGGTGTTTCTGGATTTTCCGCTTTAAGCTCATTCAATTCATCTTCGCTGACTTCACCTACATAACCGAAGAGTTGTGATGCCAAAGAATCATATGGATAGTATCTCAATGGCTCTACATCAATGGTTACGCCCGGCAATTCATGGCGATGTTCTTCAATCATAGTTACGCGGTCCATCGTAATGTCCGTGGCCAAGCGAATCGGCTCATAGCCGCCCTTATGGGCTGCAATTTTACTTTGAATCACGTCCGGCTTAATATTAAGCATTGTGGCCAAACGGTTGAGTTCGCCCGGATCGATATCCTGCCCGGTTGGTACAATGGATACCGTATAAGCTGGCCGTGAACCGGCTACAATCTGACCGTTACGATCATACATGACCCCGCGCGCCGCCGTTACCGACACCATGCGCAGGCGATTGCCTTCCGCCTTGGTGTGGTAATATTCGCCATCCATAATCTGCAGATAAAATAAGCGAATAATAAGAATAACAAATATAGCGCTGACTATATACATTAAGGCATCAAAACGGCCTTTTTTATTCTTTTTATATAATGCTTCAAGCACGCCGATGCCTCCTTAATTGACTACCAAATATATTCGTCTTTCTCCTCCATGTTCCATAAAATTTCATGAATCATAATGCCCAAGAGCCCGTTGAGCCACCAAACAGGCCAAATATGATGCCATAAATACGAACCTACGAGAATATCTTCACGCCCCAACCAGAGCATACCAATGCGGAAAATAATATCCGCCAAAGTACCTACGGAAACCCACGCAAAGGTAATATACCACTGCTCTTCGTATACGCTGAATGACCAGATGCTCACAATGTAAGCAACGGCGATATATGGGAATAAGTGAAGTCCAAAAGAATTCGAGATCAAAATATCATGGACTAAACCGCCTGTAATAGCGGCCATAAGGCCGATACGACGGCCTTTGAGCAAAGATAATACAATAACCCAAACCAGAATCAAATTCGGTATCCACCCTTGCCTAAAGAGCATGGGCAATACATCGGCTTGAATCAAAAAGGTAAATATACCCATGAGTATGTATATTAGAGTTCTCATTGCTGCGTCGCTCCTTTTACCCCTTCAACTTGGTCACGCTGTGTTTGCGGTACCAATTTTGGAGTTAAGCTTGGCTTATCCAATTCGCCTTCGCGAGAGCGCATAATAACGAATACTTCTTCTACATTGCGTAAATCGGCCGATAATTGTACGACCGCGTTTTTAACAAAACCTTCCGAATCATTATCAATTCGCGTTACATGACCAACCAAGAGACCTTTCGGGTAAATCCCGCCGTAGCCGGAGGTAATCAAGGTATCGCCATTCAATACGTCGCCATCGCGAGCCACGTTAACCAATAAAGGCTCATCCGGATTGCTACCGTTACCTTTAACAATTGACGCTACACGCGATTCTGGACGCTGTACGATAACGCCGATAGCCGTACGCGGATCAAGTATGGTCTGTACGCGAGCTGAATGAGTATATACGTCGCTGATAAAACCAACTACCCCACCGGGAATCACAACTGGCATATTCGGTTCCAAACCGTCTTCACTACCGCGATCAATAGTAAAGGTATTGGTCCAAGTCACCACATCGCGGGTCACCACAGTCGCCGCCATCATATCAAATTGAGGATGATTGTTCTGAAAAGACAATAACTGACGTAAACGCATGTTTTCAGCTACTACTTCATCATAGTTTGTTACGCGTTGCAGTAATTGTGCATTTTCTTCACGAATAGCGTCTATTTCTTTAGTACCATTAATAGCTGTATCAATAACGGCAATGCCGGTATGAATGGATCCTAAAAATCGCGAAGCGCCATAAGTAAACGGTGTTGTTACTCGCTCCAACGGTACCGTTACATACGGAATAGCAGTTCGTTGTTTCCACGCATAGCCTAAGAGCGCTAAAAATACGCAGCATAATCCTACTACGACTATTAACCGTCGTTCTGATGAAAACATTACGCCCTTCCTTTCCGATTTTTCGATGCAATAATAAAACGATCCATCCGTGCAAATTCTTTGGACGCTTGGCCCAAACCAACCGCCACCGCATACCCCGGTTCCGGCGGTACCTGCACAGGAATCCCCAATTCTTCACTAATGCGCTGACCAAGGCCTTCCATAAGTGCCGTAGCACCGGTTAAAGTCATACCGCGCTCCATAATATCCGCTGCCAATTCAGGTGGCGTCTGTTCCACAACGGATTTAATTTCATCTACAATCCGTTGTAATGTGTCCTGCATAACCTGGTAAACTTCCGATTTACGAATAATAATTCGTTTCATCAGACCATTGGCAATATCGCGCCCCATGAAAGAACTTCCAATTCTTCCTGTGGCGGCAAGGCCGTTCCCAGTTCCATTTTAATACCTTCCACCGTTTCTACAGCGACCATTACGGAATAGGTATTTTTAATATATTGTAATATAGCTTCATTAAATCATGACCGCCAATACGTGCGGAGTGAGCAATAACCTTGCCCCCTAAGGACATAACGCCGATATCGGTGGTACCGCCGCCAATATCTACAGCCATACTGCCACATGCTTCAAATACCGGCAAATTACAGCCTAAAGCAGCCGCCACCGGTGCTTCCACCAAGTACGCTTCGCGCGCTCCGGCCTGAATAATAGCGTCCGTCATGGCTCGTTTTTCCACATCTGTAATACCGCAAGGCACGGCCATAATAACACGCGTACGATCTACGGTACGAGACGCCTTACTCATGAAGTGGCGCAACATAGTGAGCATAACACGATAATCTACAATAAAACCGTCGCGCAACGGGCGAAGTTCATCCAGCATGTCAGGGGTTCTAAGCAAAAGTCGTTCCGCATCGGCACCAACAGCTACGATACCTTCCTGTTTCGTATCGGTAGCCACCAGTGACGGTTCGGACAATACGACCCCGCGCCCCTGCACATGTACATGGGTATTCACGGTTCCAATATCTATGCCTAAATCTCGTCCTAAGGACGAAAAAATACGAATCATATGTTTAGTCTCCTTACTTTACTCATCCCTATATTATACTATCGGCAGTAAGGATAAATCAACCAAATCGGCGCTTGTTCTCTAATTATCACGCCCTATCATACTGCTG
>BABF01000208.1_pt1 | contig 9890 bp, 10 predicted proteins | sample 270288 | NCBI WGS metagenome assembly BABF01 (sample SAMD00036535, study PRJNA27877) | human gut metagenome | isolation source: feces from healthy human sample In-M, Infant, Female | reverse complement strand
AGGCTGAAGCTTGTTACCTAAAATGACAACTAATCATCATGATTGTATTGCATAGAGTGTACTTTCTGAGTGTTCAATTATTTATAATCAAACAATTAATAGTAAACATACATAAATTATAATATTAATCAGAATATTTTCACTTAATATTTTTGTATTATATTATATTAATTACTATTTTATAATATTTACGAAGTATTACTCATATTTTCATAAAAATAAGGTGTAATATCCACCCCATAAAAACATTCTTAAATTCAACTTATTGTTATGATTTTTATCGGTTTTTCTTGATTAGTTTCTGTAAAAATTACTCAAATATTTATTAAATGGCTCGTCTTATGAGTATTCTGTATAATTAATACGCAATTTGTGAATGAATATCAATTATGTATACTATCCGTTGCTATTATACATATTTACATATATAATGGATTTATAGGGTTTGTCACTGTTTTTTACTATAAATGTGTTTTTCAGACTTACTATGTTACTGTATTTTTATGAAAGGAAGATGTTAACGTATGAGTGGACGCTATGAAGTAAAATTTAGATATAAAAGTACCAGCCCAACCTCGCGGGGCAGTGTCAATGCCACAACAGTAACGGCTACCAGTATATCTGATGCAAGGAATCAGGTTATTGCTTCCCATAGTTACGGTAAGGGTGTAACCATTATTTCGGTGGTGAAGAAGAGTTAAGAAGTATTACACAAAGAGAAGCCTCACAGAACAAAATTCTGCGAGGCTTCTTAATTATCTCTTAAAATTCATAATAATCGTCTTTGCCGATATGTATAAAATACACTTCACACATAGTATAGCCTTCGGCCTTCACCGCATCAGCAATGCACTGTGCCATCTGTTTTTCCATAGCAACACCACGATCATACTGTAACACTTCCACTAAAGGATACATGTCATGGATTTTACCATCACGAAAATACTTTGTTTCCGGACATTCTAAGGTAAAATAGTCTACCGGTGTATCAGACAATTCAGCCAGCTGTTTAGGCAAAGCAATACTTAACTTTTGAACAACGTCAGGTATAACACCTTTGAAGATTAATTGGGGCATGATTACTCCTTACCACTTTAATAAATTGATATTATTTTTCAGTATGTATTTTTTACTTACAACCTACTTGCAACTACTTACAACCTACTTACAACTACTTGCAACCTACTAAAAACTACTTACAACCTACTTACAACTACTTAACATTCTTTAAAATTGGTTAATTGTAAACTGAAATTGAACATATAAAAAATCCATAGTGAATACCGATTTGTGTTATGATTAAGGTGTCTAATCTAAAATCTTTTACACGAGGTATCGATATCACTATGGACTCTATTAATCATAACACATCATTACGTACAAACACTTATCTTATGAAGAACGCTTTTTTATTGAAAAACAATTACAAGCAGGTGTATCAAAAACAGCGATTGCTAATGCATTAGGCCGTTCTCGTACAACGATTCAAAGCGAAATACAGCGCGGTTCTGTAGAACAAATTAAAGCCGGTATTATTTCCCCGTTTCTTACGTGGGTAGAAGAGCAGGTATTAGTCCATAAATGGTCACTTGATGCTGCTGTAGGCTACGCCTTGCGTAAGTGCTTGTTTATACGTAATGAAATGGTGTCTACCAAAACTTTATATAACTATCTACATGAAGGTCTTCTCCGTATTAAGCCTATGGATTTACCGTTAGTATTACGTCGTTCTACGCGTAAATCTAATACGCGTAAACACAAGAAAAACCTTGGTAAATCTATTGATCTACGCGATGAGTCTATTCTGACTCGTGAAGAGTTTGGTCATTGGGAACTTGATACTGTCCGTGGCATTAAAGATAAGCATGATGAAGTGATTATTTCCCTATTGGAACGTAAAACACGGGCTTATGTAACATTGCGTTCTCCGTCAGCTAAAGCAGCTGACATTAAAAATACGCTAGAGAGCTGGTTACTAAGCTTCAGTACTCATGACTCACTACAGCAACTCTGCAAGACAATTACAGCCGATAACGGTCTTGAATTTGCATCTATTGCTGAGTTAGAAACAGAGCATTTACAAGTGTTTTTTGCTCATCCGTATGCAGCTTGGGAGCGTGGTTCTAATGAACGGCACAACGGTTTATTACGCCGTATTATTCCCAAAGGAACTCCCATTCGTGATGTTTCAGAAGCAACACTTCGACGTGCTACCGATTGGTGTAATGCACTGCCACGCAAAATTCTGAACTACCGGACACCACAAGAAGCCTTCATTGAAGAAGTTAATAAATTACTGGGTTTTTAAAAGTGTTCAATTTCATATTGCAATTTACTATTATAAAGAGTTTTAAAGCCTGTTTTCAATTACTTTTTAATTTTTGCACAATCCTTCTTAATCTTTGATAGCAATACAAGTAGGACTTCCTGTTTTAATTGTTTCATCCATAAATGTTAGTGAACCATATTTTTCATCCAATGAGTACAAAAAATGAGTGGCTGCTAATAAATCCGCTGAACCGCCGGGACTAATCCATTGTTCAATAAACTTTTTGTCTAATTTTTTAATTTCTTCAAACCCGCCTGATTCCAAAACTTGATTGCTTTCTAATAAAGCTTTAGCTTCTCTTTGAACCCTAGCTAATGTTTCCATATTATGCCGATTTATTATTGTTGTATCTTCTGTAGCAGTCATAATTGATAATAAGGTATAAATCAATAATGTATCATCAGTAGCACCTAACGTAATGGCCTTTTTATAAGCCGGCAAAGCAATATCTTTAATAATAGGTAACCCGTCTTCCAGCTCACCGCGAATACCCCTGATGCCGTATTGATGATACAACCGTTCACCGGAAGTCAGTTTTCTGTCATTGGGTAATTTACCTAATTCTTTTGCTACTAATCCCTGACACATGATTTTTACTGCATCAAAAACTAAAGTACTTTTGATAATATTATATTTTCGATATACATAGCCGGCCGCAGCACAAAGAATACCCATAAGGAAAATCAAACCTTTTTGTGTATTTACTCCTTTTGTAGCTTTAAACATAGCAGCTTCCGCTTCAATACCCAAAGGACGAATAAACGCTAATAACGTATCTAATGCACCCTTATGCATATAGCCCATATACGCAAAATTATACATATAAGAACTTAATGCTACTGAACTTTTTATAAACGTATAAATGTCCATATCATTATGGGCACCACTGTTAAAACGGTCTACCAAACCGGGAGCGGGTGCACAATTAGCCTCTAATAACATAGCTTCCAAAGCCAAACAGCCTATATTTTGTATTGGTTTGGGAATATTCTCCCAAATATTCATTCTGCACCCTCCCTGTTACTTTAATCCAATGTGACCGGTTTAATTCTACGAACTACATCTAAAATGCTACCATCACGAGCTTCTACAACAGCAATTACCTTATCTTCCCATTCCAAATCATCAGGCCGTCCTACTAATGAATATGCTTTTTCCTTCAAAGATTCAATTGTTACATGTGGAATACCGGCCTTATCTAAACAGTCAATAATATCCTGACGCAAAGGATTTACAGCCGTTCCATAATCGGTAACCAATACATCAACTGTATCGCCCGGCGTAGTAACAGTAACTACTTTTTCACAAACAGTCGCCATACGACCGCGTGTTAACGGCGTAACAATAATACAACATTTACTTCCGGCCGCTGTATCCGGATGACCGCCCGGTGCACCGCGTAAAACACCATCTGAACCGGTAATAACATTAACATTAAAATCTGTATCAATTTCCAAAGCAGACAAGACTACATAGTCTAACTTATTCACATAGGCGCCTTGATTTGATGGATTAGCATATTCATCAGTTGTAATTTCAATATGTTTATCAGGATGTTTAGCTAAATGTTCAATTGTCGGTTTATCAAAACACTGAGTATCCAGAATTTTCTTTACCAAGCCTTTATCCTGCAATTGGCACATAGCATTACTGATACCACCCAAAGCAAAACCCATTTGAATATTATTTTTAACCATATGTTCTTCTAAAAACCGGTTTACAGCCAATGAAGGGCCACCTACACCGGTTTGGAATGAAAAACCATCTTTAAAATATGGAGTATTAGCAATAATATCCGCAACGTTACGAGCCATCATCAATTCTCGTGGATCCTGTGTCATTCGTGCTTCAGCCGTCGCTATGTTATCCGGATTACCGACTTCATCAACAGTCACTACATAATCCACATCCATAGCATTAATAGGGGCCGGTAAATTAGGAAACGGCACTAATGTATCCGTAACAACAATAACGTGATTGGCATATTTTGCATCCGGCCCGGCAAAACCGATTACACCACTATTATTTTTACCGCCAATACCGGCTGCATTACCATAATAGTCAGATGCTGAAGCACCGATAAAGGCAATATCAATAGTCACTTCGCCGGCTGCGATAGCTCGCGGACGACCGCCATGACTGCGAATAATAGCCGGTGTTTTTAATTTTCCTTCAGAAATAACTTCTCCGATACGACCTCGAACACCGGATGTTTGAATGCCCGTTACAATCCCTTTTTCAATATAATCGGCAATAATATCATGAGCACTACCTAATGAAGTGGCGGCAATGTTTAAATCTTTGACACCCAATTCTTCAACTAATGTTTTCACGGCCATTGACGCTACATAGTCACCGTTGCGGAATACAGAATGGAATGAAATGGTCATACCATAATGAACACCACACTTTTCACAAGCTTCCCGAAGAGTAGCCACTAATTTATTTTCTCTCGGTTTTTCACCAATTCTACGCTTCGGTCCAACTTTTTGTTCATATTGACCATCTATCTGATTTTTTCCGGAATATACGCGCTTATTATTAACTAAAAGCTCATCCGGAATCTCTCTACCTACTGCATTTTTCATTTATATCACCTCTATAAGTCACCTTTATACACACCGCAAGCTTTTGCTAAAGCAATAATGCGTCTTGCATCTTCAAAAAACGGAATATCTACCATCTTACCGTCAACCGTATAAACGCCAACACCGGAATCCGCTTGTTCATTAAATGATCTTACCAATTTTTCGGCATATGCAATTTCTTTCGGCGTTGGTGCAAATGTTTCATGTACAAAAGCAATTTGACGCGGATTTACTATACTCTTACCATCAAAACCCATTTCTCTGTTTTGTTTTACTTCTGCTTCAAAGCCTTCCATATCATCAATATTAGGATACATAGTATCAAAACACTGAACATTAGCTGCTCGAGCGGCTAATAACATTTGACTGCGTGCCGCCAACATTTCTATACCGCCACGATTAATCTGTACATGCATAGATTTACGGAAATCACCGCCTGAAATAGCACAACCAAACATGCGATCCGATGCCGATACAATCTCATAAGCATTCATAATGCCTTTAGGACTTTCTAAAGCGGCCATTAATAATGTACGTCCTTCTTCTACGCCGAATTCTTTTTCAGCAGCCAATACATGTTCTTCAACCAACTTTACATCAGCTGCACTTTCACATTTAGCAATTCGAATACCGTCAGCACCGCCGGCTACTACAGCACGAATATCCTCTTGCCAATGAGGTGTATCCAAACCATTAATACGAACAATTACTTCCGTATCACCATAATCAACATTCTTTAATGCTTGATATAAAGAAAAACGGGCTGCATCTTTTTGATTTTCCGCTACCGCATCTTCCAAATCTAAAATAATGCTGTCACTGCCATAAATATACGCATCTTTTATTAAGCCAGGTTTCTGCGCATTCATAAACATCATCGTTCTACGCAATCTGAATTTTTCCGGTTTTGGACGATTAATCATTTATAACACCTCCCAAGGAATATTGCTTTCCGATTGACCGCAACTTCTAAATACAGCACACTCAATACGAGCTTTAAGTGTACATTCCAAAGCTCCTTTATCGATAATAACAACCTTTCCCTCTTTTACCTTTAACTTTGCTAATGTTTCTTCAGCCGTTTTTTTTATTTGACGACCATATTGATTCATAACACTACTTTCAACATAAATACTTAATTTACCTGATTGTGGAAATACTTGTACCTGTGCATCACTGGACTCCAATGTTCCGGCTATTGCATTGTTTAAAATATCCATAAACTAACCTCCTACAACCTAAATTGCAATTTATACATAATATAGAGAACTTTTATAAATACATTTAAACACTGTCTCACATTTATGTAAAATTCATTATTTTCTCAATTTTCTACGAAATATTTTCATGGCAAAAAATATATATTTTTTGTAATAAAAGAATTAAAATAGGATTATAAACTATATTTTTTTAAATCTGCATTTTAAAGTAAAGGAGGTATATTTCATGGATGATAAGGATTATGAATTACTAATTTTACTGTCTAAAACAAACAATATAACTCATACGGCTGAGCAATTATATATCTCTCAATCAACTTTATCCAAACGTATACGCAGTATAGAAAAAGAATTATCCACAGAATTACTTATACGTTCTCGCCAAGGTGTTCATTTTACACCGGCCGGCGAAGTTGTGTTAAAACATGCCCAAGCTATTATGGAACATAAAGAGCAAATGACTCGAGATATTGACTCTTTAAAAAACATTGTCAGCGGTACCATAAAATTGGGTGTTTCTGTAAACTTTGCCCATTATAAATTGCCGCAATTTTTAAAAAGCTTTAAAAATCAATATCCGTTGGTGGCTACCCATATTCATACCAATCAAAGTCGTGATTTATACAAACTTCTTTTAAAAAACACTCTGGACGCTGCTATACTACGCGGTGATTTTCAGGACTGGACAGGCAATAAATTGTTTCTCTATCGTGAAAGAATATGCTTAATTTATAATAATGAAATTCAAACTCTATCCGATTTAAATAATTTACCGTATATTACGCGAGAAACTGATACAAATATGGAACACGCCGTTATCCGCTGGTTAAATGAAAATAATTTAAGTCAAAATATTAAATCTGATATTACCGTTGATGGCATTCAAACAGTAGTAAATATGGTAAAAGAAAATTTAGGATGGGCCATTGTTCCCGAGATTTGTCTGGAGAATTTTACCGGAACTGTTAAGCCCCTATTTTTTAATGACGGTATGCCTTTAGAACGTTCGACTTACCTGCTATATCAACCGAATCTCAAAGTGCTACCTCAAATAGATGCATTTATTCAATTTATGACCGACTGGAAGGAGGCCTTTCATGAATAACTTTACAGTTTCTCAAATTTATCCTTCTGATACAAAAGGGATAGAGGCTGTAAAAGCATTACTGGCTAAAGAAGATTTAACTCTGGATAAAAACCTTGATTATATAGCGGCCATATATGATCAAAATAATATTGTTGCTACCGGAAGCTTATTTAAAAATTCTTTACGGTGCTTTGCCGTCGATTCTGACTACCAGGGTCAAAGCCTGTTAAATACCTTACTTTCACATTTAGTAGAAGTTCAATACAATCGAGGTAATACTCATCTTTTTATCTATACAAAACCAAAGTCAGCCAAATACTTTAAAGACTTAGGATTCTATGAAATTTATCAAGATGCGAATCTGGTTTCATTCTTAGAAAATCAACCATTCGGTTTTAAAGAATATCTGGAGTTATTAAATACGGAAAGTATTGAACAAGTTGGTCCTAATTTTGAAAATAAAAAACAAGCAGCTATTGTTTTAAATGCCAATCCCTTTACTTTGGGACATTTGCATTTAATTAAGACTGCTTGTGAATCAAATGATTATGTTCATCTCTTTATCGTCAGTGACGACTCCAGCTTATTTCCTTATACCGTTCGAAAACAACTCATTATGGACGGTACCAAGGATTTAAAAAATGTTATTTATCATGACTGTGGTTCTTATATGATAAGCAGTGCCACTTTTCCGGCTTATTTTCAAAAAGACAATGAAGCCGTAATTCTCAGCCAAGCCATATTGGACGTAAATATTTTTGTAAAAATCGCTAAATATCTAAACATAACGTCACGTTATGTTGGTGAGGAGCCGTTTAGCCAAGTAACAAAACTGTATAATGAAACGATGGCTCAAGAATTAAAAAAAGCCTATATTGAACACCATATAGTTTCCCGTTTTACCAAAGATAACATAATCGTCAGTGCTTCTCATGTTCGTGAAGCTATTAGACAGGATAGTTGGGAATTAGTTAAAAATTTAACTCCTGTATCGACATTCTCATTCCTGCAACGTAAAGAGGCACAACCTATCATACAGAAAATAAAGGAGAGCCAAAATGTCATACACTATTGATTTTAAAACTTTACTGACTCGCTTAAATGAGGGCACACAAGTAGAGCTTAATGACATGATGCGTTGTCGTGAGCATAGGGCTATGTTACAAAACGTTCTATTTGAAAAATATCACGCACCGTTACTTTCATTTACTTTAAATATTCCGGGCCCTATAAAAAACAACAGTCTTTTATCTGATATATTTTATATAGGCATAAAATCCATTAACGCTATATTCAACAATCATCAAATTCATATTTTACAGGAACATTATAGTAATGAAATAACCGGGAATGAATATATCTGTGCCTTTGACGGTAATGCCGATGACGTAAAAAACGAAGCGATTACCTTAGAAAATACACATCCCTTAGGTCGTTTATTTGATATTGATATTATTGATCCGAAAGGACACAAATTATCCCGTCAACAATATCGTTCTTGCCTTATTTGTAATAAACAGGCACAAGATTGTGCACGTAATAGAACACATTCTATCGAAGAAATGCAGTTAGCTATATTAAAACTAATCAAAGAATCTAATTTAATAGTATTTAAATAAGATGCTATTAAACATAAAAAGGGGCTGTAACGAAATTGAGTTTTTTAACTCACATTTCAGTTACAGCTCCCTTTTCAATTAAAACAAGGATATTTCCAAAATCAACAATTCTGAAAATATCCTTGTTTTTTTGTTTTTTAGCGCACTTAAATAAGCCTTTAGCTTTTGGCTTTTAATTACGCAGCAGAATTAGTTTCGAACAACCGTTGACCTAATCGCTTCTTCTGTATTCGGTTATGCAGCTTCAGTAAATTGTATCCAAAAGCTAATAGTAATAAATCTTTTTCTACGTTAACTTTGCCTCGGTGCCTGAACCTGGTGTATTCAAAATCTTCTTTTGTTATGCCAAAAGCACCTTCCACCTGAATAGAACGGTTTACTCGAAGTTGTAAGCCATAGTCACTATCAAATACAGCCTTGTTTTTGGCTAATAATTCGCGGTAATCAGTAGCAATATATATCGTCTTATTCCCCTTAGGAAGTTTTCCGAACTTAAGTTTTTGGCATTCCTTACGTAAGCCACAATAATTGCAGTTTTCACACCGGTATACTCGGTTTTGCTTAATGAAACCGGTCTTACTTTTGTTTCTGCGTATGTATTGGAATCGTAATGTACGGCCTTTGGCACAAGTAAATGTATCGGTCGCCTCATCATATACCATGTTATCCGCTCGACCAATATCTTTCTTATACTTTTTCGTTTTACTCAATTCATATGTACTTGGTTTAATACAAGTTTTGTAATCATGAGCCCATAACCATGCCAGATTTTCGTTGCTGTCATAACCGGCATCAGCTACCACATATTGAAAGTGTTGTTTGTATTGTCCTTCTAATTGTTGCATAAATGGAATTAAGGTGTTCGTATCTGTAGGATTTGGAAATACGCCAACGCCCATTATATATTCACTATGAACAGCTAGTTGAACATTGTAGCCGGTTTAATTGGCCGTTTACCATATGATCTTCTTTTAGTCGCATAAACGTAGCTCATGATCAGTTTAGAGTAACTGTGGCGAAAGCCTAGAATAGCTTACTTTCATCATA
>BABF01000156.1_pt1 | contig 9995 bp, 9 predicted proteins | sample 270288 | NCBI WGS metagenome assembly BABF01 (sample SAMD00036535, study PRJNA27877) | human gut metagenome | isolation source: feces from healthy human sample In-M, Infant, Female | reverse complement strand
CATTCAACTACATTGTTAAAGCCAGCTAGGGTACACATCTGATAGGTATACACAGAGAAAACACCGTTACCACAGGCGTAATTTTGTGTTGGTCTGGAGATGATTTGATATGACGCTCCCACTGGCACGGCAAATGAAATAAATCTCCGGGCATATCAGCTGGTCAGCAAACTCGATGCCAGGCGTAAACAGACCAGCAAAATTTCCCCTTATTTTGTTCCCTACCCTGCAACTGTCGGGTGCAGAAACGGGCTGTTTGTCGTGACACTGCACGATTTCGACCTTGAAACCCGTGCAGAAACCCGGGGACTGGCAATATCTCATGCCAGCATGCTCAGTCACCTCCTGTCCGAATCCTTTTCATTCGCCCTTAAAACAGAGTTGCAAACACTCTTGAAACACACTCGATCATAACGATCGAAATAACTCGCTTCCGTTTAAAAAACACTCTCTTTAGACTCAATTTATGAACAAAACACGCTGACCCGCATGGAGGTGAAATGAAAACTGACAGCACAGGTATTGCCGCCCGTATGATGCTCTCCCTGGACAGGGAGCGAATTTGCGAATGCCTGCTCAGTCATCGCCAGCTGCAGTCCACACCCCTGCAGGTTCGTTATCCGCAGGGAGTCAGGGATGCCCTTGGTATCATGAGCGAACAGCTTTCTCTTTCCGTCTCTGACCTGACGCGTATCCTGGTCGAAGACGCGTTAAGTGAAATGTTTCTTCCTGCAGATAACATCGTCCGCCGTCTTCTCAGCAGGATGGAGCACATCATGCAGGCACATGATATCAGCGCAACAACGATGGCTGCATTACTGGCCCCCTGGAATATCCGCCCTGCCGTCTTCCGGGAGCCGGACAGACTCACTGACTATCTGACCGGGGAGATTCTTGCAGCACTGGCTGACTGGTTTTATCTCAGTCCGGAATGGCTGAACGGCAGGGTGCATTATCCACTGTATCGTCCGGGAGACTGGCCAGCCACACAGGAGATATTCTGCAGGATTATTTCAGCCCGCGAGAATATGGACATTATTCTCTGGCATGGTTTTCCGTTTGCCGGAACGCATTCCGGAGAATATTGCGGCGTTCTGCTCAGGCAGAAAAAAGAAATTAATAACACCATTATTTATCCGGTACTTTCGTTATATCCGGCCAGAATGGATATAGAAAAAGAAGGCTGGTTTCAGATGGCCCGAAAAATATCTCCGGATATCCCTGTTCGCGCCGTAACACTCACTCCGGCACAGGCAGAATATCTGATAACAGGAAAAATATTACCCACTGCGTTATTCAGGGTTCCGTTATCCCCCTGGTAATAATACTGAGCAATAAACCGGAATAATACACCAACTGTTTTTAATGGCACAGCCGTGCCCTCTGTTGTTATACCCAAAATACCTCAATACAGGAAACTGAAATGATGATGAAAAAGCATATTACCCGTACTCTCATCGCGTCTGCCGTTTTATTTTCCTTTAATTCGACTGCAGCAACGTCATATTTTGAAGCCCGCAATGATGCGATGGGAGGAACGGGGGTTGCCTCCTCTCACTATGGTGTGGCCCCACTGGCAAACCCGGCACTGCTGACAAAATCCGGTGCAAAAGATGACTTCAGTCTTCTGCTTCCGTCCGTGGGTGCGCAGCTGTCCGATCCGGGTAATATCGCCGACAACGCCGACAAAATCAGCGATGACTGGAAAGCCTTCGACCGTGCCGTCGACAGCCACTCCGGGGTACCGCAGACAGCGGCCCGCCTGAAAGAGAGACTGCAGGACTTCCGGAACACCCATGCCAGCGCACAGGCCGGGGTATCTGCTGTGGCGGCCCTTCCCGGTGATACCCTCGCTGCTGCACTGATGCTGAAAACGCTCGGGACTGTCAGCGTCGACGGTAAAGTCAGCGATGCCGACCTGAACTATCTGGAAAGCATTGCAGACAGTGGCAGCCAGGATGTGGATAAAAACAGACTGACCTCACAGGCTTTTGCCCGTGCCGCACTGATCACCGATGTGGGCGTTGCGCTGGCCACTGAACTGGAAACGGCCGGACAAAAATGGTCACTGGGCTTCACACCAAAATTCCAGCGTGTTGACCTGTTTAACTACAATACGCTGATCAAAAACTATGACAGCAGCGCATTCAAAGGTGACCGTTACCACAACACCCAAAACGGTATTAACGCTGATATCGGTGCCAGCATGGACCTGGATGACAACTGGACGCTGGGTCTGGTCGCACAGAACCTGATCCCACGCAGCATTGAGACCAAAGAGGTACATGGTGTCACTGAAACCTTCAGGATCCGTCCGCAGGTAACAACCGGCGTATCATGGCACAACGACATGTTCACCACGGCACTGGATGTGGATCTGACCCCGGCCAGCGGCTTCACATCAGACAGCAAACGTCAGTTTGCCGCCGTAGGTGCTGAGTTTAATGCCTGGAAATGGGCACAGTTACGTACCGGTTACCGCCAGAATCTGGCCAGCAACAACGGCAGTGCATTCACTGCCGGGATTGGGCTCTCACCGTTTGATGTGATTCACATTGATGTCGCCGGCCTCGTGGGCACCGACAACAACTACGGTGCCATTGCTCAGTTACAGTTCACCTTCTGATTATCACGCCCCGGGACGCCCGGGGCTTCTGACCTGAATCTGCTCGTTTCCGCTCTTCTGGCCACTCACCGCCAGTCCTGTTCATTATTTTCCGGATAAAACCATGCAAAAAAAACGTATCACCCTTGCAGGGGGAGTTGCCATGCTCTGTCTGAGCGGCTGTCATCTTCCCCCGGATAATACCGCACCGGCCAGGAAGTACGGTGCAGCTTCTGAAGTCGCTGTCACACGACATGCACAGTATCAGTTGTGGGAGCAGGGCACGTATTCTGCAGCCCTGCCTTCCCGCCAGCCCGGAGGCAGCCTGCAGGCTCACAGCGGGCGGGTTTCCTTTGACTGGGAAGGCGATGCTCTGGAGCTCCTGAGCGAGCTGGCCCGTCTGCGCGGACAACAGTTCAGTTACAGCGGCGTGCGTCTTCCCCTGCCCGTCTCACTCCATGTACGCGATATGACCTTCGCTGATGCCCTTCGTCTCACAGAGGCCCAGACTGCCTGGCGGGCAGTCCTCTCACAGTCAGCCGGGCGTTTACATCTTTCCTATATGCCAACGGAGAAAAAATGAAAAAACAGGTCTGTCTCCTGCTGTCCGGGCTCCTGCTGGCAGGCTGTGCCGGACAGCACCATCGCCCCCCTGCCGGTATGGCAGGCAATTTACCACCGCCGGATCTCCGGGCATGGCTGACGCCCACTGACAACCAGGATGACGGCATTTCAGACACCCGTCGCCAGATGCTCACGGACGCCGGACGAACGCTGGGATTCCGTGGCGGAAAAGCACAGCGCTCATGGGAACTGATTCAGGCACTGAATGCCCGGGAAAGTACACTGAATGCCCTGTATGACTTCCGTCCCCTTATCAGCAGGGAAGGCTGGCTACCCCCTGTTATTGATGAAGCGCAGGATGTTGCTCACATTCAGCCTGACCAGATAAGAACCGCGTCCCGTGTCTGGACCATCCTGCGCCCCGAACGTTTTGTCAGTAACCCGCCGGGCTGGCGTGACTGGCTTCTGCGGGGGCTTTCCACTACCGCCACCCCGGGAACTGAGGGCCGTGTTGTACCGGAAGACCGCGCACAGCGCAGACTCTGGGAAAACGCACTCCGCCAGGGCTGGCAGGAAGGCCGTGACAACGCTGACCTCACCCTGGAAGCCAACCAGAAACGCCTGACCCGGGATTACCGGGGAATGATGCTTTATGCCCTGCTCTGGCGTCAGGGCATGATCACACGCCCGGATGTGACTGAACAGCGGCAGACCGTCACCGGTAACGGCAGGAAACTCATCACCGGAGACCACGTCCGCCGTCTGAAGACACACGCGGAATTCACCCTGCAGAAATCACGCTGGCGTCCGGTCGTCAGCACGGAAGGAGCCCCCGATGAAATTACCCGATGAGTTCGGCACATTCCCTTTCGCCCGTTTCACGGCCGAAGAGTTTCGCTATTTTTTTGCCTGGTGTGCCCGACACCGCGTCAGTGATATCGATCTGACAGGCGGCTCACCGGTATCTGTCAGTCGCTTTGGACGGCGGGTACGTTCGTCCGCACATCCTCTGCCGTCCTCCATCATGATGGCGCTGAGTGATGAATTGTTTGGACGGGAAGTCCTTCCCCGGGTGCTGTCCGGTCATCCCGTGGACCGTACCATTCAGGTCAGCGGTGATGCCTCCGGTCGCTACGGTCTGCAACGGGGGCAGCGTGTTCGCCTGCGCTGTCATCTGATTCAGGGAACATCAGCAACAGAAGAAAAAGTAATCTCCGTCACCATGCGGGTGATCCCGTCCGATATTCCGGACATCCTCACCATGAATATTGAACCGGACCTGCTGGATGCCATGCTCCGGAAAACCGGTCTGGGTTTCATCTGCGGAGAGACCGGCTCCGGTAAATCCACACTGGCAGCGGCACTGTACCGCTACATTCAGACGCATTTCCCCGACCGCAAAACGGTGACCTATGAAGATCCGGTGGAATACATTCTGGGGGGAGAGAATGACCTTCTGCCACCCCATCAGGCCGAAATCGGGCGTGATGTGGAAAGTTTTGCGGCAGGACTTCGCTCTGCCGTTCGCCGTAACCCGGACATCATCGGTATCGGTGAAATCAGGGATTATGAAACGGCAGATGCAGCCGTCCAGGCAGGTAACACCGGTCACTTCTGCATCGGCACCATGCACACCAAATCACCCGGTGAAACCTTTGCCCGGCTGCTGGGGTTATTTCCACCGGAAATCAGGGATTCAATGGCAGCCGCCACCCTTTCCCTGGTGCAGTTCATTCTGGTGCAGGTCCTGGTCAGAACAAATGACGGTGGCAGACAGGCCGTCCGGGAATACATCGTCATAACTGACGAACTGCGTGATACGCTCTCCCGGCAGTCCCATGCGACATGGGGGCATTACATTGATGAAATCATTCGCAAGGAAAAACGGCGGATACGGGATCAGGTTCTGACCATGTATCAGACGGGCAGCATTGAGGCATCAGAAGCTGCGCTCTTCATCCCGGCCGGAGAATTCCCCAAATGAAACGCGAAGGCTTCTGGCGGGATGTCACTCCGCCACTGAATATTTATGGTGTCCCGTTGCCGTTTACCATGATTTACCTGCTGCTGTTTCCGTATCCGTCAAAAACAACATTCTGGGTGTGCAGCGGCATTTTGCTGTTTTTTGTGCTCCTGGGGTACTCAGGATGGACTGTCCGGACGCTCTGCCGGCGTCTGTACAGCCTGGTGCAGGGTAAACAGGCGTCAGGCCGTCCCTGGTGGTACCGGCATCGCACAGAATTACCCCGTGAATGGCGCGGAACGGAATAACCCTCTTTTGTTCATCATCCCGGCGTATCACAACGCCCTCATCTTTAATCCCCGGAGAACGACATGAAGTCCAGATATCGAACCTGGCTTGCTGTCCCGCCTGAGGAGACAGAAGCCGTAAAAAATGCAGTTCCCCCGTTAAATGGCCGCAAAGCTGTCGCATGGGATCCAGAAAAAAAGCTCTGGTATGCCCGGGCGGGTACCGAACTTTCACTGCTGGAGCGCTGGTTACCCCGGCCACAGGAACTGTCGATGGATGCCGGCGATCCGGTCACTGAATTTGCTCAGGTCCTGGAAAACGCCGGGCTGGTTATTCAGGGATTGCCACAGATGGACGGAGCCATACACAGAGTGGCCACCCGGGATGACAAAAAAGGGGCCAAAAGTGGCGCATACAGGGCCTATCTTGATGGTCGTCCCGCCGGCTGGTACCGCGACTACCGGAGCGCCGATGACAGTCCCACAAACTGGGTATTTTCCGGCGGAGAACAACACGATCCTCTGGCCAGACTGCATCTGCGGGCATTCGCTCAGCAACAGCGCGATGATAACGCTCGTAAACTGCAGCAACAGTATAACAAACAGGCCGGCTATGCCCGCTCCTATATTAACAGGTTGCCACAGGCAACAGCACATGAATACCTGACGCGCAAGGGCATCCGGGCCGCGCCTGGCGTGCGGCTGAACAATAAAAATGAGCTGGTTATTCCCTTCAGCAACGGCCGGGGAGAAATACGTTCGTACCAGCGTATTCCGGTCACCGGCGGGAAGGATGCCCGCATTCTGAAAGACTCCGAGAAAACCGGCAACTGGTTCACCTTCGGAACCCCGGAAAATGGCCGCCCCTGTTATTTGCGGAAGGTTACGCTACTGCCGCCTCCCTGCACGAAGCAACCGGCCTTCCGGTTCTGATGACAGTTGATGCCAGCAATATGATTGCCGTGGCAGAAAATGCCCGCCAAATCTGGACTGACAGCCCCTTTGTCTTCTGTGCCGACAACGATCATCAACGGGAAATTAACAAAGGGGTTTTTAGTGCAACAAAGGCCGCAGAAGTCACGAATGGCGAAGTCATTATTCCGGCCTTTACGGAGGCGGAAAAAGCACAGGGACTGACCGATTTCAATGACCTGGACGCCAGCCGGGGACGGGACAACTTTCAGAATGCCATGAATGCACAGTTAAAACATATCGGTATCCCCACACCCAACAGTGACACTGCCGACCATCGTGAGGCTGTCGTGATCGACAACCTGATATTCACACCGGTAAAAGATGAGAAGCCACAAATGTCCCCTGAAAACAGACAGAGCACAGCCCCGGAAACGGAGCTGGCGACACAGGATACGCCTTATGACACCCACTCCGACGATACAGAAAACCAGGCATATGAAGATGACTATGCCGCCTATGCATCCCTGCAATCAGTAACTGCGGAGACGTTATCCCCGGATAAACCACTGGAGAATATTGCGTCTGCCGCTGATACCGGCACAGAGAATACCTCTGTGCCTACCGCTGGCGACCAGGAAGACCTCAATACAGACGCCACAGGTACAGACACCGCTCACAACAGCGACACAGCAGAAACAGGAACGCTTCCTGAACCTGCCGGGATGCAGTCCGTGCAGCAGGCAACCACTGAACCGACCGCAGAAGATAAACCACACGAGAACGTTGTTTCCGCTGCCGATACCAGAGAAGAAAATGCCTCTGTGGCTACCGCTGATACCGGTGAAGAAAATGCCTCTGCCACCACCGCTGACAACCAGAGCACGCAGGCAGAAGAACATCCCCGGAGTGAAGACACACCGGAAACCTCCCTCTCCGACGCGGCCGGGACACAGCACACCACCACAACGCAGTCTGAAGAACAAGTGCAGGTTTCCATGGCCAGCGCTGACGACTGGAGCGCATTTGCGGAAGATCTCAACGCTGACACTCCGGGGGCCCCCACTGTTCACAACACCGACAACGCGGAGACAAACACAGTTTCTGAACCGGCCGGGATGCGGCCAGTTCAGCAGGTGACCACTGAACTGACGGCAGAAGATAAAGCACAGGAAAAGAGCGTTGCGTCTGCCGCTGAGACCGGCGCAGAGCACTCCTCTGACATCACCGATGACAACAGGAACGCACCCGCTGAGGAGCTCAATGCCGATGCCACGGTTGCTGTTCACAACACCGGCACAGCAGAAACAGCCTCACCTTCTGAACCTGCAGAAACTCAGCCAGTCCGGCAGGCCACCGCTGAACCGACGGCTGAAGATAAACTGCAGGAAGAGCGTCTTGTGTCCGCCACTGAGACCAGCACAGCGAATGAAGCAGCCCGCCCTGAAACGCCATCGCTTTTCAGCCGTCTGCGCCGTTTTCTGACCGGTGTGAAATCACGCACCTCAGAACCTTCCGTTATTCAGGAGAAAAAGCCCACGGAGGCTGAAACAGCAACAGAGGAGGTCGCACCACCATCACCACCGGAAACCAGCCCGGAAGACACATCGTCAGCGGAACCGGACACGATTATCTTTGCACCCCGCCGTCCCGACAGTCCGCAGCGGCACAACCTGGACGAGATCCTTAAAAATCTTACACACAAAGAGTTTCCCGACAGGACTGCGCTCTACAGCGTTGACGGTGAACCCGCCTTCCTGGACAGACTCTACTGTCTCGAAATGGTGGATGGCGCCAGCGCGGATGACAAAAAGGTCCTGGCTGCCCTTGCTGTGGCCACCAACTTCTATGGCGGCGTTATCGAGCTGACCGGCAGTGATGCCTTTAAGCAAAAAGCCATGCAGCTGATTGTCGAATACGACATCAAGGTTCGCATGAAACTCCCGGCCCAGCGGGCAGCACTGGAAAAACTCCGCAAGGAAAAAGAGATGGCGCATGATGCCATTGTCACCCACAGACCCACGCCGGAACTCAACCGCCAGTCACCGGAAGAGACAACAATGGCCCAACCGGCTCCCCCTGTGTCACCGAAGGCAGAGGCTGAACAAACAGCAGGCAGTACGGCTGAAACACCGCATCCGGAAGCGCCGGTCACGGCAAAAGCTGAAGCCCCCCGGGCCGACAGACCGGAACACCCCGCCGCCCCGTCGTCTGCGCCAGAAAAAGCCCCTGTCAGTGCACAGCCGCAGCAACCCGACACACCGGTGGAAGAGCCGCCCGGCAAGCTCAGCCCCGGTGAAAGTGTGACTGCCGTCCTGACAAACTACGGAGAAAAAGAGTATGCGCCCGGAAAAGGGCGCTGCTTTTTTGTGGAGCTCACCAACCGCAGTGGCAAACGGGAATACTGGGGAAACGGCCTGGAAGAACTGGTCAAAAACCATCAGAAGGGTGACCCCGTCACACTGACACTGCAGGCGAGAGAAACATTCCGGCTGTCCGGTGAAACGCGGGATCGTATCCGTAATATCTGGGCCATAACCCCGGTCAGTAACGGCATTACCGTTAATAATGACCAACCTCATGCGGGTCAGCATACCCTGGAGTTTCCGATGGCAACATTCAGCCAGGTGATGTTACAGATGCAACAACACTGGCCACAGATAATGCAGGAAGTTCGCTCCCCCAAAAATCCTCCCAATAATCTGTACATTGGTGAAGACAGGCAACCTGCATCAGCACCTCAGGATCAATCAATGCGACTCCCCCTCGCTGGTAATGCCCCCAATGAACTGATACCAGCCATCGCCTCTGCCGATAAGGACAATCGTCAGTTGAATCTTCTGCTGGTCCACAGCGCAGATGATCATCTGCAGGGCGTGGTCCGCCTGAACGGCACCCTTTACCCGGCACTGGCCACCCCGTCAGCTGACAACCGTCAGCTGGTTATCAATGCCCTGACGGATAACGGTCTGCAGTTTGCCGGTTACGGTGAAGCTGTTAACCATGATGAGAATAATCATCAGCGTCCGTCCCCACAAATAATGCAGTTTCACCTGAAGCAACAGGACTCCCCGTTGTTTGCCGCCATCCACAAACCGGAAGAGCAACCGGACAAGCTTTTCCGCTCTCTGGGTTTTGAGCAGACCTGGAAAGAGTGGTCTGACAGCCAAAAGGCGGAGGACAGGCAGGAAAAAACTCTGCAACAGGCACAATCCCACAGCCCCGGCCGATGAGCCGGTAAGGACGACCATGAACATGAAAAAAACGCTGCTGGTCATACTGACCGGCATCACCCTGGCATCACCGGTGGCAGGTGCCGCCACCTGCCGGGCGGGGGCCGCTGCCGAAGCCGGCAGCAGAGCCGCCTGGGAGCGGGCGCGCACAGCCAGCCAGGCATGGTCACAGCGGGAGAATGACGTCGCCTCCTCCCTGCAGTCCTGCCTGTCCCGCATCAAGGACATCAGTATCACTCTTCCGCAGTTCCCCAGCCTGGACAAGCTCCTCCGCGACCTGGAAAACCAGGTCTGTGATGCCGTCGTGGATCGGGTGAATGACCATCTTCCGGGGAATATCGACCCCTGGAAAGACTACAACCTCTGAACAGGAGCACCATGAGCGAAGCACAACACCACCTCCCCTGTCTCACCGGCAGCGGATAACAGCG
>BABF01000246.1_pt1 | contig 10087 bp, 9 predicted proteins | sample 270288 | NCBI WGS metagenome assembly BABF01 (sample SAMD00036535, study PRJNA27877) | human gut metagenome | isolation source: feces from healthy human sample In-M, Infant, Female | reverse complement strand
TCGTAGCAGACTCCCGGGTGAATCGTCAATTCGTGTCCTTGGTAGGCGTATTTTAGCCGGTAATGATACGGATGAAAAAATTCCTATCGCTATGTTCTTCGATGATTATGAATCATTCTTTGAAGGCCGTGCCGTACAGACTGACGGTTCCTCCGTTGTGTTGACCGGTATTGCTACCTTGAATAACGCCCGCGTAGATATTTGGGGCGATCCAAGCGTTAACTGGTTCATCGATTACAACTATGAAAACATCGACCCGGCTACAGGTTTACCAACCGGTACCCTTCGTATTCCGGCTTTCTTGATGCACAATGAACGTTATGTAGATTCCCGTTCTATTTTGAAAGAAACCTTGGACTTTGTTAAAGCTGAAGTGATGGCTCTTTTGAAAAACAACAAAGTTAAAGGCATGGAACATGTGAATGTGGATGACATTGCGGACTTAGTTTTCACAACCGCTACAGAATTGGAATTCTGGGTAAAAACACCATCCAAAGTAGTTAGCACCAAAGAATTATCCACCTCTCAAAAATTACAGGAACAATATTGGCAGCGTACTCACGGCACCGTTCGTACCGCTATGGAACAGGCCGTTGAAATGCTTGATGCGTATGGCTTAAACGCTGAAATGGGGCATAAAGAAGTAGGCGGCGTTAAAGGTAAAATCGACGATGAAGGCCATATGGATCATGTTTTGGAACAGCTTGAAATCGACTGGAAATACACCGGCAATCCATTACAGACTGCCGATAACGAATTACAAGCGCGTATCATCGTGCGTGAAGTATTCCGTGAAAACGGCCTTGACGTAACCTTCCAGGCAAAACCTATTATCGGCGTAGCCGGTTCCGGGGAACATACTCATTTCGGCTTGATGGCTAAAATGAAAAACGGCAAAATGGTTAACTTGTTCTCCCCTGAAGATATGAAAAAAGCCTTCTTGAGCCCACTCGGTATCGGCGCTATTATGGGCCTTCTTAAAAACTATGAAGTTATTAACCCATTTATCTCTTCCACAACCGACTCCTTAAATCGTTTAAAACCGGGCTTCGAAGCACCGATTTGTATCGTTACATCTTTAGGTAATCAGCCGGACGAACCAAGCCGTAACCGTACTATTCTCTGCGGTTTGATTCGCGATATCGGGAACCCTATGGCCACTCGTTTCGAACTTCGTTCGCCAAACCCTTACACCAACACCTATACAGCTATTGCGTTGATTTACTCCGCTGTGCTTGACGGTTTGCGCTATGTAATTACCTCCGGTAAAACTCCGGATGAATTATTGGCTGAATTGTCCAAGAATCCGGAAGATCCGGCAGATTACTTAGAAACAGGTCGTGCCTATCGTTCTGAAAAGAATGTATTTGAAGATTACACCGAAGAAGAACGTAACAGTCGCTACGGCATGCCACCGGCTACTGTTTGGGAAAACATCTTAGGCTTCAAAAACAATCCTGCAAAAGTGGAAGCTTTGGTTAACGGCGGTGCTTTTGCCAAAGACCTTATGGAATCTTTCATTGCCGGTATCTTGAACCGTTGGAAATTGGAATTAATCAATCGTTTGATTCCGGCCAACATCAACACTATCCGCGCTATGAAACCAATCCATGATGATGACGGTTTGGATATTTCCCGTTGGGAAGCTATTAACGAAATGCGTTACTATTTAGCGAAAGACACCGGTTCCAATACATCTTTATTCACTCGCATCGGTCACGCTATCGCTGAAGGTGACTATGATACAGCTTCTAAATTGCAGATGGAAATGAATGAAAAAATGCTTGATTTAGAAGCAAAATATGCGGAATATACACGTAATGTATTATAATATTCTTTTGCCGGCGCTGGGTTCGTATCCCTTAGGGCGTTAGCAAGAAGTATGTTAGTCGTTTGTTGCGACTTTCTATGAGAATCAACAATATATAGGAAAGCAATACAGGTCCTCTCGCAGTTCCGAGTTCTTACGAACAAAGTCGCTGCTTTGAGGACCTGTATTGTTTTCCTTAATAATAGTGCATCACCTTCAGTGAAAGTCGCAACTTTCTAAAATATCTCCTTGCAACACGCCCTAAGTTCTTGCGAACAAGGCGCCGGTCAGAAAGTATATGGGGACTGAGGGGGAGGACCTGTTTTGTTTCATTGTTCATAGTGCTTTTAACCTTATTAAAAGCGCAACAGAGCAATATCGATAGCGCTTTACGGATTCAAAAGAACAAGGCGCCGGTCAGAAAGAATATCGGGGCTGAGGGGGAGGACCTGTATTGTTTTCCTTAATAATAGTGCATCAACTTCAGTGAAAGTCGCAACATTCTAAAATATTTTCTTGCGATGCGCCCTAAGTTCTTGCGAACAAGGCGCCGGTCAGAAAGAATATCGAGGCTGAGGGAGAGGCGTTGGGCAAATAAAGGTTGCGGTGAAGTAGCATGATAAGCATTAGTAAAAGCAATATGGGGTCGGAGATAAATTGTTTTGAATTATTTTTCTGAATAACGTAAAATAGTAGTAAGTATTGGGTTGTACCGTATTCGTATTTGGCTCGGGATTAAGGAGAGTTCCGGGCTCACGTAATTGGAGGACAACATGAATAAAAATAGCTTTCCAACAGCTTTAACGATTGCCGGCACGGATCCGTCCGGTGGTGCCGGTATTATGGCGGATTTAAAGTCGTTTCAGGCCCGTCAGGTCTATGGCATGGCGGCTGTAACGAGTGTGGTGGCGCAGAATACAAAGGGCGTTCGCCTCATTCAAAATGTGGATTTGGAGATGCTTGAGGCACAATTGGCTTGTGTATTTGAAGATATTCCGCCATTGGCTTTAAAAACGGGCATGATTCCGAATGTAGATATGATGCGCATCATTCGTAAATATGTGGACGGCTCTGTGCCATATGTAATGGATCCGGTTATGGTGGCGACCAGCGGCGATCATCTCATCGATGCGCAGGCACGAGACCAATTTAAAGCGGAATTAATGCCGGTAGCCACATTGGTGACGCCTAATTTGTCGGAAACAGAATATTTGGTAGGTTTTGCCATTGAAAGCGAGTCTGATGTTAAAAAAGCAGCTCAGTTTGTTTTAAATGAAATGGGCCCTAAAGCCGTTATTATCAAAGGCGGCCATTTCGGCGAAACAGCGAAGGATTATCTGTATATTAAAGGTGAAAAACTCGTTACCTTTGAAAGTCCACGCTATGATACGCCAAACACCCATGGCACGGGTTGCACGTTCTCCGCTGTCATCACGGCGGAACTTGCTAAAGGTAAATCTTTGGTAGAGGCCGTTGGCATCGGCAAGGATTTTATCAGTAAAGCCATCAAAGAAAATCCGGGACTCGGCAAAGGTCACGGCCCGGTAAATCACATGGTCATCGTGTGAGATGAAGCTGATTTTAAGATTGAATAATAAATAGGAATGAAGAGTTATGTCATATATAAAATTATTACGGGAGCAAAATCCCCTCGTAATTTGTTTAACCAACGATGTGGTAAAAAACTTTACCGCCAACGGTTTGTTGGCGGTTGGTGCGTCACCGGCCATGAGTTCCTGCATCGAGGATTTGGAAGACTTATTGCCATACGCCAAGGCATTATTGGTAAATATTGGGACCGTAAATCCGGAGTTAGCGGCTTTTTACAAAAAAGCTGTAGCATTGGCCAATAAGCTAAATGTGCCGGTTGTGCTGGATCCGGTAGCCTGCAGCGCCGGTGCATTTCGGAAGCAGATTGCTATGGACTTATTGGAACAGCATACAATTATTTTATTGCGCGGTAATGCCGGTGAGATTGCCGCCTTGGTTAGTGAAAAGTTTAGTAAATTAAAAACTGATAATCCGGCAACGGGTGACGGTTTGGAAGCGCAAACGGTAGCAACTAAAGGCGTCGACAGTGAAGGCGTAGCTAATCCGGGTAAGTTAGCTGAACAATGCGCTAAGTTATTTGGCGTCACAAGCATTGCCACGGGGCCGGTTGACGGTATTTCGAACGGCAATAGGACGGTAGAATTTGAACACGGCTCATCCATGATGCCGCTCATTGTCGGCACAGGCTGCTTATTGGGCGGATTTTTAGGCGCCTTTATCGGTTCTACACAACTACAAGACGATGAAATCTTTAATTCTGCCTTATGGGGGCTCAAAGCCTATTCCATAGCCGGTGAAATGGCGGAGACAGAATGTCAACACCTATATAACAAGGTTGAACCAGGTAGTTTTCAAATTGAATTCTTGAATGCTTTATATCGGATTCAGGATTCGGACGTGGAGGCGTAAACTGATGAAAAATAGTTTTAAAGCCGAAGAGTTAAAGGTATACTTTATTTGCGGTACACAAGATTTTAAGTCCGCAAACAATCCGCTTACAGCTGCACTCACTTGTATTGAGACCGCTTTAAAGGCCGGCATTACTATGTTTCAATTCCGTGAAAAAGGTCATGGCTCTTTAACCGGTGAAGCTAAATTGGATTTTGCCAAACAGGCGCAAGCCTTATGCAAAGAATATAAGGTGCCATTTATCATGAATGACGATATGGACTTGGCAGAAGCATTAGACGTGGATGGCGTTCATATCGGTCAAGACGATGATCCGATTGAAGACGTGCGCCGTCGTTTTCCACATAAAATTATTGGTTTATCCATTCACTCACCGGAAGAATATGCGGCTTCCCGTGTTGATTTAGCTGATTATATCGGAATCGGACCTATTTACGGTACCCAATCAAAAGACGACGCAAAAGCGCCTATTGGCCTTGACGGTGTAGAAGAACTTCGCAAGGTGGCAGGAAGCTTGCCGATTGTTGCCATTGGCGGTATTACGGTCGATAACGCGGCGGATATTGTTAAAAGCGGCGCCGACGGAGTATCGGTTATATCGGCGATTACGCAAGCTGCGGATGTAACGGAAGCTGTGCGAAAATTAAAACTGTAGAATAAACATGAAAAAATTTCATTGTTTATTATATTTAAGAAATTCGATAAAAAAGGTATAATTGTCTTGTAAGGCAATTATACCTTTTTTACTTTGAAATACGTTATCTCTTGAAAGGAGATTAATTATGAAATGTAAACACGCTACTCGTGAAATTCCAACAGATCCACATGGTAAAGCTCGTTATGAACGTGCGATGCGTCACATGGAATTGGCAAAAGAACAGGGGATGTCCAGTGAAGAAATACATGCTTTATTTAAGCTCATCATGGATTTTGATCCTAAAAAAGATTTGGACAAAGTTCCTAATGATGATGCTCATAAAAAATTCCGTCAAGCCTTATCCCATGCTAACCGTGCCGTAGAAGAAGGTAAATCCGACGAAGAAGCCCATGAAATCTTCCGTCGCATTATGCATGGTGAAACAGCGGGTAAGTGCAAACATCGTAAGGAAGAGGCTTAATATATAGGCGTTTACCGGCGAAGGGAAGGCAATCAGGTTTATTTCTGTATAATTATAGAATTCGCTATGCGAGGTCTTTATAGGAGAGTGGCGATTGATGTCGCCACTTTTTTCGTTGTCAAAATACATTTTAATTTGATAAAAATAATCCTATTATTAACATGATTTTCATTAATTTTACACATTTTTTAATATGTAAAATTTGTTGATTATTAAGATGCTATGTGGCATATATCATATTAATAAGGGTTTTATTTATGTGCTACATGATGGGCTCATTTATGTCATACTGTGTAGTAAGATATGAATGAGGAGTTTGATAATATGGACGAACAAAAGAACAGTTTATTTAAGTGTATTGGCGCCAAAGTTACATATTACCGTACCCTGCGTGGCTTGACGCAACGCGAACTGGCCGAAAAAATAGGCATTAGTCCCAGCACTTTAAATAAAGTGGAACGCGGTGCCTATAATCAGAATGTATCGATTGCTATGTTACTGGACATTGCTGAAGGGCTGGACGTAGACGTAACATATTTTCTGACTATAACCGAAGCAGATAAAAAGGTATTGTTCTAACAGTACTATTTTGCGGTAACATATTGACTAAGCTAAGACCGTATTATTGCGAGTTTGCCTGTTATGGTTAAGTAATTTTGCACATTTTTGGCTTGAAATAGCTTGTAATAACTTGTTATTTCGCATAACCCGTTAACAACGTATGGAAAGTAGGTTACTTATGGCAGATGTTATTGATTTTGAAAAGGCTTCACAGCGTAAGAAGCAAAAGTTGATTACTAAGCTGGATGATTTTTTAAAACATAAATAAGAAATTTTAGACAGGTCAACATTAGTGAAAGATTTGACCTGTTTTTTATTGGGCCACCCCTATGTCCGGGTACTATGTTATATTAACCATGTAACCGGATGTAGGGGTGATTTTATATGCTCAAAAGTAGCCCATGGCACTGCGACGTGAATCCTCAAAATCCGTAACAGTATTGATACACTAATTCTTTTGAGTAAGGTAACGTAGGGGGTAGAAAGTATGGAACGTATTAAGTATTTATTTTTCCTAAATGACAATAAGCCATTAAAAGAGCGGTTTATTGACCGGTCCGAGTCTAAAATATTTATGTTTCTGTCGTTTTTCTTTGTATTGTTGCTACCGATAGCTGCTATATTCCATAAAGTAGTTGGCGTAGGGATGCCCCTGTTTGACGCTTTTATTGTTGTCATCGGAGCGTGGGTTTTGAACACGGTTTGGATGCTGGTTAGTAATCGTGGGGAAACTCAAAAAGCTCGATTTTTCGTAAATATTTTATTTTGTTTGGGCAGTATACCGATTTTAGGTTCCTTTTTATATACGCCGCCTTACTATTCACTGCCGATCTTAATAGTTGCGCTCTTATGGCTTGGCATTTTAACAGTAATAAGAGACTCCATGCAGACATATTGGGATACACTTATCAAAATGCGTTGGTTCTTTTTAGGACTGATGATTTTATGCTATGGTACGGTAATTTATTATGAAACCGGTTACCGTGACTTGCCACCGACCATAGTTAAGCCGATTATTTATGCACTGGAGTTCTATGTTGTAAGTTGTTTTACAATGCTGCAATTAGTGTATCTGAAAAAGGACATTGCCGGTTTTTATGACGAAAAGAAGATTACGGAATGTTACAATTGCGGCAACGTATCCGATATCTGGGATCAACCGGGCGGTAAGTTCTATGTGTTAAAATCCGTTGTCGGTATTGTTATCAACTTTATGATGCTATTAATCGTTTGCATCAAGATTGGGCTCTATATATTGATACATTATATTTGGTAAATAATTTCTTAACACTAATGTTGAGATAGGGCAAGAAAGAGTAAGTTAATTCCCTTAGCTTAGTCAGTAGTTGCTTTACTTGACGCTTATATGTTAATGCGTTAAGATATATATAAGACGAGCCGTCATAGTGTGTAGCAACGCTAGGCTCATCTCCAGTAAAACTAGTAAAATGAGAAATGGCCTAGTCGTTACTTTTAGCGATTTAGGTCATTTTTCATTTAAGAATCAAGACCACTAGAGTAGCAAAAGCTATCATCAGGGATAACGCTTCGAATACACTCATGATCTCACCTCCTTAAAGGAGATGACCTAGTCACACTACAACGGCTCTTGATTATTAGTATACTCCTTTGTTGTTCATAATTAAAGATTATTTCGAAAATATGTTCTTGAGGAAAGTTGAAAGAATATGGAAAATAAAAACCGGCAGTGTTCTTACACTGCCGGTTCTACTATAAAAGTATATTATTCTTTGAATAAGTCTTTATAACTTCAATAAAGTTACTTTACGACCAAAACACATCCCCGTCAAACATCTTTTCACCAATCCTCAGTGAATCGGTATATTGCCACATGTGAGCCGATGGTAGATCGCAGCTGCTATTATACTGGGCGCACCATTTAGGGCACATGAGCTGGGTACCGTCGATGTGATGGGTCCACCAATCAAAATTGGCGTACACCCCGGCATAGGCGTAGCCGGCTTGCCAGGCTGTATTGATGAAGGCACTGCAACGATTGGTGATTTGTTGTGTGTCCCAGTAGGGGGCTTCTTCCGCATCATACCAAAGGCCCATAGTCAGTCTTGCCGGGACGAGACCGCAGTCATTTAAGATATGGGTAGCAAAAGCAGCTTCTTCGATGGCATCATTGCAGTTTTGCGCATAGGAATAATAGTATACGCCAATGCTTATGCCCGCATTCAAGGCACCGTTTACATTGTGATAAAATTGACTATCCAAATGCCCGCGACCATAGCCAAGGCGTATGATGGCAAATTCGATGCCTGCATCACGTACCTCTTGCCAATTTACAATGCCATTATGTTCGCTTACATCAACTCCGTAGTGTTTATTTAACTGATTCATTTTCATAGTATCTTTTGCAACTCCTCACTGACGTACTTATAACTATTATTGTTATTTCTTGTTATTCATTGCTATTCATGGGTATTTATTGCTATTCATAGTTATTGATTCAGTTCATCGTTAAAAAATACGGTCAATGCAGCTAACGCTCGATGTTTATGTTGCTGCATGGCCTGGCGGCTGATGCCGTGTTGTTTGGCCAGTTGAGCCAGGGGAATGTTCTCAATATAATAAGCATAGAGTAGTTTTTGTTGCTGTGGCATGAGTCGCTTGAAGGCTCGTGCTACGGCTTTTTTATTTGCATTAGCTAAAGCCGTTGTTTCGGCACTGTCGGAAGGAGCTAAGATATCCTCAAACGTCATGGTTTTATTGTCACCGTCAGTAGCCTGATCCATAATAAATGTTTCCCGCTGCCATTGTTTTCTAAGTTTTCTAAACGCATTGTATTGACCGTATTTAATCCGACTTTTGACAAAACCGGAGAAGGGGACGTCGCCGTTAATGTCGTATTCTTTGACAGCCCTAATGAACACTTCCCACAGTAAGCTTTCTATATCATTGGCTTCGCATTGCACGGCGCTTACATGAGCGTACTTGTGAATAAGACCCTCGTATTTGTGACATAATGCTTTGAGAGCGGCCTCATTATTTTGCTGCGCTGCGTTAATAGTTGCCATTAATTGATTATCGCTCCATGCTACATTAGGAGTCATAGTAAAAACCTCTTTTCCTTATACGTTTAAATTAAAGAATTCCTCGAGGATGTTTCATTTTTAAGTTTTTCAGCCTGCTGTTACAAACTGATTTGTTATACTGTTACGAACTGATTTGTTTTACTGTTACGAACTGAGTTATTCGCCGGTAACAAACAGAGTCGTTCTGATATTACAGATTAATTTGTTGAAACGTGTATTGCAATCACTAGTCTTAGTATAGTAAAGCGGCGGTTTTCAGGCAAATCCGGAGAAAACTCGAAAAAGTTTACCACTTATGAATCTTGATTTATTGCGTGCCAAGGTATAGAGTAGAGCATGTCGGTAATATGTCTGATTTTTTCATGATTGCAGTTTCATAATGACTAATAAATGATGATATTAGTACGCTATTTTTTGGGAAATATATCGGATATGGAGAGCCGGTAGTTGGGGGTAAGCAAATCCATTGGAACAGCTTAGTAACGCATGTATTAAGTGTAGCGAATTTCAAATGGGTACGATGATTCGGAAGAAGGCGGCTAAGTATTTTAACAAAAACGAGGTCAGTTGACAGGTTCTAGTCTTGTTTATGACTAAGAGTATGCATTATTGCGTTGGTAAGAATCTTCTGAATTTAAATTAATTGACCGCGGGGATTTATCGTTATAGGGGAGTGTTGTATATATGGCGGAAAATGACACGTATACTTCGATTGAGCGAACGTATTGTATTGATGCCGGTAAAGATTTTATAATTCCACAGTATCTTAATTTCTTCCTGTGTATTTTGGAGGAGCGGCTGCAGGAGTCGTTGCTCGATACTGCGCCTATAGAGTCTGTAATGAAGCCTTTTAATGAAGGATACATGCTCTTAGTGGAGTATTTGAAATTAAATATTTTTTCCAGGCGGCATGCGGATAAAATCGTGGATATGTTCAACGATGGTTATATGAAAGCCATGGATCCTGAATTGCTTTGGGAGCGAGAAGAATACGCAGCTTATGTCGAGGATGCCCATATCATTATTTCTAAAATATGTCACTTAGTGCATTATGAGCAGCGTTATACCTGTCTTAC
>BABF01000488.1_pt1 | contig 10128 bp, 8 predicted proteins | sample 270288 | NCBI WGS metagenome assembly BABF01 (sample SAMD00036535, study PRJNA27877) | human gut metagenome | isolation source: feces from healthy human sample In-M, Infant, Female | reverse complement strand
TCAATTATTGAACATAAAATGCGAATTATTTAGTACAAAAAAGCAGCATTACTTGACCTTTCCCTGCATAACAATATTTATAAAATAATACGTTTTATGATCTCACCTTGGGCTCCCAACAAGATAATTTCAGTTTTAAAGACTTTCACGAAAAAAATATAGAAATACCTCACCACCCTTCACTTACCAATTAATCTCACAGGAAATCCAACTTCCTTACCACAAATACAATCCCAAGTAACACCTCCCAAAATTTTTGATACTTTAGGCTGCAATGGCATTATTGACATTATAAATTTATCAAGTTCTTCGCTATATTTAATTCCCTTTATATTTCTTATTATTGATATTCTAGCAGTAAAGATAGCCGTCTCTCCATCTACACTAAAAGTGTAATTACAATTTTTTGTAATCTCATCAAATTCAACCGATAACAAATCAATATTATGGTTTGTAAACACTATGCCCATTCCATACCTCCTTAAATTCCTGTTCAGTCATCAGATATCGACTCCCTTGATATGGATCATATATTATCACATTCCCAGCATCATCAACACCCTTAACAAGTACCCAATGCCCTACTTTACTTCCAGAATCCCACATCATTGCTCCCCATGAACCAGTATTACTGAGGGCATATAAACTAGATTCGCTCACTGCATTCCCTTCCCAGCCGACATCAAATTTATTAAGCTTGTTTGCCAGCGACGTCATAGATGTTAATTCTGTTCCAATTACATTTTGCGTGACAAAAATATACCTATCCCTAAGCAACATTTCCCCACAGGCCGCTCCACAGCCTGTTAAAGTCAATTGCTTTATTACATTTGAATCTAAAACCTCATCAAATACTGTCCAATTGCCACCAGCACCACCTTCTAAAACTACTGGCTCTACAAATACTTTCCCAGAGATATTTTCTTCTGGTATTTTTGCGGGTATCATAAAGCCCCATAAAAAGCTGGCAAAATGCTCCAGAGCAATCTGATCACCATTATTTGTATCCATTATCATTTTTTTAAGTGCATCCCATGCTTGCCCATTTATCAATGAATTACTAATATTAAATAAAGCCTGTTCTTTTTCATTTAAATTTATATTTGCCTGTTCACATAACCCATCTTCGCCTATCGGGCAAGCAACCGTTGCCGTTGCCGTATCTAACAGAGCATCGAATGTAACTAAGGCTAAATCCGCCACACCATGTAAAGTGGTGATTGCTCCATTCCCCATTTGAGTAAGTGTGTTCTCTCCAAACCATTCTCTGATCTGAGATTTATCTCCTTCAATACCATTCCTGAGAGATTCTCTGATATTCTTTATTGAAAAAAACTCCCCCCATGATTGGTCAGGATCTTTTATTTGAAATAAATCATTTTTAACCTCAGGTGAAATATCTCCGTCAAAAATATTACCAACAGAGAGGAGATCCTTCAGAAGCAGTAAATCGTGTATTACTTCAGCAGTCCTTTCATAATTAAAAGTTCTATCAATGACAGAAATCATTGGTGATTTTATTTTGGTATACAATTTACCAAGGCAGTTGTGGTTATTAATCCCAACAACTGAACCATGATAAGCAACAGGTTTCCCTTCTATTGTTACAGTCGGACTTCCCGTTAAAATAACACAGTCACCCGTTCCTTGAGATGTACCGGATATGACACCTTTACCGGCATTACTTTGAGTTCCAGCAATCACTGAACCAACATTTAAAGCTCTGCATCCACGCGCCCATACCGTTGAACTGTACTGTCTTTCACTATCTAAAGTCTGGTAACTGTCAAAAGGAACCTTGTAACCTCCTACTTCACATACATCTGGTGAAGAACACACGACTCTAAATCTACATTCACCATCCCCGATATGATAGTTACCCATAATATTTTTTCCCTATACATTCAGGAATAATACAACTCAGCACTCCTTCTTTCATTCCAAAAAAATCAGGTATTGTTAATCTCCAGGTAAGGTATATTTCCTGTCGACTTAAATCGATAACCATTGTATCCGCAACAGGTAAGAACATATGTGATGTATTATGCTTGGTTTTTAATATAAGTACAGGTCGTATACCTGGCAATTTTGTCTTAACAACCTGTTCAAATTTAAAAAAACCTTCAAGAGAGATGTTTTCATCGCCAGAGAGAAACCCCGTGTATATCATATCCGGATGAGCACTATTGTAGAACCGCTCATCAAAATCATCCGGCAAATAGGGATAGCGCTTTTCACGCCATACTTCATTGTAGGTTCCTGCATACTGGAGGCGACTTTTCCACCATCGAGATACAGGGCCAACACCTTGAAAAAAGTCAGATTCCCCATTAAAAATGGTAGCGTTTTCTGACAAAGCAGAGCTGGTTATTTGTGGGAGTTTATATTGACAACTTGTATTAAGTTGAGAAATATCAGGATAATATCCACAACCTACAGGGTTTGCTGAAAAAACCAATTTCTCCATACCATCTGGTTGCCAAATACCACCGTAAGCAAGCTCATAGCGTAGAGGAACATTAATAATTTTATCTGGTAAGCTCATCTGCCAACGATTTCGCTCATATTGTAAGTAGCGGACACCAGATAAACTCAGTTCTTTAGAAAAACTATTAACCCTCACACAAGCCTTCCACTGAGACTTATCCCCTGAAGGGGCATGAGCACTACCTGTCACGTGAATATCTGTATTTCTTTTACAAAGAACTAAGTCTGTTTCAGATTTTAGACTACTTGTTTCAGACTCCCCATAGTATTCATCAGACATGGACAATTCTTTTTGAAACTCAGCAAGATCAGCATAAAATCCATTTTTAATTCGCAATGACATTTTAATAGCAATAACATCAAACAAAAGACCATAACGACCATATTTTTCAAATGACAACAAAGGAAATGGCGTGTTATTTTTCATTTCTATCATGCTTATTGATTCCTGAATAAGTCATGCTATGATTAATTTAAACAATCACAAATGGTGATTCACAGGCGTATAAAGCAAATACAATCACCATGTTTTATATCCTGCACTATCCGTTCAGATGAATATCTTTTCCTTTAATATCTACAGGACCGGTAGCCTCAAATAGAAACTCCGTCCCCCGTATTATTATCTTTCCTGTTTTCTCCAGTTTTATGGAACAAGTCCCGCTCTCTCCCTGCCCACAAATTAGCTCAATACTGTCCCCAGATATGATATTTGTACCATGCTCAACTTTCAGTTCGTAATTATCACCTATTTTAATACTCTGTTTTTTGACGACTTCTTCGGTATCAGTTCCCGTCACCTTGCTTGTCTGGTTGTTATTTACAACCTTGTGCCGGTCATTTTTTATCGTGAGATGCTGATCGTTCGCTACCGTCACTTTCTGGTCATGACCACCTTCCTTTTTGCTCCCCACATTCACCGTCTGGCCCAACCCCACCGTTATCTTCTGGTCGTTACCAATGGTTTCCGTGTGGTCAGCCTTCACATCCGTCGTCCGATTATTCAGCACCTCCGTATCCATGTTCTTCTGCGCGTGGATATAGACCTGTTCACCGCCCGTGGCGTCTTCAAACCGCAGTTCATTAAAGCCGCTTCCTTTATAGGTCTTCGACCGTATCGTCATCTGCGTCTTCGTCCCCGGCAGGCTCCCCGGCGAACGGTTGTCCTCATGGTACGTCCGCCCCATGATTATCGGCTGGTCCGGGTCCCCGTTCAGGAAGTCAACAATCACCTCCTGGCCCACGCGCGGTATCGCCAGGTTACCAAACCCCGGCCCCGCCCACGCCTGTGACACCCTCACCCAGCACGAACTCGCCTCCGTTGCCGGGTTATACCTGTCCCAGTGAAACTTCACCCGTACCCGGCCATGTTCATCACAGAAGATTTCCTCTCCCGCAGGCCCGGTGACAATGGCGCTCTGTGGCCCGTCCACCTTCGGTTTGCTTTGCAGCCGTGGACGCCACGTCCGGTCCGCCGGTATCACCTCTAACTGATTTCCCAGCGTGGTTCCTCTCCCCTGGCTGCCGTGAAGCGCCTGCGGCTGGTCTCCTGACAGAATGCTCTGTACCACCTGCCATTCACGGTTCAGCATCTTCTGCGGATGCCCCGTCAGCGTAAACCACGTCCCCGGCCACAGCTTCGGCGAATTACTCTGCCCTGTGGCCTTTTCCGCATCACTGCGCAGGCTCTCCATCCGGTACAGCGTGAAATCCTTGCCGTGCTGTTCATCCTTGTACCTTCCCGGATAATCAAATATTTCATACTGTTCAAGCTGTCCGTTCAGGCTCTCACCCTGCTGCTCATACATCCCCGGCCAGTCCGGCACCTTAAACGTGTAATCCTGGCTCTGCACCGATGACGGGCGGACATGCGCCTCATAACGGAACATACTGACACACTCCGTCTCCGCTCCTGCCGATGTGTCCGGGTTAAACGGAAGCTCCCCCGCCTGTGACAGCCCCGCCACATCGTCGCACAGCGTCAGCTTCTGCTCCGGACTGTCCGCCGCAAACCGCTCAAAGAAGAAAATCCCCTCCTCCGCCCACAGCCGCGCCAGAAACGCCAGGTCGCTTTCCCCGTACTGGACACAGAATTCCCGCGCCGGATGGTCCTCATAAAACAGCGGCGTCCACTCCGTGACGCCGTTCTCGTTCAGTAATGTGGCCGATATCGTCCGGATATCCTGCTGCTGGAAGATACGGAAGTTCCGCCGCAGCCCGCACCGCCATAACGGCGGCTCAATACGCAGGTGATAACGCATCTGCCAGCCGTTGTTCTCCTGCATACCAAACCCTGCCACCACGCCTGTGACATAACGCAGCGGGATGACACCCTGCCAGATAGTCAGCGTTGCGTTCTTCTCCAGCAGCATCTCCGCCGTCTGCATAAAAGAATCGCTGGCGACATCCACACTCATCACAAACGGATAAGACTGGTTCTGGATTAACCGGAAGCTCACCACTGCAAAGGTGTCCGGCTCCTGGCCGTCAACCTCCAGCGTAAAGCGAAGACCTTTTAAGGACATAAATACCTCTCAGACATATCAGCCTATATTTACCGTGCCGCCACCAATAACCACGCCGCCGCAGTCAATAGCATCACCGGTTCTGGCGGCGGGCAGGCCGTCAATAAAGACGGTTGACGAGCCTCTGGCGATTTTTCGGGGATGAGGTGGATGCTTCGGTTTAGCATGCGGCGTCAGCGGATCTCCCTGACGGGCTGCGGGGAGACCATCGATAAAAACGGTGGATGACCCGGCGGTGATGACGGTCTCGTAATAACCGTCGTGCTGGGTGCCTTTGTCGGTAAGTTTGGCTGCTAAAGGCATAATTCCTCCTGTTCAGAATTTCTACAGCAGCAGGTTTCAAAAATCCGGAGAAATATTCAACGAAATATTAATCACTTCACCGGATATTCTGATACGTACCTTCACTGGTCTATTTAAGTAATACAAATTGTTGGCGTGTATTAAGTTTCATTTTGTTCTCCTTAATTATGTAAGGAGTATTTGATCATGTATAAGCAATGAAAAACAGTTTCAGGAAATAAGGAGTATCTCAATTTTTAAACATAAAATGAGAATCGTCCAGTACAAAAAAGCAGTGTTACGTAATCTTTCCCTGATTAAATACGCTACCGCCCAGCCCTGATAACATGATCTGCACTGCGCTATCATATCGACATGTTTCTCTACATGCGAAAAGATGTTTTATTTTCAGATTATATTAAATTGATATTTAATATAAAAACCGAAATCACATCAACCATATGAATAGTTGTGCCAACATTAATTGCTATTCATAGCAAACAAATGGACGTCCAGTTAACTACGCCAGTGATTCATTAACATTAACCTCCGGCATTATTGTTAAATAATGACATTCCTTTTTAATACTTCTTGTAATTTCGGTATCTGACATACAGCATCAGCAATCGCATTAATATTCGGGGCATTATCCTGAAACCATTCGTGTCCCGGTCCCCATGTGCGCATGGTGCAGAGATAACAGTCCACCAGCGTTAGTTGCTCTCCAAACACATACGGTTCAGCAGTCAATTGCGAATTCAGCCAGATATAAAGCGATTTGCGATATTCAATTACAGGTGCGTCAGATGCCCAACGCTTAGGGTAATCGGCGAAAGTGAACGTTGGATAGACATTAGCAACCAGCCAGACCAATAGCCGTTGAAACTGTTGACGTTCGGCGCGCCCAAGAGGTGGCGCAAGGTCCGGGCGACGATCGAGAACCATCAATGCAATCGCCGCTGTCTCCGTCATAATCTCGTTATTTTTACAGCGCCAGTGTCGGAACCTGACACAACGGATTCAGGGTTTTTAATAAATCGCGTGAAGTTCCCTCGTGGTCAAAACCACTGACATCAACGAACTGATAAGGAATATCAGCCAGTGTTAGCATCAGCTCACTGATTGTAGAGCCCCAGCCGGGTACGCCATACACCTTAATCATATGCCCCTCACAATCTTTTAAAGATTAAGTGTAGGACAGCACACAGGTTATCCAGCAAAAGGATTTATCATTTTTTCGTCAGTTGTATAAATCCCCTTCAGGATTGTAAGGGGATGTTTTGCATCGTTTATCGATAACGGGTAGGATGCTGCGCCGATAGTTTTATACCCATAAAGAATAATGGTGATAACTATCATCGCCAGGATGAATAAACATTGTTCATGGCAACTTATATGACTTTTTCATTAAAGCAATCAGGGAGAGCAATGAGTAAACACAACACCGACACTTCAGATCAACACGCCGCGAAACGCCGCTGGCTTAATGCCCACGAAGAGGGGTATCACAAAGCGATGGGCAATCGCCAGGTACAGATGATCGCCATTGGCGGCGCGATTGGTACGGGTTTGTTTTTAGGCGCGGGAGCGCGACTGCAAATGGCGGGGCCCGCACTGGCACTGGTCTATTTGATCTGCGGCCTGTTTTCGTTTTTTATTCTGCGTGCATTGGGTGAGCTGGTGTTACACCGCCCTTCCAGTGGCAGTTTTGTCTCTTATGCCCGTGAGTTTTTGGGTGAGAAGGCCGCTTATGTTGCTGGCTGGATGTACTTCATCAACTGGGCGATGACGGGGATTGTTGATATTACCGCCGTCGCTCTGTATATGCATTACTGGGGCGCGTTTGGCGGCGTGCCGCAGTGGGTCTTTGCGCTCGCTGCACTGACCATCGTTGGCACCATGAATATGATCGGTGTGAAATGGTTTGCGGAGATGGAGTTCTGGTTTGCGCTTATTAAAGTGCTCGCCATTGTAACCTTTTTGGTCGTGGGTACAGTGTTCCTCGGTAGTGGTCAGCCGCTGGATGGCAACACCACTGGCTTTCATTTAATCACCGATAATGGCGGCTTCTTCCCCCACGGTTTGCTGCCTGCGCTGGTGTTGATTCAGGGCGTAGTGTTTGCTTTTGCCTCCATTGAAATGGTGGGTACAGCGGCCGGAGAATGTAAAGATCCGCAGACCATGGTGCCTAAAGCGATTAACAGTGTGATTTGGCGTATTGGTCTGTTTTACGTCGGCTCCGTGGTGTTGCTGGTTATGTTATTGCCGTGGAGCGCGTATCAGGCGGGGCAAAGTCCGTTCGTGACGTTTTTCTCTAAACTGGGTGTGCCGTACATCGGCAGCATTATGAACATTGTGGTGCTGACCGCTGCCCTCTCCAGCCTGAATTCAGGTCTGTACTGCACCGGGCGTATTCTGCGCTCGATGGCGATGGGCGGTTCCGCACCGAGTTTTATGGCGAAAATGAGTCGTCAGCATGTGCCGTATGCCGGGATTCTGGCGACACTGGTTGTGTATGTCGTCGGCGTATTCCTCAACTATCTGGTGCCGTCACGCGTATTTGAGATTGTGTTGAACTTCGCGTCGCTGGGAATCATCGCTTCATGGGCGTTTATCATCGTTTGCCAGATGCGCCTGCGTAAAGCGATTAAAGAAGGCAAAGCAGCGGATGTCAGTTTTAAACTGCCTGGCGCGCCCTTCACTTCCTGGCTGACATTACTGTTTTTACTGAGTGTCCTGGTGCTGATGGCGTTCGATTACCCGAACGGGACTTATACCATCGCGGCGCTGCCGATTATCGGTATTCTGCTGGTTATAGGTTGGTTTGGTGTGCGCAAACGCGTTGCTGAAATTCACAGCACTGCGCCAGTCGTCGAGGAAGATGAAGAAAAACAGGAAATTGTGTTTAAGCCTGAAACATCGAGTTAATTGCAAAATTGCCCGGCTACGTGCCGGGCAAATTCAGACTACTGACGAAGGTGCCGGATGCGGCGTGATAAAAGTCAGGCAATTCTTTCCGTTTTCACCCTCGCCATATCTATTACAGCGCAATACGAATCACATCGTCCGGCTGGGTAGCTTCCTGCTGTTTAGTGGATTTTTGTTTCACACTGACATACAGCGTTTTGCCATCGGCAGACAGCGCCAGGCTGTTCGGATGAGTCGGCGTATCGAACGTTTTCACCACTTTATAGCTTTTCGCGTCAATCACACTGACTTTACCTGCCTGACGATGCGTCACGTAGGCTTCATTACGCGCTGGGTTAAACAGCACAGCCAGTGATTCCGGTGCCGCAACCTTCGCCAGAATATTGCCATTACGGGTATCGACCACTAACACTTCTGCCGCTTTAGAATCGGTGATAAATGCACGCTCATTGGCGGTATCAAGGCTGATGTTAATAAAGAAGTGCTCTTTGCCGTCATCCAGCAGCTTTTTACGGCTGAGGATTTTATTGTCGGCGGTGTCGATGGTAATCAATTCGCCGTCAGCGTTAGTGGTGTAAAGACGTTTGCCTTTGCTATCCAGCGCCAGACCGGTACTCATTTTACCGGTGTTCTGGATGGCGGTTTTCAGTTTGATATTCTCGCCATCAACGACCCAAATCACGCTCTCTTTACCAATACCACTGATGTAAACGGTGTTCGTGGCATCATCAGCTACCAGCTCACGTGGTTGCAACGGGCGTACCTCTTCCGTGCGCTTACGATCATCCAGCACCAGACGACCTTTCACTTCGCCCGTTTTGGCATCTATCGCCGTGACCGCACTATTTACGGTGTTACCAAACCACAACGTCTGAGTCGTGTTATTGATGGTGGCACCAAACGGCTTGAGATCGTTATGGATCGCCTGCGTCACTTCCAGAGTAACCGGATCAAGACGATAAACCACGCCGCCTTTATCCAGTTTGCGGCTTTGCGAAGTGGCAAGCCACAGCGCGTTTTCTTGCTGGCTATAAGCCATTTCGTAGGCACCTTTACCTACCGCTTTACGCAGCATTTCTTCTGCGGCCTGCGTACTGAATGATGAAGCAACAAGCAATGAACCTAACAGTAATGAACCACGCAGGCGCGATGAAAACAGATGACGTAAATGCATGACGACTCCCTTTGATGAACCGATATTTTTTCTGCTTCACAATGCTTCGCTAAGCGTAATCATCGTTACGCCCTTGTTATAAATGGGAATGGTAATCATTATTTTCTCAAATGTGGAGCATTTCTTACCGTTACGACTACAATTTTCTCAATTACTTAACGTATTGTGCCGTTTAGTTTTCCATAAATTTACAATTTCATTACCATGACGGTGTNTTCCCATTCTTAACCTGGCTTTTTTCATGAAGATTTTTTCCGTCCGACAGACCGTTTTGCCCGCACTGCTTGTCCTTTCCCCCGTTGTTTTTGCCGCTGATGAACAGACCATGATTGTCAGTGCCGCACCGCAGGTGGTTTCAGAACTGGATACCCCAGCAGCCGTGAGCGTGGTGGATGGCGAGGAGATGCGCCTGGCAACACCGCGCATTAACTTGTCTGAATCACTGACCGGAGTGCCTGGTTTACAGGTACAAAACCGGCAGAACTATGCGCAAGATTTACAGCTGTCGATTCGCGGATTTGGCTCCCGCTCCACTTACGGAATTCGCGGTATTCGCCTGTATGTGGACGGTATTCCCGCTACCATGCCCGACGGACAAGGGCCAACATCTTACATCGATTTAAGCCGTGTGCGCAATGTGGAAGTGCTGCGTGGGCCCTTTTCTTCTTGGGTCCTGTTATGTGCAACGCGTCTGGCGGGGTAATGGATGTCGTCCACCAGAACGGACAACAG
>BABF01000477.1_pt1 | contig 10249 bp, 8 predicted proteins | sample 270288 | NCBI WGS metagenome assembly BABF01 (sample SAMD00036535, study PRJNA27877) | human gut metagenome | isolation source: feces from healthy human sample In-M, Infant, Female | reverse complement strand
TTATAACCCGGGCGCCATACCCTGTAATCGCTCCCAGAGATCATTCAANGGGTAGCCAGATATCAGGAAGCGANGGGACAGAAGCAGGATCAGCCGCATCTTCTGCAATCCGGGCTGCATTCTCTGCTCTTGTGCGGGCTGACGTGCTTTCTGTCTCGCTGGCTGCTGCTTTTGTTTCGCTCGCCTTTGCGTANGTTTCACTGGTTTTNGCAGCTTTTTGGCTATTAGCTGCCGCTGTTGCAGAACCAGCTGCAGCACTCTCGCTTTCGGCTGCTGCATCCTGACTGCTTTTCGCCGCAGTTTCGCTGGCTTTGGCATTCGTTTCGCTGGTCTTCGCTGCCGTCTGGCTGGACTTTGCGTTAGTTTCACTCGTCTTCGCAGCTTTCTGGCTGTTAGCCGCAGCAGTTGCTGATCCAGCTGCTGAAGTCGCAGAACCGGCTGCCGCGCTCTCGCTTTGGGCTGCTGCAACCTGGCTGTTTTTTGCCGCAGTTTCACTGGCTTTGGCATTCGTTTCGCTGGTCTTCGCTGCCGTCTGGCTGGACTTTGCGTTGGTTTCGCTCGTCTTTGCGGCTGTCTCGCTGTTTTTCGCGTTGGTTTCTGATTTTTTGGCTGCTGTCGCGGAGTTTGCCGATGCAGTCTGCGAGGACGCTGCCGCCTGTGCGCTGTTAGCTGCATTCGTTTCTGAGGTTTTCGCCGCGTTCTTCGATGATGCCGCTGCAGTTTCGGATTTCTTTGCCACCGCTGCGCTCTGAGAGGCGGCTTCGGCGTTGCGTGCCGCTTCTTCCACCATTGCCTCAAAACGACGCAATGCCTCCGGCATGACATCATCTTCCGTCATGGCACCGAGAAAATCATTCAGCGTACCTGGTCTGGAACCTTCATAGACGGTAATGATCCCGGCATGTGAAGGCGGAAAACCTTCAACCAGCAGGATAACGCTATACTGGCCATACTCAACGTCCATGCTGTAACGCCCGGCTTCATCCGGATTTTCAGAGGCCACCGTGTTCACCAGTACAGTGGTGCTGTTACGCTTTGCCTTCAGTTGAATAGTGCAGTTCTGTATTGGTTTTCCCGCACCATCTTTCAGCACACCTGAGATTTTTACTGCTGCCATATCCACTCCACAAAAAAGCCCGCCTGAACCGGCGGGCTGTCATAACACTGTGTTACCTGGCTAATCAGAATTTATAACCGACACCCACGATGAAACCGTCAGTGCGCCAGTCGCCACTGCCGGAGCCTTCATAAGCAATATCAATGGCCACGGATTCGGTCGGGTTAAACTGCACGCCAGCTCCCCACGCCAGAGACGTGTTGCTGTGGCGATCGTCATCACTTCCGGTCAGCACATCGTGCGTTTTCCCCTTGTTGTCAGTTACGCGGAGATAATCCCCGGAGAACGTCGAAACACGGCTGTAAGCCACACCTGCCATCGCATAAGCACTGAACCATTCATTCACGCGTACAGACGGCCCCGCCATCATGCTGAACCAGCGGTTACGCACTGAATCTTCATGCCAGCGGGTATCGCTGTAATGCGTTTTTTGCTCATCTTTGGCATTGGCATAACTGAATGACGTCACCAGCCCCAGCGTGTCCGTAAATTCATAACGGTATTTCACGTTAATGCCCTTCAGGTCATCGTTGCCGGGCATATCAGTATGGGTCTGAAGATACCCGGCGCTTAGTGTGGACTGATGCTCTGCTGCGCTCGCTGGCGTACCAGCGGCGACCAGCCAGACTACTGTGGACAGAATAACAGCACATAATTTACGCATAATTACCTCTCGCTTTTCTGCAAAAAAAAGGCACCATTTCTGGTGCCCGTATATGGGTTATAAAATTCAGCTGATACTGATGCCTGCGGTGGCTTTCTTCATCACCACAACCAGCAAATCGCTGATACTTGCTGTGGGATACCAGTCATTTACCAGCCATGCTGACACCGAAAACTCCAGCGTCATGTGACCGTGACCGGCAGGCATATCAATAACGCCACTGTAAATCAGCGTATTATCCAGCGCGGTACGGTTATAAATTTCAGCACCGTTTTTCCGCACTATCAGACGGCATGAGGAGTAAATATCAGTATGCTCTCTCTCATGTTTAGCGCCGCTGAATGCCACCGCCGGAATAACAATCTGCCGGTCAAACGGCTGATCGTCATAAACCCTGACGGTAATGGTCCCTGATGGCCACCGTTCCGGTGCACGGGAGTCCCGGGGGAAAGCTTTGCCCACTGTTTTAACGAGATCGCCTTCAATCTGGTTCGCGGACAGTTTTCCCAGAACCCGACAGTTCTCGTTAATCGTGACGTTGTTGAGCGTCCCGGAGTTCGCATTCACGTTACCGCTGATATCGGCATTTTTCGCCGTCAGCCGCCCATCCGGTGTCAGGGAAAATGCCGGTGGATTTCCACCACTGGTAATGGTGGGGGCCGTCAGGCGTTTCAGGAACACGTCGTTCATGAATATCTGATTGCCCTGCGCCACAAACATCGGCGTTTCATTCCCGTTTGCCGGGTCAATAAACGCGATACGGTTAGCGGCAACCAGAAACTGGCTCAGTTTGCCTTCCTCCGTGTCCTCCATACTGAGGCCAATACCCGCGACATAATGTTTGCCGTCTTTGGTCTGCTCAATTTTGACAGCCCACATGGCATTCCATTTATCGTTGGCATCCTTCCACTCTTTCGAAAACTCATCCAGTCTGCTGGCGTTATCCTCCGTCAGATCGACTTTTTCCAGCAGCTCCTTGCCGAGATGGGATTCGGTTATCTTGCCTTTGAAAAAATCCAGGTAACCTTCCGCATCATCGCTCGCCCGACCGACGGACTCCACGAATGCCGATTTGCCAACGGTGTTCACACTGCGGATATAAAAGTAATAATCATGGCCCGGTTTGATATTGATACTGGCGGCTATCCAGTACAGCCCCGTGCCAAGGTAGCGGGCTGTGGTTTCAACCTGCCTGATATCGGTAATCCGCGTTTCCGAGAACCAGAACTCAAACTGTACCGTCGGATCATAAACCGCAAGATGCGGCGTGGCGGTGATCTGAAAATAGCCCGGCGTCAGCTCAATCCTCGACGGTGCTGCCGGTGCGGCAATCCGGAACGATACCGACGCCGGATCGCCCTGCTGCCCCCACGCATTTACCGCCCGGACTGTCAGCCTGTAGTTCCCCAGCGCCAGCTGCGTGAAGCGGTATGTGGTTTCCGCCGTCCGGGCCGTGCTGACCAGCCGCTCACTGCCGTCATCCGCTGCCACGGTCAGGCGAAGCATAAAGCTCACCCCCTTCACCACCTTCGGCGTATCCCAGCGTGCCAGCACCTGATACTCCCCGCTGTCTGCGGTGACTTCGGCAGTCAGGTGCTGCACCGCTGGCGGCGTGACACCATTCACCGTGCCGCTCTGGTCGCCGTCAAAGTGCGCCCCGTTATCCACGATGGCTTCTTTTTCCGGTACATGCTGCACGGCGGTGATGGCATACGTGCCGTCGTCGTTCTCACGGATACTCACGCAGCGGAACAGGCGCTGGCGCAGCGTCGGCAGCTTCAGCCCCCATACGCTGTATTCAGCAACGCCGTCAGGAACACGGCTCACTTTCACCTTCACGCCGTCGGTGACGGACTGGACCTCCACGCTGACCGGATTGCCACTTCCGTCAACCAGGCTTATCAGCGTGGTACCGGAGGATGGCAGCGTGATTTCACGGTCGAGCGTCAGCGTCCGGGTCTGGCTGTTCACAGCCAGCACGCGCCCGCCGATGCTGATCCCCGCATAGTCATCATCGCAGATTTCAATAACATCCCCCGGCACATGGCGAAGCCCTTCGGCACCCACGCTGAAATCCACGGTCTGCGTCTCCAGCAGCTCCGTTTTAATCAGCCACAGCCCGGCGCGGTGTGCCTGCCCCCGACTGGTACAGCCAAAGGCATCCATCTTCGTGACGTTACGACCGTAACGGGCAATGGCCTGCGTGTCCTCCACAAGCTCTGTCGCCGTCTCCCAGCCGTTATCCGGGTCAATCCAGTTCACCTCAACGGCATTATGACGGTCCTTCAGGGCGCTGAAGCTGTAGCGGAACGGCGCGCCATCATCCGGCATCACCACATTACTGCGGTTATAGGTCCACACCTTATCCGATGGCCGGTCCTGCACGAACGTCAGCGTCTGCCCGTTCCATACCGGCATACAGCGCATCGCCGAGCAGAAATCACTGAGCACATCCCACGCCTTGCGCTGTGTGGTCAGGTACGCATTACAGGCGATGCGCGGCTCCGTGCCGCCAAAGCCGTCCGGCACCGACTGGTCGCAGTACTGGCCGATGACATACAGCGCCCATTTATCCACATCCGCCGCACCAAGACGTTTCCCCATGCCGTAGCGCGGATGGGTCAGCATATCCCACAGACACCAGGCCATGTTGTTGCTGTATGCCGGTTTTAACGTTCCGTCCCAGATACCGCTGTATTGTCGCGTCTGCGGGTTATAGTTCGACGGCACCTGCAGAATGCGCCCGCGCAGATGATAATTACGACTCACCTGCTGACTGCCGAACTGCTCCGAGTCCACCTGTACGCCAACCAGTGCCGTGTTCGGGTAGCACTGTTTCACATCGATGATTTCGGTGTATGACGACCAGAGCGTTTTGTTCTGCAGCTGGTCTGTGGTGCTGTCCGGCGTCATCCTGCGCATCCGGATATTAAACGGGCGCGGCGGCAGGTTATCCACCACCACCGAGGCCAGATACTGCGAGGTGGTTTTGCCCTTAATGGTGATGTCTTTTTCCGTCACCCAGCCACCGTTACGCTGTATCTGAACCAGCAGGCGGACTTCCGACGGATTCCTGTCACCCTTTGAGGTGGTTTCCACCAGTGCCTGCACGCCGAAAGTAAAGCGCAGACGGTCGATGTTTGCCGACGTGATGGTGCGGGTGATCGGCATGTCATATTTCACTTCCATACCCAGCACCGTCTCGGAGCCGGAGGATTCAAACCCCTCCGGCGGAGTCTGCTCCTGCTCACCTGCCCGGAACACCGCCGTAACACCGGAAATGTTGGTATTCCCTTCACTGTCCAGCACCGGCGTACTGTTCAGCAGCACGCTTTTTAACCCATCCACCGGACCTTCAATCGGCCCTTCGCTGATGACATCGATCACACTCAGCAACTGCGTGGATTTCAGGTTGTCCTTCGCTTCGCGCGGGGTATGCCCCTTACTGCTGCCTTTACCCATTCCTCATGCTCCATAAACGACAAAACCGCCCGCAGGCGGTTTCATATAAAACATGTTCCATCAGCGACCAATCACCACGATTTCACCACCATCACCTTCATCAGCTGTACTGATCTCCTGAGATGCCACACGTGACCCCACGCGCATTTCACCGAACAGAACGGGCAGAACATTGCCCTGGGCAACCATGTTATCCAGTGAGGAGAAATAGGTGTTTTGTTTGCCGTTATCCGTTATCTGTGTACGGGGAGTTCTGGCTTTCGGTGCCAGCATCTGCGCCACACCACCGAGCACCATACTGGCACCGAGAGAAAACAGGATGCCGGTCATACCACCGGCCCCAATGGCTGCCCCCCATGCTGCAAGGGTGGCTCCGGCAGTAAAGAATGATCCGGCAATGGCGGCAGCTCCCAGGACAATCTGGAATACGCCACCTGACTTGGCCCCGGCGACTCTGGGAACAATATGAATCACAGCGCCATCAGGCAGAGTCTCATGTAACTGCGCCGTTAACCCGGACGTGCTGACGTCCCGCCCGGCAATCCGTACCTGATACCAGCCGTCGCACAGTTTCTGACGAAACGCCGGGAGCTGTGTGGCCAGTGCCCGGATGGCTTCAGCCCCCGTTTTCACACGAAGGTCGATGCGGCGGCCAAATCGTTGTAAATCCCCGTAAAGGCAGATGCGCGCCATGCCCGGTGACGCCAGAGGGTGTGTGTGCGTCGCTGCCATTTGTCGGTGTACCTCTCTCGTTTGCTCAGTTGTTCAGGAATATGGTGCAGCAGCTCGCCATCACCACAGTAAATGGCGGCATGATTCGGCACCGATGAACCAAAACAGCACAGCAGCACATCGCCCGGTTGTGCTGATGACAACGGCACCTGATACAGCCCTGTGGCCTCCAGATTATCCAGATAGAGATTCTGGCCGTTACGCCACCAGTCATCCTCACGATGAAAGTCCGGCATCTCAATCCCCGCCAGATGATAAGCATCCCGGAACAGTGTGTAACAGTCCGTCACACCGTGCTCAAAGCGCCGCCCGGTGAGATGCGGCACACAGCGGAACTTATGAATCGTCCCCCGGCAGACCAGCCACCACGGCAAATCACTCTGCACCTGCAGCCGCCGGTCGGCCTCACTCAGCCAGGGCAGACCACCGGGGTGGCTGTGGACCAGCGCCACAATCTCACCCTGCATTTCTGCCTGCAGCCAGTCTTCCGGCGACATACGGAAATACGCCTCCGGCTCACCGGAGATATTCACGCAGGGGAAATATCTTTCCCCCTCCGGCGTGCTTACCACGAAGCCGCACGACTCCGCTGGCGCACATCGCCGGGCGTGCGCCAGAATCGCTGATTCTGTCTGTGTCATGGGATTTACTGCGAAAGTTTGTTAATGGAAAGGAAGCCGCCAAAGTTGCCGACGTTATTGCGGAACTTACAACCGCTCAGGCATTTGCTGCATTTATCCTTCGTGATATCGGACGTTGGCTGGTCATATTCATCCGCGACAGCCGGACCGCTATAACCGCACTCGTCACCGCGATAGGTCCAGGTGCAGGTGTTGGCCAGCATGATACGTCCCGGAAAAACAGCGCCATCCGTTTCCGTCGGCGTGGACAGTACAAAGGAGGCACTCACCGCGCTCAGTTCGCTGCACTGCTCAATGCGCCAGCGGCTGATCACCTCCTGCTCCGGATCGGCGTAACTGTTTCCGTTGACGAAGTTCACCGCATCCAGAAAACGGGCGTAAACCTTACGCCGGACCACCGTTCCGCCGACCAGACTCTGCATATCTTCCGCCATCCCGGTGACCATACCGTACAGGTTAGAAACCGTCAGCGTGGGGCGCGTACTGGTGCCTTTGCCATTCAGTTCAAAACCGCTCCCCTGAATGGGATACGGCTGATACTGTCGCCCCTGCCAGGTGACCGGCTCACCTTTTTCGTTCTGCTCATTACAGAAAAAATAACGTTCTCCACCGACCTCTGTCAGGTCGATTTCCCAGAGCACCACGCTGGCCGACTGCTCCGCACGGGTGCATTCATTCAGTGTTTCCTGCCGGATATCCTGCATCAGTTCACCACCTGTTCAAACTCTGCGCTGAACTCAACACGCAGCATACTGACCCGCGACGACCATTTTGCGCAGGTCACCTTTATCTGCCGCCACTCATAAGGCGGCGTCCACAGAAAGGATTTCCAGCCCCCGTGCTCTTCCAGAAACGACTCCAGTACCGTGGCCTCCTCACGGGGGACAGAAAGCGTCACGCTGTACGTTTTCAGGTTGGCATTCAGCCCGGCAGGCGCTCGCTGAGAATAGCCATCACCAAAGCGCACCTTTCTTACAGAAGGGACCGAAGCCACATCCATACCGGGTTTCACTTTCCAGCGGAAGGTCTTCATCGTCCACCTCCGGAGAACAGGCCACCATCACGCATCTGTGTCTGAATTTCATCACGGGCACCCTTGCGGGCCATGTCATACACCGCCTTCAGAGCAGCCGGACCTATCTGCCCGTTCGTGCCGTCGTTGTTAATCACCACATGGTTATTCTGCTCAAACTTCCCGGACGCCTGCGACCGGCTGTCCGCCAGGCTGCCCGGTGTACCGACATAACCACCGGTGGCATAGCCGCGCATCAGCCGGTAGAGATTCCCCACGCCAATCCGGCTGGTTGCCTCCTTCGTGAAGACAAATTCACCACGGTGAACAATCCCCGCTGGCTCATATTTGCCGCCGGTTCCCGTAAATCCCCCGGTTGCAAAATGGAATTTCGCCGCAGCGGCCTGAATGGCTGTACCGCCTGACACTGATGCGCCACCACCGGCAGCACCGCCAATGACGCTGCCGATACTCCCGACAATCCCCACCATTGCCTGCTTAAGCAGAATTTCTGTCATCATGGACAGCACGGAACGGGTGAAGCTGCGCCAGTTCTGCTCACTGCCGGTCAGCATCGCCGCCATATTCTGTGCAATTCCATCAAAGGTCTGCGTGGCTGCACTTTTTACCTGCGACATACTGTCCGTGGCGCTCTCTTCCCACTCACTCCAGCCGGACTTCAGGCCTGCCATCCAGTTCCCGCGAAGCTGGTCTTCAGCCGCCCAGGTCTTTTTCTGCTCTGACATGACGTTATTCAGCGCCAGCGGATTATCGCCATACTCCTCCTTCAGGCGCTGTTCCGTGGCTTCCTTCGCTGCCTGCCGGTCAGTCAGCCCCCGGCTTTTCGCATCAATGGCGGCCCGTTTTGCCCGTTGCTGCTGTGCGAATTTATCCGCCTGCTGCGCCAGCGCGTTCAGGTGCTCCTGATACGTGACCTTATCGCCAAGTGCAGCCAGCTGGCGTTTGTACTCCAGCGTCTCATCTTTATGCGCCAGCAGGGATTTCTCCTGTGCGGACAGCTGGCGACGTTGCGCCGCCTCCTCCAGTACCGCGAACTGACTTTCCGCCTTCCACAAATCCCGGCGCTGCTGGCTGATTTTCTCATTCGCTCCGGCATGCTTCTCCAGTGTCCGGAGTTCTGCCTGAAGCGTCAGCAGGGCAGCATGAGCACTGTCTTCCTGACGATCGCCCGCAGACACTTTCACGCCGGACTGCTTCGGCTTTTTCAGCGTCGCTTCATAGTCCTTTTTCGCCGCCGACATCAGCGTGTTGTAATCTGCCTGCAGGATTTTTCCGTCTTTCAGTGCCTTATTCAGTTCCTCCTGGCGGGCGGTATATTTCTCCAGCGGTGTCTGCAGGCGTTCGTAAGCCTTCTGCGCCTCTTCGGTATATTTCAGCCGTGACGCTTCGGTATCGCTCTGCTGCTGCGCATTTTTGTCCTGTTGACTCTGCTGTTCAGCCTTCTTTCGGGCGGCTTCAAGCGCACCCCGGGCCTTTTCACGATCATCCCAGTAACGCGCCCGCGCTTCATCGTTAACGAAATAATCATCCTTGCGCAGATTCCAGATGTCGTCTGCTTTCTTAAACGCAGCCTCTGCCTTAATCAGCATCTCCTGAGCGGTATCAGGACGACCAATATCCAGCACCGCATCCCACATGGATTTGAATGCCCGTGCTATCCTGTCTGCCCAGGTTTCCAGCGTGCCCATGTTCTCTTTCAGGCGGCGGGTCTGGTCATCAAACCCTTTCGTTGCGGCCTCGTTCGCTGCCTGCAATGCCCCGGCCTCATCGCCGGAACGCTGCAACTGAGCAACATACGCAATCTGTTCCGCCGTCACGTTATGGAACTGGCGCGCCATCGCCGTCAGCCCCGACGTCGGGTCAGTGGTCAGCTTCCCGAAGGCTTCAGCGACCTTGTCCACCTCCACGCCGGATGCAGAGGAGAAACGCGCCACACTCTGGCTGATGGACGCAATCTGAGCCTCACCGCTTACCCCCGCCTTAACCAGTGCGCTGAGTGACTCGCTGGTCTGGTTAAACGTCAGCCCTGCCGCCTGCCCGGCTCTGGACAGGACCAGCATACGATCTGCCGTCAGACCCGACTGATTACCGGAAAGGACCAGCGTTTTGTTGAAATCGGACAGGGTTGAGTTACCCTGATACCAGGCATACGCCAGCGCACCGGTCGCCACCGCCAGCGAGGTGGCCCCGACCATCGGCAGGGTGATCGCACCGGCAAGCCCCCGGAACATGGGGATCATCCCGCCGAAGGAGTCCTTAACCTGACCACCCTGTTGCAGCAGGATCAGCCACGGACTTTGCCCGCCTGCAAGCTGCGTGGCCACGTCGGTGAACTGCGCAGGCAGCATAAGCCATGGCAGCTTTATACTGCCCGACGGAAATCCCCGCTTTCTGTGCAGCCAGCGCCTGCCGGTTCATCGACTGTTCAACGACTGCCGCTGTTTTTTTCGCATCAGTTTCCGTACCGGAAAAATGACGCCTGACTCTGGCCATCTGCTCGTCAAATCTGGCCGCATCCAGACTTAAATCAACGACCAGATCGCCTACCGGTTCAGCCATACCGGACTCCTCCTGCGATCCCTTCTGATACTGTCATCAGC
>BABF01000456.1_pt1 | contig 10251 bp, 8 predicted proteins | sample 270288 | NCBI WGS metagenome assembly BABF01 (sample SAMD00036535, study PRJNA27877) | human gut metagenome | isolation source: feces from healthy human sample In-M, Infant, Female | reverse complement strand
ATCCTTCTTTCCGGCGGGCGCATGGGCGACGTTGGACGCAGTCTTTTGCGTGGTAACAGCGCGCTGGTAGATGAGTGTGTCGCGTTTTATGAAGAACACTTCCCGGATCGCTATTTTCTCGAGCTGATCCGCACCGGCAGGCCGGACGAAGAAAGCTATCTGCACGCTGCGGTGGAACTGGCGGAAGCACGCGGTTTGCCCGTTGTGGCGACCAACGACGTGCGCTTTATCGACAGCAGCGACTTTGACGCACACGAAATCCGCGTCGCGATTCACGACGGCTTTACCCTAGACGATCCTAAACGCCCGCGTAACTATTCGCCGCAGCAATATATGCGTAGCGAAGAGGAGATGTGCGAGCTTTTTGCCGACATTCCCGAAGCCCTTGCCAACACCGTTGAGATAGCCAAACGTTGTAACGTAACTGTGCGTCTGGGTGAATACTTCTTGCCGCAATTCCCGACCGGGGACATGAGTACCGAAGATTATCTGGTCAAGCGTGCAAAAGAAGGCCTGGAAGAGCGTCTGGCATTTTTATTCCCTGACGAGGAAGAACGTCTTAAGCGTCGTCCGGAGTATGACGAACGTCTGGATACTGAACTTCAGGTTATCAACCAGATGGGCTTCCCGGGTTACTTCCTCATCGTTATGGAATTTATCCAGTGGTCGAAAGATAACGGTGTACCGGTAGGGCCAGGCCGTGGTTCTGGTGCAGGGTCACTGGTGGCCTACGCGTTAAAAATCACCGATCTCGATCCGCTGGAATTTGACCTGCTGTTCGAACGTTTCCTTAACCCGGAACGTGTCTCCATGCCTGACTTCGACGTTGACTTCTGTATGGAGAAACGTGACCAGGTTATCGAACATGTGGCGGACATGTACGGTCGCGATGCGGTATCGCAGATTATCACCTTCGGTACGATGGCGGCGAAAGCGGTGATCCGCGACGTAGGCCGTGTATTGGGGCATCCGTACGGATTTGTCGATCGTATCTCGAAACTGATCCCGCCCGATCCGGGTATGACGCTGGCGAAAGCGTTTGAAGCCGAGCCGCAGCTGCCGGAAATCTACGAAGCGGATGAAGAAGTTAAGGCGCTGATCGACATGGCGCGCAAACTGGAAGGGGTCACCCGTAACGCCGGTAAGCACGCCGGTGGGGTGGTTATCGCGCCGACCAAAATTACTGATTTTGCGCCGCTTTATTGCGATGAAGAGGGCAAACATCCGGTCACCCAGTTTGATAAAAGCGACGTTGAATACGCCGGGCTGGTGAAGTTCGACTTCCTCGGTTTGCGTACGCTCACCATCATCAACTGGGCGCTGGAGATGATCAACAAGCGGCGGGCGAAGAATGGCGAGCCGCCGCTGGATATCGCCGCGATCCCGCTGGATGACAAGAAAAGCTTCGACATGCTGCAACGCTCGGAAACCACGGCGGTATTCCAGCTTGAATCGCGCGGCATGAAGGACCTGATCAAGCGTCTGCAACCTGACTGCTTCGAAGATATGATCGCACTGGTGGCACTGTTCCGCCCCGGTCCGTTGCAATCAGGGATGGTGGATAACTTTATCGACCGTAAACATGGTCGCGAAGAGATCTCCTATCCGGACGTGCAGTGGCAGCATGAAAGCCTGAAACCGGTACTGGAGCCAACCTACGGCATCATCCTGTATCAGGAACAGGTCATGCAGATTGCCCAGGTGCTTTCNGGTTATACCCTCGGTGGCGCGGATATGCTGCGTCGTGCGATGGGTAAGAAAAAGCCGGAAGAGATGGCTAAGCAGCGTTCTGTATTTGCTGAAGGTGCAGAAAAGAACGGAATCAACGCCGAACTGGCGATGAAAATCTTCGACCTGGTGGAGAAATTCGCTGGTTACGGATTTAACAAATCGCACTCTGCGGCCTATGCTTTGGTGTCATATCAAACTTTATGGCTGAAAGCGCACTATCCGGCGGAGTTTATGGCGGCGGTAATGACCGCCGATATGGACAACACCGAGAAGGTGGTGGGCCTGGTGGATGAGTGCTGGCGGATGGGGCTGAAAATCCTGCCACNAGATATAAACTCCGGTCTTTACCATTTCCACGTCAACGACGACGGCGAAATCGTGTATGGTATTGGCGCGATCAAAGGGGTAGGTGAAGGCCCGATTGAGGCCATCATCGAAGCCCGTAATAAAGGCGGCTACTTCCGCGAACTGTTTGATCTCTGCGCCCGTACCGACACCAAAAAGTTAAACCGGCGAGTGCTGGAAAAACTGATCATGTCTGGGGCGTTTGACCGTCTTGGGCCACACCGCGCGGCGCTGATGAACTCGCTGGGTGATGCGTTAAAAGCGGCAGATCAACACGCGAAAGCGGAAGCTATCGGTCAGGCCGATATGTTCGGCGTGCTGGCCGAAGAGCCGGAACAAATTGAACAATCCTACGCCAGCTGCCAACCGTGGCCGGAGCAGGTGGTATTAGATGGGGAACGTGAAACGTTAGGTCTGTACCTGACGGGACACCCTATCAACCAGTATTTAAAAGAGATTGAGCGTTATGTCGGAGGCGTAAGGCTGAAAGACATGCACCCGACAGAACGTGGTAAAGTCATCACGGCTGCGGGGCTCGTTGTTGCCGCGCGGGTTATGGTCACCAAGCGCGGCAATCGTATCGGTATCTGCACGCTGGATGACCGTTCCGGGCGGCTGGAAGTGATGTTGTTTACTGACGCCCTGGATAAATACCAGCAATTGCTGGAAAAAGACCGCATACTTATCGTCAGCGGACAGGTCAGCTTTGATGACTTCAGCGGTGGGCTTAAAATGACCGCTCGCGAAGTGATGGATATTGACGAAGCCCGGGAAAAATATGCTCGCGGGCTTGCTATCTCGCTGACGGACAGGCAAATTGATGACCAGCTTTTAAACCGACTCCGTCAGTCTCTGGAACCCCACCGCTCTGGGACAATTCCAGTACATCTCTACTATCAGAGGGCGGATGCACGCGCGCGATTGCGTTTTGGCGCGACGTGGCGTGTCTCTCCGAGCGATCGTTTATTAAACGATCTCCGTGGCCTCATTGGTTCGGAGCAGGTGGAACTGGAGTTTGACTAATACAGGAATACTATGAGTCTGAATTTCCTTGATTTTGAACAGCCGATTGCAGAGCTGGAAGCGAAAATCGATTCTCTGACCGCGGTTAGCCGTCAGGATGAGAAACTGGATATTAACATCGATGAAGAAGTGCATCGTTTGCGTGAAAAAAGCGTAGAACTGACGCGTAAAATCTTCGCCGATCTCGGTGCATGGCAGATTGCGCAACTGGCACGCCATCCACAGCGTCCTTATACCCTGGATTACGTTCGCCTGGCATTTGATGAATTTGACGAACTGGCTGGCGACCGCGCGTATGCAGACGATAAAGCTATCGTCGGTGGTATCGCCCGTCTCGATGGTCGTCCGGTGATGATCATTGGTCATCAAAAAGGTCGTGAAACCAAAGAAAAAATTCGCCGTAACTTTGGTATGCCAGCGCCAGAAGGTTACCGCAAAGCACTGCGTCTGATGCAAATGGCTGAACGTTTTAAGATGCCTATCATCACCTTTATCGACACCCCGGGGGCTTATCCGGGCGTGGGCGCAGAAGAACGTGGTCAGTCTGAAGCCATTGCACGCAACCTGCGTGAAATGTCTCGCCTCGGCGTACCGGTAGTTTGTACGGTTATCGGTGAAGGTGGTTCTGGTGGTGCGCTGGCGATTGGCGTGGGCGATAAAGTGAATATGCTGCAATACAGCACCTATTCCGTTATCTCGCCGGAAGGTTGTGCGTCCATTCTGTGGAAGAGCGCTGACAAAGCGCCGCTGGCGGCTGAAGCGATGGGTATCATCGCTCCGCGTCTGAAAGAGCTGAAACTGATCGACTCCATCATCCCGGAACCGCTGGGCGGTGCTCACCGTAACCCGGAAGCGATGGCGGCGTCTCTGAAAGCGCAGCTGCTGACGGATCTGGCCGATCTCGACGTGTTAAGCACTGAAGATTTAAAAAATCGTCGTTATCAGCGCCTGATGAGCTACGGCTACGCGTAATCGGCAAATGTTCTGAAAAGGGTCACTTCGGTGGCCCTTTTTTATCGCCACGGTTTGAGCAGGCTATGATTAAGGAAGGATTTTCCAGGAGGAACACATGAACATCATTGCCATTATGGGACCGCATGGCGTCTTTTATAAAGATGAGCCCATCAAAGAACTGGAGTCGGCGCTGGTGGCGCAAGGCTTTCAGATTATCTGGCCACAAAACAGCGTTGATTTGCTGAAGTTTATCGAACATAACCCACGAATTTGCGGCGTGATTTTTGACTGGGATGAGTACAGTCTCGATTTATGTAGCGATATCAATCAACTTAATGAATATCTCCCGCTTTATGCCTTCATCAACACCCACTCGACGATGGATGTCAGCGTGCAGGATATGCGGATGGCGCTCTGGTTTTTTGAATATGCGCTGGGGCAGGCGGAAGATATCGCCATTCGTATGCGTCAGTACACCAACGAATATCTTGATAACATTACGCCGCCGTTCACGAAAGCCTTGTTTACCTACGTCAAAGAGCGGAAGTACACCTTTTGTACGCCGGGGCATATGGGCGGCACCGCATATCAAAAAAGCCCGGTTGGCTGTCTGTTTTATGATTTTTTCGGCGGGAATACCCTCAAGGCGGACGTCTCTATTTCGGTCACCGAGCTTGGTTCGTTGCTCGACCACACCGGGCCACACCTGGAAGCGGAAGAGTACATCGCGCGGACGTTTGGCGCGGAACAGAGTTATATCGTTACCAACGGAACATCGACGTCGAACAAAATTGTGGGTATGTACGCCGCGCCATCCGGCAGTACGCTGTTGATCGACCGCAATTGTCATAAATCGCTGGCGCATCTGTTGATGATGAACGATGTAGTGCCAGTCTGGCTGAAACCGACGCGTAATGCGTTGGGGATTCTGGGTGGGATCCCGCGCGGTGAATTTACTCGCGACAGCATCGAAGAGAAAGTCGCTGCCACCACGCAGGCACAATGGCCGGTTCATGCGGTGATCACCAACTCCACCTATGATGGCTTGCTCTACAACACCGACTGGATCAAACAGACGCTGGATGTCCCGTCGATTCACTTCGATTCTGCCTGGGTGCCGTACACCCATTTTCATCCAATCTACCAGGGTAAAAGTGGTATGAGCGGCGAGCGTGTTGCAGGAAAAGTGATCTTCGAAACGCAGTCGACCCACAAAATGCTGGCGGCGTTATCGCAGGCGTCGCTGATCCACATTAAAGGTGAGTATGACGAAGAGGCGTTTAACGAAGCCTTTATGATGCATACCACCACCTCGCCCAGTTATCCCATTGTTGCTTCTGTTGAGACGGCGGCGGCGATGCTGCGTGGTAATCCGGGCAAACGGCTGATTAACCGTTCAGTAGAACGAGCTCTGCATTTTCGCAAAGAGGTCCAGCGGCTGCGGGAAGAGTCTGACGGCTGGTTTTTCGATATCTGGCAACCGCCGCAGGTGGATGAAGCCGAATGCTGGCCCGTTGCGCCTGGCGAACAGTGGCACGGCTTTAGCGATGCGGATGCCAATCACATGTTTCTCGATCCGGTTAAAGTCACTATTTTGACACCGGGGATGGACGAGCATGGCAATATGAGCGAGGAGGGGATCCCGGCGGCGCTGGTGGCAAAATTCCTCGACGAACGTGGGATCGTAGTAGAGAAAACCGGCCCTTATAACCTGCTGTTTCTCTTTAGTATTGGCATCGATAAAACCAAAGCAATGGGATTATTGCGTGGGTTGACGGAATTTAAGCGCTCTTACGATCTCAACCTGCGGATCAAAAATATGCTGCCCGATCTCTATGCAGAAGATCCCGATTTCTACCGCAATATGCGTATTCAGGATCTGGCGCAAGGGATCCATAAGCTGATTCGTAAACACGATCTTCCCGGTTTGATGTTGCGGGCATTTGATACCTTGCCGGAGATGATCATGACGCCACATCAGGCATGGCAGAGACAGATTAAAGGCGAAGTAGAAACCATTGCGCTGGAACAACTGGTCGGTAGAGTATCGGCAAATATGATCCTGCCTTATCCACCCGGCGTACCGCTGCTGATGCCGGGAGAAATGCTTACCGAAGAGAGCCGCACGGTACTCGATTTTCTACTGATGCTTTGTTCCGTAGGGCAACATTACCCCGGTTTTGAAACGGATATTCACGGCGCGAAACAGGACGAAGACGGTGTTTACCGCGTACGAGTCCTAAAAATGGCAGGATAACTTGCCAGAGCGGCTTCCGGGCGAGTAACGTGCTGTTAACAAATAAAGGAGACGTTATGCTGGGTTTAAAACAGGTTCACCATATTGCGATTATTGCGACGGATTATGCGATGAGCAAAGCTTTCTACTGCGATATTCTTGGTTTCACGCTGCAAAGCGAAGTCTATCGCGAAGCGCGCGACTCGTGGAAAGGGGATTTGGCGCTTAATGGGCAATATGTGATTGAGCTTTTCTCATTTCCGTTCCCGCCGGAGCGCCCCAGCCGACCGGAAGCCTGCGGCCTGCGTCATCTGGCTTTTAGCGTTGATGATATCGATGCGGCAGTGGCGCACCTTGAAAGCCATAACGTGAAGTGTGAAGCCATCCGTGTCGATCCCTACACGCAAAAACGCTTCACGTTCTTTAACGATCCGGACGGGCTGCCGTTGGAACTGTATGAGCAGTAAGGCTTGTCATCGCCGCATTTGCCCGGTAACGTGCCCGGCATTGCTACTGTAAAATCGCACCATCATGACACTCACGCTCAATAGACAACTTCTCTCCTCACGCCAGATTCTGGTGGCCTTTAGCGGCGGCCTTGATTCTACTGTCTTACTGCATCAACTGGTGCAGTGGCGGACGGAAAATCCGGGCGTCACTCTGCGCGCTATCCATGTGCATCACGGTTTAAGCGCCAATGCTGATGCCTGGGTGAAACATTGTGAAAACATCTGCCAACAGTGGCAGGTGCCGCTGGTGGTCGAACGTGTGCAGCTTGCGCAAGAGGGGCTAGGTATTGAGGCTCAGGCTCGGCAGGCGCGTTATCAGGCATTTGCCCGCACCTTGTTGCCCGGTGAAGTGCTGGTTACAGCGCAACATCTCGACGATCAATGTGAAACCTTTCTGCTGGCGCTAAAACGCGGTAGCGGCCCTGCCGGGCTTTCGGCTATGGCGGAAGTTTCGGAGTTTGCCGGAACACAGCTTATCCGCCCGTTGCTTGCCCGCACGCGGGGGGAACTGGTGCAGTGGGCGTTGGCGCATGGTTTACGCTGGATTGAAGACGAAAGTAATCAGGATGATAGCTACGATCGTAACTTTCTGCGCCTGCGCGTAGTGCCGTTATTGCAGCAGCGTTGGCCGCATTTTGCCGAAGCAACAGCCCGCAGCGCCGCACTTTGCGCTGAACAAGAGAGCCTGTTAGATGAACTGCTGGCGGATGATTTAGCGCACTGTCAAACTCCGCAGGGGACGCTGCAGATTGCGCCAATGCTGGCGATGAGTGATGCCCGTCGCGCGGCGATTATCCGCCGCTGGCTGGCAGGGCAGAATGCACCGATGCCTTCCCGCGACGCGTTGGTGAGGATCTGGCAGGAAGTGGCGCTGGCGCGGGAAGATGCCTCCCCCTGTTTACGTTTGGGTGCGTTTGAAATCCGCCGCTATCAATCGCAACTGTGGTGGATTAAATTCGTCACTGGGCAAAGCGAAACCATTGTGCCGTGGCAGACGTGGCTACAACCGCTGGAATTACCGGCGGGGCTGGGAAGTGTACAGCTTACTGCGGGAGGCGATATTCGCCCTCCGCGTGCAGACGAAGCGGTCAGCGTGCGTTTCAAAGCGCCAGGACTGCTGCATATTGTCGGGCGCAACGGCGGACGTAAGCTGAAGAAAATCTGGCAAGAGTTAGGCGTTCCGCCGTGGCTACGTGACACCACGCCACTGCTGTTTTATGGCGAAACGCTGATTGCGGCGGCAGGGGTATTTGTGACGCAAGAAGGTGTGGCTGTAGGTGAGAATGGCGTCAGTTTTGTCTGGAAGAAAACGCTTAGTTAAGTGAAAGCCGGATAAGACGCAACAAACGTCGCATCCGGCGAAGTCAATCAGGACTCGCTCACCACCACCGTACCGATTTCCGGGTGGCTAAAGCTGGTAATTTTATCCAGACGCAGCTCGCGGGTTGCACCAGCGGCTTCGACGACCAGATATTCCACATTTTTGCGGGAGACTAAATCGCTGGCCTTCGCCTGCAATTTTTCGCCATCTTTCAGCTCAAGTGTCAGCATTAAATGATGCTGGCAGGCGAGCTCAAGATTATCGTAATCATCACAATTGATTGGTTGATACGTATCATTTATTGACATAATCGCTCACCAGTAAGTTTGCCGCAGCGTATGCTGCTTTTTCCCTGACAGCCTCAGAAAGGGCGTCGTCGGCAGCCATTTCTCATTCAGCACTTTCAAAACGCAGCCCAGCGCGTCCGGAACGTATCCTAAGTCTCCGCTGGCGATTTCCGCGTACCGCTTGCGTATTAACTCACAATATTTTTCCACATGCCCTCCTGTCAGCACTCTGACTTAACCGTGGATGCAAGTCTAAGCCTACGAAGATAAACTCTGTTTCGCAAGGTGACTATACCACACTCATTTCTGCAATATCAGCGCCGCAACTGCACGTATTCCGTTACAATGGCCTCCTGATTCGAAAGGAGTTTTCTTATGGCGCTTAAAGCGACAATTTATAAAGCGACGGTTAATGTGGCCGATCTCGACCGCAACCAGTTTCTCGATGCCTCTCTGACGCTGGCGCGCCATCCTTCAGAAACCCAGGAGCGCATGATGCTGCGCCTGCTGGCGTGGCTAAAATATGCCGATGAACGTCTGCAATTTACCCGTGGTTTGTGTGCCGATGATGAGCCGGAAGCGTGGCTGCGTAACGATCATTTGGGTATTGATTTGTGGATTGAGCTGGGGCTGCCGGATGAGCGACGGATTAAGAAAGCCTGCACCCAGGCCGCAGAAGTGGCGCTGTTTGCCTATAATAGTCGGGCGGCGCAAATCTGGTGGCAGCAAAATCAGAGCAAATGTGCGCAGTTTGCCAATCTTTCCGTCTGGTATCTGGACGACGAGCAGCTGGCGAAAGTGAGCGCCTTTGCCGATCGTACTATGACGCTGCAGGCAACGATTCAGGATGGTGTTATCTGGTTATCGGATGATAAGAATAATCTGGAAGTGAACTTAACCGTCTGGCAACAACCTTCATGATTGTGATTTCCCGACATGTTGCTATCCCTGATGGCGAGTTTGAGATCACCGCCATTCGTGCGCAGGGCGCGGGCGGGCAGCATGTTAATAAGACCTCAACGGCTATTCATCTGCGTTTTGACATTCGGGCGTCCAGCCTGCCAGAGTATTACAAAGAACGTCTGCTCGCCGCCAGCCATCACTTGATCAGCAGTGATGGGGTGATTGTCATTAAGGCACAGGAATACCGCAATCAGGAGCTCAACCGCGAAGCGGCGCTGGCCCGGCTGGTGGCAGTGATTAAAGATTTAACAACAGAACAAAAAGCCCGACGACCCACGCGGCCCACCCGCGCATCAAAAGAGCGCAGGCTGGCATCGAAAGCACAAAAATCAAGCGTGAAGGCGATGCGCGGCAAAGTGCGCAGCGGTCGGGAATAAAAAGAAGGAATGGATGGTGAAAAAAGCGATAGTGACAGCGATGGCTGTAATCAGCCTCTTTACTCTGATGGGATGTAATAATCGGGCCGAAGTCGATACGCTTTCTCCGGCACAGGCTGCCGAACTGAAACCGATGCCGCAAAGTTGGCGCGGCGTGCTGCCGTGTGCTGATTGCGAAGGAATCGAAACCTCTCTGTTCCTCGAAAAAGACGGAACCTGGGTGATGAATGAGCGTTATCTGGGGGCTCGTGAAGAACCTTCCTCCTTCGCTTCCTACGGTACATGGGCGCGAACCGCTGACAAGCTGGTATTAACCGCTTGCCTGCTTATAAGTCAGATTATCGCGCGAAAGGACTTGCGTGGAGATGCCGGTCAGAAGGTCGTAGAATACCATATCACCGTCCTGTGTGAAACAGAGATGGATTTGATATATTCCTTGGTATAAACAATCCGTGCAGCGTCCGGCGCAGCTGGCTGCGGCTGACTGAACGATCTAACTTCTCAT
>BABF01000161.1_pt1 | contig 10252 bp, 4 predicted proteins | sample 270288 | NCBI WGS metagenome assembly BABF01 (sample SAMD00036535, study PRJNA27877) | human gut metagenome | isolation source: feces from healthy human sample In-M, Infant, Female | reverse complement strand
GAGTCCATATCGACGGGGAGGTTTGGCACCTCGATGTCGGCTCATCACATCCTGGGGCTGAAGTAGGTCCCAAGGGTTCGGCTGTTCGCCGATTAAAGTGGTACGTGAGCTGGGTTCAGAACGTCGTGAGACAGTTCGGTCCCTATCCATCGCGGGCGCAAGAAACTTGAAGGGGGCTGCTCCTAGTACGAGAGGACCGGAGTGGACGAACCGCTGGTGTACCAATTATCCTGCCAAGGGTACAGTTGGGTAGCTACGTTCGGGACGGATAAACGCTGAAAGCATCTAAGCGTGAAACCAGCCTTGAGATGAGGTTTCTCATAACATAAGTTAGTAAGATCCCATGTAGACGACATGGTTGATAGGCCAGGTGTGGAAGAGCTGTGAGGCTTGGAGCTGACTGGTACTAATAGATCGAGGGCTTTACTTGAAATAAATGTTTAACATAAATAAGTGCCTAGAGTACCTATCCAATTCAGAAATTATCTAATGTGTAACTTACATAATCTACACTTCTATGTGGTTTTCAGAGTACAAGCTCTGACAAATTCAGTGGCGATAGCTACGAGGATCCACCTGTTCCCATCTCGAACACAGTAGTTAAGCTCGTATACGCCGAAAGTACTTGGCTGGAAGCGGCCTGGGAGGATAGGTAGTCGCTGATTGACTAAAAGGACACACCGAAAGGTGTGTTTTTTTTTGTTGTATTGACTACCTATCCGACCAGGCCTTGGCCTTGGGAAAAGTAGGGCAAACGATTTGAAGGAGCAAAGCGACGCACAAATCGTATTGCATCACTTTCTTTCGAGCCGAGCGAAGCGATGGCGAGAATGATAGTGTAGTCGCAAATGATAACGGACTCTGAGAGATTCCAGCCAACATTGTAGAGGTGTGCAGGCAGTAAAAGGTACAATAGCGGCGTGGGATACGCAGGGCTCATGTTTTAAAGGAGCGTAGCGACGCATAAAACATAGAGCATCGCGTAGTTCGGGGCGTTAAGTAGTGAGCCCTATTTGAAGGAGCGAAGCGACGCACAAATAGGTGCGAATCTCTTAGTTCAGACCGTAAGATTCTTCGAAGAAAAATCCACAGGCCCGAACACATAGGTAGTCGCTGATTGAGCCGGTACGTACACTGCGTTACTAGCTTCCTCTACCGCAGCGAGCGCAGCAATGCGGTATGCCACTAAATCAATAGAGCATTAAGCCACTAGCCCCCTAGCATCAAATGATAGTATTCCTACTACCGCAGCGAGCTAAGCAATGCGGTCACGCCCTAAATCAATAGCGCTTTTTCCCTCTAGCCCTCTTGGTCACTAATTAAGACCACCAAGCGAAGCAATGCTGTATGCCTCTAAGTCAGTATTACTATTAATAGTCACTATACTCTGCACTATAAATAGAATAATATTTCCTACACACCTTCTCCGGTGTGTTTTTTATTAACCATTGCTATTTTATACACTATTAATCAACAAATAGAACGCTAAACTTTACCAATGTACAATACGAAAGAAGGATAATGAGCTAACAATGAAGAATAATATAAATTGTGAGTTAATACATTATCCGATTTTTTAATAATATGGAGATTTATTTGATAAATGTATCACTATTGCATCACATCGTATAAAATAAATAAAACTGTATAAATCAAGACTATTCCTACTTAATTGATTTTATAATAAGTTGAATATTATAATTTTTGACATTAAAATTTCACAAACTGAATAGTATCGTTGAATCACTTAAATTTTGATGCTATTATAAAGTTAAGATGAAATATAATAGAATTCAAATTAATATGGAGAATATGGTATTTAGTTGTTTTATGGTATTAAGCAATAATAATTAATGCCGGATATAGTTTTAACAAAATAATAGGAGGATGATATAGCAGTACAGTAAGATTACTTATTTATTTCGTTGTGAGGGATAAAGGGGAACGATTATGAATAAGATTTACAAGGTTATATGGAGTAAAGTAAGCAATCAGTATGTTGTAGTATCTGAATTGGCACGCAAATGTACAAAGAATTCCAGTAGTTCTGTAGGGGCAGTTCGTAAGGTTGGAGTGTTGCTAGCCACTTTGGCACTAACTGCTGGTATAAGTGGAATGAGTGTAGATGCAGCTACTAACGGAGCATGGACGACAGCTACTGATGGCAAAGGGAATTTTACGGCCCATATTGATACTGCAAACACAATGGGGCAGTATGCTGAAAATAATAAAGTACTCGGTGATGAAAATACGGTAAATACTAGAAATAATAAGGTTACCGGTGATACGAATACATTGGGATCTTCAAGTGGCTATGATTATGTTATCGGGGATGGTAATGCCATTTCTGTAACAAAGTACTCATGGATTATTGGCAATAATAATCAAATATATACAAAACCCAATGGCTTTTATAGAGAATATAAAGATACACTTATTTTTGGAAATAATAATACTTCTACGGAGCACATTGGCAGATCTATTTTTATTGGGAGTAACAATAACGTAACCCAAGGAATTAATGATTCTATTGCTATCGGTAATGGTATGAAATTCGGGAGAAATACAGATGGGTCTGTAATTATAGGCCATGAAATTAAGAATGGTGCACTCCCTCGAGATGGAGAAACAATCGCAAGAGGCCCTGGAAGTAATAATTCGGTTGTTATCGGTTCTAAAAATACGAATGAATCACCGGGAAGTATTATTCTTGGGTACAATTCAAAAATAGGGAATGATGTCTACTCTGCTGGAGTTGATATTGTAATAGGTAATCAAGTTTCTATAGGTGATAATGCAGATCACTCGATTGCTATAGGTTCAGATGGCACTAGAGTTGATGACGAAACTGACTGGACTACTATTATGGGCCATAAGGTGACGATTGGTAGTCAATCTGACCAATCTCTTGCAATTGGAGGCACCGGTACTAGTATTGGGTCTGATGCTCCTCACAGTACTGCGGTAGGTTCTATTGCAAAAGTTATTGATGGCACTTGGTATGGTACTGCAGTAGGATATGAATCATCTGTATCGGGACGCTCTAGTATTGCTCTCGGTAATGAGGCAACAATTGGTATCGATAAAGAAAATTTTAGTCGCTATGCAGTTGCTCTTGGCTTTCAATCTAAGGTCGGCGGAAGTGCTGAAAATGGTATAGCAATTGGTAATGGCGCAAATGTTAAAGATGGTGCACAAAGTGGTCTTGCTGTTGGTGTTGGTGCTAAAGCCAATTCTACAAGCTCAATCGCAATTGGATCTGGGGCTAATGCTACCGGGTCAGATAACTTTGCTTTTGGTACCGGGGCGGCAGTAACTACAAAACCTGGTAATATTAGCTGGTCAGTTGCAATGGGTTATCATACTAAAGTTAACACCGGATATAGTGTGGCAATCGGTAGCCAAGCCGAAATTGCCGAACGCTCTGATCGTTCATCATTAGTTGGTTATAAAACGAAGAGCAGTAGTTATTATGGTACCGTAATAGGGGCGGAATCAACCATTGGTATTAGCGCAGATTACTCCTTTATCGGTGGGTATAAATCAGTTGTTCCGGACAATGTAAAATGGGCTACCATTGTTGGCTCTGAATCTAAGGTTAGTAGCTCCGGTGGCACGGCAATTGGCAGAAGTTCAGCTGTTGAAGCTGATACAAAATACAGTACGGCTTTAGGTTACAGCAGCAAAGTAAAAACAACTGATATCTTTACGTCGGCAAATTTAAAAACTTTTCAAACTGATATAGGTGATTTCTACAATAAAAAATGGAATATCTCCGATCAGGACGGTTCTTATGGTATTCTCTCTGTTGGTGACTCTTCTAATAAACGCCGTATCATCAACGTAGCCAAAGGTCGTATTTCTGCTACTTCCTACGACGCCATCAACGGTCAACAAATCTATCACTTAACCAATGATTTAACCGATCAAATTGCGGCCGCCGGTGGTAGTGTGCTAGCAGGGACAAATATTGCTTCAGTAGAGCCCGGTACTGATGCTGACGGTAAAAAACAATATACCGTTAATGCTAAAGGTGCCAGTGTAAGTGTGGATGATAACTTCGTTTTAACACCGACAGAAGATGCTACAACAAATGTAACGGACTATAACATTAAGTTGAACGATGTCGTTACTATCGGTGCCGGCAACCCTATTAAAATCGACGGCACTAAAGGTTATATTACGGGCTTAACAAATAAAACACTTGAAGTAGAAGATTTTGCCAAAGTAGGCCGTGCCGCAACGGAAGAACAATTAAGTGCCGCTATGTCTGATATAGACCAAAAATCCTATAAAGGTTGGACTGTATCTGCTAACGGTGCGGATGGTGTTGCCGTAGCCAGCAAAGGTAAAGTAGACTTCTCCGGTGTTAAAGACACTACCGGTCATCAGAATATCGTCGTAGCTCAGAAAGCTACTAATTTAACTTTTGACCTTAATACTTCAATTAATGTTGGTACCGGTGACAATAAGGTAACTATCGATGGAGATAATGCTTCAGTACAAGTAGGCACCGGAGACAACAAAGTAGCAATTGATGGCACAAGTGCTATTGTAAATGTAGGTAAAAATGTATCAATCGATGGCCAAGCAGGCAAAGCCGATATAGGCCGTGTAAATGTCGATGGTTCTACCGGCGAAGTTAAGGGTTTAACCAATGTAAAACTTGATGGTAAAGACTTTGCAACCGTAGGTCGTGCTGCTACGGAAGAACAATTAAATGCAGCCATTACAGATATTAAAAACAGTGCCTATACGGGCTGGAACATAACCGCCAATGAAGAAAACAAAACAACAGTAGGTAAAGATACTACCATAGACTTTGGCGGCTACATAAATGCGGAAGGCAACCAGAACGTATTTGTACGTAAAGACAATGCAAAATTAAAATTCGGTCTTAACAATAAGATTACTATCGGCGAAGGTAATACAAAAGCCGTCATTAACGGTGAAGCCGGTACATTCAACTTAGGCACTGAAGAAGGTAAAGCCGTATCCCTTAACGGCACTACCGGTATGGGTGAAGTCGGGGTTATTGCTTTAAACGGTGCTGACGGTGAAGTAACAGGCTTAACGAATACTACCTTAACGGCCGAAGATTTTGCAACCGTAGGTCGTGCCGCTACTGAAGAACAACTTCAAGGCGTGAATGAACAAGTTATCAATAACAGCAACGCTATCGTTAACCTCGGCGGCAAAGTAAACGAATTAGACAACCGTATCGACAAAGTAGGTGCCGGTGCCGCCGCTTTGGCAGCGTTACACCCATTAGACTTCGATCCGGATGATAAATGGGACGTTACTGCCGGTTACGGTCACTATCGTGGTGAAAACTCCGTAGCCTTAGGTGCTTTCTATCGTCCTAACGAAGACACTATGTTCAGCGTAGGCGGTACGATAGGTAACGGTAACAGCATGGTAAATGCGGGGATTTCCCTTAAAGTCGGTCAAGGCAACAATGTGTCTACCTCCAAGGTAGCCATGGCCAAAGAAATTAAAGACTTACGCCGAGAATTGGAAGCTCTGAAATCAGCGATGCTCGACTCCAATGCAGGTCGTAAGATTGATACATCCAAACTGCAACTCTTCCCGGATGTACCGCAGAATCATTGGGCCTATGAATACGTTGCCGTACTCGCCGGTAACGGCATGATTAAGGGCAATGCGGATGGCAACTTTGCCGGCGATCGTCCGTTGACCCGTTATGAATTTGCTCAAATGCTATACGATGCCATGCTCAACGGTGCTACTTTGTCGGATAAGATTCTTACCGAATTTGCCCCTGAATTGGAACGCTTCACAGTAGATGCCGTTCATACGGACAAAGATGGTAATCCGACGGTAGAACGTGTTCGTGTAAAAAAATAATCAAATCGTGAAAAAATTTAGGCTTATAGGACAAAAAGTGTGTGTGGCTTTTTTAAATTAATCCCAATAAATTGGAAATTCCGTGGACATATGGAACTCATTCCAGACAATGGCATCGCCCCATTGGGGTAAGATATTATCAGGACGGTTATTCCGCATTATCCTACGGTAAGTAGCAGCGATTGTTTTATCTGTAGGCATACATTTTAATATTTCAGCAACAGGAAGCGGTCTAGGTGAGTGCTCGTAACACCACCAATAGACCGCTTTTAATCGTCTTTCTAAGGATAATCCTCTGTGGTCTCGTAACATCCCCCTAAGTTGCGCATTAACGCCTCCTTCCAGTCGATTGTTCGTTGTAGGTACGGTAATATCTACAAACGTCAGGTAGGTAAATAGAGTCTCATCTCTAATTAATCGTAAAAGTCCTGCCTCAGCTTTTAAGAGGCGTTCATGAGTAGCCCTTTTATTCCTATTTTCGTCAACTGTCATTTCACGTAAGAAGTCATCAAACTCTTCTCTCCAAGCTAATAATCCATCAATCCAAGTATAGGCATCATCTATCGATTGAATCTTAAATAAACGCTTTGCCAGTTCATATAAGGCCTTGCCGGCTACTGTTTTTGGTGCAGAAGTTGTATACCTTCTTACTTGTGCAAAAACATGAAATAAGCAGCGTTGATGGTTACTTGTCGGCCACCTCTTTGCTAAGGCCTTAGCAAATCCAGATCCGCCGTCTGAGATAACAACACGCGGAGGAGCAATACGGTCCATTAATGCCTGCCAAGCTCTAGAGTTCTCATATCTACAAACATACCAGCCTAACACATGGTCCTTACTACAACAAATAAGTACACAGAGCTTACGCGTTAGGTATATGCCGTCAAAGTAAAGCACATCATATACTTCCTCAATCTTTGGTGGAAGGCACCATATGGACCAAAATTTAGCGGTTTTACGTCTAAATGTACGTCCTCCTCCAGGCATATCCTGCTGCAACTGTTTACTAAATAACCACTTCAAAAACAACTTTAGATCATGACTATCGGTGTTAATTTTGTTAGTGAAAGCGACTTTACAGTGCTTACAAAACCATCGCTGAGAACCGGATTTCAATATACCGTGTTTTATACATTTTCGACCACAATCAGGGCAAACTACTTGTTTAATTTTAATCATCCTCCTATTTATGTTTTTATTTAGGAAGATATAATACCATTTTAGTCAGTAGTTATGTGGGTTCAAGCATGTTTTTACACACACTTTTTGTCCACCCTTTATCTTTGTCAAAAAAAGATAAAAGTGCTACAAACCCAGTATTTATCTAAGTTTGCAGCACTTTCTACACACACTTTTTGTCCTATAACTCCAGTTTAACTGGGGGTTTTGTCATGCCTATTCGGCGTACAATAAAAAAACCGCACCTCTGTGCGGTTTCTAATGTGGTGGAGATAAGCGGGATCGAACCGCTGACCTCTTGAATGCCATTCAAGCGCTCTCCCAGCTGAGCTATACCCCCGTGCATTACAGATTACATAATACTAAAACTCTCACCTGTTTGTCAATATAAATTTTAAATTTCATATTGCAATTTAAGAATCATATACTGAATGTAAGACTCTTAAAAGTCTTGAGTTTCGTAAAACTTCTAAGAGCCTTTACACCTTTTACTTAGCGTATAAATTGACTGAACACATAATTACCGTGTTTAGCGCCGTCACGCGTGAGTCGCCAGCCTTCTTCGGTTTCTACCAATAACCTTTGCTTTATTAAGTGCGCTATTTCATCGCCGAAAATATCTTGAACAGACTCATTAAATCGTTCTTTAAAAGCTTTTTCAGAAAGGCCCCACTTGGTCCGCAATGCTAAGAAACAAAAGTCCTCTACCGCACGGTTTTCACTGATAGTCGCTTCGAATACAATGGGCAATAAATTCTGGCGCAGCCGATTAATATAAGGCACCACATACGGTTCATTATTGCGCCGTACATCTTTATAAAAAGAATAGGCACCGGCACCAAAAGCCAAGTACTCTTTATACTGCCAATAGCGTAGATTATGATAGCTATAAGATCCATTGTTGGTAAAATTGGAAATTTCATACCGTTCGAAGCCATGAACCTTCAATTCATCAAGCATACAATCGTACATAGCTTCATTTTCATCATCCGATGGCAAATCGAGCTGACCAAGTTCCACCTGTTTATGAAGGTTGGTCCCCTCTTCCAACTGTAAGCCGTAAATAGATATATGACTGACACCTAAATTAAGCAATGTTGCTACATTGGTCTTTATGTCTTTTAACGTCTGTCCCGGTAAGGCATAAATCAAATCACCGCTTACCGACTGAAAACCTACCGACAGTGCATCGGTAATCGCTTGTTTGGCCATATGCGCATTATGACCACGTCTCAGTAGCTGCAACAAATTATCGTCAAAGGTCTGTACGCCGTAGCTCAGACGAGTAACGCCTAAAGATTTCAGCCCTTTTAAATATTCAATGTCGATTTCACCGGGATTAGCTTCCATGGATAATTCGCGCACCGAATCACAAGGATAATAGGTATATAGGGTATTTAAAATCTGCTCCAATTGACTGAGGGATAACTGTGTAGGCGTACCCCCACCGAAGTAGATGGTATTCACCGGTATCTTGGCACTTTCCGGATACGTCGAAGCCCATAGTTTAATTTCATCGCACAAGGCATCAACATAATCATCGTAATACGCCTCTAACCCTTCGTAAGAGGCAAAGTCACAATAGGAACATTTTTTACGACAAAACGGGATATGAAGGTACACCCCCATATCCCGAGACGTCGCAAAAGAGGGTGTGAATGTGGAATCCATACACAATCTCCTTTATCTTTTTAATATAAATCAGTCAAACAGCAGAGTCAGTATAACCTGTATTCTTAAAAATCCATCTAGGCTTGCCAACTCATTTACTGCCTTACTTGTCATCAACTTTAAGAATAGCCATGAACGCTTCCTGCGGAATTTCTACGCTACCTACTGCCTTCATACGCTTCTTACCTTCTTTTTGTTTTTCCAACAATTTACGTTTACGACTGATATCACCGCCGTAACATTTAGCCAAAACGTCTTTACGCCATGCTTTAACCGTTTCACGAGCTACGATTTTATTACCGACAGCTGCCTGAATCGGAATTTCAAACATTTGACGCGGAATCAATTCTTTAAGCTTTTCAGCCAACGCACGACCGCGGGTAGCCGCTCTATCTTTATGAACGATGATACTCAACGCATCCACCGGTTCACCATTCAAGAGAATATCCATTTTAACCATCGGAGATGCCTGATAACCGATGAGTTCATAGTCTAAGGATGCATAACCCTTAGTGGCGGATTTCAATTTATCGAAGTAATCGTAAATGATTTCGCCCAATGGCAAATGATATACGATAGAAACACGAGTTTCATCCAAATATTCCATGGATTGGTATTCACCGCGTTTATCCTGGGACAATTCCATAATGGCCCCGACGAAGTCCTTAGGTACGATGGTCGTAGCCTTAACATACGGTTCTTCGATAAAGTCAATTTCTGTTGGTGGCGGCAATTTGGACGGATTGTCGATTTCCAAAATCTCACCGTTTGTTTTATGCACTTTGTAGTTTACGCTCGGTGCCGTCGTAATTAACGTTAAATTGTATTCCCGTTCCAAACGTTCCTGAATAACGTCCATGTGCAAGAGGCCGAGGAAGCCGCAACGGAAACCGAAGCCCAAGGCAATAGATGTTTCCGGTTCGTACTCGAGAGCCGCGTCGTTCAAATTCAGCTTTTCAAGGGCATCACGGAGGTTGTCATAATCTTTACTGTCAGTCGGATAGAGACCACAATACACCATGGATACGGCTTTACGATAGCCCGGTAACGGTTCCGCCGCCGGATCATCCGCTTTCGTAATGGTATCGCCTACATGACAATCGCCTACGTTCTTAATGCTTGCGGCCACGCAACCTACGCTGCCACAAGTTAATTCATCCACCGGCAACAAGTTCGGTGTGAAAACACCGAGTTCAGTCACTTCAAAGTCTTTTTGATCGTGCATCATGCGAATAATGTCACGTTTTTTGAGGGACCCTTCTTTAACTCGTACATAGGCAATAGCACCTTTGTAAGAGTCAAAGCGGGAGTCAAAAATAAGGGCTCTGGTCGGCTGATCGGATTTATCTTCCGGAGCCGGAAATGCGTTCTACGATGGCTTCCAAGATATNCTGAATACCNATACCGNACTTGGCACTGGCAAAATAGCATCGGATGCATCGAGACCGATAATATCTTCAATTTTCTTTTTTACTCGATCTACGTCGGCCACTCGGTAGTCGATTTTGTTAATAACCGGAATAATTTCCAAGTC
>BABF01000192.1_pt1 | contig 10281 bp, 9 predicted proteins | sample 270288 | NCBI WGS metagenome assembly BABF01 (sample SAMD00036535, study PRJNA27877) | human gut metagenome | isolation source: feces from healthy human sample In-M, Infant, Female | reverse complement strand
TTCGTCTACAAACCAAGGTTCGGCGCCATATGACCACCCGTTTCGTTTACGCGATGAATCAGTACTTCGCAAATTTCCTGAGCCAATTGTTTTAATTCTTCAATACTCATGCCTTTAATATCTTGAGGGCTGTTTACTTTACTTAATAAATTCATACTATCTTCCTTTCTAAACACCATATATATAATCCGTATATCATACATTGTTATCCAACTTAGGATTTGCAAAACTATTATGAATACGACTTACTAACGATTTGTTTTAAACAAAAAAAGTTCTGTAATCTTCACTGTGACTCACATTTCGTAGTCATCAGCGGTGATTACAGAACTCATTATAGAACTTGAAGTCGACTTCAAGTCAAGCATTAAATTTAAATTTTTCTATTTAATTTTAAAATTTCGTTCAACGAATGATGCATATATCCCTTAGAAACCGCTCTAATATCAGTTTTTATGACCATATCGATGGTTTTAAAATTTTTTAGAAATATCAAGAAATTAAGAACTTTGCGGATTATTTTTCGTAATCTCGATCCAAATTAACTTCTTTTAACGGAATAACATGAGTTTTATATTTGCTCTTATACGCCGCATATACCAACAAGAATACCGGAATACCGATATAGGCTACGCTGGCACCGTACCAGTCAATCGTTTCACCGGTGAACGCTGTATAGTTCTGACCGGCAATGATGATAAGACATAAAACGGTAGCAAAAATAGGACCGAATGGATAGAACAAGGCTTTAAACGGAATGGCATCCAAGCTTTTACCCTGTGCATGGAATGCACGACGGAAGCGATAATGAGCAATGGCAATCCCGAGCCATGCAATAAAACCACTCATACCACTGATATTGATTAACCAGTTGTACGCAGTACCTTCACCGATTAAGGAAGTTAAGAATGCAAATACACCGAAAGCTGCCGTTGCTAATAAAGCAGGTACCGGTACACCACGGGAATTCAATTTAGTAAATACCTTAGGTGCATCCCCTTCTTTAGCCATGGCATATAGCATGCGGGTAGATGCATAAAGACCGGAGTTACCGGCAGACAATACGGCCGTTAAAATAATAGCATTGATGAAGCTGGCCGCAAAGGCAAAACCGAAACGATCGAGTACCAAGGTAAATGGGCTGATAGCGACATTTTCAACACTGGAATTCAATAAATTCGGATCATCGTAAGGAATCAAGAAACCGATGACTACGAAAGCACCGATATAGAATAATAAAATACGCCAAAAAATGGAGTGAATTGCTTTAGGAATATTTTTTTCCGGATCTTCCGATTCACCGGCAGCTACCCCGATTAATTCCGTACCTTGGAAGGAAAAGCCCGCTACCATGAAGATGGCCATAATAGATGCAAAACCGCCTACAAACGGTGCTTCACCGCGTGTCCAGTTTTCAAAGCCCGGCGATGTACCGCCAATGCCCAAGATAAGCATGGTACCTACAAATAAGAATACGAAAACAGTAATAACCTTCATACTGGAGAAGAAATATTCACTTTCCCCGAAGGAACGGGTCGATAAATAGTTCATCAAGAATAAAGCCGCCAAGAACAAGGCCGACCATACGATGGCCGGAATGTCCGGGAACCAGTATTTCATGATTAAAGCACCGGCAACAAGTTCCGCCGCCAAGGTAATCGCCCAGTTAAACCAGTAATTCCACCCTAAAGCAAAGCCGAAAGCCGGATCTACATAACGGGATGCATACGTACCGAACGAACCCGGTACCGGTAAATAGGTAGCCATTTCACCTAAACTGGTCATCAAGAAATAAACCATAATACCGATAAAACCATAGGCTACCAAAGCGCCGCCCGGGCCGGCGGTGCTAACTACTTCACCGCCTGCTACGAAGAGGCCCGTACCAATGGAGCCGCCCAAGGCAATCATATTCATGTGGCGCGATTTCAGACTTCTTTTTAATTTAGTATTCGCTGCATCACTCATACACTATCCTCCCACCCTACAAGTCTAAATTACGAACTAATTTAGCATTATCTTCAATAAATTTGCGACGCGGTTCTACTTTATCCCCCATGAGTACACTAAAAATCTTACCGGCCTCAATGGAATCTTCCAAACTTACCTGCAAAATAGTACGATTTTCCGGATTCATGGTTGTTTCCCAAAGCTGTTCCGGATTCATTTCACCTAAACCTTTGTAACGCTGAATCGTAATATTGTCACGACCGATTTCATCTAGCTTAGCGGCCATTTCAGCATCACTGTATACATACCAATGACCTTTGCCTTTTTTGATTTGATACAATGGCGGCTGCGCAATATATACACGTCCTTCTTCGATGAGCGGTTTCATATAACGATAGAAGAAGGTCAATAAAAGCGTACGAATATGGGCGCCGTCAACGTCCGCATCGGTCATGATAATAATTTTGTGATAACGACTCTTATCGAGATCAAAATCCTCCCCAATACCGGTCCCGAAGGCCGTAATCATGGAGCGAATTTCATTATTAGCTAGAATTTTATCTAAACGAGCTTTTTCTACGTTCAAAATCTTACCGCGCAACGGCAAAATTGCCTGGTAACGACGGTCACGGCCCTGTTTGGCACTACCGCCCGCAGAATCACCTTCGACGAGATAAATTTCGGTCATAAGCGGATCTTTTTCAGAGCAGTCTGCCAATTTACCCGGTAAAGAACTTACTTCCAAAGCATTTTTACGACGGGTCAATTCACGAGCTTTACGAGCTGCTTCGCGAGCACGGGTGGCGCTGGTTGCTTTTTCAATAATACGTTTAGCTTCCGCCGGATGTTCTTCAAGGAATGTTTTAAGACCTTCCGACACAACCGTATCGGTAATGCCTTTGACTTCACTGTTGCCCAGTTTTGCCTTTGTCTGACCTTCAAACTGAGGGTCTAACACTTTTACACTGATAACGGCAGCCAAACCTTCACGCACGTCTTCACCGGACAAATTGCTTTCATTGTCCTTAATGAGACCGGATTTACGACCGTAATCATTTAAAGTACGAGTCAAGGCACTGCGGAAACCGCTCAAATGGGTACCGCCGTCAATGGTATTAATGTTATTAACGAAAGAAAATAAAGTTTCGCTGTAGCTGTCATTGTATTGGAACGCTACGTCAACCACTACATCGTCACGCGTGTTTTCCACATCAATAACAGTAGGATTAACCAAGTTTTTGCCTTCATTTAAAAATTCAACAAAGGATGTAATACCGCCTTCGTACATGAAGCTTTCTACTAAATTTTCTTCCGGACGTTTATCCGTAAGGGTAATGCGCAGACCTTTATTCAAGAAAGCCAATTCCTGTAAACGAGTACGCAATACGCCGAAATCAAATACGGTAGTTTCAAAAATCTCTGCATCCGGTTTAAAAGTAACGGTTGTGCCGGTATCTTTAGCTTCACCGATGACTTTTAACGGACTTTGCAAATGACCGCGCGCAAAAGTAATTTCCTGTTCTTTGCCTTCCTGACGAACTTTAACAACCGTCCATTCACTCAAAGCATTAACTACGGAAATACCTACGCCATGAAGACCGCCAGATACTTTGTAACCGCCGCCGCCGAATTTACCGCCGGCATGCAATTTGGTTAAAACCAATTCAACCGCCGGAACGCCTGTTTCATGCATACCTGTCGGAATACCGCGGCCGTCATCGGTAACGGTAACGCTGTTATCTTCATTAATGCTGACTTCAATATGAGTACAATAGCCGGCTAAGGCTTCGTCCACACTGTTATCAACAACTTCATATACTAAATGGTGCAACCCTTTAGATGATGTACTCCCTATGTACATCCCCGGGCGGCGTCGTACCGCTTCCAGGCCTTCTAAGACCTGTATATTATCGGCACTATAATTCTGTTCTGCCATTCCATATCCTCCCTAATTTCAGTAATAAACCATATCTATGGGGATTTAGCTTTATAAAACAATTATCCTTAATTATACTCTATTTTTATCGTTTTGTGTATAAGCTTACCGGAATACCGGTAGCGGCACGCTGTAAACGGCGGCCTACGCCGGTAATAGACATACTTAAGCCATAAACCGCATCCACTGTAACCAAGTAGCATTCAATCGGTTCATCCGGAAAAACTTGGATTACATCCTTGTTCTGCCATTGCTTATTGCGACGGCGCCGCCCTTTTAAAAGCGGAATATCCTGTACCACCGCCACGATATCTTCAATAGACACGCTATACGTATCCGATAAATGAACGAACATACATCTTACCATCACTTTCTCTATATTTCAATTGCTTTGCGGTTTATGAGACTTTACAGCCTCCTTGTATTGAGCCCGCATTTTTAAAACCGAATTGCGTACAAACTCCGGTTTTAGCTGTTCTGCTTTTTTGTGCGTAATCAGCATTAACAGCATATATATATCATAATTCTCGTTGGATTCTTCTTTGACGACTCGATTTCTGAAAAAATACACGCATTCACGATGAGCCAACTGATAATCGGACATAGTGCACTGTGGTACATGTTGACGCATTTCATCATATACGGCAAAGGGTTCTTGCATCAATCGATCTTTAATACCATTAATATGCTGACGATATAAAAAAGCCTCATGTTCCTGCGTTTTTATAGTACAGGATGAGCAAAGAGTCTCACCAGGACCAATAAGTTTTTCACAGCATTCACAATTATGATAACCATGGTCCTTTAGATAGACTGTCTTCTTATATTGCTTTATCTGCACATCTTTCAACTGCCGGCGCAATTCTTCGCTTTTTATATTCGCCACCGATGAGTCTATTTGAGCCATCACATCAATGGGAATAGGAATCGCTTTAAAATTAATGAGCACCCGCTCATAGGAATCCGTGTGTTTTGCTGTGCCCATATAGGCCGATGTATCACCCTTGGTTAATCCTTGACCATGGGACGATGTAACCGACACTGCATCGACGGGCTGAATTGCTTTCAAATAGCTTTGCCGATACATGGTGCATTCTAACTCTGTAATAAGCTCCGAGCCGTAAAAGTCATTAATCTTTTTCAATAATTGACGTTTCATCATCTGAAGTTGCTGCAAACAGGGGGATGTCATGGCCGCCACTTTAATAATAGGCGGCTTAATTTCAAGCACTTTAGTCTGTTTGCCCAGCACCGCCCCCACAACTTTAGGCCAATGATGATACAGGCGCATGACGGCGAATTGTTTGAATACGTTGAACGATTTATATTTACTGTTCAAATGCGTATCATATTGCCGCACATGGGCATCCGGCTTATAGCCGATGGGTCCGGCCGGCCGATTGGAGGCCAACAGACCTTCAATATAGCGGACTGTTACATCGTCCCCCGCAGCGGCCTCAGTCTTTGCCTCGGAGACTGCCGGTTGTATGCCGTTTTTCGACTCAAACGTTTCGCTCATCATGATCACCGCCTTTCACAATTAATGAGTTCCACATCACTCAATTGTTTCACATCTTCCAAATCGGTCGTGGTTATAAACGTTTGGATTTTTTTATGGATAAAATTCAACAGATTTTGCCGCCGCTCCTTATCCAATTCACTGAGCACGTCATCCAATAGCAATATAGGATACTCGCCCACTTCCGATTTGATATATTCCAATTCACTTAATTTAAGCGATAAAATAGCCGTTCGTTGCTGACCTTGCGAGCCAAATCGTTTCAAATCCATAGGACCGGAAAAGAAGCCTAAATCATCACGATGAGGACCAAAAGAGGTACTCATGCGATGCCGATCCACCGGTAAATTAGCCTGCAATTGCTCATAAAACGCTTGCGGTTCGGTTAAAAATCCATTTGAAATTTGATGTTGCTCATAGGTAAGCTTTAAATTTTCTTTGCCCCCTGTGAGTTTACGATTCATCAAATCCAGCAAAAGATTAATTTTACGCAAACTGTCGAGTCGTTTTTTTATAATAAATGACCCGGTCTCCGCCAACTGTGTATCCCATTCGGCTAAAGAAATATCTCGCTTGCCGTAAGAATCTTTTAATACTTTATTACGTTGCTGCAAAATCTTATTATACAAGCGCAGTTGCTGATAATATAACGCACTTGTCTGCGATATTTCAATATCTAAAAAGCGACGCCTTAAAGAGGGACTGCCTTTTATGAGCTGTAAATCTTCAGGACTGAAAAGAACGGTATTCAAGGTGCCTACTAATTCTTTTTGTAAAATTCGGTTACCGTTGAGACGAATATCTTTCTTTTCCTTGCCACTGAGCTTCAAATTGATTTTGTGTTTCGTATCACGCTTCGTAAATTCCACAATAATCCCCGCTTCGGTAGCACCAAATTGCAGTAAATCCTGTGTATCATTGGTACGAAAACTGCGGCCGATGGTGCTGACATACAAGGCTTCTAAGAGATTACTCTTGCCTACACCATTGAGTCCGTGAAGAACGATGATATGGGGCGGAAAGGTCCAATTGGCATGCTCGTAATTTCTGAAATTAACGAGTTCCAAGGAGTGAATGTTCACTCGCCGGCCTCCTCTTTAACAACGACCAAGGTACCGATACCTTGAATTTCAACTAAGTCATCAGGGTATATTTTCTTACGTTTTTCATGGCAAACTTCGCCATTTACTTTGATTTTCTCATCATCAAGCAAAAATTTAATTTGACCGCCCGTGCCAATAATTTGTTCCAATTTTAATAATTGATCCAATTTAATGTAAGGCGTGTAAATTTCTACTTGAATCGGTTCTGTTTTACTCATAATTGCCTCCTCACAAAACGTGATGTTAACTCTGCAACTATATATTATTAATATAAGCTTATAGCTCAGTCTATTCTTAGTTCGTGCGAACCGGCGTTACTACATAGGTATAATTTGGATTATCATCCTGGCGAATAACAACGGGACCGTTCTGTTTTAAGTATAAATGAATTCTGTCGCCGCTGCTGTGACGCAAAATATCGCCAATATAACGACCGTTAAAGGAAATAGTAAACGGCGTACCTTTAAATTCGCAAAGTACTTCTTCTTTAGCCATGCCGATTTCAGCATTTTGCGTAGATAAAGTAACTTCTTTTTCATCCCAATCATAGCGAATAACATTGTAGCTCGCATCCTTAGCCAATAAGGAAACACGATCTACGGCACCGGCAAAATCGCGACTGTTTAAAATCGCACTGGAATCGAATTGCGATGGGATTACTTTTTCATAATCAGGATACTGACCTTCAATCAAACGAGAGAATAAGTAAATAGTATCAAATAAGAATACTACATTCGTACGATTCCAAATGATGCGAACTACGGTTGGCTGATCCGTTGGTAATAAACGGGATACTTCAGCCAATGTTTTGGTTGGAATCAAAATACGCATAGCCGCCGGCATAGGTGCATCTAAGTTGATTTTCTTAACGGCCATACGGTGAGTATCTGTAGCTACCATAGTTAAATTGGTGCTTTCACCTTCCAATAAAGCACCGGTAAAAATCGGACGATCATCATCATTGGCAGCTGCGTAATTAGTTAAATCAATCATTTGTTTAAATTGTTCGCCGTCTACATCAATGTGATTTTCATCGTGAATCTGTTCAACTAAGTTGAAATCATCCGGATCCATGGTAATAAGATTGAATTGAGAACTTTCAGAACTTAATAATAATTGTTTAGTTTCTGCATTAGATTCTAAAGTAATGGTATCGGTTGGTGTTTTACGAACCCATTCTTGGAAATAACGCGTGCTGAGAACGATAGTACCTTCTTCGATAATATTAGCATCAATAGTAATGCGGATACCGATTTCATAATCATTGGCCTGCATTTCTACTTTACCGTTTTTAGTTGTTATATATATAGCACCGGGTAAATTAGAACTTGTTTTGTTCTGACTAACCTTGGCTAAGGCATTAATCGCTTTTTGTAACGTATCTTTTGCAAATTGGATTTTCATGGACTGTCTCCTTTACTATTATGGATGTGATTAAGTTTTTAATTATTAGTAGTCTTAGTAGTAGGGGCGGTGTATAAGTGGATAAGCTGTTTGAAGTGGCATTTTTAATAGGTTTTCCACATGGGTATAAGTTTGTGAATAGAAGGAAAAAGTTATCCACTTATGAACTTTTAGAGTCGTGCTTGTCAATAACTTGGAAGTTAATCACTAACTATACACAACTTATTCACAGAGTTATCCACAACCGTTAATCCTTAGGTATCTTCGTTGATTTTACTGATAATATCATCGATAGTTCGCTTTAAATCAGTACTTTTAGCTAGGTCTTCACTGATTTTATTATACGCATGAAGAGCTGTGGTGTGATCCTTTTTGCCAAAAGCTTGCGAAATTTGTGGAAAACTTTCATTGATGAGTTCACGGCACAGATACATAGCGATTTGGCGCGGATGAGCGTATTGCTTATTCCGTTTCTGACCGACTAAGAATTCTTTTTTGATTTTGAAATAATCAGAAATAAAATCTTGAATATAGGCAACGGATAATACGGATTTTTTGCTTTCCGGAATGAGATCACGCAGGATATAGCGCGTATATTCCACGGTAATTTGATCGAGTTTATTATCCAATTCAGCGGCGGTGATTAATTTGGTAAGGGCACCTTGTAAATCACGAACGCTACGGTTGTAATAGGTGTTGCCAAAGAAACGAATCACTTCGTTCGGAATGTTAAGATTTGGCAGTAATTCACGCTGTTTGTCCACATAGGAGCGCGTGATGGCTTCCAAAGTTTCGGAGTTTGGCGGATCGATGGTTACCACCAGGCCGGAACTGAATCGTGTACGCAAGCGATCTTCCATTTGTTCCATATCTTGTGGTAAAACATCACTGGTGAGGACAATCTGTTTTTTACTGTCCGTTAAGGCATTAAAAGTATGGAAAAATTCCATTTGCGTACCGGCGTAGCGTTTTTCTTGAATAAATTGAATGTCATCAATCAAGAGAACATCGACTTTACGGAATGTGCTGCGGAATATATCCATATTGGTTTGGCCGTAACGAATAGATTGAACGAAGAGGTTCAAGAAGTTTTCACTGGTGATACACATGATTTGTAAATGGGGATAACGACGATGAATTTCATTGCCGATAGCATGCATTAAGTGAGTTTTACCGAGACCTGATTTACCGTAAATAAAGAACGGATTATAGCGATTGGCCGGATTTTCCGCAATATTTTGTGCTGCCACATAGGCCATTTGGCTGGAGCCGCCGGCAATAAAGGTGGCAAAGGTGTAATCCGGATTTAATTTTAAAATAGATTCATTATTTTTATATAAGGTTGTTTGACTGCTATTAGACTGCATAGATGCCGCTTCTTGCGGTATTTCCGACGGTGGGAATAAACTATCCGATTCCATCGGTGAAGTACTTGGAATATACGGGCCGGATTTAGTGGCGTCGTTTTTACGTACAGAATCAACTACAACCGGCTCATCATAATTCGGTGTATGCAGCGGTGTTTGTGACGGCGCCGGTGCGGCCGGTGGTAAACCGTATTGACTGGCTAATTGATCGTAGGCGCTATAATTCGGCGCATGGGTTGCCGTTTCATTGGCATGAGCGGCTGTTTCATACGGTGCGTTTTCATACTCATTCATGTCATAGCCCGATTCATTGCCCAGTTGTGATTGCGGCATAGAAGCGATTTGACTATCGTCATAGTTTGCCGGTTGATTGGTAAAAGCCGTTGGTTCCGGTGGCGTCATTACACTCGGTTGGGCAACGGTTGTTTTCACCTCTTCGTGAAGGGTCGCCGGCTCTTTGTCGCCCGGTGTTGTAATAATAATTGTAAGTGGAGAATTGTTTTTGGTTAAACGCTGCCAAACATTATTTACGGAATTTTGAAAAGCATTTTTTATCATCGGTTCGTTTTCGATAAAATCCTTAATATACGTTTGCATCGTGGTTAATGTAAGGGTCTTACTGATTTCGTCCAATTGTAACGGGAGCAATCGTATAATCGTGCTTTCTAAAATTTCTTTTGGTAATGTGGCTTCAATATCTTCGCGTACTTTATTCCAAAAATCGTTAAGATTGATGTTTGACATACCATTTCCTTCCCAGGGTGTCATACTGTGAATAACTAAAAATACCTAACCTGTGTATAACTTCGTTTTTTGTGAAAAAAGAGAAAAAATAAATAGGTTAGAACAACTGATAAACACTGACTTCATACTGTTATCACTTCTGTTGTGGATAAGTAGTGCATAAGTTGTGTATATCTTGTTGATAACCTAGTTTTATTAGTCACAATATGATATTCCTTTTATATTTCATCCTCTATATTTTATCAGAAATAGGAAGAA
>BABF01000191.1_pt1 | contig 10606 bp, 9 predicted proteins | sample 270288 | NCBI WGS metagenome assembly BABF01 (sample SAMD00036535, study PRJNA27877) | human gut metagenome | isolation source: feces from healthy human sample In-M, Infant, Female | reverse complement strand
AAATCACGCACAGGAATGATCGAAGCCATGTTCGGCTCGTTAGTGGCATTCGCCAGTGGTACTGGCCGCACAGCAACTGCTAACCGATTTGCGCGTTGCCAGCAGTTCGACATCTACCNGGCTACGCGCGCGGCGCAGCAGACCGATAACCACGATGGTTAAACAGGATAACTGCCAGAATGCACACCAGGCTGTAAGTTGGATGCTGGCTGTAGCTGGCGACCTGATAGAACAATGTTGCCAGTGAGTAAGCAATATTCAGCCCCCACAGGATGGAGAAGCCCATCCAGCCACGGCTTGATTCACGCGCGATAGCCCCCATCACCGAGATGCACGGTACGTACAGCAGGACGAAAATCAGGTAGCTGTATGCGGCAGCTGCGCTACCGAATTTCTGATCCATCACGCCCATCGCCCCGGTACCCATTTCGCCGTCGCCTTTGCTGGCTTCAATGGGGTTCATCAGTACGCTAAGGCTGAAGGTGTCTTTCAGGCTCTGCCAGGTTTCATCTACCGCACTGAACAGCTCTTCACCGAGGTTAAATTCCGCCGGATTGAACTCTTCGTCCTGAATATTTTCTGCGGTGTAGAGGGTGTTGAGCGTACCCACCACCACTTCTTTCGCCATGGCACCTGTAAACAGGCCAACCGTTGCCTGCCAGTTATCTTCATGTACGCCAATCGGCTTGAAGACCGGGGTGATCACCCGGCTGACGGAAGCCAGCGCCGAGTCGTTGATGTTATCGACGATTTTTCCGCTCAGCGAGAAGCTGTTGAAGGCGCTCAGGAAAATGCTGACAATGATAATCACTTTACCAGCACGCAGAACGAAGCCTTTCAGACGCTGCCAGGTCTGGATAACCAGGCTTTTAACGTGTGGTACATGGTAGACCGGCAGCTCCATGACAAACGGGGGGGGTTCACCGCGCATGATGGTGTACTTGAGCATCAGGCCCGTCAGCACCGCCATTACGATACCCAGCATATACAGCGAGAAGACCGCCAGCGCACCGTTCTGCCCGAAGAAGGCAGCCGCGAATACTGCGAAGATAGCCAGACGCGCGCCGCAGGACATAAACGGTGCCATCATGATGGTCATCAGACGTTCACGCGGTGCATCAAGCGTACGTGCGCCCATTACCGACGGTACGTTACAACCGAAACCAACGATCAGCGGTACAAAGGATTTCCCCGGCAAGCCCAGCGCCTGCATCAGACGATCCATCACAAACGCCGCACGCGCCATATAGCCGGAGTCCTCAAGGAAGGAGAGGAACAGGTACATCATGCCGATCTGCGGCACCAGTGGCAGCACGGTGTTAATACCACCGCCCAGGCCTTGGGCGAGGAAGATAGTCAGCCAGTCCGGGAAGTGGAGCGTGTAGCCTATCCACTGAATACCATGCACAAAGAGTGCTACGGAGCCGACGTCAAACAGCGGCTGTAACGCCCCGCCGATGTTGATAGCCAGCAAGAACATCAGGTACATCACAAAGAGGAAAATCGGCAGACCGAGGAAACGGTTGAGCACGATTTTATCTACCGCAGTGGTGAAACGGCTGGGTTCTGCCGTCAGGGTGTTGCTTACCACATCACAGATGGCAGCAATGCACTGGTAACGCGCATCGGCAATGTGCAGCGCCGGATCGTCCATCTCATTACGCAGACGGGCGAGGGCGGCATCCAGATGCTGCGACGCTTCACCGGCGTAGGCGCGGCTGTAGATATCGCCTTCCAGCATTTGCAGGCCCAGCCAGCGACGTTGTTTCAGCGGGATGTCGGAAGGCATCACTTTTGCCAGTGAATCTGCTTCGTTGAGCAGCGGCTGAGCGTAATGCACCAGTTCCACATTTTCGTTAGCTTTATAGCGATCAATCGCCAGCTTGAGCGCTTCAATACCGCGACCACGGGTTGAAACCAGCGGGATCACCGGGCAGCCAAGACGCGCCGACAGAGCATCAATTTCAATGCGAATATTTTGCTTCTCGGCAATGTCGAGCATGTTCAGCGCCACGATGCAGGGAATGCCGAGTTCCAACAGTTGCAGCGTCAGGTACAGGTTACGCTCAAGGTTAGACGCATCCACCACGTTAATCAGCAGGTCTGCGTCGCCACTCAAAATGTAGTGACAGGCGATTTGCTCATCGAGCGAGGTCTGCGATGAGATGGTGGTCAGAGAATAGGTGCCGGGCAGGTCCACCAGCGTGACCTGATGATCGGTGGTGGAGAATTGCCCTTCTTTACGTTCGACGGTAACGCCAGCCCAGTTACCTACACGCTGACGTGAGCCAGTGAGCTGGTTAAATAACGTTGTCTTGCCAGAATTTGGATTACCAATTAAGCCAATGGTTAATTTTTTCATTGTTGTTATCACCGTATTAACAGGAAACCGCTTCCACTTCTAATAAGGCCAGATCTTTTTTGCGTAATACCAGGCTCACACGACGGGTTTCGATATGAATGGGGTCGCCGAGTGGAGCGACGCGCACCACATTAAAAGAGGAGCCAGGTAACATGCCAAGAGAAAGCAGTTTTTGGCGATATGCCGGGCTGATTTCACGGGAAAAGCCAGTAATTTTCCACGCAGTATCTGGAGTGTATTGCATAGGTGCCTACTTGTTTCTCATTAACTGGATAACTACCTCATGGGGCGTTTGACAGCGACATGAGACCAGATGATTTGCCAACGAAGGAGAGATTAAATAATCAACAGTACAATGATAATGAGAATGGTTTCTATCAGCAATACTTAAAATGTGTGTGAATGTTGGTTTGAATAATAATCTGACTCAATGTTGATATGGCTCAAGGTTATATCGCAGCGAAAATATAATTCGCATGACGAATTATTAGGGCTGGTTAATGTTTAATTAAGGTTTCAGTTGTTAATGAAGTGATAAATATTAACGGGATATATTATGAGTTTGCTTGTGGAATAAAAAGGCCGGAGATATTCTCCGGCACTTTTATGTCAGGCAAGGCGTTCGTTGCCAGATGCGGCGTGAACGCTTTATCTGGCAGGTTTACGTTTGTCTATCAGGGCGTTTAACGTTTTTTGCCCATTGCCGCCGCCAGCGCATCCATCATCGCGCTGTTACCGGCAGGCTGCGCTTCACGCCCACGCGGTTTGGCTGCCGGGCGGTTGTTTTGCGGGCGTTCATTACCGCCGCCGCGACGGGCGTTGGTTTCGCCAGGCTGCTCGTCCAGACGCATGGTCAGGGCGATACGTTTGCGCTGAAGATCCACTTCCAGCACTTTCACCTTCACAATGTCGCCCGCTTTCACCACGGTATGCGGATCTTCCACAAACTTGTTCGACAATGAAGAGATGTGGACCAGGCCGTCCTGATGCACGCCAATATCGACAAACGCGCCAAAGTTGGTGACGTTGGTCACCGCGCCTTCGAGGATCATACCCGGTTGCAGGTCGTTCATTGTCTCGACGCCATCAGCAAACTGAGCGGTTTTAAATTCCGGACGCGGATCGCGACCCGGTTTTTCCAGCTCTTTGATGATGTCAGTTACTGTCGGCACACCGAATTTCTCATCAGTAAAGTCAGACGCTTTCAGGTTACGCAGCTCGCTGCTGTTACCCATCAGATCTTTCAGTGCCTGCTGTGTTGCTGCCAGAATGCGTTCCACCACCGGATAGGCTTCCGGGTGAACGGTAGAGGCGTCCAGCGGGTTATCGCCGTGGTTAATGCGCAAGAAGCCCGCGCACTGCTCGAAGGCTTTCGGCCCCAGACGGCTCACTTTTAACAGTTGCTGACGGTTCTGGAACTGGCCGTTCTCATCGCGCCAGGCCACGATGTTTTGCGCCATCATGCGCGTCAGGCCCGCCACACGGGTTAATAGAGGAACAGAAGCGGTGTTGAGATCGACGCCAACGGCGTTTACGCAGTCTTCTACTACTGCATCCAGTTTGCGTGCCAGCTGCGTCTGGCTGACGTCATGCTGATACTGACCTACGCCGATAGATTTCGGATCGATTTTCACCAGCTCTGCCAGCGGATCCTGCAAACGACGGGCGATAGACACCGCGCCACGCAGCGAAACGTCGAGATCCGGGAATTCCTGTGCTGCCAGCTCGGAAGCCGAGTAAACCGACGCGCCAGCTTCGCTGACGATCACTTTCTGCGCGGTCACTTTCGGGAACTGCTTCTGCACGTCGAGATAGAAACGTTCGGTTTCGCGGGAAGCTGTACCGTTGCCAATCGCCACCAGTTCAACGTTATGCTTTTCACACAGCGCAGCAACGGTCATCGCTGCTTTTGCGGCCTGCCCGGTATGCGGATAAATGGTATCGGTCGCCACCAGTTTACCTGTCGCATCGACTACCGCCACTTTTACCCCGGTACGCAGACCCGGATCGAGGCCCATCGTTGCACGCAGTCCGGCAGGGGCCGCCATCAGCAGATCGTGCAGGTTACGGGCAAAGACGTTGATTGCTTCATCTTCCGCGCGTTCGCGCACGGTGCCCATCAGTTCAGTTTCCAGATGCATCAACACCTTGATGCGCCACGTCCAGCTCACCACACCTTTGCGCCAGCTATCCGCCGGGGCATTGTTCAGGCGCAGGCCAAGGTGTTCCATGATGATTTGCTCGCAATAGCTCTCTTTCGGCGGCTCTTCGAACTGCGGATCGGCATTCAGCGAAAGCTGAAGTATGCCTTCGTTACGACCACGGAACATCGCCAGCGCGCGGTGAGAAGGCACCGTTGACAGTGGTTCGTGATGATCGAAATAGTCGCGGAATTTTGCCCCTTCCTCTTCTTTACCGCTCACCACGGTTGAGACCAGATGCGCGTTCTTCCACAGATAATCACGCACTTTCGCCAGCAGCGCAGCATCTTCGGCAAAACGTTCCATCAGGATATAGCGCGCGCCGTCCAGCGCGGCTTTGGTATCTGCCACGCCTTTATCGGCATCAATATATTGTGCAGCGGCGACTTCTGGCGTGTGTGACGGATCGCTCCACAGCAGATCGGCCAACGGCTCAAGCCCTGCTTCAATGGCGATTTGCCCACGGGTGCGGCGTTTAGGTTTGTAGGGCAGGTAGAGGTCTTCGAGTTCGGTTTTGCTTAGGGTGGCGTTGATGGCATTCGCCAGATCATCGGTGAGTTTGCCTTGCTCGGAAATGGACTTGAGGATCGCCTGACGTCTCTCTTCCAGCTCGCGCAGATAGCTCAGACGCGTTTCCAGATTACGCAGCTGCGTGTCATCCAGACCGCCGGTGATTTCCTTACGATAACGTGCGATAAACGGCACGGTATTCCCTTCGTCAAGCAGGCGAACGGCAGCGTCAACCTGTTCCGGGCGCGCCTGAATTTCACCCGCAATAATGCGGCAGAACGAATCATTCATCATGGTTTGAGTTCATCTTTTCGGATCAAAAATCAGGGGATAGTTATACGGACTGGCTGGCAAAAATGCCAGCCATCGGCAGGAGGTTAAGACTCTTCCTTACGGTTTCACGTACTCGATAGCATTAACATACCAGCTCGCTTCCCCGGCAGGGGTATTCACCACCGCCAGATCGCCGACTTCTTTTTTCAGCAATGCGCGGGCCATCGGGGAATCGATAGAGATGTAATCTTTACGGCCAAAAATTTCATCGTAGCCGACAATACGGAAACGGTGAGTCACACCATCGTCGTTTTCAATCTCCACCCACGCGCCAAAAAAGACTTTGCCTTCCTGCTGCGGGGAGTAATCGACGATTTTGAGATTTTCCATGCATTTAGTGAGATAGCGCACGCGACGGTCGATTTCACGCAGGCGCTTTTTATTATACTGATAGTCAGCATTTTCGCTGCGGTCGCCCAGACTTGCGGCCCAGGTCACTTTCTTTGTGACCTCCGGGCGTTCTTCACGCCAGAGATAATTAAGCTCTTGTTTGAGTTTTTCATACCCTTCCCGGGTAACCAGGGGCGTTTTCATCTCGTTGATTCCCTTTGTCTGTTTGATAATGCGCACATTGGGTATAACGTGATCATATCAACAGAATCAATAATGTTTCGCCGAATAAATTGTATACTTAAGCTGCTGTTTAATATGCTTTGTAACAATTTAGGCTGAAATTCATACCAGATTTAGCTGGTGACGAACGTGAGCTTTTTTAAGAATACACGCTTACAAATTGTTGCGAACCTTTGGGAGTATAAACAATGCAAGAGAACTACAAGATTCTGGTGGTTGATGACGACATGCGCCTGCGCGCGCTGCTGGAACGTTATCTCACCGAACAAGGCTTCCAGGTTCGAAGCGTCGCTATGCAGAACAGATGGATCGCCTGCTGACTCGTGAATCTTTCCATCTTATGGTACTGGATTTGATGTTACCTGGTGAAGATGGCTTGTCGATTTGCCGACGTCTTCGTAGCCAGAGCAATCCGATGCCGATCATTATGGTGACGGCGAAAGGGGAAGAAGTGGACCGTATCGTTGGCCTGGAGATTGGCGCTGACGATTACATTCCAAAACCGTTTAACCCGCGTGAATTGCTGGCCCGCATTCGTGCGGTGCTGCGTCGTCAGGCGAACGAACTGCCAGGCGCACCGTCACAGGAAGAGGCGGTAATTGCTTTCGGTAAGTTCAAACTTAACCTCGGTACGCGCGAAATGTTCCGCGAAGACGAGCCGATGCCGCTCACCAGTGGTGAGTTTGCGGTACTTAAGGCGCTGGTCAGCCATCCGCGTGAGCCGCTCTCCCGCGATAAGCTGATGAACCTTGCCCGTGGTCGTGAATATTCCGCAATGGAACGCTCCATCGACGTGCAGATTTCGCGTCTGCGCCGCATGGTGGAAGAAGATCCGGCGCATCCGCGTTACATTCAGACCGTCTGGGGTCTGGGCTACGTCTTTGTACCGGACGGTTCTAAAGCATGAGGCGATTGCGCTTCTCGCCACGAAGTTCATTTGCCCGTACGTTATTGCTCATCGTCACCTTGCTGTTCGTCAGCCTGGTGACGACTTATCTGGTGGTGCTGAACTTCGCGATTTTGCCGAGCCTCCAGCAGTTTAATAAAGTCCTCGCGTACGAAGTGCGTATGTTGATGACCGACAAACTGCAACTGGAGGACGGCACGCAGTTGGTTGTGCCTCCCGCTTTCCGTCGGGAGATCTACCGTGAGCTGGGGATCTCTCTCTATTCCAACGAAGCTGCCGAAGAGGCAGGTCTGCGTTGGGCGCAACACTATGAATTCTTAAGCCATCAGATGGCGCAGCAACTGGGCGGTCCGACGGAAGTTCGCGTCGAGGTCAACAAAAGTTCGCCTGTCGTCTGGCTGAAAACCTGGTTGTCGCCCAATATCTGGGTACGCGTGCCGCTAACCGAAATTCATCAGGGCGATTTCTCCCCGCTGTTCCGTTATACGTTGGCGATTATGCTATTGGCGATAGGCGGGGCGTGGCTGTTTATTCGTATCCAGAACCGACCATTGGTCGATCTCGAACACGCAGCCTTGCAGGTGGGTAAAGGGATTATTCCGCCGCCGCTGCGTGAATATGGCGCTTCGGAGGTGCGTTCCGTTACCCGCGCCTTTAACCATATGGCGGCTGGTGTTAAGCAACTGGCGGATGACCGCACGCTGCTGATGGCGGGGGTAAGCCATGATCTGCGCACGCCGCTGACGCGTATTCGCCTGGCAACCGAGATGATGAGCGAGCAGGATGGCTACCTGGCAGAATCGATCAATAAAGATATCGAAGAGTGCAACGCCATCATTGAGCAGTTTATCGACTACCTGCGCACCGGGCAGGAGATGCCGATGGAAATGGCGGATCTCAACGCAGTACTCGGTGAGGTTATTGCTGCCGAAAGTGGCTATGAGCGGGAAATTGAAACCGCGCTTTACCCCGGTAGCATTGAGGTGAAAATGCACCCGCTGTCGATCAAACGCGCGGTGGCGAATATGGTGGTCAACGCCGCCCGTTACGGCAATGGCTGGATCAAAGTCAGCAGCGGCACGGAGCCGAATCGCGCCTGGTTCCAGGTAGAAGATGACGGTCCGGGTATTGCGCCGGAACAACGTAAGCACCTGTTCCAGCCGTTTGTTCGTGGCGACAGTGCGCGCACCATTAGCGGCACGGGATTAGGGCTGGCGATTGTGCAGCGTATCGTGGATAACCATAACGGGATGCTGGAGCTTGGCACCAGCGAACGGGGCGGGCTTTCCATTCGCGCCTGGCTGCCAGTGCCGGTAACGCGGGCGCAGGGCATGACAAAAGAAGGGTAAAAAAACGGGAGGTGAAGGTGCCTCCCGTTTTGCTTTCTATAAGATACTGGATAGATATTCTCCAGCTTCAAATCATTACAGCTTCGGACCAGCCGCTACCAGCGCGGCACCCGCTGGGGTGTCGGTGTATTTATCGAAGTTGTCGATAAACAGTTTTGCCAGCGTTTCGGCTTTTTCCTGCCACTGTTCCGGAGAAGCGTAGGTGTTACGCGGATCGAGAATCTTCGTGTCTACGCCCGGCAGTTCGGTTGGGATCGCCAGGTTAAACATCGGCAGAGTGAAGGTTTCTGCGTTATCCAGCGAACCGTTGAGGATGGCGTCGATAATGGCGCGGGTATCTTTAATGGAGATACGTTTGCCAGTGCCGTTCCAGCCGGTGTTAACCAGATACGCCTGCGCGCCTGCCGCCTGCATACGTTTCACCAGCACTTCTGCGTACTGAGTCGGGTGCAGCGACAGGAATGCCGCGCCGAAGCAGGCGGAGAAAGTTGGCGTCGGTTCGGTGATGCCGCGCTCTGTACCAGCCAGTTTGGCGGTGAAGCCAGAGAGGAAGTGGTACTGGGTTTGATCGGCAGTCAGACGAGAAACCGGCGGCAGCACACCAAAGGCGTCTGCGGTCAGGAAGATAACTTTCGTTGCGTGGCCCGCTTTGGACACCGGCTTAACGATGTTTTCGATGTGATAGATCGGATAAGAAACGCGGGTGTTCTCGGTTTTTGAACCATCATCAAAGTCGATAGTGCCATCTTCACGCACGGTGACGTTTTCCAGCAGCGCATCACGACGGATAGCGTTGTAGATTTCAGGTTCCGCTTCTTTCGACAGCTTGATAGTTTTTGCGTAGCAGCCGCCTTCAAAGTTAAACACGCCGTCATCGTCCCAGCCGTGCTCGTCATCGCCAATCAGGCGACGTTTCGGGTCGGTGGAAAGGGTGGTTTTACCGGTGCCGGAAAGGCCGAAGAACACCGCAACATCGCCTTTCTCGCCAACGTTGGCGGAGCAGTGCATAGAAGCGATACCTTTCAGCGGCAGCAGGTAGTTCATCATTGAGAACATCCCTTTCTTCATTTCGCCGCCGTACCAGGTGCCGCCAATCAGCTGCATGCGCTCGGTCAGGTTAAACGCCACGAAGTTTTCGGAGTTCAGACCCTGTTCTTTCCACTGCGGGTTAGTGCACTTCGCGCCGTTCATAACGATAAAGTCTGGTTTGAAACCTGCCAGCTCTTCATCGCTCGGGCGAATAAACATGTTTTTGACAAAATGCGCCTGCCAGGCCACTTCGGTGATGAAACGGACGGAAAGACGAGTATCCGGGTTCGCACCACAGAAGGCGTCGACAACGAACAGACGTTTGCCGGAAAGCTGTTTGGTCACCAGGCCTTTCAGATGCTGCCAGGTTTCCGGAGAGAGAGGTTTGTTGTCGTTCTTACCTTTGCCTTTGTCTGCCCACCAGAAAGTATCGCGAGTGGTATCGTCACGAACGATATACTTATCTTTTGGTGAACGACCGGTGAAGATCCCGGTATCGACGGCAACGGCACCCAGATTAGTTAACACCCCGCGCTCATAACCGGTCAGGCTCGGGTCCAGCTCTTCCTGATACAGCAGATCGTAGCTTGGGTTGTAAACGATATCATGTACGTCACTGATACCATAAGCCTCGAGTTCTTGCGGGGTCAAACCATTGTTAACGCGCATTTCACTGCTCCTTAGCCAATATGTATTGCCTGAATAGTAAAGTCTTTTTGGGGGTGTTAACCGCGACAAGGCTCATAGATTTACGTATCTGGAGAAATTCATATTTGACAAAAAACTCCGTGATTCCTGTCACGAAACGGTTGCTATTATCGCAGAAATAGCATTTTAGGTGTGGAAAATGTTCTCAAAAGGTTAAAACTTGGTTTATATGGCGGGAATATTGTGAGTGGAATCGCATTCATGAATGAAATTGATGCAAATTCAATCGGTAAAGTATCGATTCACCACGCTAACTTTTTTTGATTATTTTTTGAAAAAAGCAAAATACTACTGCCCGGATGCGATAATTAACCCACCTTTTGATTCTGGATAAACAACATGGATAACGTTGAACTTTCACCGGCAACACGCTGGGGGATGATTGCTACCGGATTACTTCAGGGGGTGGTTTGCTACCTGCTGATCGCCTGGCTTGCCGGAAAAAATCTCAGTTGGATTGTTTATGGCGTGCCTGCGACCGTCGCGTTTTCATCCGTTTTACTCTTCTCCGTGATCTCCTTTAAACAGAATCGCCTTTGGGGATGGCTGGCGCTGGTGTTTATTGCCACGCTGGAAATGAAGCGGCTGGCTGAAGTGGCAAACTGATGGCATGACCCCCTGGGACGAATCACCC
>BABF01000494.1_pt1 | contig 10653 bp, 6 predicted proteins | sample 270288 | NCBI WGS metagenome assembly BABF01 (sample SAMD00036535, study PRJNA27877) | human gut metagenome | isolation source: feces from healthy human sample In-M, Infant, Female | reverse complement strand
CCTTAGTATGTTGAAAAAATTTCGTGGCATGTTTTCCAATGACTTGTCCATTGACCTGGGTACTGCGAATACCCTCATTTATGTAAAAGGACAAGGCATCGTATTGAATGAGCCTTCCGTGGTGGCCATTCGTCAGGATCGTGCCGGTTCACCGAAAAGCGTAGCTGCAGTAGGTCATGACGCGAAGCAGATGCTGGGCCGTACGCCGGGCAATATTGCTGCCATTCGCCCAATGAAAGACGGCGTTATCGCCGACTTCTTCGTGACTGAAAAAATGCTCCAGCACTTCATCAAACAAGTGCACAGCAACAGCTTTATGCGTCCAAGCCCGCGCGTTCTGGTTTGTGTGCCGGTTGGCGCGACCCAGGTTGAACGCCGCGCAATTCGTGAATCCGCGCAGGGCGCTGGTGCCCGTGAAGTCTTCCTGATTGAAGAACCGATGGCTGCCGCAATTGGTGCTGGCCTGCCGGTTTCTGAAGCGACCGGTTCTATGGTGGTTGATATCGGTGGTGGTACCACTGAAGTTGCTGTTATCTCCTTGAACGGCGTGGTTTACTCCTCTTCCGTGCGCATTGGTGGTGACCGTTTCGACGAAGCTATCATCAACTATGTACGTCGTAATTACGGTTCTCTGATCGGTGAAGCCACCGCAGAACGTATCAAGCACGAAATCGGTTCGGCTTACCCGGGCGATGAAGTCCGTGAAATCGAAGTTCGTGGCCGTAACCTTGCAGAAGGTGTTCCACGCGGTTTTACCCTGAACTCCAACGAAATCCTCGAAGCACTGCAGGAACCGCTGACCGGTATTGTGAGCGCGGTAATGGTTGCACTGGAACAGTGCCCGCCGGAACTGGCTTCCGATATCTCCGAGCGCGGCATGGTGCTCACCGGTGGTGGCGCACTGCTGCGTAACCTTGACCGTTTGTTAATGGAAGAAACCGGCATTCCAGTCGTTGTTGCTGAAGACCCGCTGACCTGTGTGGCGCGCGGTGGCGGCAAAGCGCTGGAAATGATCGACATGCACGGCGGCGACCTGTTCAGCGAAGAGTAATCGGATGCAGGCAGGGGAAGTGTCTGTTTACCCTGCCTGGTCTGATACGAGAATACGCATAACTTATGAAGCCAATTTTTAGCCGTGGCCCGTCGCTACAGATTCGCCTTATTCTGGCGGTGCTGGTGGCGCTCGGCATTATTATTGCCGACAGCCGCCTGGGGACGTTCAGTCAAATCCGTACTTATATGGATACCGCCGTCAGTCCTTTCTACTTTGTTTCCAATGCTCCTCGTGAATTGCTGGATGGCGTATCGCAGACGCTGGCCTCGCGTGACCAACTAGAACTTGAAAACCGGGCGTTACGTCAGGAACTGTTGCTGAAAAACAGTGAACTGCTGATGCTTGGACAATACAAACAGGAGAACGCGCGTCTGCGCGAGCTGCTGGGTTCCCCGCTGCGTCAGGATGAGCAGAAAATGGTGACTCAGGTTATCTCCACGGTTAACGATCCTTATAGCGATCAAGTTGTTATCGATAAAGGTAGCGTTAATGGCGTTTATGAGGGCCAGCCGGTCATCAGCGACAAAGGTGTTGTTGGTCAGGTGGTGGCCGTCGCTAAACTGACCAGCCGCGTGCTGCTGATTTGTGATGCGACCCACGCGCTGCCAATCCAGGTGCTGCGCAACGATATCCGCGTAATTGCAGCCGGTAACGGTTGTACGGATGATTTGCAGCTTGAGCATCTGCCAGCGAATACGGATATTCGTGTTGGTGATGTGCTGGTGACTTCCGGTCTGGGCGGTCGTTTCCCGGAAGGCTATCCGGTCGCGGTTGTCTCTTCCGTAAAACTCGATACCCAGCGCGCTTATACTGTGATTCAGGCGCGTCCGACTGCAGGACTGCAACGTTTGCGTTATCTGCTGCTGCTGTGGGGCGCGGATCGTAACGGCGCTAACCCGATGACGCCGGAAGAGGTGCATCGTGTTGCTAATGAACGTTTGATGCAGATGATGCCGCAGGTATTGCCTTCGCCAGACGCGATGGGGCCAAAGTTACCTGAACCGGCAACGGGGATCACTCAGCCGACTCCGCAGCAACCGGCGACAGGAAATGCAGTTACTGCGCCTGCTGCGCCCACACAGCCCGCTGCTAATCGCTCTCCACAAAGGGCTACGCCGCCGCAAAGTGGTGCTCAACCGCCTGCGCGTGCGCCGGGAGGACAATAGTGGCGAGCTATCGTAGCCAGGGACGCTGGGTAATCTGGCTCTCTTTCCTCATTGCGCTGTTGCTGCAAATCATGCCCTGGCCGGATAATCTGATTGTTTTCCGGCCAAACTGGGTGTTACTCATCTTGTTGTATTGGATCCTGGCCTTGCCCCATCGCGTAAATGTGGGCACAGGTTTTGTGATGGGTGCCATACTGGATCTGATCAGCGGCTCGACGCTTGGCGTACGCGTATTGGCGATGAGCATCATTGCTTACCTGGTGGCGCTGAAATACCAGCTTTTCCGCAACCTCGCATTATGGCAGCAGGCGCTGGTCGTCATGTTGCTTTCGCTGGTGGTGGATATTATTGTTTTCTGGGCAGAGTTTTTAGTGATTAACGTCTCTTTCAGACCGGAAGTGTTCTGGAGTAGTGTAGTCAATGGGGTGCTCTGGCCGTGGATTTTCTTGCTGATGCGTAAAGTCCGTCAGCAGTTTGCAGTGCAATAAAGGTTTCTATGACTTCTCTGTATTTAGCTTCCGGTTCTCCGCGTCGTCAGGAGTTACTTGCGCAACTTGGCGTGACCTTTGAACGTATTGTTACGGGCATTGAGGAGCAGCGTCAGCCGCAGGGAGAGCGCGCAGCAGTATGTTGTGCGTCTGGCGCGCGAGAAAGCACAGGCGGGTGTCGCGCAAACGGCGCAGGATCTCCCGGTGCTGGGTGCGGATACTATCGTTATCCTGAACGGAGAAGTGCTCGAGAAACCGCGCGACGCAGAGCATGCGGCGCAGATGTTGCGCAAATTATCGGGTCAGACCCATCAGGTGATGACGGCAGTGGCGTTGGCTGACAGCCAGCACATTCTCGATTGCCTGGTGGTCACCGATGTGACTTTCAGAACGTTAACAGACGAAGACATCGCGGGCTATGTCGCCAGCGGCGAACCGTTAGATAAAGCAGGTGCATACGGTATTCAGGGGCTGGGTGGCTGTTTTGTCAGGAAGATAAATGGCAGCTTTCACGCCGTAGTCGGCTTACCGCTGGTTGAAACGTATGAATTATTAAGTAATTTTAACGCACTGCGTGAGAAAAGGGATAAACATGACGGCTGAATTGTTGGTAAACGTAACGCCTTCGGAAACTCGAGTGGCGTATATTGATGGCGGTATTCTGCAGGAAATTCATATTGAACGTGAGGCGCGACGCGGAATAGTAGGCAATATCTACAAGGGTCGTGTAAGTCGTGTACTTCCGGGTATGCAGGCGGCTTTTGTAGATATTGGGCTGGATAAAGCCGCGTTTCTTCATGCATCTGACATCATGCCGCACACTGAATGTGTGGCGGGTGAAGAACAAAAGCAATTCACGGTGCGCGACATCTCGGAACTGGTCCGTCAGGGGCAAGATCTGATGGTGCAGGTGGTGAAAGATCCGCTTGGCACTAAAGGTGCGCGCCTGACCACCGATATCACGCTGCCTTCTCGCTATCTGGTGTTTATGCCAGGGGCTTCTCACGTTGGGGTATCCCAACGAATTGAAAGCGAATCAGAACGTGAACGCCTGAAAAAAGTGGTCGCAGAGTATTGCGACGAGCAGGGCGGGTTTATCATCCGTACTGCAGCGGAAGGGGTTGGCGAGGCTGAACTGGCCTCCGATGCCGCTTATCTGAAACGCGTCTGGACCAAAGTTATGGAGCGTAAAAAACGCCCGCAGACCCGTTATCAGCTGTACGGAGAACTGGCGCTGGCGCAGCGTGTTCTGCGTGATTTCGCCGACGCCGAACTCGACCGCATTCGCGTTGACTCACGCCTGACTTACGAAGCATTGCTGGAGTTTACCTCGGAGTACATTCCCGAGATGACCAGCAAGCTGGAGCATTACACCGGACGCCAGCCGATTTTCGATCTCTTTGATGTCGAAAACGAAATTCAGCGAGCGCTGGAACGCAAAGTAGAACTGAAATCCGGTGGTTATCTGATTATCGACCAGACCGAAGCGATGACCACCGTGGACATCAATACCGGAGCGTTTGTCGGTCATCGCAATCTGGACGACACCATTTTCAATACCAATATTGAAGCGACGCAGGCTATCGCTCGCCAGTTACGGTTGCGCAATCTGGGCGGGATTATCATTATTGATTTCATCGATATGAATAATGAAGATCACCGTCGCCGCGTGCTGCACTCGCTGGAGCAGGCGCTGAGCAAAGATCGGGTGAAAACCAGCGTTAATGGTTTTTCGGCGCTGGGGCTGGTGGAGATGACGCGTAAACGCACCCGCGAAAGCATTGAGCACGTACTGTGTAACGAATGCCCAACCTGCCACGGTCGCGGAACGGTGAAAACCGTGGAAACGGTATGCTATGAAATCATGCGCGAGATTGTTCGTGTCCACCATGCTTACGACTCCGACCGTTTCCTGGTCTATGCTTCTCCGGCAGTAGCCGAAGCCTTGAAAGGCGAAGAGTCACACTCGCTGGCGGAAGTGGAAATTTTCGTTGGCAAACAGGTTAAAGTACAAATTGAACCGCTCTATAACCAGGAGCAGTTTGACGTCGTAATGATGTAAACAGATGCTGGGCCGCCATCCGGCAAAGGGTTTTTGAGTCACATTTTTAGCAGACAAGGAGTGACGGGTGAGGCGATTGCCGGGGATTTTACTGCTTACTGGAGCCGCGCTCGTTGTGATCGCTGCCCTGCTGGTTAGCGGCCTGCGTATTGCTTTACCGCATCTTGACGCCTGGCGTCCGGAAATCCTCAACAAAATAGAATCCGCGACTGGCATGCCGGTAGAAGCCAGTCAGCTCTCAGCCAGCTGGCAGAATTTTGGTCCGACGCTTGAAGCGCACGACATCCGTGCAGAACTAAAAGATGGCGGCGAATTTTCGGTTAAACGCGTTACTCTTGCGCTGGATGTCTGGCAGAGCCTGTTACATATGCGCTGGCAGTTTCGCGACCTCACTTTCTGGCAGCTGCGCTTTCGCACCAACACTCCTATCACCAGCGGCGGTGGTAATGATAGCCTGGAAGCCAGTCACATCAGCGATCTGTTTCTTCGTCAATTTGACCATTTCGATCTCCGCGACAGTGAAGTCAGTTTCCTGACGCCATCCGGTCAGCGCGCCGAGCTGGCGATCCCACAGCTCACCTGGCTGAACGATCCACGTCGACACCGTGCGGAAGGCCTGGTAAGCCTCTCCAGCCTTACCGGACAGCACGGCGTGATGCAGGTGCGTATGGATTTGCGCGATGATGAGGGGTTGTTAAGCAATGGTCGCGTCTGGCTCCAGGCGGATGACATCGACCTGAAGCCGTGGCTCGGTAAATGGATGCAGGACAATATTGCGCTGGAAACGGCACAGTTCTCCCTTGAAGGCTGGATGACGATCGACAAAGGCGATGTAACCGGCGGTGACGTCTGGCTGAAACAGGGCGGTGCCAGCTGGTTGGGCGAGAAGGAAACACATACGCTGTCGGTGGATAATCTGACTGCGCATATTACGCGTGAAAATCCGGGATGGCAGTTCTCTATTCCCGATACACGGATCACGATGGACGGCAAACCCTGGCCGAGCGGAGCATTGACGCTGGCCTGGATACCGGAAGACAATAAACGCAGTGACGAACTCCGGATTCGCGCCAGTAATCTGGAGCTGGCAGGCCTGGAGGGCGTACGCCCGCTGGTCGCGAAACTTTCACCTGCACTGGGTGATGTTTGGCGCTCCACACAACCGAGCGGCAAGATTAACACTCTGGCGCTGGATATCCCGCTTCAGGCGGCAGACAAGACCCGTTTTCAGGCATCGTGGAGCGATCTGGCCTGGAAGCAATGGAAATTATTACCGGGTGCGGAACACTTCTCCGGGACGCTTTCCGGCAGCGTAGAAAATGGTTTGCTTACTGCGTCGATGAAGCAGGCAAAGATGCCTTACGAAACGGTATTCCGTGCGCCACTGGAAATCGCCGACGGCCAGGCAACGATAAGCTGGCTGAACAATGACAAAGGTTTCCAGCTGGATGGGCGTAATATTGACGTTAAAGCCAAAGCCGTCCATGCGCGCGGCGGTTTTCGTTACCTGCAACCTGCTAACGATGAACCCTGGCTGGGTATTCTGGCTGGCATCAGTACCGATGATGGTTCACAAGCCTGGCGCTATTTCCCGGAAAACTTGATGGGTAAAGACCTGGTTGATTACTTAAGTGGCGCGATTCAGGGCGGTGAAGCGGATAACGCGACGCTGGTTTATGGTGGCAATCCGCAACTCTTCCCCTATAAACACAACGAAGGTCAGTTTGAAGTGCTGGTGCCGCTGCGCAACGCGAAGTTTGCCTTCCAGCCGGACTGGCCTGCATTAACTAACCTTGATATTGAACTGGACTTTATTAACGACGGTTTATGGATGAAAACCGATGGCGTTAATCTGGGCGGCGTGCGCGCGAGTAATCTCACCGCAGTGATCCCTGACTACTCAAAAGAAAAACTGCTGATTGACGCTGACATTAAAGGTCCGGGTAAAGCCGTTGGCCCTTACTTTGATGAGACACCGCTGAAAGATTCCCTGGGTGCGACCCTGCAAGAACTCCAGCTCGACGGCGATGTGAATGCTCGCTTACATCTTGATATCCCGCTGAACGGCGAGTTGGTAACCGCGAAAGGTGAAGTGACGCTGCGTAATAACAGTCTGTTTATCAAACCACTCGACAGCACCCTGAAAAATTTGAGCGGTAAATTCAGCTTTATCAATGGCGATCTGCAAAGTGAACCACTGACAGCAAGCTGGTTTAATCAGCCGTTGAACGTGGATTTTTCCACCAAGGAATGGGCAAAAGCCTACCAGGTAGCGGTAAACCTCAACGGTAACTGGCAACCGGCGAAAACCGGCGTTCTGCCTGTAGCGGTGAACGAAGCATTGAGTGGCAGCGTGGCGTGGGATGGTAAAGTGGGCATTGATCTGCCTTATCATGCTGGCGCGACCTATAACGTAGAGCTGAACGGCGATTTGAAGAATGTGAGCAGTCACTTACCTTCACCGTTAGCCAAACCTGCGGGTGAACCACTAGCGGTAAACGTTAAGGTTGATGGCAATCTCAACAGCTTTGAATTAACCGGACAGGCTGGTGCGGATAACCATTTCAATAGCCGCTGGTTGCTCGGTCAAAAGCTGACGCTCGATCGTGCTATTTGGGCCGCAGACAGTANAACGCTCCCGCCGTTGCCGGAACAAAGTGGCGTTGAACTCAATATGCCGCCGATGAATGGTGCCGAGTGGCTGGCCCTGTTCCAGAAAGGCGCGGCGGAGAGTGTCGGTGGTGCAGCGAGTTTCCCACAACACATAACGTTACGTACGCCTATGTTGTCGCTGGGAAATCAGCAATGGAATAACCTGAGTATTGTTTCGCAACCGACGGCAAATGGCACCCTGGTTGAGGCGCAAGGGCGTGAAATCAACGCCACGCTGGCGATGCGTAATAACGCACCGTGGCTGGCGAATATCAAATATCTTTATTACAACCCAAGCGTGGCGAAAACTCGTGGTGATTCAACACAGTCATCACCTTTCCCGACAACGGAACGCATTAACTTCCGTGGCTGGCCAGACGCACAAATACGATGCGCAGAGTGCTGGTTCTGGGGGCAAAAATTCGGTCGTATTGACAGTGATATCACCATTTCTGGCGATACGTTAACGCTGACTAATGGACTGATTGATACTGGTTTTTCGCGGCTCACTGCCGATGGTGAATGGGTTAACAATCCGGGGAATGAACGTACCTCGCTGAAAGGAAAACTGCGCGGGCAGAAAATTGATGCCGCCGCAGAATTTTTTGGTGTCACGACGCCCATACGCCAGTCGTCATTTAATGTGGATTACGATTTACACTGGCGCAAAGCACCCTGGCAGCCAGATGAGGCGACGTTGAATGGCATCATTCATACTCAACTGGGTAAAGGCGAAATTACCGAAATCAATACCGGACATGCCGGGCAATTGCTGCGCTTATTGAGCGTAGATGCCCTGATGCGTAAGCTGCGTTTTGATTTCAGAGACACTTTTGGCGAAGGGTTCTATTTTGACTCCATTCGCAGCACCGCGTGGATTAAAGACGGCGTTATGCACACCGACGACACGCTGGTGGATGGCCTGGAAGCGGACATCGCTATGAAAGGGTCGGTAAATCTGGTACGTCGCGACCTGAATATGGAAGCGGTTGTCGCACCAGAGATTTCTGCGACGGTCGGCGTGGCTGCGGCCTTTGCGGTTAACCCCATTGTTGGCGCGGCAGTGTTTGCCGCCAGTAAAGTGCTGGGACCGCTGTGGAGCAAAGTCTCCATTTTGCGCTATCACATTTCGGGTCCGCTGGACGATCCGCAAATCAACGAAGTGTTGCGACAACCGCGCAAAGAAAAAGCGCAATGATTTGACGAGGGCGCGTAATTGCCCCAATCTCATATGATAATCGTTGCCAAAGGCCAACGAGCCAGAACATAACCGTAGGCCGGATAGGGCGTTCACGCCGCATCCGGCAGCCGTAAAAAATCCTCTACTGCAGTAACTAACGAGTAGCAAAAACGATGAGTCTTAACCTGGTAAGTGAACAATTGCTAGCGGCGAACGGCCTGAAACATCAGGACTTGTTCGCGATCCTCGGTCAACTGGCCGAACGTCGCCTTGATTATGGCGATCTCTATTTTCAGTCGAGCTATCACGAATCCTGGGTTTTAGAAGACCGCATTATTAAAGATGGTTCTTACAACATCGATCAGGGCGTTGGTGTGCGTGCAATCAGCGGTGAAAAAACCGGATTTGCTTACGCTGACCAAATCAGCCTGCTGGCGCTGGAACAAAGTGCGCAAGCGGCGCGCACCATCGTCCGTGATAGTGGTGATGGCAAAGTACAGACGCTGGGCGCGGTAGAGCATAGCCCGTTGTATACCTCGGTAGATCCGCTGCAAAGCATGAGCCGTGAAGAGAAGCTGGATATCCTGCGTCGCGTCGATAAGGTTGCCCGCGAAGCGGACAAGCGCGTACAAGAAGTGACTGCCAGCCTCAGCGGCGTTTATGAATTAATTCTGGTTGCGGCCACCGACGGCACGCTGGCGGCGGATGTTCGTCCGCTGGTGCGTCTTTCCGTGAGCGTTCTGGTCGAAGAAGATGGCAAACGCGAACGCGGTGCCAGTGGCGGCGGCGGTCGTTTTGGTTATGAGTTCTTCCTTGCCGATCTCGACGGTGAAGTCCGTGCGGATGCATGGGCAAAAGAAGCTGTGCGTATGGCGCTGGTCAATCTTTCTGCCGTCGCCGCACCAGCAGGCACCATGCCGGTAGTACTTGGCGCAGGTTGGCCGGGCGTGCTGTTGCATGAAGCGGTGGGTCACGGTCTGGAAGGCGACTTCAACCGCCGTGGCACTTCAGTATTTAGTGGACAGGTCGGGGAGCTGGTGGCTTCAGAACTGTGTACCGTGGTTGATGACGGTACGATGGTCGATCGCCGTGGTTCGGTGGCGATTGATGACGAAGGTACGCCAGGCCAGTACAACGTGCTGATTGAGAACGGCATTCTGAAAGGCTACATGCAGGATAAACTCAACGCGCGTTTGATGGGGATGACGCCGACTGGCAACGGTCGCCGTGAATCCTACGCCCATCTGCCCATGCCGCGTATGACCAACACCTATATGCTGCCGGGTAAATCGACCCCGCAGGAAATTATTGAATCCGTTGAGTACGGTATCTATGCACCGAACTTTGGTGGCGGTCAGGTGGATATCACCTCCGGCAAATTCGTTTTCTCCACTTCAGAAGCGTATCTGATTGAAAACGGTAAAGTAACGAAGCCGGTGAAAGGCGCAACGTTGATTGGTTCCGGTATCGAAACCATGCAGCAGATTTCGATGGTTGGCAACGACCTGAAACTGGATAACGGCGTGGGTGTCTGCGGTAAAGAAGGGCAAAGTTTGCCGGTTGGCGTGGGCCAGCCAACGCTGAAAGTTGATAACCTGACTGTTGGCGGTACTGCGTAATAATTTCAGTATTTTCAGAAGGATAATTAATCCTTCTCCGTGTACGAACGGTCCCCTCGCCCCTCTGGGGTTAGGGTGAGGGGAACCCGTTGGCACAGGTTTGTACAACGTAACAGTACAATATTAATTACTTCTCTTTCCCGCGCCCGTGCATCTCCTGAAACAATTTACCGACCTCAACAAAATAATCCGTTAGCGAGTTGATCACGACTTGTACCTTCAGCGGCAGCTTATCTTTTTCGGTATATAACGCATAAACCGGGGCGTGGGTCTGACTGGTAACGTGGCAGCAGGATCTCCAGTTCCCCGCGATGGATCTCGTTGATCCCCCCATCAACGGCACGTAGGCGATCCAGCGCCTGCAGTCAGCAGCGCACAGCGTCATCGGATCATTAGTCCCAATCTCCTTTGCGGGATCGGCGAGTCGAGACC
>BABF01000216.1_pt1 | contig 10653 bp, 10 predicted proteins | sample 270288 | NCBI WGS metagenome assembly BABF01 (sample SAMD00036535, study PRJNA27877) | human gut metagenome | isolation source: feces from healthy human sample In-M, Infant, Female | reverse complement strand
CGGGTGAATCGTCGGAGGTGAATGTGGTATCAGAGCCGAAAGTGGTGACAGTGAAGCTGGGCGATGGTTATGAACAGCGTCGTGCGGCGGGACTGAATAACCAGTTGTCGACTTACAGCGTGACGATACGTGTTCGTAAATGTGAACACCCATCTTTAAAAGCCTTTCTGGAACGGCACGGTGGCGTCCGCGCATTTCAGTGGACGCCACCTTATGACTGGAAGCCGATCAGGGTGGTTTGTCGTANATGGTCGGCAAGCGTGGGGGCGCTGTGGGTAACCATAACGGCAGATTTTGAACAGGTCGTGGCATAGGAGGCCCTGATGCAGGATATTCCACAGGAAACACATCATGAGACGACACGCCTCACTCAGTCAGCCCAGGTGGTGCTCTGGGAAATCGATCTGACAGAGGTCGGTGGTGAACGTTATTTTTTCTGTAATGAGCAGAACGAAAAAGGTGAGCCGGTCACCTGGCAGGGGCGGCAGTATCAGGCATACCCCATTCAGGGGACAGGATTTGAACTGAACGGCAAGGGCAGTGCTGCCCGTCCGACACTGACGGTTTCTAACCTGCACGGTATGGTCACCGGTATGGCGGAAGATCTGCAGAGTCTGGTCGGCGGAACGGTGGTCCGGCGTAAGGTTTACGCCCGTTTTCTGGATGCGGTGAACTTCGTCAACGGAAACAGTGATGCCGACCCGGAGCAGGAGGTGATCAGCAGCTGGCGCATCGAGCAGTGCAGTGAACTGAGTGCGGTCAGTGCTTCTTTTGTACTGTCCACGCCGACGGAAACGGATGGTGCTGTTTTTCCGGGGCGCATCATGCTGGCCAACACCTGCACCTGGACCTATCGCGGTGATGAGTGCGGTTATAGCGGTCCGGCGGTCGCGGATGAATATGACCAGCCGACGTCCGATATCACGAAGGATAAATGCAGCAAATGCCTGAGCGGCTGTAAGTTTCGCAATAACGTCGGCAACTTTGGCGGCTTCCTTTCCATTAACAAACTTTCGCAGTAAATCCCATGACAGAGACAGAATCAGCGATTCTGGCGCACGCCCTGCGATGTGCGCCAGCGGAGTCGTGCGGCTTCGTGGTGAGAGCGCCGGAGGGGGAAAGATATTTTCCCTGCGTGAATATTTCCGGTGAGCCGGAGGATTATTTCCGGATGGCTCCGGAGGACTGGCTGCAGGCAGAGATGCAGGGTGAGATTGTGGCACTGGTCCACAGTCATCCCGGTGGTCTGCCCTGGCTGAGTGAGGCTGACCGGCGGCTGCAGGTGCAGAGTGATTTGCCGTGGTGGCTGGTCTGCCGGGGGGCGATTCACAAGTTCCGCTGTGTGCCACATCTTACCGGGCGTCGCTTTGAGCACGGGGTGACGGACTGTTACACGCTGTTCCGGGATGCTTATCATCTGGCGGGGATTGAGATGCCGGATTTTCATCGCGGGGATGACTGGTGGCGTAACGGTCAGAATCTCTATCTTGGCAATATGGAGGCGACTGGTTTTTACCGTGTCGCACTGACAGAGGCGCAGCCTGGCGACGTGCTGCTGTGCTGCTTTGGTTCATCGGTGCCGAATCATGCCGCAATTTACTGCGGCGACGGCGAGCTGCTGCACCATATTCCTGAACAACTGAGTAAACGAGAGAGGTATACCGACAAATGGCAGCGACGCACACACTCCCTCTGGCGTCACCGGGAATGGCACGCATCTGCCTTTACGGGGATTTACAACGATTTGGCCGCCGCATCGACCTTCGTGTGAAAACGGGGGCTGAAGCCATCCGGGCGCTGGCCACGCAGCTTCCGTCGTTTCGCCAGAAACTGAATGAGGGCTGGTATCAGGTGCGCATTGCCGGGCGTGATGCAGGCGAAAATGAATTATCTGCCCGTCTTAATGAGCCGCTGGAAAATGGTGCCGTGATTCACATCGTGCCGCGTATGGCGGGAGCTAAAAGTGGCGGTGTGTTTCAGGTGGTGCTGGGGGCGGCGCTGATTGCGGTGGCATGGTGGAACCCTGTGGGCTGGCTGGGTGCTGCGGCTGTATCGGGCATGTATGCGGCAGGGGCCGGTATGATTCTGGGTGGTGTGGCCCAGATGCTGGCACCGAAAGCCAGGACGCCCACGGCAGCCAGTACAGATAACGGCAAACAGAACACCTATTTCTCCTCACTGGATAACATGGTTGCTCAGGGCAATGTTCTGCCTGTTCTGTACGGTGAAATGCGTGTGGGGTCGCGGGTGGTTTCTCAGGAGATCAGCACGGCAGACGAAGGTGACGGTGGTCAGGTTGTGGTGATTGGTCGCTGATGCAAAATGTTTTATGTGAAACCGCCTGCGGGCGGTTTTGTCGTTTATGGAGCATGACGAATGGGTAAAGGCAGCAGTAAGGGGCATACCCCGCGCGAAGCGAAGGACAACCTGAAGTCCACGCAGTTGCTGAGTGTGATCGATGCCATCAGCGAAGGGCCGGTTGAAGGTCCGGTGGATGGGTTAAAAAGCGTGCTGCTGAACAGTACGCCGGTGCTGGACAGTGAGGGGAATACCAATATCTCCGGTGTCACGGTGGTGTTCCGGGCAGGTGAGCAGGAGCAGACACCGCCGGAGGGGTTTGAATCCTCCGGCTCCGAGACGGTGCTGGGTACGGAAGTGAAATATGACACGCCGATCACCCGGACCATCACGTCGGCAAACATCGACCGTCTGCGCTTTACCTTCGGTGTACAGGCACTGGTGGAAACCACCTCAAAGGGAGACAGGAATCCGTCGGAAGTTCGCCTGCTGGTTCAGATACAGCGTAACGGTGGCTGGGTGACGGAAAAAGACATCACCATTAAGGGCAAAACCACCTCGCAGTATCTGGCCTCGGTGGTGGTGGATAACCTGCCTCCGCGCCCGTTCAATATCCGGATGCGCAGGATGACACCGGACAGCACCACAGACCAGCTGCAGAACAAAACGCTCTGGTCGTCATACACCGAAATCATCGATGTGAAACAGTGCTACCCGAACACGGCACTGGTCGGCGTGCAGGTGGATTCGGAGCAGTTCGGCAGCCAGCAGGTGAGCCGTAATTATCATCTGCGCGGGCGTATTCTGCAGGTGCCGTCGAATTATAACCCGCAGACGCGGCAATACAGCGGTATCTGGGACGGAACGTTAAAACCAGCATACAGCAACAACATGGCCTGGTGTCTGTGGGATATGCTGACCCACCCGCGCTACGGCATGGGGAAACGTCTTGGTGCGGCGGATGTGGACAAATGGGCGCTGTATGTCATCGGCCAGTACTGCGACCAGTCAGTGCCGGACGGCTTTGGCGGCACGGAGCCGCGCATCACCTGTAATGCGTACCTGACCACACAGCGCAAGGCGTGGGATGTGCTCAGTGATTTCTGCTCGGCGATGCGCTGTATGCCGGTATGGAACGGGCAGACGCTGACGTTCGTGCAGGACCGACAGTCGGATAAGGTGTGGACCTATAACCGCAGTAATGTGGTGATGCCGGATGATGGCGCGCCGTTCCGCTACAGCTTCAGCGCCCTGAAGGACCGCCATAATGCCGTTGAGGTGAACTGGATTGACCCGAACAACGGCTGGGAGACGGCGACAGAGCTTGTTGAAGATACGCAGGCCATTGCCCGTTACGGTCGTAATGTCACGAAGATGGATGCCTTTGGCTGTACCAGCCGGGGGCAGGCACACCGCGCCGGGCTGTGGCTGATTAAAACGGAACTGCTGGAAACGCAGACCGTGGATTTCAGCGTGGGCGCAGAAGGGCTTCGCCATGTGCCGGGCGATGTTATTGAAATCTGCGATGATGACTATGCCGGTATCAGCACCGGTGGTCGCGTGCTGGCGGTGAACAGCCAGACCCGGACGCTGACGCTCGACCGTGAAATCACGCTGCCATCCTCCGGTACCACGCTGATAAGCCTGGTTGACGGAAGTGGCAATCCGGTCAGCGTGGAGGTTCAGTCCGTCACCGACGGCGTGAAGGTAAAAGTGAGCCGTGTTCCTGACGGTGTTGCTGAATACAGCGTATGGGGGCTGAAGCTGCCGACGCTGCGCCAGCGACTGTTCCGCTGCGTGAGTATCCGTGAGAACGACGACGGCACGTATGCCATCACCGCCGTGCAGCATGTGCCGGAAAAAGAGGCCATCGTGGATAACGGGGCGCACTTTGACGGCGAACAGAGTGGCACGGTGAATGGTGTCACGCCGCCAGCGGTGCAGCACCTGACCGCAGAAGTCACTGCAGACAGCGGGGAATATCAGGTGCTGGCGCGATGGGACACACCGAAGGTGGTGAAGGGCGTGAGCTTCCTGCTTCGCCTGACCGTGGCAGCGGATGACGGCAGTGAGCGGCTGGTCAGCACGGCCCGGACGACGGAAACCACATACCGCTTCACGCAACTGGCGCTGGGAAACTACAGGCTGACAGTCCGGGCGGCAAATGCCTGGGGGCAGCAGGGCGATCCGGCATCGGTATCGTTCCGTATTGCCGCACCGGCAGCGCCGTCGCGGATTGAGCTGACGCCGGGCTATTTTCAGATAACCGCCACGCCCCATCTTGCCGTTTATGATCCGACGGTACAGTTTGAGTTCTGGTTCTCGGAAAAGCGGATTGCAGATATCAGGCAGGTTGAAACCACAGCACGCTATCTTGGCACGGCGCTGTACTGGATAGCCGCCAGTATCAATATCAAACCGGGCCATGATTATTATTTTTACATTCGCAGTGTGAACACCGTTGGCAAATCGGCATTTGTGGAGGCTGTTGGCCAGCCGAGTGATGATGCATCCGGCTATCTGGATTTTTTCAAAGGAGAGATAGGGAAAACCCATCTGGCTCAGGAGTTGTGGACGCAGATTGATAACGGTCAGCTTGCGCCTGACCTGGCTGAAATCAGGACGTCCATTACGGATGTCAGCAATGAAATCACGCAGACCGTCAATAAGAAACTGGAAGACCAGAGTGCAGCGATCCAGCAGATACAGAAGGTTCAGGTTGATACAAATAATAACCTGAACAGCATGTGGGCTGTGAAGCTGCAGCAGATGCAGGACGGACGCCTTTATATCGCGGGTATTGGTGCCGGTATTGAGAATACCCCTGACGGTATGCAGAGTCAGGTGCTGCTGGCGGCGGACAGGATTGCGATGGTTAATCCTGCGAATGGCAACACAAAGCCGATGTTTGTTGGTCAGGGCGATCAGATATTTATGAATGAAGTGTTCCTGAAATATCTGACGGCTCCCACCATTACCAGCGGCGGTAATCCTCCGGCATTTTCCCTGACACCGGACGGGCGGCTGACGGCGAAAAATGCCGATATCAGCGGTAACGTGAATGCGAACTCCGGGACGCTCAACAACGTCACGATTAACGAGAACTGCCGGGTTCTGGGAAAACTGTCCGCGAACCAGATTGAAGGCGATCTCGTTAAAACAGTGGGCAAAGCTTTCCCCCGGGACTCCCGTGCACCGGAACGGTGGCCATCAGGGACCATTACCGTCAGGATTTATGACGATCAGCCGTTTGACCGGCAGATTGTTATTCCGGCGGTGGCATTCAGCGGCGCTAAACATGAGAGAGAGCATACTGATATTTACTCCTCATGCCGTCTGATAGTGCGGAAAAACGGTGCTGAAATTTATAACCGTACCGCGCTGGATAATACGCTGATTTACAGTGGCGTTATTGATATGCCTGCCGGTCACGGTCACATGACGCTGGAGTTTTCGGTGTCAGCATGGCTGGTAAATGACTGGTATCCCACAGCAAGTATCAGCGATTTGCTGGTTGTGGTGATGAAGAAAGCCACCGCAGGCATCAGTATCAGCTGAATTTTATAACCCCAATACGGGCGTCAGAAATGACGCCTTTTTTATTGCAGAAAAGCGAGAGGTAATTATGCGTAAATTATGTGCTGTTATTCTGTCCGCAGTAGTCTGGCTGGTTGCCGCTGGTACGCCAGCGAGCGCAGCAGAGCATCAGTCCACACTAAGCGCCGGGTATCTTCAGACCCATACTGATATGCCAGGCAGCGATGACCTGAAGGGCATTAACGTGAAATACCGTTATGAATTTACGGACACGCTGGGGCTGGTGACGTCATTCAGCTATGCAGGAGACAAGAATCGCCAGCTTACCCGTTACAGCGATACCCGCAGGCATGAAGATTCCGTTCGTAACCGCTGGTTCAGCGTGATGGCGGGGCCATCTGTACGCGTGAATGAATGGTTCAGTGCTTATGCGATGGCAGGTGTGGCTTACAGCCGTGTTTCGACGTTCTCCGGGGATTATCTCCGCGTAACTGACAACAAGGGGAAAACGCACGATGTGCTGACCGGAAGTGATGACGATCGCCACAGCAACACGTCTCTGGCGTGGGGAGCTGGCGTGCAGTTTAACCCGACCGAATCCGTGGCCATTGATATTGCTTATGAAGGTTCCGGCAGTGGCGACTGGCGTACTGACGGTTTCATCGTGGGTGTCGGTTATAAATTCTGATTAGCCAGGTAACACAGTGTTATTACAGCCCGCCGGTTCAGGCGGGCTTTTTTGTGGAGTGGATATGGCAGCAGTAAAAATCTCAGGTGTGCTGAAAGATGGTGCGGGAAAACCAATACAGAACTGCACTATTCAACTGAAGGCAAAGCGTAACAGCACCACGGTACTGGTGAACACGGTGGCCTCTGAAAATCCGGATGAAGCCGGGCGTTACAGCATGGATGTTGAGTATGGCCAGTACAGCGTCACCCTGCTGGTTGAAGGTTTTCCGCCTTCACATGCCGGGACCATTACCGTCTATGAAGGCTCCAGACCCGGTACGCTGAATGATTTTCTCGGTGCCATGACGGAAGATGACGTCATGCCGGAGGCATTGCGTCGTTTTGAGGCAATGGTGGAAGAAGCGGCACGCAACGCCGAAGCCGCCTCTCAGAGCGCAGCGGCGGCAAAGAAATCCGAAACGGCTGCGGCATCATCGAAGAACGCGGCGAAAACCTCAGAAACGAATGCAGCTAACAGCGCACAGGCGGCAGCGGCCTCGCAGACTGCATCGGCAAACTCCGCGACAGCAGCCAAAAAATCAGAAACCAACGCGAAAAATAGCGAGACAGCCGCAAAGACGAGCGAAACCAACGCAAAGTCCAGCCAGACGGCAGCGAAAACCAGCGAAACGAATGCCAAAGCCAGTGAAACTGCGGCGAAAAATAGCCAGAATGCAGCAGCCGAAAGCGAGAGTGCGGCAGCTGGTTCTGCGACTTCAGCAGCTGGATCAGCAACTGCTGCGGCTAACAGCCAGAAAGCAGCGAAGACGAGCGAAACTAACGCAAAGTCCAGCCAGACGGCAGCGAAGACCAGCGAAACGAATGCCAAAGCCAGCGAAACTGCGGCGAAAAACAGTCAGGATGCAGCAGCCCAAAGCGAGAGTGCTGCAGCTGGTTCTGCAACAGCTGCAGCTAATAGCCAAAAAGCTGCAAAAACCAGTGAAACTAACGCAAAGACGAGTGAAACAAAAGCAGCAGCCAGCGAGACAGAAGCAACGTCAGCCGCAACAAGAGCAGAGAATGCAGCCCGGATTGCAGAAGATGCCGCTGATCCTGCTTCTGTCCCTCCGCTTCCTGATATCTGGCTACCCTTGAATGATTCTCTGGAAGCGATAACAGGGTATGCCCCGGGCTATAAAACAATAACCATCGGCAGTGATGAAATAACAATGCCTGTTAATGGCATATGCCAATTTAGCCGGGCTTCATCTGCAACGTATATTGATAAGTCCGGGCATATTACCGTGGCAGGGAATAACGTTCCTCGTTTTGAAAAATATGGTTTGCTGATAGAGAATCAGCGAACAAACATGTTCGTAAATAGTTTTAATCCTGATGCCTGGAATAAAAGCGGTGGTATATCTGTAACATCATCAACAGATGAATTTGAGTTTAAATATGGACGTTTCACGGTAGGAAGCGATATAGCAGGAACGACAACAGGGAGAAATATATGCACAGTTGCTGGTAACAAAGGCATAGATGTGACTGGCGATGATCAGTACAGTAAAGGTCCGTATGTTACCGCGTCATTCAGGGTAAGAAGTGATCTCAATGTTCGCGCACGTATCCGTTTTGAACGGTATAACTCGGAAGGATACACCTTCCTTTGCGACGCCTATTTGTCATTACAGACCCATGAACTACAAATTACTGGTGGCAATGCCCAGCTATTAACAGCAAACTTTGAAATCGATCCTGGTAGTGGATGGATATACTTTCAGGCAACACTGAAATGTCTGCCAGAATGGGGAATGGTTGGTACGCAGCTGCAAATTGCAGCCGACAGAGCTGTGGGGTCTTTTGCAACAGGTGACTGGATAGAAGTAACCACCCCGCAATTCGAGTATGGTGCTTGTGCAACTTCCTTCATCATAACGACAACAGAGCCAGCGACTCGTGCATCAGATTTATGTAAATTTCCGCTGATGAAAAATATGTATACCATGCCTTTTACGTTCATGGTGGAAGTCCATAAAAACTGGTTTATTTCTCATAATGCTGCACCGCGTGTCATTGATTCAGAAAATCACCAGTCCGGAGGCCCATTTATTATGGGGTTTGGTTCTTCTGGAACTATTAGTCAGGACGGTTATTCGTATTGCGATATAGGCGGGGCTAACCGACGTGTATATGAATCATGCGGAGTAAGGGATCTCGTTATGGGATTCAGGGTTAAGGCTGACGGCATGACATGCTCATTTGCAAATAAGCATATAAGCACTGAAACAAAAACAGTATGGAAATATATTCGTGAAGCAGCCGTGATTCGTATCGGGGGGCAAACGACGACAGGATTACGACACCTTAATGGTCATATAAAAAACCTCCGTTTCTGGAACAGAGCATTGTCAGATACGCAGCTTAAGGAATACGTATAATGCGGGATATAACATTACGATTCGATAACAGAGAACAGTTTAACGCAATTGTATATGACAGTGGCCTGTTCAGTCTTGAAGAAGAAAACGGGGTTCTTGTTGATGTTATTGGCTGCATTATCGATTACGAGGAGCCAGAAAACGAAAGATGTACAGGCATTGATCGCGGTGGTTTTTTCGTAAACATGAGGATTGTTGATAGCAGTAAAAACATATCTTCTTTAATGCCTTTCATTACGACAGATCAGCATGTAAGGACATGGGCTTAATGGAGTAAGACAATGGTTACAAAAACAGTAATTCCGGGAGACATCACCACGCTAAAGGGAGATATTTCCTCAATTAACGGAAAAGTATCAACGCTTCAGACTGAGATGACCAGTGCAAAGCAGGATATCAGCTCCAGATACACAAAAACTGAAGTTGATAATAAGCTGAAAAACAAACTGGAAGTGAATGCTCTCGAAAGCGGTAATTATGGTGGAGATTTTTACCCGCTGACTGGCCGCGAAGCGTTTTATTTATGGGGGTTGGGCACGACTACTGCGGCGGCAAACCTTTATCTTAATCCTGACCCTGCAATTTCGTCTGTACTGCGGTCAACATCGTCTATCCGCTATAAACATTCAGTAGAGACGATAGATTCAGAGCACGCCGATGTCATTTTCAGGATGCGCCCTGTGTGGTACAGGTCGCAATGCGAAAATGACAGGCGTGACTGGGGGTTCTACGGATTGATTGCCGAGGAAGTAGGAGAAATTGCCCCTCAGTTTGTACACTGGCGACCAGCTAACGAAGATGATGCTCCTGAAGCTATTTCCAGCAATGGCCTTGTTGCCGAAGGTGTAATGTACGAACGTCTGGTTGTTCCACTGATTCACCATATCCAAAAGCTGACAGAAAGAGTTGATGAACTTGAGTCAGAATTAAAGTTGTTATTAACTTCCCGAAGCGATATCGGATAAAGGATGAAAATGGATATAACACCTTTCCTTCATGCACTTTGTGCTGTGGCTGCGCAGGTACTGGTTGGTCTTTTTACCGGAAACTGGGCTTACGGGGCGATAGCCGGTTGTACATTCTTCATTGCGCGGGAACACACCCAGGCAGAATATCGCTGGATTGAAATGTTCGGGCATGGCAAGCGTATGAATATGCCGTGGTGGGGCGGTTTTGATCCACGTGCATGGGATGTGGCAAGCCTGATGGATTTTGCTGTGCCGGTGGTGGCGTGTCTGCTGATCTGGATGTTGATCCGTTAAATATAAAAAGTAAAAAGCCGCAGTAACTTGTCATGATAGGATACTGCGGCTGGCTGGTTAACTTTCGATAGTGCGAGTATTGAATGATTTCCAGCCGTTACCGATTTTACGTGTTAATTAGTGAACAAACCACTCGTCAGCAGACTCCCAGGTATCTTTCAGAGTTTCCTGAACAAAAGTTTTAGCTGAATCTTTATCGGCGGTGCGCGTAACAGAAAGGCCATCGTTGCTGGTGGCTTTTACGATCACCTCTACATCGTCATAACGTTTACTGATGCGTCGGGTTAATTCTTCCTTTAACGCATCCACAGCACCGGTTGGCATTTTAGTCATTTTTTCTTTGGCTATGCAGATTTCAATACGCATAAAAGTCCCTCTATACTGTGTTTGTATACAGTGTTATTTTTAACTGTATGGATAAACAGTGTCAAGAGGTACAATTTCTG
>BABF01000201.1_pt1 | contig 10691 bp, 8 predicted proteins | sample 270288 | NCBI WGS metagenome assembly BABF01 (sample SAMD00036535, study PRJNA27877) | human gut metagenome | isolation source: feces from healthy human sample In-M, Infant, Female | reverse complement strand
ATCTATGTTTATGCATATTTAAAGAAATCATTTGAAAAGTATCAGAATCAGGATGAATCGATACTTAATAAACTCAGCCACGGAATATTAGCTATGGCTGTATATATAAAATCTCATAGAGCAAAGTTTTCTTCTGCAAATAATCATTTGATTGTAGAAATGTATGCTTTGGGATTAACAGGAATAGTATTTTCATACCAGCCCTGGATTAATTATTCTATTAAGGCGTTGACCGAGGAGTTACCGAAGCAAAACTATGCGGACGGTGTAAATAAGGAAATGTCACTCCATTATCAGACATTTGTGATGGAAGCATATGGCTTGCTTTGGCTTTCAATGGAGAAGAACAAAATTAAAGTTCCGTCTGTTTGGAAAGACTATTTGTCGAAAATGAGTGAATTTGTAGCTGACAGTTGCGGAGAATATAGTGAAGTCATCATATTCGGGGACAATGATGAAGGAAAAATTCTTGATCTAAGTGGAAAAAAGATAAATTACTATCATTATGTTCTTCAGATAATGGGAGATATTTTAGGGGGACAATACACCTCGTTTAAACGTCAGGAAACTATTGACTGGGTAAGCATGGAAAAGACAGGTGGAATGTACACCTCATCAGATATTCGTGTGTACGAAAAAGGGGGAATGGTTTTTCTGAGAAGCAAAGATCGAAAAGTGCTCATTGCAATGGACTGTGGTGATTTAGGTTTTGCTAGTATCGCCGCGCATGGTCATGCTGATGCATTGAGCATACAGGTTTATTACGAAGGAAATCCGGTATTAGTTGATTCAGGTACATACAACTATCATGTACCAAAGAAATATAGAGATGAGATGCGATCCACGAAAGCACATAATACGGTTTATGTCGAAGATATCGAACAGGCAGAAATGCTTGGACCATTCTTGTGGGGACGCCGATACAATGTGAATACAATTAAATGTACAAATAAAGAGGGTAAAGTTACTGTTCAATGCAAGATCAATTATAAAGGGGTCGAACATACTCGGATAGTTGCTTTTGATCGTAATCGTGAATTAGAAATTATAGATAGTATCAGGACAAAATTACCCGACATTAAGCCATCACAAATATGGAATATAAACGCGGTAGATGATCCTGTCAACGATAATAATGCTTTTGTATTTCAAAGAGAGAAAATCAGAATTACTAGTACAAATGCTATTATATATGATGGGTACTGCTCTTATGAATACAACAATCTAGAGAAAAAGAAAATCCTTAAGATAGATTTTGATGATCAAATTCACACACATATAAATCTCCTGTGAGGATATACAGATGAATAAACAATTTGTAAAAAATGTATACGAAAAAACACCTAGAGGAATAAAAAAACTATTTTCGAGGACTATTCGCAATCGATTGATTAACAATAAAGTGTTTAAAAAACAGTACGATCTTTTAGTTCGTGCAGAACAAATGACGAGTTCTGAAGTAGATACAATTCAACAGCAAGAATTAAAAGAAATATGCATCTATGCGTATGAAAACTGCGATTTTTATAAAAATGAATTTGATAAGAATGGATTTAATCCATATGACTTTACCGTAGATGATTTCATATGCAAGGTTCCTATCATAGACAAAGATATTGTATTAAATAATATTGAGGGTATTAATTCACCGGTCATCGATGATAGTTATGAAGCTGTTACTGGTGGGTCGAGTGGAAAAAGACTTGTCGTGAATACTACGATGGAATGTCTCTACAAAGAATATGCCTTTGTGTATCACCACTACACAAAATTTACCAAACCGTATGATTATAAACGTAGCTCCTTAGCCTATATAGGTGGATATGGAGATACTCTGATTTCCGAAAATCCGTTGTATGCAATGCGGATTTATAATTCAATGCAAATAAATAATGAGACAATATTAAAGGTTGTAAAGGATATAAACTTATATAAACCTGAATTTATTAGAGGATTGCCATCAGCTATCTATTTTTTCTGCAAATTGGTTAAACTTAATAATCTTAAAATAGAGTATCCCGTTGATGGAATTATTCTGCAGTCAGAAAATATATATCCTTATCAGTCCGAAGCAATTAAAGATGTATTTGATTGTGAGATATTAACGCACTATGGTCATACAGAGAGAGTCGTATTCGGAGAACAGCAACTAGATGAGAAAGGGCTATGCTACAGATTTAATAAATTGTATGGCTACACAGAGTTAGCGAACGATGGTCGAATTATTTCTACAGGATTTATTAACTATAAAATGCCGCTAGTTCGTTATGCTACTGATGACTATGCAGAACTCGTTGCAGGTGATTTATATAAGATTCGTGGTCATAGAGAAAAGACAATGTATGGAAAGAATGGTGAACTCGTATCATTGGCTTCCTTTACTGACACATCTGCGGTTTTTGACAAAATTGAAAAATATCAATTTGTTCAGGAAGAACTTGGACATGTACTGCTTAGAATTGTCCCTGCTATAGGATTGACGGAGCAGGAATATAAAAAGATACATGAGTTCTTAAATGAAAAGGCGCAAGGGGTAATTGATTTTAGCGTTCAGTCAGTAGACGATATCGAGTATAAAACAAGAGGAAAGTTTGATCTTTTGATTCAAAAAGTGAGTGAGACGGCTAATGACTAATGTTTATATTGGAGAGTTGCCTCCTCCATATGGGGGAGTAACTAGAAAAAACAAATTAACTTACGAAAATGTATTCATAGATGCAAATACAGTTTTTTTTGATCTGGTGGAATTCAAACGTTCAAAAAAACTTTGTGTAAGTCTTTGTGTAAAGCTTCTTTGTAACATTCGCGTGTCGAACCATATGATTATAGGAGTAGGTACTTCTGGAAGAAGAAAGCTTCTTCTCCTAGCACGATTTATTTTAACAGGTACAAACGGACTTCATAAGACAATGGTAATTGGCATGGGAGGACAAATTGGAATCCCAGAAAAAGAAAGCGGCTTATTACGGTTTCTTATGAAGAGAGTAGGAAGTACATGGGTAGAATCTCAAACAATGATTGAGAGATTAAATAATATAGATATTAAAAATGTCTATTTATTTCCAAATTGTAGAGAGGATGAAGGTGCTTGCTTACCTCGAAAGAATACGGGTAAGCTGAAATTGGTTTATTTTTCAAAAATCTGTGAAGAAAAAGGCATGGATTTAGTTATTGAGGCATTTGATAAAATTGAGCAAATTGCTACATTAGATATATATGGTGAAGTTGATGCATCTTATAAAGATCGGTTTGAAGAATTCTTAAAGATTTTTAACTCTGTAAGGTATCATGGCATATTTAAGGATTCAACTTTGGTATATCAGGAACTAAATAAATATGACGCAATTATACTCCTCACACATTGGATTGGCGAAGGCGTGCCAGGAGCATTAATCGAATCGAAGATGGCTGGTATCACTGCAATCGTCAGCGACTGGAACTACAATAAGGAGGTAGTGCTGGATGGAGAAGAGGGCATAGTTTTGAAACGAAACTCACCGGAAGAATTAATTAAATCTGTCAATTACCTTCACGAAAATAGAGATGAATTAGACAGGTTTAAGCATTCCTCATTTGATTCGAGAGGGAGATATTGTATAGAATCATACTGCCCACTTATTCTGGAAGCGCTAAAAAAGGAGTGACTGTATGAAAACAATTGATATAAAAAGGGATTCAAGCGCCTTGGTGCTACTATATCCGATTGCAAATATTTTATTCAGCACCTTAACTGGTGCTGAACATTACTCTACATTTACAATAATGTATGTATTTGCAATTTTACTTACATGTATATGGAGAAACCACTGTAGGGTAGATGTGAACTTCATAATAATAGGGAGTGTCTTCCTTATTACTATGTCTGTTGCGTATAACAAATCGGGCAGTATTTTACTTCAATTTTTCTCATTCCTTTTATTATTGGATGCATACCATTATAAGGACTATGAGGAAACGTTCAAAAAGAACATTCTAGAATCCAACAAACTTATCTTTAGAGGTATTTGCTTCTATTTAGCAGTGCTGTTTTATACAGTTGTCTTTAAAGACGGCATTCAAACCGGGTGGGGAACGGTTGTTTTATACGGCCCATATAGTTTGTCACACATTCTAGCATATGAATTATTGGCAATACTGTGCCTCGCGTTGTTCGTGTATAAAATAAAAATGGAAACCAAATGGCTTGTTTTAGGAGCTGTTTTGGAAGTACTAATAGTACTAACATGTGTGCGATCTGCTATCCTTTCATCAGCATTTGTCTTGATATGGTTGTTACATAGCTTTAACCTAAAAAGAAAATTTGAGTATATATTATTGGGGGGTATAGTATTAGGTATCTTAGCTTATTTCAGAGTATTCGACCAAGTAATCACTAAGTCCTTATACGCCATGGGGAACGGTAGTATTACTAATGGAAGAGAATGGATCGTTAATAGTGTATCTATGATCTATGAAGAGTCATCTGTGTTTGAAAAAGTATTTGGCTCCGGATATGAGAATCTACTTAGAGGTAATTATAGATACCTTGGCACAGCGATTCAGGGACATAATGATCTACTTACTATTCTGATTAGCTTTGGAATCGTTGGAGTCGGTCTGTACACGGAAGAACTAATAAGATTTATAAAGGGAAAAGGGGGAATAGGATGTTTCCTCATGTTGGCAGTACTGGTTTATTACAATGGTTTGTTCTTGTATACATCAATGGTTATAGGATTGATTGTAGTAAGGATTTTCTTTAGAGAGTGTGGTAGTACAAGAAAGAAGAAGAATAATGAAATTTGAGTCGTGTGATATGGAACCATTAATTTCAGTAATAATACCAGTATATAATGTCAAAACGTATTTGTTAGCATGTTATACAACGGTAAAAAATCAGACATATAAAAATCTGGAGATAATTTTAGTTGATGACGGTTCCACAGATTCTTCTGGAAAAATGTGTGATGAATATGCTCTGGAGGATGAACGTGTAAAAGTAATCCATAAAATAAACGGAGGTTTATCTGATGCCCGTAATGCTGGCTTGGATATTATGACAGGCGAGTATGTAACGTGCATAGACTCAGATGATATTGTTTCGCCAGACTATATTTCAACTCTTTATACCGGGGCTAAACAATTTAATACAGATATTACTGTTGGAACCATGCGAGCTTTTTACGAAAGTGATTACATGGCGTGGGGGCAGTTAATCGGAAAAAATGACAAATGTGAGTGGCAATGTTTAAATCGTAAAGATACATTAAGTAAAATTTTACTACAGGCAGGAGTTGATGTATCTGCTTGTGCAAAGTTGTACAGGTCTTCGTTGTTCGAAAAGATTAGGTACCCACTTGCAAGATTATACGAAGATTTAGCAACCACATACAAATTGATAGATCGTACAAATAAAGTGGCTATTACTTCTAAACCAATATATGGGTATAGGAGAAATAGAGAGGGGTCTATTACTAAATCTGGATTTAGTATGAAAGAAATGGATTTAATGATTTCGTATAAGGAATTCTATGACTTTATCTTAAAAAACTATCCGGAGCTAAAAAGAGCGGCAAATGTTCGGTATGCGGTATCCGCAGGAATAATTCTGGAAAGTTTGTATCTCGCTGATGAAGAATCGAATAACAGTGAAATTGCTAAAGAAATGAAGAATATTATTTCTTCATATAAATTTGATTTGTTGCTTAGCTCAGAAGTAAGCATACGAAAAAAGGTCAAGGTATTTGTTGCCAGGCATTCAAAAAAAATATACTTACATTTGTATAGAATGTATTTTAAGTTGTGATTGGAGATAATTGTAAAATGGTAATCGGATATACAACAGGCGTATATGATCTATTCCATGTAGGTCATCTAAATCTATTTAAGAATGCAAAAGGAATGTGCGATAAGTTGATCGTCGGGGTAACGGTAGATGAGCTTGTACAGTATAAGGGAAAAAATTCAATGATTCCATTTGAGGACCGTATCGAGCTTGTACGCAGTTGCAAGTATGTGGACGCTGCAGTACCACAGTATGACATGGATAAGCTGACAGCTTGTAAAAAACTTGGTGCGACATACCTTTTTGTAGGTGATGACTGGTATGGTACTGAAAAATGGAAAAAGTATGATAAGGATTTTGCGAAAGAAGGAATCAAGATTATTTACTTCCCATACACAAAAGGGATTTCTTCTACAAAGATTCAAGCAGCTTTAGATGCTGTTAGAAAAGACGATTTACACGACGTGAAATGAGGAGGATAAATAAAATGGTAGATAAGAAGTATTGCATGAGTTCATACATGGCATTCAGATATATCGAGGATGCTAACAAGAATTTCTATGAGGGCGGACATCACAAAAACATTACTCCCGTTCCAGATGACCAGAGAATTTTGGTACATACTGTTGAAGATATCGACAGAGAAATCGCAAAGCAGATGGAACAGTTTAAAGATAAGAAGAAAGGTATCATGCTTTCAGGTGGAATGGACTCCGCAATTGTAGCATCTTACCTGCGCGGTGCTGATGCTTATACATTTAGATTCTTAGGTGGTGAATTCCAAAAGGAGGAGATTGCTAGAGTCCCGATCAACTTCGCTATGGCGGCGCTGGGTGGTGAAATCGAAGTACCGACCCTTGATGGTCGCGTCAAACTGAAAGTGCCTGGCGAAACCCAGACCGGTAAGCTGTTCCGTATGCGCGGTAAAGGCGTCAAGTCTGTCCGCGGTGGCGCACAGGGTGATTTGCTATGCCGCGTTGTTGTCGAAACACCGGTAGGTTTGAACGAGAAGCAGAAACAGCTGCTGCAAGAGCTGCAAGAAAGCTTTGGTGGCCCAACCGGCGAGCACAACAGCCCGCGTTCAAAGAGCTTCTTTGATGGCGTGAAGAAGTTTTTTGACGACCTGACTCGCTAACCTCCCCAAAAGCCTGCCCGTGGGCAGGCCAGGGTAAAAACCAGGGTGCGTTGAAGATATGCGAGCACCTGTAAAGTGGCGGGGATCACTCCCCGCCGTTGCTCTTACTCGGATTCGTAAGCCGTGAAAACAGCAACCTCCGTCTGGCCAGTTCGGATGTGAACCTCACAGAGGTCTTTTCTCGTTACCAGCGCCGCCACTACGGCGGTGATACAGATGACGATCAGGGCGACAATCATCGCCTTATGCTGCTTCATTGCTCTCTTCTCCTTGACCTTACGCTCAGTAAGAGGCACTCTACATGTGTTCTGCATATAGGGGGCCTCGGGTTGATGGTAAAATATCACTCGGGGCTTTTCTCTATCTGCCGTTCAGCTAATGCCTGAGACAGACAGCCTCAAGCACCCGCCGCTATTATATCGCTCTCTTTAACCCATTCTGTTTTATCGATTCTAATCCTGAAGACGCCTCGCATTTTTGCGTAATCAATCTTTAGTACATTGTTTATTTTAACTCTTATGTGCGTTTTCATTTACAAAAGTTGAGATTATGAACAAGAGGTTTAAGTTATGCCTGAATGGTGAGTTATTACTGGAGAAAGTAATAGAAGATACAAAATATTCTTGTACAGAATTGAATTTTCTTTTTGTGAGGAAAAATGTTTATAAATCAATGAGTGATATTTAAAATCGACACACTTTTTGAAACACGATACCTCCACACCCGGGGGTAAAAGTAATCTGCGATCTCCATCACGCTTTGCCATTCACCTTTAAATATACTTTCTGAGTCGTTCTTAATCAAAATGAATTATCTGATGTATTGATTTCTATGGAACCATAAAAAAAATGAATGGAGAGCATATTATATGTCTGCCAAAAGACGGCTTCTTATTGCGTGTGCCCTGACAACGATTTTCTATCACCTTCCTGCATATTCTTCATTAGAATATAAAGGTTCCTTTGGCTCAATAAATGCAGGTTATGCTGACTGGAATAGTGGCTTCATTAACACTCATCGTGGTGAAGTATGGAAAGTGACTGCAGACTTTGGTGTGAATTTTAAAGAAGCCGAGTTTTACTCATTTTATGAAAGCAATGTGCTTAACCATGCCGTAGCGGGGCGTAATCATACCGTTTCTGCTATGACACATGTCAGACTCTTTGACTCCAATATGACTTTCTTTGGCAAGATCTATGGTCAATGGGATAACTCATGGGGTGACGATCTTGATATGTTTTATGGTTTGGGCTACCTCGGCTGGAATGGTTCATGGGGGTTTTTTAAACCGTATATTGGATTACATAATCAATCTGGAGACTACGTCTCAGCCAAATATGGACAAACAAATGGCTGGAATGGTTATGTTGTTGGCTGGACAGCAGTATTACCTTTTACGTTATTTGACGAAAAATTTGTTTTATCTAACTGGAATGAAATAGAACTGGACAGAAATGATGCCTATGCGGAACAACAATTTGGTCGGAATGGGCTAAATGGCGGTTTAACAGTAGCCTGGAAGTTCTATCCTCGCTGGAAAGCCAGTGTGACGTGGCGTTATTTCGATAATAAGTTGGGCTACGATGGTTTTGGCGATCAAATGATTTATATGCTTGGTTATGATTTCTAATTTTCATCAGGGAATAATTATGCAGAAAACATTAATGGCCAGTTTGATCGGCCTTGCAGTTTGCACAGGGAATGCTTTTAATCCAGTCGTAGCTGCCGAGACTAAACAACCCAATTTAGTCATCATTATGGCGGATGATTTAGGCTATGGTGATTTAGCAACATATGGACATCAGATCGTTAAAACACCCAATATTGACAGGCTTGCCCAGGAGGGCGTCAAATTTACTGACTACTATGCACCAGCTCCCTTAAGTTCTCCTTCGCGGGCGGGGTTATTAACGGGGCGGATGCCATTTCGTACCGGCATACGTTCATGGATCCCAACGGGAAAAGATGTGGCATTAGGGCGTAATGAACTCACGATTGCTAATCTACTCAAAGCGCAAGGGTATGACACGGCCATGATGGGTAAGCTGCATCTGAATGCAGGCGGCGATCGCACCGATCAGCCGCAGGCAAAAGATATGGGCTTTGATTACTCACTGGTTAATACGGCGGGTTTTGTTACCGACGCCACGCTGGATAACGCTAAAGAACGCCCGCGTTATGGCATGGTTTACCCGACAGGCTGGCTACGTAACGGGCAACCCACTCCACGAGCCGATAAAATGAGCGGTGAGTATGTCAGTTCGGAAGTCGTCAACTGGCTGGATAACAAAAAGGACAGCAAGCCTTTCTTCCTCTATGTTGCTTTTACCGAAGTGCATAGCCCCCTGGCTTCGCCCAAAAAATACCTCGACATGTACTCACAATATATGAGCGCGTATCAGAAGCAGCATCCTGATTTATTTTATGGCGACTGGGCAGACAAACCCTGGCGTGGTGTGGGGGAATATTATGCCAATATCAGCTATCTGGATGCACAGGTTGGAAAAGTGCTGGATAAAATCAAAGCGATGGGTGAAGAAGATAACACAATCGTTATTTTTACCAGTGATAACGGTCCGGTAACGCGTGAAGCGCGCAAAGTGTATGAGCTGAATTTGGCAGGGGAAACGGATGGATTACGCGGTCGCAAGGATAACCTTTGGGAAGGCGGAATTCGTGTTCCAGCCATTATTAAATATGGTAAACATCTACCACAGGGAATGGTTTCAGATACACCCGTTTATGGTCTGGACTGGATGCCTACTTTAGCGAAAATGATGAACTTCAAATTACCTACAGACCGTACTTTCGATGGTGAATCGCTGGTTCCTGTTCTTGAGCAAAAAGCATTGAAACGCGAAAAGCCATTAATTTTCGGGATTGATATGCCATTCCAGGATGATCCAACCGATGAATGGGCGATCCGTGATGGTGACTGGAAGATGATTATCGATCGCAATAATAAACCGAAATATCTCTACAATCTGAAATCTGATCGTTATGAAACACTTAATCTGATCGGTAAAAAACCAGATATTGAAAAACAGATGTATGGTAAGTTTTTAAAATATAAAACTGATATTGATAATGATTCTCTAATGAAAGCCAGAGGTGATAAACCAGAAGCGGTGACCTGGGGCTAACCTGATAATCATAATAAATGTAATGTATGCCATTTAGGGCTATGCCCGCCTGATTCAGTGCTACGCATTGAATCAGGTTCTTTTCGCGTTGAACAATATCAAGATACGGCTATTCGCAGGGAGTGGATATGTTTACCAACGTAAATGTTGATTGTTGCAAAACACCAGGATGTAAAAACCTGGGGTTGCTGAATAGCCAGGATTATGTCGCACAGGGTAAAAATATTTTATGCCGTGAATGTGGTTACTTGTTTCCAGTGATATCTGAACAGTCGCTTAATATTTATCGTAATATTGTGAATCACTCCTGGAGAGGTTTGATTTGCCAATGTTCAACTTGCGGAGGCACGTCCCTCAAAAAATATGGATATTCTGCACAAGGCCAGAGAAGAATGTATTGCCATCATTGTGAGAAAACATTTATCACTCTGGAACATGTAATTACCACACCACGAGGAGCCCTGTTAGCATTGATGATTGAGCAAGGGGAGGCACTTGCGGATATCAGAAAGTCATTACTTCTTAACAGCACTGGACTTAGCCGTGAACTGTTAAAATTAGCGCGTGAAGCAAACTATAAAGAAAGTCGACAGTGTTTCCCAGCTTCTGATATTACCCTGAGTACCCGCGGACGAATTCACCCGGGAAG
>BABF01000359.1_pt1 | contig 10711 bp, 5 predicted proteins | sample 270288 | NCBI WGS metagenome assembly BABF01 (sample SAMD00036535, study PRJNA27877) | human gut metagenome | isolation source: feces from healthy human sample In-M, Infant, Female | reverse complement strand
GTGATACTGTCTTTGTCGTTACCAATGGCCGCCTGCAAACTGCCAGAAGAGAAAACGCGTTTAAAGTGCGGCATCAAGTTCAGCATCAAATAGGAATCCATGCTTTTGCCAGCAAAAATACCCACATCCCCCGGATAATCGGCAGCCACATAGCCCGCATCTTCGAAGGCTGCCCACGCGGTTTCCAACAGGACACGGTGCTGAGGATCCATCAGCTCCGCCTCTCGGGGTGCGATACCGAAGAAAGCAGCATCAAATTTATCGATGTCAGCTACCTCCCCTTTGGCCTTGACGTAATCTGGGTGCTGAACAAATTCAGGACTGATTCCCATCGCCAGCAGTTCCTCATCGCTGTAAAAGGAAATGCACTCTCGGCTTGCCAGAAGATTTTCCCAAAACGCCTGTACCGTATCGGCTTGAGGGAAACGCCCCGCCATCCCAATGATAGCTATACCAAAATCATTCTCTGCCATGTTGCTTTCCCCCTATATTCAGGTTTATCACGCGTTTCATTCAGTGGAATCAGTGATGACTGTCGGTTGTGGCTGCCCAGCGCGTGTGACCAAAGGCCAAACGCTGCTTCGCCGCACGCAGTTGTGTCTGATCTCCTGTGGTCCCTTGCGCTGCGTCCGGGGCCAGCAGAAATTCCGCCAAGCGTTTGATGGTAGTGAAGCGCAGCAGGTCAACCAACGCCACGTGCTGACCGCACTGCTGCCCGATGTATTGCTGCATCTGTACTAGCAGAAGTGAGTGTCCACCGAGATCGAAGAAATTTGTGGTGGTGCCGACACGCTCCAGGCCAAGCAACTGCTGCCAGATCTCCGCCAGACGCTGTTCCAGTTCGGTTGCCGGAGGGACATACTCGCCCGGCCCTTCCAACTGCCGCAGATCGACCAGCGGCAGGCACTGGGGATCGATTTTGCCGTTTACACCTAGCGGCATGGCGCTCAGCGGCACGTAGAGCAACGGCAGCATATGCAACGGAAGCCGCAGGCTGAGCCATACGCGCAATTGCTGAGCATCCAGCGCAACGCCGTTGACGCTGCAATAGAAGGCCACTAGTAGCGGCGTTGCCGCCGCATTGCGTCGCACATCGACCCACGCATCAGCAATATCCGGATGCTGTTTCAGTAGGCTTTCGATGTCGCCCAGTTCAACTCGGTATCCACGGATCTGCACTTGGCGATCTTGTCTGCCGAGATAGAACAACATCCCGTCGGTTGCCCAACGAGCACGATCGCCAGTTTTCAGCACCCGAACGCCAGGGTATTCCGGCAACTCGACAAAGCGCTCGGGATCCTGTCGTGCATCAAGGTAGCCGGGCGAAATGCCCAGACCAGAGAAACAGAGTTCTCCACAGGCACCTGGCGGTACCAAACGATTATATGCATCCACCACATAAGCTTGGGTGTTCTGAATCGGGCGGCCAATGGGCAATGCTCCCGTTTCTTGCTCCCTACGCTTTGCGACAGGAAAGTAGGTCGAGCAGATACCGCTTTCGGTCAGGCCATAACCGTTAACCACTGCCATGTGCGGCAGAAGCGGCGCTATCTGCTCATACTCTAACGCTTCACCACCGCACAGAAACAAGCGCAGCGATCCCATCGACTGAGCCAGCACAGAGAGGCTGGCAGAAAGCGATGGGGTGGTGCTCAGGATAGTCACCCGCTGAGATGCCAGCAGCGCAATGAGCGCATCACTATCCAAACTCTGCGCTTTTTGCGCCAATACTAAGGTACCGCCAGCGGCGAGCAGCGGCAGTACCTCCCCGACAAAGCTAGCAGACGCGACTGAGGTAATGGGTAGCAGAACATCCTGATGCGTCACTTGATAGCTGGATATAAAGGATGCGGTTAAGTTGACCAGATTACGTTGGCTGAGTCGGACGCCTTTGGGCTGCCCGGTAGTACCGGAGGTAAAGATCACCACCGCATCGCAATCTAAAGCATCTGGCGCAACACTAACTGGCAGGTTCGGTATTTCTGTCAGCAGGCTACGCCAGTCAGGCACTAGCACCCAAGGTATCGTCAGCCCATGAGGGGATTCCAGCGGTTGCGCCACCAGCAGCATGCACGGCGTTGCCTGCGCCAAGATCAGGGCATTGCGGGCCGCTGGCGCGTTACCATCCAGCGGCACATAGCTCGCCCCCAAAGAGAGGATCGCCAATTGTGCGATAATCAATTCGAAACAAAAAGGCAGTTGCAGTGCGACAGATTCTCCGCGTTTTACGCCTTGCGCACGCAGCCAAGTACACATCTGCATCGTGGCCTGTTGCAATTCGCCATAGGTCATGGCGTCGTCAGCGTGGCGCAAAGCCACCTGTGTAGGGCGCTGCTGGCAGTGCGGTAACACTAGCGCCAGCAGGTTATCTACGGGCGGCAGAGCAACTTCAGTGGCGTTGTGCCGCGCCAGCCAAGCGTGCTCTCGAGGGGTGAAACGAATCAAATCGCGGACTAACTGCGTGGGTTGGCTGCTGGCCTCATCTAGCAGTTCTCTCCACTGCGCCACCAGGTGCTGAATACGATCCGCACTGTATAACCCAGCGTCGTATTCGAAAGTGCCGGTGATGCGCCCATCGATATGCTGCATACTTAGCGAAATATCCACCTGAGATGCACTGGTATCCAACAATAATGGTGTAACGTTGACACCGTTTAGTGTCGGGCTCGCCAGAGGCATATTGTCGAGTTGGAACATGCACTGATATATTGGGAAATGTCCGGCGCTGCGATCCACATTCACTGCGCGCACTATGTCGGTAAATTCGAGACGCTGGTGCCTGAAAGCGGCAAACAGAATACCTCTGATCGTCTGTACTAACTCGGAAAACGATGCCGCTTCGTCAAGAGGTAAGCGCAGCGGTAGTACGTTGACCAGCGGCGCGATCATAGGCTCCTGTTCTTTCGTCAGCCGCGCAGCAATCGGCATACCGACGATGTATTCCTGTTGACGCGCATTACGATGCAGCAGGAGGACGAAGGCGGTCAGCAGATAGTTATACAACGACACGCGCTGCGCACGCGCCGCCGCCAACACTCGCTCGCATGTGTTGGCAGACAATGCGAAGGCAACAAACGCGCCTTGGTAACGTGCCACCTTCTGACGCGGTTGATCGGTGGGGATATCAAGAATCGGCAACGTCCCCGCCAGGGTATTTTGCCAGTAACGCATCGCGTCCTGATAGGCGTCACTCTGACGCCACTCTTCTTGGTACTCCATGTAGTCGGCATACTCCAACAACGGTTCTGGCGTCAGCGATTCACCGTTATATGCGGCCTGCAATTCGCGTAACAAAACGCCTTTCGACCAGCCATCACTGATGATGTGGTGCAGATGAATCAACAATACGCTACGATCGTCATCGAGCGTCAACAGTTCAAACCGGCACAGCGGTGTGCCTGACGTTAAGGGCATGGGGTGTGCCGCACGCTGGTTGATCATCGCCTGTAGCGCGTTATCATCACTCACCGAGGGGAGTGGCACTATGGTCAGCAACGCCTGCGACGATACGCACTGAGGCACCGCCAATACTGGTTGTCCATTGTGGGTTTCCGCCATAGCACGTAACAGAGTATGCCGACTCATCAATTGACGAATCGCGCCGTCCATCCGCGTGCGATCCAGTTCTCCTTCAAGCAGCAAGGCGGTGGGGTTATTGTATAGTGCAGTATGCGGCGCCAATTGTTGCATAAACCACATCGACGATTGAGCCGATGACAACGGTAGGTAGCGCACGGCGGGAGTTTCACGTAAATCGACGCGACTGGCTGAGTACGCCCGCGCCAAGTCGAGCAACGTTTTACGACAGCACTTGCCATTGTCGGAGAGTGGTAACTCTGACATTGCCAACAAACGGTTCGGCAGCATGTAGGCAGGCAAGTTTTTGGACAGTGCGTCCATTAAGGCCGCCAAATTGAGCGGCACGCTACTGACGACAAAAGCGTAAATCAACTGATTGTCGGGATCATCCTGATCCGCCACCACGACTGCCTGCTGTACCCCCGGGAAACGCATCGCATGGGCTTCGATTTCTCCCAATTCAACGCGCAACCCTCTAATTTTAATCTGAAAATCATTACGGCCAATGTAATGAATTTGTTGGCTTTCCCCGTCGCGCCACACCAGATCTCCAGTTTTATACAGCCGCTCCGGTTTCCCTAAATGGCGCAAAGTTGGATGTATAGTAAAACAGCGATCAGTTAACGCCACGTTGTTGAGATAGCCACGTGCCAGCCCGATACCAGCGAGATACAGTTCGCCCTCTTCGCCGTCTGCTACCGGATTACCATGGTCATCCAGCACATAGAGTCGGCAACCGTCAATCGCTTGACCGATAGGGATATCGTCGTAGTCGTACCCGCGCAGGCAGCGGTGATGACTGACATCGATTGCTGCTTCGGTCGGGCCATAGAGATTTATAAGATCACCCTGCGCCACCGATTGATAAAAGCGAGCCACACTGTGGACCGTGAGTTTCTCACCGCTGGAAAACACTAATCGCAATGAGGCGGTCAAACGAGGATCCTGTTTCATCTCCAGATACTCGACAAACAGGTTCAGCATCGAAGGGACAAAGTGCACAACCGACACGCGGTGACGCTGAATCAGTCGAGCCAAGGTTCGCGGATCGCTCTCCAGTCCGGACGGTAACAGCACTACAGATGCGCCGTACATCGCCCACCAGAACATCTCCCAGACAGAGACGTCAAAGGTGTACACCGTCTTCTGAAACAGCACGTCCTGAGAACTGATAGGATAAGCGTTCTGCATCCAGACAATTCGGTTTAGCAGCGCTGCATGTTCCGTCGCCACCCCTTTAGGGACACCGGTGGAACCGGAGGTGTAAATAATATACGCCAGTTGCCGCGCATGTGGTCGGTAACGCAGATCCGTCGTTGGCATGGCACTGACCGCCGCGCTGTCGATTTCGACGCGAGGAATCGGCCAGCGATCACCATCGTCAGTACCGATCAGACAAACAGCGCCGCTGTTGCTCAGTATATTTTCAATGCGGCTACGCGGTGCATTGTACGCCAGCGGTAAATAGGCACCACCAGCTTTTACAATAGCGAAAATGGCAATCAGCATTGCCATGCCGCGCGGCAGGCGGATAGCTACCACACGATCCTCGCCGATCCCCAGCCCACGCAGATAATGCGCCAGTTGGTTAGAGCGTGCATTAAGATCGTGATAGCTCAGCGCCGCGTCCCCCATCAATACAGCGGCTTTTTCCCCATATTCTCCGGCGATACGATACAAATAGTCGACTATCGTTTGGTCGTCGGTAGGCAACTGTCTCATAATCCCTTGCTGTTCCATAACTCTGGCCTTCAAAGCGAGATAAGTACGTAAAATGGCGTGACGGGTTACGCCTGTCCGCCGTTGTCGGAAGCCAACCGCGCGTGGCAGGCGTCGATTTCTGCCTGACTACTGCCTTTGAGTTGAAATCCCTGTTCAAGAAGCTCATGCAAAAAAGCAATGTCCTCTTCGCTGGATGTGCCGCGCTGCTCAATCTGCTGGATGCGCTCAAAAAAACGACTGAGCAATTCTTTCAATTGCGCACTGGCAGCCACATCGGCGGCGCGGTGATGGCGTGTGGCTGTCAGGGCGTTAGTGAGCAGCGTGATGCGTTGGCGGCGCACGGCTTCCGGATCGGTCTTCACCGCCATGTTATCCCCCAGCACCAATGCTAGTTGCGCACGATCATGACGATTGTCAAATGCGTAAACTGGTGCTGGATAGCGATTCTCCAGCAGCAGGTTTTTCAGCACACTTTGCGGACCGATCTCTATCGCGATCGGTGACAAGTGTCCTGTCAGGTAGGTGAGAGAGCGCTGCCACTGCACTGGCTGAGAGAGCTGTTGTTCTAGCCACTGGACTGGCGTGACCGTATCGGGATAGGGTTGAGCGTTGACATTGGAGATCACTGGGCAGCACGGACGTCGCCATTCGCAGCGATCCAGCGCCTTGCGCAATTGCTGTCCGCAAGGTTTCAATAGTGGGCTGTGGTAAGGAACACCACCAATCAGCGGCACTACTTCGACTTGGCGATCATGATCCAGCAGGTATTGCTCGGCGGCGATAATGGCCGAGTTTTGTCCGGATAACATAAACTGTTGCGGCGAATTGAAGCAGGCAATACCGACCTGCTGTCGGGTTTCACGCTCCGCCACCTCGCACGCCGCTGCCACCAGTGCCTGATTCCCTTGCTTGATGATAGTGGTACTCGCGTCCATTTCGCGGGCGATCTCACTGGCTAAACGGCTACGCATCGCCACCAGCGCCAGTGCTTGGGAAAAGCTCAGCGCACCACTACAGGTCAGCGCAGCATATTCGCCCAAACTATGACCCAACATATAACGTAGGTTGACATGGACACCGGTTTGCGCCAAAAACTGCTGCCACGCGACAAAGTGGGCCACGCTGGTGGTATAGATAGCCAGCGCCATTGCCGTCGGCTCAGCAAGTTGTACCAAAGTACCCGACAGGCACAGCGCTGCCATGTCCCGTTCCGTGATCTGGCTAGCTTCATCAAACAGAGTACGCACCTGCGGATAACGCTCATACAGCCACCGTGCCATGCCTACATATTGCGAACCGGAGCCAGGGAACATCAGTGCGACATCCTTCGTCATGCTTCACTCCCCATCATGTAATTCATCGCAATTTGGATTTCATGAATTTGCGATGTCCCTTCGATGATTTCCATGATTTTGGCGTCGCGGTAGTAACGTTCGACGGCATAATCGGCATGGCAACCATTCGCACCGAGCAGTTGCACCGCCTTCCCGGCCACGTCCACCGCAGCTTTGGAAGCGACATACTTCGCCATCAGGATTTGGTTTATCATGGCCGGGTGCAGCGTTTCGCGGTATTCCGCCGCGCTGAAGCACATTAGTTGCGCACTGCGCGTTTGGGTCAGCATTGTGGCAAACAAGTGCTGAACAATGCCATGAGAAAATAACCGCCGCTTGAACTGTTTACGCTGGCGGATGTAGCGCGCTGCCACATCCACAGCGGCCCGACATAATCCTAGGCTGCCACAAGCGGTGGTGAACCGCCCTTCATTGAGCGCAAAATTCACCGCCAGCGGTACCCCAGGGGTGAGCGGACCGAGCAATGCATCCTCCTTCAGGCGGCAGTCATTAAAATGCAGCTCTGCCAACATATTGCCGCGTAACCCCAACATGTCGTTGAGTGGAGTGATAGTAAAGCCGTCGGTATTGCGATCGATAAGCACTGTCGCTAATTGATTACCACAGTGGATTAAAACAATAAAAAAATCAGCAATCTGCCCTAGCGTGATCCATTTCTTTTTCCCGTTCAGCCGCCAACCGTCGCCATCCTGCTGTAATTCTGTTTCCACGTTCACTAAGTCACTGCCGATATTCGGCTCTGTGAGGGCAATCGCGCCGATCAATTCCCCCGTTGCCAGCTTTGGCAAATAATGGGCTTTTTGCGCTGCGCTGCCCACGCGTTGCAGCAGCGTGCTGACCATGCCAGTCACTGTTATGAGATTTTCTAACGAACCGTGAACCCCAGCCATCACTTCATGCAAAGCGCACAGTTGATAAGAATCGTAACCTCGTCCGCCATATTTTTGGGGGATTGACGCACCTAAGTACCCGGCCTGCGCCACGCAAGAAATAATGTCTGGCACAATAAACTGCTGACGTTCAATATTCTGTGCAGCCAGGGCGAGATGTTGTTTGGCAAACAGGACTGCCTCTTGCTGAGCCAGCTCATAATTTTCAGTGCACATAGTTTACTCCAGGCCTGTTTGTCGCTGAATGAGCTCCACTATTTTATTGACGGTAGCAATCTGTTCTGTTTTCAACTCACTCACTTCCAGCTCAACCTGAAAATTTTTTTCTATAAACAGTATGATTTGCACAGTAAATAACGAATGGACAAGCCCGAGAGAAAAAATATCGTCATCATCGTTCAACGTATGCCCACGTAATGAGCGTGAAAGAAATTCCCGAATGGCGGCTTTCATATCTTGCTTTTTCATATTCATATCCCTATCTGGTTAACCCAGAATCACTGCTCGGCGTACGTCTGTTGATAGCGATAAAACCCCTGCCCTGATTTCACGCCCAAATACCCTGCATCGACCATTTTCTTTAATAAAAAGCTGGGGCGATACTTATCATCATTAAAACTTTCATATAGCACCTGCAACGATTGCAAAATCGTATCCAAGCCAATCAAATCGGCAGTTTGTAGTGGCCCCATCTTGTGCCCGAAGCAGGTTTTAAACAACGTATCGATATCCTCAGCACGGGCGATCTGCTCCTGCACCATAAATATGGCTTCGTTAACAAAAATCATCATGGCACGATTAGTGACAAAGCCCGGAGAATCATTGACCACGATGCCGGTTTTATTCAACTGAGCAAATAAGTGGTGAAATATGTTCAGTGTACGCTCTGCAGTATGTACACCACGGATTAATTCGACGGTGTGCATCAGCGGTACCGGGTTCATAAAATGGACGCCGACTACATTCTCCGGATGTCGCATTAATTTTGACAACGCAGTGATAGATATGGCGGACGTATTAACACCAAACACTGTCGACGCGCCGCAGATCGTATTCATCCGTGTGTATAGTGCATTTTTTTTCTCTATATCCTCAGTAATATTCTCAATCACCAAATCACATTCTACAATGTCGTCCAACTCAGTTGTGAAACGGATATTTTCCATTATCTCCGCTGTGCTATGCGTCTTTTTTTTATGCTGCGGGTGAAAATTATATAAGCGTAAGTTCGCTTCGATCATCTGTCGGCATTTATCCAACTGAGATTGAGAAATATCCACAACGTTAGTTGATATGCCGTATTGCGCCATGTTATGAGCGACGCCAGTTCCCATTACTCCTGCACCTATTACCGCCACGTTCATCATTGAGCTCCTTTACTGACAGGCTATTTCGAGGTTGTCTTCGCCCCCCAGTTGCGCCGCGATATGCGCGTAGATATTGCGCGGATTGGGGTTTTCCATCAGGGTCAAAAGATCGATATGTACGTTGAAATCGCGTTCTAAACGGGAGGTCAATTGCGTCACCAGCAGCGAATGCCCGCCTAATTCAAAAAAGTCGTCGTCCACCCCGACCGGCGATATTTCCAGCAACAGTTCCATCAGACCTGTGATATACTGCATACCCCGCGAGTGTGCGGCTACGAAAGGTACGCTTAACACGGGACGTGCCTGATAAGGGTGGTGCGTTTCGGGTCCTGCTTCGGGTTGGGTCTCCACACTACCCATTACCCGTCCAGGCAATGGGTAGTGGTTGTGTGCGAAGGGATATGCTGATGCGCTCCCGCGTTGCGGCAGCGGAGTGCCGTACCACACGGCCCAATCCACATTGATACCTGCACACCACAGTTGCGCCACGTAGCGCAATACATCAACGTCTTCTCTTATTTCCGGCGGCAGCCTAACCCAGTTGATACTGTGAACGCCCTCCCCCAGTTCTCGGGTATCTGCCAACAGCGCTTCACTCCAAAACCCTCTGTCGTTACGCTGTGCATCGGTGATGGGATTTCCTTGCCAAGCCAGCACGTAGCCGGGGATAGGTTCATGGCGCTCAGGAAGCCAGAGATGAAGCGCCTTTTGCTCCATTTCCCACAGCAAATGCAACACGTCTTGCGTCGCAATCATGCCACTGGCTGCAGCGGCAGGCAAAAGGCCTGTTCCAGCACCCGACAGCAGTGTTAATGTCGGTAGCAGGTTCATCCAGGTTTTTAGCGCGGCGATAGTCTGGCAGCCTCTGATTAGCAGGCTGCTGTTCGCTTGTGCCGCCCACGTTTCAGCGTGGCAATAAGCGGGTGGAATATTCAGGCCGTCGAGTAATGCCGTCAGAGCAGTCGCTTCGCGTTGATAATGTGCCGAATGCGCCAGCCACTGTGCGTAAGTACAATCGTTCGTAGTACGTAGATCTGGACAGTGTAGGCCCCAAGGAGCGTCGGGCATTAGGTTATCCAGCGATGCCAGCATCGCTTGCGTACCATCGTTTTCCACTTGTATCACTCGGCGGCAATCAAACACGGGGCGCGCCACTTGTTGTGTGTAGGCTAGCGTTGACGCATCAAGGGTAGCCAGCAACGGGGTAAGCTGTTGCGTCAGCTCATCCAACTGCTCGAAAGACGGCGCGGAGAGAGGGATAAACACCGGTGCTCGCACTTGGTCATGGTCATCGCGCACCGCAGGATTCAGCCCTTCCAAAATCATATGCACATTAGTACCGCCAATGCCAAAAGAACTGACGCCAGCGCGGGGCGGCATCCGCGATGCGGGCCACTCCTGCGGCTGTATCGGGATATAAAACGGTGAATGCGCCAGATCCAGCTTCGAGTTAGGCATTTGATAGTTGGCGAGCGGCGGAATGGTCCGGTGATGAAGTACCAGCGCCGTCTTGATTAACCCAGCCACGCCCGCCGCCGCGTGGGTGTGGCCAATATTCGCCTTTACAGCCCCTAGTGCACAGTATTGGCGGTGTGAAGTATCGAACGCCTCCGTCAACGCAGCGAACTCGATAGGATCGCCAATACGGGTGCCGGTACCGTGGGTTTCAACGTAGCCGATGCTTTCTGGGCTTACTTCTGCCAGATGACAGGCCGCACAAATGACCGCCTTCTGTCCCTCATGACCAGGCGCGACAAAACCGATTTTTTGTTTACCGTCATTGTTGACCGCGCTACCC
>BABF01000341.1_pt1 | contig 10877 bp, 10 predicted proteins | sample 270288 | NCBI WGS metagenome assembly BABF01 (sample SAMD00036535, study PRJNA27877) | human gut metagenome | isolation source: feces from healthy human sample In-M, Infant, Female | reverse complement strand
TAGGCCTGAGCTTGTCAAAAACAACAAACACATAACATAAACAGGAGTTAACCATGGTAAGTGGTCATCGCTTTGATGCTCAGACGCTGCACAGTTTTATTCAGGCTGTATTTCGTCAGATGGGTAGTGAGGAACAAGAAGCGAAATTAGTCGCCGATCATTTAATCGCGGCAAACCTGGCAGGGCATGATTCACATGGTATTGGCATGATCCCAAGCTATGTGCGCTCCTGGAGTCAGGGGCATCTGCAAATTAACCATCATGCCAAAGTCGTTAAAGAAGCGGGGGCGGCGGTCACGCTCGATGGCGATCGCGCATTTGGTCAGGTCGCGGCACACGAAGCGATGGCGCTGGGGATTGAGAAAGCGCGTCAGCACGGCATTGCCGCCGTGGCGCTACATAACTCGCATCATATCGGCCGTATCGGTTACTGGGCAGAACAGTGCGCGGCGGCGGGGTTTGTCTCTATCCACTTTGTTAGCGTGGTCGGTATTCCAATGGTCGCGCCGTTCCACGGTCGCGACAGCCGCTTTGGCACCAATCCGTTCTGTGTGGTTTTCCCTCGTAAAGATAATTTCCCGCTGTTGCTCGATTACGCCACCAGCGCCATTGCATTTGGCAAAACCCGCGTCGCCTGGCATAAAGGCGTCCCCGTGCCGCCAGGTTGCCTGATTGACGTTAACGGCGTGCCGACGACCAATCCGGCGGTAATGCAGGAGTCGCCGTTGGGTTCGCTGTTGACCTTTGCCGAACATAAAGGCTACGCCCTTGCAGCGATGTGTGAAATTCTTGGCGGGGCGCTTTCTGGCGGTAAAACGACGCATCAGGAAACGTTACAAACCAGTCCCGATGCCATTCTCAACTGCATGACCACTATCATTATCAACCCGGAACTGTTCGGCGCGCCGGATTGTAGTGCACAGACCGAAGCCTTTGCCGAGTGGGTGAAAGCCTCGCCGCATGATGACGATAAGCCGATTTTGCTACCGGGCGAGTGGGAAGTGAACACGCGTCGCGAACGGCAGGAGCAGGGGATTCCACTGGATGCGGGAAGCTGGCAGGCCATTTGTGATGCAGCGCGGCAGATTGGTATGCCGGAAGAGACGTTGCAGGCTTTCTGTCAGCAGTTAGCCAGCTAAAAAAAGCCCGTCCAGTGGCGGACGGGCAAACAAGGGTAACATAGGATCAATGAGGGTTAGAGCATATGCGTCTGTCGGCAAACAGACAGGGAAATACTTGTGCTGAACGTAGCGTAAACGCCTGATCCAGCCAACGGTTCGGATTTTGTAGGTCTGATAAGACGCGGTAGCGTCGCATCAGGCATCTGTTGCCGGATGCGGCGTAAACGCCTTATCCGTCCTACGAATTACTTATAAATTACCGCAGTACCGCTTAATTTATTGTTGTTGGTGGCAGAAGTGATGCTGTATCCACTGGCACCGGCCGCCGCGGCTTTCTCAGCCAGTTTCGCTTCCAGGGCATCGAGGGTGGATGCGCCATCGGCAGAAACCACGCCGATTTTATTCATGTTCTGTGCCTGGGATGCCGTTACCGGTTCCGCCGCGAACACGCCAAATGACAGAGTTGAAAGAGCCATAGCAGCAACAACAGTATTGATAGTTTTCATAATTAATCTCTCGCAGGTGATTTTTGTATAAGTGACGTTGTTTCGTCGATGTGATGAGTATCACGTTTTTTTACGAGAGATAAAATCGAAGAGAATTGACCGCCTTGTTCAAATAAATTGATTGATATCTAACATACTGATAAACCATTTATTTGTTGTATTTATGAATCCGTTTTGTACCGCGTGGTGCTCACGGCAGCGTTAAAGGCACGGAATGCCACGCAAAATACAAATTACACTCACTAAACATCCCGTCAGTTGCAGTTAACGTAACTGGCTGTCTTTCGAACCTCTGCGATTATATCCTGTATAAGCTGGTTTTTGTAAATCTTTCTCCTGTTGGCAATGAATGCATAAGCGCACGCCAGGAATGGCTTCCCGACGGGCCTGCGGGATAGGGGCACCGCACTCTTCACATTCATACAGGCTTTCGCCACGCGGAATTTCACCCCGAGCGCGGGCAATCGCATCTTCAATTGTACTGTTGATCTGTTCGTTGACGGCGTCATCATTAGCCCAACCGGATGCCATATCGTCCTCCCCATATCAATACTTGTACAGTTAAGTGTAGCTAATATAGGGACGAACTCGGGCAGTTCAAGCGTCAGATCTCCGACCATTCCCGCAGCAGATTATGATAAAGATTGAGCAGTGACAGGATCTCTTCACTTTCGCCGTAGCGGCTTTTCAGCGACTGAATATTGTTGTCCAGTTCAAACAGCATGGCGCGCTTTTTATCATCACGGATCATCGACTGGATCCACATAAATGATGCCACTCGCACGCCGCGGGTTACGGGTGTCACGCAATGCAGGCTGCTGGAGGGATACAACACCAGATCGCCTGCCGGGAGTTTTACCCGATGTTGCCCGAAGGTGTCATTAACGACCAGTTCGCCGCCGTCGTAGCTTTCTGGATCGCTTAAAAACAGCGTGGCAGAAAGGTCAGTGCGCATCCAGCCGTTTTGTGGATGGCTGCGTACTGCGCCATCCACATGAAAACCATAGGTTTCATTGTTCTGATAGCGATTAAACAGCGGCGTGGAAAGGGTACGCGGCAAGGCCGCGGCAAAGAACAAAGCATGTTGGTGAACCGCGTTCAGCACCTCATTTTGCAGGGCGGCGTACAGGGCGCTGCGGGTGTCTACTTGTTGATTGTTCTTAACTTGCGCACCTTGTGCGCCGGTGGTGACGCGCCCATCCACCCATTCGGCTTGTTCCAGTTGTTCGCGAAAACGGGCGACGTCCTGTGTCGATAACACGCCGGGAATGTGGTACATCATACAAGTTCTCCAAAAAGTGGGGCCTGCGCCCCACACCGATTTTTAACAGCAGGCAATGGTGCTCAGGTGCCGGATGCGGCGTGAACGCCTTATCCGGCCTACCAAATGATGTGAATTCAGTGTATTGCACAACCTTGTAGGCCTGATAAGCGCAGCGCATCAGGCAGTCCTGCTCTCGCCATCAACATTAGTGAGCCTTGCGCCCCACATCTGAATCAGAAATGCATATTGGCTGTGAGCAAGAAGGTTCTTGGCTCGCCCGGGTGATAACGGTAGCCGCTCTTATTGATTGAGGCGACGTAATCGGTATCAAACAGGTTGTAGACGTTTAGCTGGAAGTCGAGATTGCGATTAACCCGATACCCCAGTTTGGCGTCGGCGACCCAATAACCTTCGGTAAATGCTGGCGTCCCCACCGCGCCGTCTGAACCTTTATGCATACTGCCGATATACCGTGCGCCCGCACCAACAGAAATATCATCGGTTGCCTGATACTGGCTCCATAAGGTGAAGGCGTGTTCCGGGGTATACGGCAGCGATGAGGAACCATCCTGGGCAACATCTTTGCCGTTTTTGATAGTTGCTTTTTGCTGGGTATAGCCGCCAATCATCTGCCACGCGGGAGTGATATTCCCGGCCACGGATATCTCGTAGCCTTCGACACGTTTCTTACCATATTGCGAATAAGTCCCGTCATCATTTTGCTCAACTTCATTTTCAATATCAGTACGGAACAGCGCGGCGGTAAGTAGCAGGCGTTTATCCAGAACCTGCCATTTGGTGCCAATCTCGCTGGTGTTGGCTTTTTGCGGTTTAAAATCGGTGCGGTTGGCACTGTTACCGCTGCCAGACTGCGCAAGGGCGAAGTTGTTGCCGCCCGGCGGCTGCTGGGAAACGGCATAGTTAATATAGATATTGCCGTTTTCCGTCAGGTGATACAGCGCCCCGGCTTTCCAGTTCACCAGATTGCCCGACTTGGCGGTGTCGACGGTGGTGACCGGAGAACCTTTTGCCACGCCAGCAGGGCAGGTGATGGCACCGCGCCCGCTGCCGCCGCAGGCGGTGGCACTGTCATATTCAGTATGATAATTATCCAGACGGATCCCACCGTTCAGCTCAAAATCACGGGTGATTTGCAGCGTATCGAAGGCATAAATTGCGAAGGTATCCGTCTGACCATTGGCGTTTGCGCCGTTGCGCGTCAGGCCACCGGGATGAATGCTGCTGTCAGGATGATAAATATTTACCGCCGGTAACGTCACCGGATTAACGCCATAGTTAGTCTGTGTTTCGCGGGTAAATTCCACGCCGGTACTGACATCATGACCGATAGCGCCGGTATAGAACGTCGAGGTCAGGTTGGTCTGGTTGGTGAGAATTTTGTTACTCACATCTTTGGTATTCGCCGTACGTGACCACGTCCAGCTATTCACATCGCTGGTGGGCTGGGTAATATTCGACGCTCCACCCATAATCGCCGTCATCAGGTAATCCTGCTTTACGCGCGACCAACGCGTAGTGTTGCGAATGGTGGTGTTATCGTTGATGTCGTGCTCAAAACGCATGGTAGCGGTGTCGGTGGTCGAATCGTCGTAATCGGAATCCGTGCCGTAAAAGTTATGAGTATCAACTTTTCCGGAATGATTCAGGGCCGCTGTTCCCGCAGATGGGGCAGAATAACCCGGTAAACCGATGGTCGGAATGCCGCCGTCTGGCGTGTTGTGTTGGGTGACATGCAGATAATTAAGATACAAACGATTCGCTGTACCAAGGCCAAAAGCGACAGAAGGGGCGACGCCGTAACGCTCATTTTTGACTTTGTCGCGTCCGGCATCGTGCGTTTTTTCGCCCATTACATTCAGGCGCACCGCAGTGGTATCACCAATGACCTGATTGACGTCCAGCGTGCCGCGGCGGAACCAGGCGCTGCCAATACTGGCGGAGGCGTCAATGCCGGAATCATTGCGCGGCTGTTTGCTGATCATATTGATCGAGCCTGTCGGCGCGCTGCGCCCGTAGTCGGTGCCGGACGGCCCTTTAATTACTTCGACCTGCTCGGTATTGAAGGTGTCGCGCGAGACGCTGCCGATATCGCGAATGCCATCGATATAAATACTGTTAGAGGTATCGGCACCGCGCATATAAATGGCGTCGCCAGTGGTGGAGTTACCGTTCTCACCCGCAAAAAACGCACCCACGCCGGGGACGTTTTTGAGCGCGTCGGTAAGGTTGGTTGCACCCTGATCTTTAATCACTTGTTCAGAAATCACCGTCATCGTGCGGGTAGTATCCGCTACCGGACGCGAGAATTTCGGATCGGCAGATTGTTGTGGCGCATAAAGCGAAGGCGTTGATGCTTCGACAACCAGCGTGTCATCCGCGTTAGCTTGCCCTTCGGCAGCGAGTGCCTGCGCCACAGGCGTAATACCAATACAAAGACCGGCAAAGAACGTGAGCGAATGAAATTGTCTGGCAGGGAAATTGCGATTGTTTTCCATTTTGCAGGTGACTTTTTCTTATATGGTGAAATTTTCACTGTCACGAGAAAGCATCTCTGCGGATGCGATGCCACTGTTAATCCCGTGATAGCGTCCGTGCAAGTGATAATAATTTTGATAAGTATTATCACTTGGCGCGATTTTCTATCACCCATTGCGCGAAAAAGAAATACATTTATTTACATTGCGTTCATATTTGATGTTTTTTGCTTACAAATCGGACGAAAACTGCATCCAGAGGCGAATGCAGTTACGTTGGTGGGGTTATTTGTAGATGATTGCAGTACCGAACATCTGGTCATTTCCGCCTGCGGAATTAATGACATAACCTTTCGCGCCTTGTTCGCGCGCTTTTTCTGCCAGTTTATCCTCCAGATCGCTTAGGTTTGATGCGCCAGTTGCCGAAACGGTACCGGCGGGCCGTAGTTGACCACTGTCCAGGTTACTCATCGGTTGCGCGGCATAAGCCGTGAGAGAGATTCCGCTCAGGACGGTGGCAATCAGTAGTGTGAGGCACTTTTTCATAATGACATCCTCATAAATACAACGGGTAGTGCCAGATAAGTGTAGGTCGCCTGCGCGATGAAAATGACGCAAAAAATTGACAGAGATGTGCTTATTTTTTGAACGATATGTTTTTACAAAATAAGACAAATCAATGACATGCATGATGATGATTTTTATGGTGAATTGCCATAAACCATAGCCATGTGAAGGTTTTTAGAAATGATAAACGCAGCCAGATATTTACCCTGTCGCGTTATGCGGGTATCTTACGCCGCTGCTTAAAGGAGAATGCTATGTCCGCCCAGAAACCGGGGTTGCATCCGCGCAACCGTCATCACAGCCGCTACGATCTCGCCACGCTTTGTCAGGTCAATCCTGAACTCAGGCAATTCCTCACGCTTACACCCGCCGGGGAGCAAAGCGTAGACTTTGCCAATCCGCTGGCGGTGAAGGCGCTCAATAAGGCGTTGCTGGCCCATTTTTACGCCGTAGCGAACTGGGATATCCCGGACGGTTTTCTCTGCCCACCAGTACCGGGTCGGGCGGATTATATTCATCACCTTGCCGATTTACTGGCAGAAGCAAGCGGAACAATTCCAGCTAATGCCAGCATTCTGGATATCGGCGTTGGTGCGAACTGTATTTATCCGCTGATTGGCGTACATGAATATGGCTGGCGTTTTACTGGTAGTGAAACCAGCAGCCAGGCGTTAAGCAGTGCGCAGGCGATCATCAGTGCTAATCCGGGGCTTAACCGCGCCATTCGTCTGCGTCGGCAAAAAGAGAGTGGGGCGATTTTTAACGGCATCATCCATAAAAACGAGCAATACGATGCGACCTTGTGTAACCCGCCATTCCACGATTCCGCCGCTGCGGCACGGGCAGGTAGTGAACGTAAACGCCGTAACCTGGGGCTGAACAAAGACGATGCACTGAACTTTGGTGGTCAGCAACAGGAGTTGTGGTGTGAAGGCGGTGAGGTCGCTTTTATCAAAAAGATGATTGAAGAGAGCAAAGGCTTCGCGAAGCAGGTGATGTGGTTTACCTCGCTGGTATCTCGTGGTGAAAACTTACCGCCGTTGTATCGTGCTCTGACGGACGTAGGTGCGGTGAAGGTGGTAAAAAAAGAGATGGCCCAGGGGCAAAAGCAGAGCCGCTTTATAGCCTGGACCTTTATGAACGACGAGCAGCGCCGCCGTTTTGTCAATCGCCAGCGTTAAAGCGTTGGTTCCCCCGGCGGCAACGGTTCAGCCGGGGTCGCGCCCGGAGCAGGCAGCACCTGATAAGTCTGCACTGGCGCGCGAACGCCCGCCAGGTCGAAATGTTTTTTCACCTGGCTGTCGAGGGCAAAGCGTACCGTCCACTGTTTGAGTGGCAGCGTGGTGAACGAAACACGCAGTGTAAACGCGGTATTGCTTAAGCCGACAATCCCGGCAAAATTCGGTTCACCAATAATCAGCCCGCGAATTTCTTCGTTTTCCATTAATTCCGCTACCGCATCTTTCAGTGCCTGATTGGCTTTATCAGCATCTTCATGGCGATCAACATCGTAGTTTGCCACTACCGAACCAATACCGCGGACGAAGTTAGCAAAGGTGGTTATCGAAGACCACGGAATGATGTGATACGCCCCGGTATCCTGGCGCACGCCCACGGAGCGAATCGACATCCGTTCCACAGTGCCGGTCAACGGCCCGATAGTCACCAAATCTCCAGTGTTCATGCCGTTTTCAAACTGAATAAATACTCCGGTAATAATATCTTTCACCAGCGTTTGCGAACCAAACGAGATAGCCAGACCTAATGCCCCGGCACCTGCCAGCAATGGCGCGATATTGACGCCGATTTCCGACAACACAATCATGATGGTGATGGTACTGATAATCACCGCCAGCGCGTTACGGAACAGCGTCAGCAGGGTTCGCGTACGGGCGCTGGGTAGCGGGCGGCCATGAATATCCGAAGCCAGCCGGTTTTCTATCAAACTGGCGAGCACCGTCCAGCCAACCGCCGAGAAGAAAAGAATGAGTGCGATACGGATCAGGATATCTACGGTTTTCTGCCCCGCGCCGTTTTGCAGCCAGTTCCAGAAATCGAACAATCCCCATGCGCTCAACAGCAGCATTACCGCCACGCAGACTGTCAGAATACGCGCTGTTTTCAGTGCCGCCGAAAGCCAGCCATTCAGCCGTTTTTGCAGCTCCGGATAATTTCGCTGAGTATGTGGCGAGAGGGTGATGGTTTTCGCCAACCAGCGGGAAAACATACCGGAAACAAATGCTGCGATACCAATAATCGCCAGGCTGCGCACCGTTGCACCCATCATAAATTTCAGGCTGTTGCCCGGATCGAACAACGAAAAGAAAAACAGCACGATAAAATAGGCGCTTGCCAGCCAGTGCCACACCAGCGCAAAGGCGCGGATAAACAGGCTGAAAAAGGCCAGCGAATGCTCCGCAAAGTTGAGCAAATGCTGGGTGATCTCTTTTTTATTACGAAAAATCAGGTACAACGCCCAGACGGTCATGCACAGCATAATGATGACGTTCGCCAGCGCACCTATCTGTACATTCACCTGATTAGAGATAATCGGCACAGCCACAATCAGACCATAGCCAATCAGGCTGCTTAACCAGCTCAGGCGACGACTCCAGTAACGGGCGGTCTCGTCATGAATCGTGAACGGGCGCAGTTCAGCCACGTTTGGGCAAAAAATCAGGCGTAGTACGGCTTTGAAAAATTCAATCAGGGCAAAGGCGTTGAGAAACAAACTTTGTTGGAAAGCGATGGTGCGACTGCCCGCATTCAGGTTGTCGCTTAATACCTGGCCGACAAATAATGTCAGTGCCAGTAACAGCAGGTCGATAATAAACGCCCCGATGATCATCGCCGGAAGCTGCAACCAGTTACTGCGCTCACGATTTTTTTGCCGCGCCCACTGGCCCATTTTGCGATACAGCGGCAGTGCGCACAGACGAATCAGCCAGTAAAAACCAAACACTAATACCGCTAACATTGAAAAGTGGGTCAGCGCATTGCTGAAGGTTTGTGGATTAAACGGCTTATGCGGGGAGCCGGTGATATTGCGATAAAGTTGCCCGAAGCGGGCGGAAAGGGCTTCACCATAATGGCGGCTGACTTCGGTGACTTTTTGCAGCACGGTTTGCTCTTCAACCAACGTCGGCGGCACGATCTTCGGTACGGGTTCCGCAGGAGGCGTAGCGGCGACGGTGCGCAACTGGTCGATCAACTCTTTACGCGAGGTGTCATTATCCAGCACATCCGCCAGTGCGCCATAGGCCGCTTTTTTTTGTTCGATATCCGGTTCCGGGGCCGGTTCAGTCGTTGAGTCCGTTGTCGTTGTGGTTGTAACGCCGGGTATGGATACCGCGTGGGCAGGTGCGCCCAACAGGCAGAAGAGGATGAACAGGATCCACCGCATGACTCCTCCAGTGAGAAAATAGAGCAAAAAGATAAGTATAGATGCTGGAGGCTGGGCGATTTTAAATGAGAGGAATCTGGTGTGCCTCCCTTTCGGGGGAAAGGGAGGCTGAGAAGTTAAGAGACGTGCTGCAAAAATTCCTGCAAGCGCTGGCTCGGTGGGTTCTTGATCAACACCTGCGGATCGCCATCTTCCGCAATCCGGCCTTTGTCGATAAAGATCAGGCGCGAAGCTACTTTCTCGGCAAAACCGATTTCGTGTGTCACGATCACCATCGTCATCCCTTCTTCAGCCAGATCCTGCATAACCTTCAGCACTTCATGGCGCAGTTCCGGGTCAAGAGCGGAAGTCGGTTCATCAAACAGCATCATTTTCGGCTTCACCGCCAGCGCGCGGGCAATCGCCACACGCTGCTGTTGACCACCAGAAAGTTCGGAAGGGTAGTGATGTGCACGTTCTGCCAGACCGACTTTCGCCAGGAGCTCACGCGCCAGTTTTTCCGCCTCTTCTTTATTCGCGCCACGCACGCGTAGCGGGCCAAACATGACGTTTTCCAGCGCCGTCAGATGCGGGAAGAGGTAAAACTGCTGGAACACCATACCCGCTTCCTGGCGAATCAGGCGCTCATCAACTTTCGGATCGTTAACCTTCAGGCCATCGACAATCAGATCGCCGGAGGTGATTTCTTCCAGTTTGTTGATGCAGCGCAGCAGGGTCGATTTACCGGAACCGGACGGCCCGATAATCACCACGACTTCGCCCTGAGCAATGTTCAAATCGATATTGTGCAGCACCTGGGTTGGACCAAAATGCTTGGAGACGTTTTTAAATTCAATCACAGGATTTTCATCCTTCTTTCCAGACGACGCAGAATAAAGCTCAGCACCAGGGTAATAATCAGATAGAACACCGCCACGGCGCTCCAGATCTCAAGGGCGCGGAAGTTACCGGCAATAATTTCTTGCCCCTGACGGGTCAGTTCCGCCACGCCGATAACAATAAACAGCGAAGTGTCTTTAATGCTGATGATCCACTGGTTACCCAGCGGCGGCAGCATACGACGCAGTGCCAGCGGTAAAATGACGTAGCGAATGGTTTCCCAACGTGAAAGACCGAGCGCCAGTCCTGCTTCACGAAAACCTTTGTGAATAGATAGCACCGCACCACGCGTGATTTCCGCAATGTACGCGCCGGAGTTGATCATGATGGTGACCACCGCCGCAGTAAACGGGTCGATGCGTAAATCGTTAAACGCCATCGGCAGGGCGAAATAGATGAACATCACCTGGACGACGATAGGTGTGCCGCGGATCACTTCAATAAAGACCAGCGCGACGTGGTTGGCTATCCAACCACCGAAGGTGCGTGCAAAACCTGCCAACAATCCGATCACCAGACCGCCAGCCAGACCGAGGACCGAAATCCACAGGGTCATTTTGGCACCTTCAATCAGAAGCGTAACGGCAGGCCAGATGGCACTCCAGTCAAACTGCATATGTCGTTCCTGTAACCGTGGTGTAA
>BABF01000369.1_pt1 | contig 10934 bp, 9 predicted proteins | sample 270288 | NCBI WGS metagenome assembly BABF01 (sample SAMD00036535, study PRJNA27877) | human gut metagenome | isolation source: feces from healthy human sample In-M, Infant, Female | reverse complement strand
CTTCCCGGGTGATTCGTCCTTGAATTAAAGTAATCAAGCTGGATCAGAAGCGCAACAACGTTGTTGTTTCTCGTCGTGCCGTTATCGAATCCGAAAACAGCGCAGAGCGCGATCAGCTGCTGGAAAACCTGCAGGAAGGCATGGAAGTTAAAGGTATCGTTAAGAACCTCACTGACTACGGTGCATTCGTTGATCTGGGCGGCGTTGACGGCCTGCTGCACATCACTGACATGGCCTGGAAACGCGTTAAGCATCCGAGCGAAATCGTCAACGTGGGCGACGAAATCACTGTTAAAGTGCTGAAGTTCGACCGCGAACGTACCCGTGTATCCCTGGGCCTGAAACAGCTGGGCGAAGATCCGTGGGTAGCTATCGCTAAACGTTATCCGGAAGGTACCAAACTGACTGGTCGCGTGACCAACCTGACCGACTACGGCTGCTTCGTTGAAATCGAAGAAGGCGTTGAAGGCCTGGTACACGTTTCCGAAATGGATTGGACCAACAAAAACATCCACCCGTCCAAAGTTGTTAACGTTGGCGATGTAGTGGAAGTTATGGTTCTGGATATCGACGAAGAACGTCGTCGTATCTCCCTGGGTCTGAAACAGTCAAAGCTAACCCGTGGCAGCAGTTCGCGGAAACCCACAACAAGGGCGACCGTGTTGAAGGTAAAATCAAGTCTATCACTGACTTCGGTATCTTCATCGGCCTGGACGGCGGCATCGACGGCCTGGTTCACCTGTCTGACATCTCCTGGAACGTTGCAGGCGAAGAAGCAGTTCGTGAATACAAAAAAGGCGACGAAATCGCTGCAGTTGTTCTGCAGGTTGACGCAGAACGTGAACGTATCTCCCTGGGCGTTAAACAGCTCGCAGAAGATCCGTTCAACAACTGGGTTGCTCTGAACAAGAAAGGCGCTATCGTAACCGGTAAAGTAACTGCAGTTGACGCTAAAGGCGCAACCGTAGAACTGGCTGACGGCGTTGAAGGTTACCTGCGTGCTTCTGAAGCATCCCGTGACCGCGTTGAAGACGCTACCCTGGTTCTGAGCGTTGGCGACGAAGTTGAAGCTAAATTCACCGGCGTTGATCGTAAAAACCGCGCAATCAGCCTGTCTGTTCGTGCGAAAGACGAAGCTGACGAGAAAGATGCAATCGCAACTGTTAACAAACAGGAAGATGCAAACTTCTCCAACAACGCAATGGCTGAAGCTTTCAAAGCAGCTAAAGGCGAGTAATTCTCTGACTCTTCGGGATTTTTATTCCGAAGTTTGTTGAGTTTACTTGACAGATTGCAGGTTTCGTCCTGTAATCAAGCACTAAGGGCGGCTACGGCCGCCCTTAATCAATGCAGCAACAGCAGCCGCTTAATTTGCCTTTAAGGAACCGGAGGAATCATGACCAAGTCAGAATTGATAGAAAGACTTGCCACCCAGCAATCGCACATTCCCGCCAAGACGGTTGAAGATGCAGTAAAAGAGATGCTGGAGCATATGGCCTCGACTCTTGCGCAGGGCGAGCGTATTGAAATCCGCGGTTTCGGCAGTTTCTCTTTGCACTACCGCGCACCACGTACCGGACGTAATCCGAAGACTGGCGATAAAGTAGAACTGGAAGGAAAATACGTTCCTCACTTTAAACCAGGTAAAGAACTGCGCGATCGCGCCAATATTTACGGTTAAGTTTTTACTCAAACTTGAACGCGAGAAAAGCACCTGTCGGGTGCTTTTTTCATTTCTCTAATCTGGAACTGGAAGCTGCCTCGCAGAGTTTTGAGCAGTTTTCACCCTATCGTTAAATTCTTCTGAACGTGCCTCGGGGAACGCAAAACTCCCACCAGACAACCGTTCAACAAAGTTGCACACTTTCTATAAACAGGGAGGGTGCATGAAAATAACGACAGTCGGCGTATGCATAATTTGCGGAATTTTTCCGTTGCTGATTTTGCCCCAATTGCCTGGGACAGTAACCCTTGCGTTTCTGACTCTCTTCGCCTGTGTACTGGCATTTATCCCTGTTAAAACCGTCCGTTATATCGCGCTGACGTTGCTGTTTTTCGTTTGGGGCATATTAGCAGCAAAGCAAATTTTGTGGGCAGGAGAAACCTTAACTGGCGCGACGCAGGATGCAATTGTTGAGATCATTGCTACTGACGGCATGACCACTCATTACGGTCAAATTACTCATCTACAAGGTCGACGTATATTCCCTGCGCCAGGCCTCGTACTGTATGGCGAATATCTTCCGCAAGCGGTTTGTGCCGGACAAGTATGGTCAATGAAACTCAAAGTTCGTGCAGTTCATGGTCAACTTAATGATGGCGGCTTTGATAGCCAGCGTTATGCCATTGCCCAGCATCAACCGCTCACCGGCCGTTTTCTGCAGGCAAGTGTCATTGAACCGAATTGTAGCCTGCGTGCACAGTATCTGGCGTCACTACAAACAACGCTGCAACCCTATATGTGGAACGCGGTTATTCTTGGATTAGGTATAGGGGAACGGTTATCCGTCCCCAAAGAAATCAAAAATATCATGCGTGATACTGGAACGGCGCATTTAATGGCGATATCAGGATTGCACATCGCTTTTGCGGCGTTGCTGGCTGCAGGACTCATTCGCGGTGGGCAAGTTTTTCTGCCTGGGTGCTGGATCCACTGGCAAATGCCATTAATTGGTGGAATCTGCTGTGCTGCTTTTTATGCCTGGCTTACGGGAATGCAACCTCCTGCATTGCGTACCGTGGTGGCGCTTGCCATTTGGGGAATGCTTAAGTTAAGTGGACGACAATGGAGTGGCTGGGATGTATGGATATGTTGTCTGGCGGCAATTTTGCTGATGGATCCTGTTGCCATTCTCTCGCAAAGTTTATGGCTATCTGCCGCTGCGGTCGCGGCACTGATTTTTTGGTATCAGTGGTTTCCCTGTCCGGAGTGGCAGCTGCCGCCGGTATTGCGCGCGGTTGTTTCCCTCATCCATCTGCAACTGGGAATCACCCTCCTGCTTATGCCCGTGCAAATTGTCATATTTCATGGCATTAGTCTGACCTCGTTTATTGCAAATCTTTTTGCAATTCCCCTGGTGACATTTATCACGGTTCCGTTGATTCTCGCCGCGATGGTTGTGCATTTAAGCGGGCCGTTTATTCTGGAACAAGGGTTATGGTTTCTTGCCGACCGGTCTTTGGCTTTACTTTTCTGGGGGTTAAAGAGTTTGCCGGAAGGGTGGATCAACATTGCTGAACGTTGGCAATGGCTAACATTTTCCCCATGGTTCTTACTGGTGGTATGGCGATTAAACGCCTGGCGAACGTTGCCAGCAATGTGTGTGGCTGTAGGCTTGCTGATGTGCTTGCCGCTGTGGCAAAAACCTCGACCTGACGAGTGGCAAGTGTACATGCTTGATGTCGGGCAAGGGCTGGCAATGGTCATTGCGCGAAACGGCAAAGCGATTCTCTATGACACGGGACTGGCCTGGCCCGAAGGGGATAGTGGGCAACAACTGATTATCCCCTGGCTCCACTGGCATAATCTTGAACCGGAAGGCGTTATTTTGAGTCATGAACATCTGGATCACCGGGGAGGGCTGGACTCAATATTGCACACATGGCCGATGTTATGGATCCGAAGTCCGTTAAACTGGGAACATCATCAGCCCTGTGTGCGTGGCGAAGCGTGGCAATGGCAAGGATTGCGTTTCAGCGCGCACTGGCCTTTACAAGGTAGCAACGATAAAGGAAATAACCATTCCTGTGTGGTTAAGATTGATGACGGGACGAATAGCATTCTTCTAACCGGTGATATTGAAGCCCCCGCTGAACAAAAGATGCTAAGCCGTTACTGGCAGCAAATGCAGGCAACATTACTTCAGGTACCTCACCATGGCAGTAATACCTCATCATCGTTGCCATTAATTCAGCGAGTGAATGGAAAAGTGGCACTCGCATCGGCATCGCGCTATAACGCATGGCGACTGCCCTCAAGCAAAGTTAAACATCGCTATCAACAACAGGGCTATAAGTGGCTTGATACTCCACATCAGGGTCAAATAACGGTCAATTTTTCAGCGCAAGCCTGGCGGATTAGCAGCCTCAGAGAGCAAATTTTACCTCGTTGGTATCATCAGTGGTTTGGCGTGCCAGTGGATAACGGGTAGAATATGCGGCTATTTCAACAAATGCTGGTTTTTTGAATGCATAACGACAAAGATCTCTCTACGTGGCAGACGTTCCGCCGACTGTGGCCAACCATTGCGCCTTTTAAAGCGGGTCTGATCGTGGCGGGCGTAGCGTTAATCCTCAACGCAGCCAGCGATACCTTCATGTTATCGCTCCTTAAGCCACTTCTTGATGATGGCTTTGGTAAAACAGATCGCTCCGTGCTGATGTGGATGCCGCTGGTGGTGATCGGGCTGATGATTTTACGTGGTATCACCAGCTATATCTCCAGCTACTGTATCTCCTGGGTATCAGGAAAGGTGGTAATGACTATGCGTCGCCGCCTGTTTGGTCACATGATGGGAATGCCGGTTTCATTCTTTGACAAACAGTCAACGGGTACGCTGTTGTCACGTATCACCTACGATTCCGAACAGGTCGCTTCTTCTTCTTCCGGCGCACTGATTACTGTTGTGCGTGAAGGTGCGTCGATCATCGGCCTGTTCATCATGATGTTCTATTACAGTTGGCAACTGTCGATCATTTTGATTGTGCTGGCACCGATTGTTTCGATTGCGATTCGCGTTGTATCGAAGCGTTTTCGCAACATCAGTAAAAACATGCAGAACACCATGGGGCAGGTGACCACCAGCGCCGAACAAATGCTGAAAGGCCATAAAGAAGTATTGATTTTCGGTGGTCAGGAAGTGGAAACGAAACGCTTCGATAAAGTCAGCAACCGAATGCGTCTTCAGGGGATGAAAATGGTTTCAGCCTCTTCCATCTCTGATCCGATCATTCAGCTGATCGCCTCTTTGGCGCTGGCGTTTGTTCTGTATGCGGCAAGCTTCCCAAGTGTCATGGATAGCCTGACTGCCGGTACGATTACCGTTGTTTTCTCTTCAATGATTGCACTTATGCGTCCGCTGAAATCGCTGACCAACGTTAACGCCCAGTTCCAGCGCGGTATGGCGGCTTGTCAGACGCTGTTTACCATTCTGGACAGTGAGCAGGAGAAAGACGAAGGTAAGCGCGTGATCGAGCGTGCGACTGGCGACGTGGAGTTTCGCAATGTCACCTTTACTTATCCGGGACGTGATGTGCCCGCATTGCGTAACATCAACCTGAAAATTCCGGCAGGGAAGACGGTTGCTCTGGTTGGACGATCTGGTTCAGGTAAATCAACCATCGCCAGCCTAATCACACGTTTTTACGATATTGATGAAGGCGAAATCCTGATGGATGGTCACGATCTGCGCGAGTATACCCTGGCGTCGTTACGTAACCAGGTTGCTCTGGTGTCGCAGAATGTCCATCTGTTTAACGATACGGTTGCCAACAACATTGCTTACGCAAGGACTGAACAGTACAGCCGTGAGCAAATTGAAGAAGCTGCGCGTATGGCCTACGCCATGGACTTCATCAATAAGATGGATAACGGTCTCGATACAGTCATTGGTGAAAACGGCGTGTTGCTCTCTGGCGGTCAGCGTCAGCGTATTGCTATCGCTCGAGCCTTGTTGCGTGATAGCCCGATACTGATTCTGGACGAAGCTACCTCGGCGTTGGATACCGAATCCGAACGTGCGATTCAGGCGGCACTGGATGAGTTGCAGAAAAACCGTACCTCTCTGGTGATTGCCCACCGCTTGTCTACCATTGAAAAGGCAGACGAAATCGTGGTTGTCGAGGATGGTGTCATTGTGGAACGCGGTACGCATAACGATTTGCTTGAGCACCGTGGCGTTTACGCGCAACTTCACAAAATGCAGTTTGGCCAATGATCGAAAAAATCTGGTCTGGTGAATCCCCTTTATGGCGGCTATTGCTGCCACTCTCCTGGTTGTATGGCCTGGTGAGTGGCGCGATCCGTCTTTGCTATAAACTAAAACTGAAGCGCGCCTGGCGTGCCCCCGTACCGGTTGTCGTGGTTGGTAATCTCACCGCAGGCGGCAACGGAAAAACCCCGGTCGTTGTCTGGCTGGTGGAACAGCTGCAACAGCGCGGTATTCGCGTGGGGGTTGTATCGCGGGGATATGGTGGTAAGGCTGAATCTTATCCGCTGTTATTGTCGGCAGATACCACCACAGCACAGGCGGGTGATGAACCTGTGTTGATTTATCAACGCACTGGCGCACCTGTTGCGGTTTCTCCCGTGCGTTCTGACGCGGTAAAAGCCATTCTGGCGCAACACCCTGATGTGCAGATCATCGTAACCGACGATGGTTTACAGCATTATCGTCTGGCGCGTGATGTGGAAATTGTCGTTATTGATGGTGTGCGTCGCTTTGGCAATGGCTGGTGGTTGCCGGCGGGGCCAATGCGTGAGCGAGCGGGGCGCTTAAAGTCGGTTGATGCGGTAATCGTCAACGGCGGTGTCCCCCGCAGCGGTGAAATCCCCATGCATCTGCTGCCGGGTCAGGCGGTGAATTTACGTACCGGTACGCGTTGTGACGTTGCTCAGCTTGAACATGTGGTGGCGATTGCGGGGATTGGGCATCCGCCGCGCTTTTTTGCCACGCTGAAGATGTGCGGCGTCCAACCGGAAAAATGTGTACCGCTGGCCGATCATCAGTCTTTGAATCATGCGGATGTCAGCGCGTTGGTAAGCGCCGGACAAACGCTGGTAATGACTGAAAAAGATGCGGTGAAATGCCGGGCCTTTGCAGAAGAAAATTGGTGGTATTTGCCTGTAGACGCACAGCTTTCAGGTGATGAACCAGCGAAACTGCTTGCGCAACTAACCTCGCTGGCTTCTGGCCACTAGTTACGCCGCGGCAGCGTTCGATTGATGGAGTCATGAATGTCGCTGCCGCACCTCTCCCTTGCTGATGCGCGTAATCTTCACCTTGCCGCGCAAGGCCTGTTAAACAAACCCCGCCGTCGAGCGTCGTTGGAGGATATTCCGGCAACGATCTCCCGCATGTCCTTGCTGCAAATCGATACCATCAATATTGTTGTCCGTAGCCCATATCTGGTGCTTTTCAGCCGTCTGGGAGATTATCCTGCGCAGTGGCTGGATGAGTCTCTGGCGCGTGGAGAATTAATGGAATACTGGGCGCATGAAGCCTGCTTTATGCCGCGTAGCGATTTTCGTCTTATTCGCCACCGCATGCTGGCACCTGAAAAAATGGGCTGGAAATATAAAGACGCCTGGATGCAGGAACATGCGGCGGAAATTGCACTGTTAATTCAGCATATTCATGATAAGGGGCCGGTACGTTCAGCCGATTTTGAGCATCCTCGTAAAGGGGCGAGCGGCTGGTGGGAGTGGAAGCCGCATAAACGACATCTGGAAGGTTTATTTACTGCCGGAAAGGTGATGGTGATTGAACGGCGCAACTTCCAGCGCGTTTATGATTTAACTCACCGTGTCATGCCTGACTGGGATGATGAGCGCGATCTCGTTTCGCAAGCAGAAGCAGAAATCATCATGCTGGATAACAGTGCGCGTAGCCTGGGAATATTTCGCGAACAGTGGCTGGCAGATTACTACCGGCTAAAACGTCCGGCACTGGCGGCGTGGCGTGAAGCGAGGGCTGAACAGCAGCAAATCATTGCTGTGCATGTTGAAAAATTGGGCAATCTTTGGCTGCATGCTGATTTGCTGCCGCTACTCGAGCGTGCGCTCGCCGGAAAGCTCACTGCAACGCACAGCGCGGTACTTTCGCCTTTTGATCCTGTTGTCTGGGATCGCAAACGCGCGGAGCAGCTTTTTGATTTTAGCTACCGGCTGGAGTGCTATATCCCAGCGCCGAAACGCCAGTATGGATATTTTGTTCTGCCGTTATTACATCGTGGGCAATTAGTTGGGCGAATGGATGCCAAAATGCATCGCCAGACAGGCATCCTTGAAGTTATCTCTCTGTGGTTACAGGAAGGCATTAAACCAACGACAACGCTGCAAAAAGGGTTACGTCAGGCGATTACTGATTTCGCTAACTGGCAGCAGGCAACGCGGGTGACATTAGGACGCTGCCCGCAAGGCCTCTTTACTGATTGCCGCGCCGGCTGGGAAATAGACCCCGTCGCATAAATGATTATGATAAGATTTATGCATTCATAACCCGATCCATCTGGAGGAACTATGGATCATCGTCTGCTTGAAATCATTGCCTGCCCGGTTTGCAACGGAAAACTTTGGTATAACCAGGAAAAACAAGAGCTTATTTGCAAACTGGACAACCTGGCTTTCCCGCTGCGCGATGGCATTCCAGTGTTGCTGGAAACGGAAGCCCGCGTGCTGACTGCTGATGAGAGTAAATCATGAGTTTTGTGGTCATTATTCCCGCGCGTTACGCGTCCACGCGTCTGCCCGGTAAACCATTGGTTGATATTAACGGCAAACCCATGATTGTTCATGTTCTTGAACGCGCGCGCGAATCAGGTGCCGAGCGCATCATCGTGGCAACCGATCATGAGGATGTTGCCCGCGCTGTTGAAGCCGCTGGCGGCGAAGTATGTATGACGCGCGCCGATCATCAGTCAGGTACAGAACGATTGGCGGAAGTTGTCGAAAAATGCGCATTCAGCGACGACACTGTGATCGTTAATGTGCAGGGTGATGAACCGATGATCCCTGCGACAATCATTCGTCAGGTTGCTGATAACCTCGCTCAGCGTCAGGTGGGTATGGCGACTCTGGCGGTGCCAATCCACAATGCGGAAGAAGCGTTTAACCCGAATGCGGTGAAAGTGGTTCTCGACGCTGAAGGGTACGCACTGTACTTCTCTCGCGCCACCATTCCGTGGGATCGTGATCGTTTTGCAAAAGACCTTGAAACCGTAGGCGATAACTTCCTGCGTCATCTTGGTATTTATGGCTACCGAGCAGGCTTTATCCGTCGTTATGTTACCTGGCAGCCAAGTCCGTTAGAACATATCGAAATGTTAGAGCAGCTTCGTGTTCTGTGGTACGGCGAAAAAATCCACGTTGCTGTCGCCCAGGAAGTTCCTGGCACAGGTGTGGATACCCCTGAAGATCTCAAGCGCGTTCGCGCCGAAATGCGCTAATTTCACTTCACGACACTCCAGCCAATTTTGGGAGGAGTGTCGTACCGTTACGATTTTCCTCAATTTTTCTTTTCAACAATTGATCTCATTCAGGTGACATCTTTTATATTGGCGCTCATTATGAAAGCAGTAGCTTTTATGAGGGTAATCTGAATGGAACAGCTGCGTGCCGAATTAAGCCATTTACTGGGCGAAAAACTCAGTCGTATTGAGTGCGTCAATGAAAAAGCGGATACGGCGTTGTGGGCTTTGTATGACAGCCAGGGAAACCCAATGCCGTTAATGGCAAGAAGCTTTAGTGCGCCCGGAAAAGCCCGACAACTGGCATGGAAAACCACCATGCTGGCAAGAAGTGGGACTGTCCGTATGCCGACTATTTATGGTGTGATGACGCATGAAGAACACCCCGGCCCCGATGTCCTGCTACTGGAGCGAATGCGTGGTGTTTCGGTGGAGGCACCAGCCCGAACACCAGAACGCTGGGAACAACTCAAAGATCAAATCGTTGAAGCCTTACTGGCCTGGCACCGTCAGGACAGTCGTGGTTGCGTCGGCGCGGTCGACAATACTCAGGAAAATTTCTGGCCCTCATGGTACCGGCAACATGTTGAAGTGCTATGGACCACGCTCAATCAGTTCAATAACACCGGTCTAACGATGCAGGATAAGCGGATCCTGTTTCGCACTCGCGAATGTCTCCCGGCATTATTTGAAGGCTTTAACGACAATTGTGTACTGATTCACGGTAACTTCTGTTTACGTAGCATGCTGAAAGATTCGCGCAGCGATCAGTTACTGGCGATGGTCGGACCGGGACTAATGCTTTGGGCACCGCGAGAATACGAACTGTTCCGACTAATGGATAATTCTCTGGCGGAAGATTTGCTCTGGAGTTATCTGCAACGCGCGCCAGTGGCGGAGTCGTTCATCTGGCGGCGTTGGTTGTATGTGTTATGGGATGAAGTTGCGCAACTGGTCAACACCGGACGATTTAGTCGGCGTAACTTCGATCTGGCATCAAAATCACTCTTGCCGTGGCTCGCCTGACGAACCTTTTAGCCACTGCCAGATGCGGCCAAGCGTTTCATAGCCAACACGATCGCTATGCATCAACCAAACCGGAGAAGGGATTGCCCGTTCCCACGGATTAAGCGGCGAGTCGATGGCCAACTGATTCGCCGGGGCTGGCAGCGGATTTAGCCCTTCCTGCTGAAAAAAGATCATCGCCCGCGGCAGATGTGATGCGGAGGTCACCAGCAGGAAAGGGGCGTCACCAATTGCCTGTTTCACTGCCGCAGCTTCTTCTTCGGTATCTTTTGGCAAATCCAGAGTGATAATTTGCTCGCGCGGCACGCCCAGCGATTGCGCAACTCTTGCACCTACTTCGGCTGTACTCACCGTATTGGTTTTTGCTACGCCTCCCGTGAAGATCAGTTTTGATCCCGGATTTTCGCGCCATAAGCGAATACCTTCATTCAGGCGGGGCAGACTGTTATTGATTAAATTCGAGCTTGGTGCCCACTGCGGGTTCCAGGTATAACCACCTCCGAGCACCACGATATAGTCCACTTTTTGCGAATTATTCCATGTCGGATAGGTGCTTTCGATGGGACGCAGCAGGCGGTCGGCTACCGGTTGCAAACTCAATAACAAGAGCGCCAGCCACCCAATGCTAATAAAAATCTTCCCGGTTTTTGAAAACGGCTAAACCACAGCAGCGCCAGGCCAGCGCCAATAATCAACAACATCAGCGGAAGTGGCAGCAACAT
>BABF01000317.1_pt1 | contig 10939 bp, 10 predicted proteins | sample 270288 | NCBI WGS metagenome assembly BABF01 (sample SAMD00036535, study PRJNA27877) | human gut metagenome | isolation source: feces from healthy human sample In-M, Infant, Female | reverse complement strand
TTAAATCATTGTACGTAGTTCTACGAATTACGATTATTATATTAACTTTAAAGTAGAATTAGAAATGGAAATCAAAGTATTAGGAACCGGGTAGTCAAGCTGTAAAGCATTGTATGAAACCACTAAACAAGCTATTTCAGAATTAGGCTGCGATGCAACACTAATCAAGGAAGAAGATTTATTGAAAATCATGGAGTACAACATTTTAGGTCTTCCGGCTTTGGTGATTGACGGAAAAGTTGTATCAGCCGGAAAAAGATTGTCCCTTTCGGAAGTAAAAGAGTTGATAACCAAATAAAAAATGAACTATGAGAAAGTTATTTTATCTACTGATTGCGATGCTGGTCTTAATGTCCTGTGGAAATGGTTCAAAGAAAAAAAACGAGGAAAACAAAGCGGAAGAAATACAGCCTAACCGCATTGAAGTTCTCTATTTTCATGGAGCGCAACGATGTATCACTTGCAGGGCGATTGAAATATAACTCCTACAAAGGCAAAAAAGGTACGGTTGCTCCCAATCGAATTCACCGTAGATTTGAATGTATATACCCCCATCAAAAAATCACAACAGATACAACTGAATTCAAGTATTATGAGGTGGGAGCTGATGGAGAATTAATAACAAGAAAATTGTATTTAGATCCATTTATGGACCTATATAATCTTGAAATACTAAGTTTCAGTATTTCACCGGCACCTTCAGCATCTGGTATTTTAATGGCACAAAGAAAAGCTATTAAAATAACAGAGGATGCTAAATATAGACGAACATTTCACTCTGATCAAGGCTGGGCGTATCAAATGAAAGAATATCAAAGGCTCTTAAAGAATAATAATATCTTCCAGAGTATGTCCAGAAAAGGAAATTGCTATGACAATTCGCCTATGGAAAACTTCTTTTCAATTTTGAAGCAAGAAATGTATTATGGAAAAACATTTCATAGCTACAAGGAATTAGAAACAGCACTTACTCAATATATACTCTATTACAATGAAAAACGAATAAAAGAGAAGTTGAATTGGCTAAGTCCGGTAAAGTATCGCTTAAAGAATACAGTAGCATAAAAAATTCCGAGAAACCTATTCAGGCTTCTCGGAAATAAAAGTCTAACTTTTTGGGGTCACTACAGATCGAGGGTCTTTTATGGAGTTTTATATGAAACAATGGTATAAGATTCATAAATACACGGGTTATATAGGGGGCATTGTTTTTTTCTTACTCTGCTTTTCCGGGTTAGTTATTATGCTTAGAGGCTTTTCTTTTTCGAATATTGAAAAAGAAATGTACTCTGCCCATGAGAGTTCCATGTGGAATAACAGCCAAAATCAGATTAATACAATATTGGCGGAACATCCTAATTACACGTTGCGATCCATGGCAATTCGACCGGAGACCTCTTTGATTTCTTTTTGTTTTACTGAAAAGAATAATAAGGAGATTATTCGTTATCATTACTATATTCGAGATGGTCAGTTTATTCCGGCAAATAATCAGATGGTACCACGCCATGTTGATATGGACTATACGGCTGTAATTGTAAGAACCTTAGCCAGATTTCACAGTAATCTTTTATTGGGAGATACGGGGCGTGTTTTATTATTGCTGTTTAGTTTGGTTAGTTTAGTAACGTGTTTTGCAGGCTATAAAATTTATAGAAAAATTAATCTTTCACCTAAACGAGGAATGTATTCGCTACATACATTCCTAGGAATTGTAGTTTCGCCTTATTGCATTATTTTATTCGTTTCAGGCATTTTGTTGATAGGTCATTCTTATTTTTCACGGGTGTATTATGCTGATAGTGCGGCAGGGGCAGAAGTGTATTTTGCGTCACAGCAAAATACGGGATCTGTTTATACGTATTCGGACATTTTTGACTTAGTAAGTAATAAGTATCCGGATAAGGAGATTTTATCGTTAGATATTCCATCCGAAAAGGATTTGTCTAAGTCGGCTACAAGTACTTATCATTTGCGTTTGATTGATAAAACTGAATTACAAAATACATATCAGGGATACTTTGTGGCTGATGATTTATGGGTGTGGGCTTATAAGAGTCCGGAGTTTATTTCTTACATAACTTCTCCACCATGGTATATGAGTGTTTTGGCAGTAGGGGTTGATTTACATTTTAAGAATCATGGGCATCCGGCGTTAGAAATCATATGGCTTATTTATTTAGGCTTGAGTTGTGCTTTATTGCTGTTATTATTCATAAAACCGCTTAGACGTGTACAGATCGTTATGAACAATCGTTATTCGTTTGGTTGGGGAACTTTTATTTTAAACTGTGGTTATTTATTTTTACCTCTATTTGGGCAAATCGGTGTGTATATAGGTATTGTGTGTGGCCTTTTGAGTTTTGTTTTGATAGGGGTAAATATTAAAAATATCATTTATAAGAAAGGATGAAGTTACAAAGTATTTTTGAATTAGGTGGATTAGTTGCTCTTTTGTATTGTGATTAGGTATTTTGGGATTTAGGTGTTTAGGAATTTAGGAGGTTTTTTATGCGTAGACATCAACGCTTGGTAATTATGGTAGCAATGTATCTTATTGGGATGGCAGGAAATTATCATCCGGTTGAGGCCGCTTTCGATGAAAATTTAACTGAGTATAGTTTAGGGACTGTGGTTGTTACAGCGGATCAAACAAAATACATATCCTCATGTAGTATTTGAGAGTACTATATAGTATTAAATTATCTTAAAAACTAAATAATGACACTTTTTTATTTAATTTAATTCAAAGAAGATGTGGACAGTTGACAGCTATTATGTAGTTTTATATACTATAATTATATAATTAATAAAGTACATTATATAGGTGTCAGATGACTTAATAGGGAAATCGGTATAAGCCGATGCGGTCCCGCCACTGTAGGAGGAGCAAACCTCACATTGCCACTGGATTTTTCTGGGAAGGCGAGGTAAGCGATGAATCTAAGCCAGGAGAACTGCCTATAGGAGAATCACCGTTTTAACCTACGAGCGATGGGAAGGGGATTAGCGATAATATAAACATTCGTTTTATTATGGACACATCTTCGTAGATGTGTCCTTTTTTTATAGTTTTTGTGAGATGTGTTTATCAAGGAGGATTTAAAATCGTGGAAATTTTAGCATTATTTCATAAGGGTGGCTTAGTTATGTATCCTATTTTACTGGCTTCAATTATAGCCGTAACAATAGGTGTAAATCGTTATTTATGTTACAAGGCGGCATCATCTAATATTGATTTATTAAAAGAACAATTACCGAATTTACTGCGTACTCGTCAATTAGAAGAAGCTAAAGCGCTTTGTGATGAAGCAGGGGGCGTAGCCGGTAATATTGTTAAAACGGCTATTGTTGAGCGTACTGAAGATTTAAAAGCTGCTGATGTGGTAGAAAGTATTGCTACGCACGAAGTGTTCCAATTAAAGAAATATCTGAATTATTTAGAAACTATTGTTACCTTATCGCCGTTATTAGGTCTATTGGGTACTGTTGTCGGTATGATTGGTTCTTTTAGTGTGCTTTCTATCGAATCCGGTGAGCCGTTTGCTATTACCGGCGGTGTCGGTGAAGCCTTGATTGCGACTGCTACAGGTTTATTGGTAGCTATTTTGGCTTTGGTAATTCATACATATTTGGCTCAGCGTGTTAATGTATTGATTGCCGATATTGAGTATGTTGCTTCTTTATATGTAATTAATACGAATGCAGGTGTACGTCATGAAGCTTAAGTCAATGAAAATAGAACATCAACCTAAATTGATGATTATACCTATGATTGATATTATCTTCTTTTTATTGGTATTTTTCATGATGAGTATGTTGACGATGGTTGTTCAAAAGAGTGTTCCTATTCAATTGCCGCAAGCTGCAACATCTAAAGTAAACTTAGATAAAGTATTGCCAATAACGGTAACGGCGGACGGAGCCATTTATTTGGAACAGGAACGAATTCCGGAAGGTCAGTTGAAAGCACGCTTGGAAGCTGAAAAAAGTAAAAATCCGGAGCTGGCCATTATTGTTCGCGGTGATGCGGGTGTTAATTATGGACGTGTAGTAAGTGTTATTGATACAGCTAAAAAATCAGGGATTCAAAAAGTATCTATAGCCGCTGAAGAAAGATAGGAGAGAATTCAATGAATAGTCGAAATATGTGGACTAAGCCTTGGGTCGCCTCACTCATTTTTCATGCCGTTGTATTAACCGTTATTCCTTTTTTGCCATGGCCGGCCATCCCTAAAGCGGATGATATGTCATCGATTATTGAGGTGGATTATGTAGAAATTAAACATCCTAATCCTAAGGGCAATCCTAATAGCGGTGGCGACGGTGGTGATGGTAGTGGAAATTTTGGAGCTAATTTACCGGCAGTAACGCCTATGACGGCGTTGCCTGAATATTCTGAGCCATTAACCAGTAATAATGAAAATAGTATTGTTACTAAACATCAGGAAACAATCCAACAAGGCGTAGTAAGTGCAGGCTTGGATTCAGCTCTTAATAGTGGTGGCAGTGGTTCCGGCAGCGGTGGTCTTGCCGGTTTCGGTACCGGTACAGAAACCGGCATTCAGGGGGATCCTAACGGTACGGAGGTTGATACTACTTTTTATAGGCCGGTACCGACATATACGCCCAAACCAAAATATCCAAGATCGGCTCGCAATCAAAATGTGCGTGGCAGTGTTGGCGTTGGTTTAACTATAGGCGTTGACGGAAGTGTTGAGTCTGTTTGGATAAATGATTCATCAGGTAGTGATACCCTGGATCAGGCTGCCTTAGATGCAGTAAGTAGTTGGCGATTTGAACCGGCCAGAAGAGGTAATGAACCAATCAGTACGACTACAAGTGTTAATGTAGAATTCCAGTTGCGATAAAAATTAGGGAATTTCTTGCAACTCGAATATATTTTTATGTGTTTAAAAATAAAACTAAGCACATTAGGTATTTTTAATTTTGTACTGGTGTTAAGAGGTTATTATGACAAAAAAGAGTGTGTTGAACAAATCTGTGTTAAAAAAGCTGGTTTTATTAAGTGTTGTGTCAAATTGTTTGTATACGGGAATTGCTTTAGCGGCTGAAGAGACCTATGATTCATATACATTAGATCCGATTGTAGTTACAGCTCAACGTACAGAAACGAGAGATTTGGAAACTCCGGCGGCAACAACTGTATTAACTAAAGAAGATATTAAAAATACAGGTGCTAAGACTGTATTTGACGCTATATCGTTTACAACGGGGATTACGAATTTTTCCTATGGGGCTGGCGGTCTTGATTACGGTTCCATGGATAGCCGTGTAAATATTCGTGGTTTAGAACGTGGTGCTCTTATTTTGATTAATGGTGCTCCTATTAATTTGAATGGTAAAAATAGCTTAAGTGGTATATTACCGGAAAATGTCGAAAGAATTGAAATTGTAAAAGGCGCGTCTTCTACGTTATATGGTGCTGAAGCACTAGGCGGGGTTATTAACATTATTACCTCGACGCCGGAAAAAGAATATGTAAAAGCCAAAGTTGGGTTAGGCAATTTAGGCTATAAACAGTATTTGGTTTCTGCCGGCAATAAAGATTTTAATATCGCTGTAGGTAAAGAGTTTTTCGGTGCTATTGATAGAACGAGTCCGAATCGTAAGGATTTAGACGGCAAGCGTAAATATGAATATTATAATGAACGCGGTAAAGGTGATTTATTTAATATTGCCTTAAATGCTAAGTTAAGTGAACGTTTGGATTTAAGTTATATGCGTAGTGAATCCAACTCCACTTATGGTCAAATTGTAGTACCGGGAACGTTAACTAAAGCAAAAGCGACAGAGGCATCAGAAAGTAAGCGTTATCATTATGACGATAAAAAGAATAATTTTTCATTGATTTATGACTATGATAATACTAAAGCCGTAGCTTTTTACACCGATCGTGATTTGTATGGTGAAAGTAAAAACTTGGCTACTAATAAGTGGAGTGAAAATGCCAGTAATTATTTAGCTCGTAAATATGGTATTGATGTTCAACATGAATGGAGTTTACGAGATAATAAAGATTCTTTCATTGGTGGTTTATTGGTAAGCCGAGATACCTATAAAGGCACAGCAGCGGCTACATCCAATGTAAGAGCTGGTCGTAATAATATGGCATTGTATGGTAGCTATTCTTATGAAATTAATCCTAAATTGACGACAATTTTAGGCGCTCGTTTCCAAAAAATCTCCGATCCGGTAAATGACCAGAATGTATTTATGCCACAATGGCAGATGCTGTATAAATTGGATGAACAGTCATCCATTTATTCGAATGTTGGTAAAGCCTTTACGATGCCAAACTTATCGGATACTTTTAAATATGTAAATGGCGGTTATCAGGCGATTAGCGGTCCGAATTTAAAACCGGAAGAAGGCTGGAACTATGAAGTTGGTTATAAACATGTAACTGAAAAAGACTCCTGGAAAGTGGCTTTATTCTACATGGACTTTAAAAACTTCTTTGATTGGGCTCCGGATCCTGAAACCGGTAAGAATACCGTTCGAATTAATGGCGGTAAATTCCAAAATGTCGGTATTGAATTAGATTACAAACGCTTATTGACAGATAAAGTAACATTGTCTTTGGGGACAACGTATTCTAATCCTAAAAAACGGGATATTGGCGTATCAACTTGGAATCAGGCGTATCCAAAACTTCAATTTAATGCGGGAGTAAATTATACTGACAATAAATTGGATGCCGGTATTGCGTTAAATTGGTTAACTAAACGTTTGCAAAACCGTGATGGGGGAACTAATCCGGATTTAATTAATTTGAATGCATATGTTTCCTATGCCTTCGGCGAAAATGATTCCGTACAAATTAATCTTAATAATATTTTAGACAGACATAATGTAATTACTAATGGCGATTGGGAATATTGGGATAATCTATTTAACTACACTGTTAGTTATGCACACACATTCTAGTGGCAGATTATAAAGGAGTGAATTTTATTTTTAATTTGCTTCTTGATATTTAGTATTTAAAAATTAAGCAAACTGATAATCACCGTCGGTATTTTGAATTTAGTAGGTAAAGGTAATGAGCTATATGGCATGCATGAATTGTAATGCGGATAATACAATACAGTCTAAATCAGTTCAGTTACTGATTTTGGCTTTAACAGGCCAATGTAATTTGAAGTGTTCCTATTGCTATGCAGCCAATCAGACTCAACAGCCTATGACGTGGAATACAGCAAAGCAAGCATTGCAGTATATAACTGAGTATTCGGGTACGCCTACCATTCAATTTACCGGCGGTGAACCTTTATTGGCGTGGGAGTTGCTAGTTAAATGTGTTGAATGGTTAGAACGTCATAAAATCAAGGCAAAATTGCAGATACAGACGAATGCGACGCTGTTAGATGACCGAAAAATAGAATTTATAAAGAAACATCAAATTGCTATAGGGGTTAGCTTGGATGGTTTTGCCGATAGCAATGCTGTGAACAGACCCTATATGGATTTTGGTGATTCAACAATGAATACAATTAAAAGTATTCAACTTTTAAGTAGTGCCGGTATTGAAATAGGTATTACGACAGTAGTTAATGCAGTTACTGTGGATAAATTGGACAAGGTTATAGATTTGGCCTATTATTTGGGAAATGTGCGGCAAGTCGGATTTAATCTGGTGCGTCCGCAAGGTCGGGGAAAAGAAGAACCACTTATTACCGAACAAATATTGGAGGCCGGTGTTCATAAAATGTTAAATCGGCTGGAATATTGGCAAAATATAACGCATCGTTCACTTATAATAGCTCAAATTGATAAAGTTAATAAATTACAAAAGGGATATACTCCTTTTTCACATTGCTATGCACTTCATAAGGCCGGTATGTATGTAAGTCCGGATGGTATGATGTATGCTTGTGCTTCTTTGGCAGGGCGAGAAGAATATTGTCTTGGCCATGTTACTACCGGGGGAGATAGTCAAAAGGAAAGTGTGTTATTGACTCATTTAGAGCCGGTTGTTGATATGTGTACGCAGTGTAATTTTATTAATTACTGTGGTGGTGCCTGTTATAGTCGGGTACGAGCAGGTCAGACTATAAATCCTTTAGAATGTACTATGAAAAAAATCTTTATTAAATATTATCAAAATAAACATACGATGAGGGCATAATTTTATGGCTTTTTGGAAAATATATCGAAAGATAATTATTGCCGGTTTACTTGCCATACTATGCTTAATCAGCTTATCCGGGTGTAGCGTTCATCCGGTTATAGATTCTACATCCGAGAAATATACCAAAACGGTTGAAAGTGCTGATGGTGTAATTGTAAAAATTCCTGATTATCCAAAGCGTATTGTAACGCTGACATCGGCTTATGATACAGTTTTATTAGGTCTTATTGATACGTCCCGAATAGCTGCTATCAGCTCGCTGGTAAAATATGAAGGCTATTCTATGGAATGGCAAAAGGCAAAACAAGTAAAAACACAATTATACAGCTATCCTTTTGAGAAAATTGTAAAGTTAAAACCGGATTTGGTATTGGCACCGGAATATACATCTAAAGATGTAATTGACGCCTTACGTGGCATGGGGATTCCTACAGTAGTTGTTAACTCCGGAAAAACGGTAGAAAGTACTATTAAGAATATAGAAACAATGGCATATCTTGTGGGAGAGCCTGAAAAAGGGGATTATTACAGCCGTAAGATTAGAGCTGAGATTGATTGGTTACAGAATCAAGTAAATAACATACCTGACGATAAACGTCGAAGCGTTCTCTTTGTATCATCCATGGACGGTTATACCGGAACAGGAAGTTTTTTCGATGATATGAGTCACTATATGGGGATTCGTAATGCTCCTTCTTATCGTGGCTATCCGCCACGTATTTCATTTACTGATGAGCGAGTTATCGATATGAATCCCGATTACTTACTGATACCGGCTTATCAAACTATGGATAAAGGTTTGGAAGAAAGGTTTTTACATACACCGGCTTTTCAGTCGATGAAGGCTATGCGCAATAATCATGTAATGCCTGTTCGGGCCGCGTATCTGTATACGAGTAATCAGCATATCGGTGAAGCGATGATTGAAATAGTGAAAATCGTTTATCCTGAGTATATTCAAGCGGATTCGATTCCAAAAAAATTTTAGTTATTAAAGGATGTAATTTGAATAATTAATTTGGTGAGCGGTATGGAAAGAAAAAAGAAACAAGTTATCAGTATTTTAATATTGATAGTACTTCTGTTAGGGATAATTATTATAGCTCTTCATTTGGGTACCATTAAGGTGCCCGTGTTGGGCGGTTTGCAGAGTATTTGGCAAGGTTTGGGGATACCTGTAACGGTAACCAATCCATTAGAGCCGGAGCAGGAAGCGGTGCTGTGGTACATTCGCATGCCACGTATTTTAATAGGGCTTATGGTTGGAGCCTCTTTAGCATTGGCCGGTGCCGTTATGCAGGGAATTTTCTCTAATCCCTTGGCTGATCCGGGGATTATGGGTGTTTCGGCAGGGGCCTCACTAGGTGCTGTTATTGCTATTTCCTTAGGGCTCACTTCAATGGGGATGTTCTATATGCCGATGTTTGCCTTTGTTGGTGCGTTTATGGCTGTTAGTATTACTATTTTATTAACTATGCGAGGCGGTCGCGTGGAGACCGCTACATTATTATTGGCCGGTGTTGCCATTAGTATGTTGTTGGGGGCTTTTACATCCGGTATTTTGACACTGATGAATGAATATCGGTTGCGTGAATTTTTGTTTTGGATGGTAGGCGGTCTCGATTTCAGACGTTGGGAACATGTTTTTCTCGCTATTGGACCGTTTCTTATTGGGACGACAATTCTAATTACATTGGGACGTCAATTGAATGTGTTGGTATTAGGTGATACGGAAGCAAAGGCATTGGGCGTTCCGGTTATGCTATATCGGTTAATTTTCTTGTTTTTAGCATCATTTATTACAGCTACCGCGGTATGTGTTAGTGGTGCTATCGGTTTTGTAGGGCTTATTATTCCTCATATTGTTCGAATTTTAGTAGGGCCCGATCATCGTGTATTGTTGCCGGTTTCAGCTTTAGCAGGGGCACTTTTTCTCATATTTTGTGATACGCTCGGCCGTGTATTGGCGGCTCCTAGCGAAATTAGGGTAGGCATTATGACAGCTTTGTTAGGGGCTCCGTATTTCTTGTATCTGTTACGTCGTGTTCGTCAAAAAGGAGGCATTTAAATGGAATTAAGTGTAGAACATCTAAGTGTGTCCTTGAGTAATCAACAGATTTTACATGATATCTCTTTAAAAGCTGAAAGTGGTGAGTTTATCGGTATTATAGGGCCTAATGGTTCGGGTAAAACAACTTTTTTAAAAGCGCTACGCGGTTTATATCCTTTTACGGACGGCTCGGTTATATTAAATGGTGCTTCGATACCCCATCAAAGTGATAAACAAATTGCCCGACAAGTTGCTTACATGCAACAGAGTGTAAATTTGAATTTTGGCTATACAGCTAAGGAAATTGTTATGACCGCACGCTATCCATTTTTAAAGTGGTGGCAAAACGAGTCCGCCAATGATGAAAATGTTGTTGAAGCTGTTATGAAAAACGTTGGTATTTGGCACTTAAGGGATCGTGCAGTGAATGAATTGAGTGGCGGCGAGCGGCAGCGTGTATTTTTGGCAAAGGCGTTAGCACAGGAAACCGAGCTGTTATTACTCGATGAACCAACCGCAGCTTTGGACTTAGTATATGCTGATGAGATTTTCAGGCAGGGGCGCCAATATTGTGAATCAGGTAAAACTATTTTTATTGTTGTTCATGATTTAGAGTTGGCTGCTAAATTTTGTACGCGACTTTTATTGATTTCAGAAGGTCACTTAGTGGCGGATGGGCTGCCTAAAGAGGTATTGACGGCTAAAAATTGAAAAAAGCTGACAAGCTCAGGCCT
>BABF01000179.1_pt1 | contig 11027 bp, 6 predicted proteins | sample 270288 | NCBI WGS metagenome assembly BABF01 (sample SAMD00036535, study PRJNA27877) | human gut metagenome | isolation source: feces from healthy human sample In-M, Infant, Female | reverse complement strand
AGGACCTAGGCCTGAGCTTGTCCTACGAGCTCCTCCGCTATCTGACACAGAAGCCCGAGGATGAGACAATCAACCAGTGGATTGCCTTAAGCAATCCCAGAAACGGCTTAAACCGGATCTGGCTGGCCTATCAGGAGACGCTGCGCATCCTGGAATACAAGCACGTATACGGCCATACCAATATCCTGACCTTCGAACAGATCCGTTCCGTGGACGCAGTCACGTATTCCTACCCGCTCTCCATGGAGAACCGGATGGTCCACTGTATCGTGGAAGGCAAAGAAGAGGCACTCCAGATCTTCGATCAGCTGATCCGCACGAACCTGGTAGACAAAACGCTGTCGATCGAGTCGATTCAGAGCTTCGTCTATGTCCTGATCGGCACACTGGGCCGTGTCTTCCAGGAACTGAAGACATCGCCGGAAGCACTTTTAAAAGAAGATATTAATTTTATGTATCTGTATGAACACTGGAGTGATTCGGTCACCATCACCACCTTAAGACACGCAATTCAGGACATTCTGACCGCGGTAAGCTGCCGGGGCGAAAACAACGATGAGAAGCTTCTGAATGAGATGATCCGTTATATCCACACGAATTACACCGACGATATTATGTTAAACGACATGGCGGACCAGTTCAACATCTCCCCCAAGTACTGCGGAATCCTGTTCAAACAGCTGAGCGGCCAGAACTTCAAAGACTACTTAAACCGCTACCGAATCGAAAAAGCCAAAGAACTCCTCCAGAAGGAACAGGGAATTAAAATCGCAGAATTAAGCCTGATGGTCGGTTTCAACAGCGCAAACAGTTTCATCCGCGTGTTTGGAAAATACACCGGAGTTACCCCAAAGGCCTACATGGAATCCTTAAAAAGTTCCAGTATTAGCTGATAAAACATGCAAAAATCCATTACCTGAAAGCGAAGGCGGCTATGGAAATGGCGCCGGTCTGCGTATCGTATACCAGCTCATCCGTTGCAGCGATCATATGCTGGTTGCTGTAATCGGTGTCCGTGCAGATGGCGGGAATGAATTTTCAGACACGCTCTGGCACAAAAGCGTATACTGAAACATGATTTATAAACAAAAAGAAACGGCAGGCACCTGCCGTTTCAGACTGTAGACAAAATGGTTCCGGGTGCATCGCACCAGGAACCATTTTGAATTTTATATATAAATATATTGGTTCGAATATCCAGACAAAAGAACAGGGTTTCCTTAGCCCACCCTTTCTCCATTTCCAGATTGCCAGTTTCTTTAGATTCATACATGCAAATAAAAGGGTCAGCTCCATTGTCACTTTTGCCAATCCTCTGTACTGTGTATATCTCATTCCATGTTTTTCTTTTCCGTCTGCAAAGACCCGTTCAATGGTTTCTTTCCGTTTCTGATAGATTTCTTTCATCCCTGTCTGATGACGGATCTCCTCCACCTCTTCCATGTACCCCTCCCATACATGGCGGCTTACCACCTTTACATGGTCTTTGCTTCCTGTACATTGGTTTTGGTACGGACAATCCTTACACTTTTTTCCTTCGCTTTTGTATTCTCGGTATCCATCACGGTTTGTTGTGCTGTATTTTAGTATCTGGTTATTTGGGCATAAATAACAGTCAAAGTATTCATCATATACATAATCGCTTTTTCGAAAATACCCTTTCTTTGTCATTGGGCGTTTATAGGGCATAACCGGAACCTTTCCATCCTCGATTAGCCTTCTTGCGATTGCCGGTATCTTATAGCCTGCATCCATTACATAGTATTTGGGATATTTTACCCGTCCGCTTACTCTCCGGTACAGTTCCCAGAAGGATACACTGTCGTGGACATTCCCCGCTGTCACTTCAAAATCTATGACATAATTATTTTTGTCACAACAGGTATTGGCTGCATAAGCGAACACCTGCTTGTGTTCCCCTTTATGGAACCAGCCACTGTCAGGATCGGTAGCGCTGACCTTTTTGTTTATGGTCTGTGGCGTGGACTCTTTTTCTTTCAATGGCTTTTTTCCATGCTCCAGCCTGTCCTTCTCTATTTCCTCCAGCAGCTCCTTTTCGTAACACCGGGCTTCTTTTTTCATGGTTTCATTCTGGTATTTATGAGGGTTTGCACTGGCTTTGATGTGGGTGCCATCGATAAAAAGGCTTTCCGTATCCAGGAAACCACAGGCATCCACCTCCATTAGAATCCGGGAGAATATCTTTTGAAAAAGATCCGTATCCTTAAATCGTCTGGTATAGTTCTTTCCAAAGGTAGAGAAATGAGGGATATCCTCATACAGGCCGTATCCCAGATACCAGCGGTAAGCAAGATTCACTTCAATCTCTTTGATGGTTTTGCGCATAGAAGGGATGCCAAACACGTATTGGAGGATAACGATTTTCATTAATACAACCGGATCAATGCTTTCCCTGCCATAAGGTTTGTAGAGATCTTTGACCTCGTCATAAATAAAGCTTAAATCAATGGCTTCTTCCAGCTTGCGAACCAGATGACCGGAAGGGACGAGGTCATCCAGGCTTGCAATCTGCACCTGAGAACGTTCTGAATAATCTTTTTTCCCCATCATAAGAAAAAACCTCACTTTCGTATAGCACTATTATACTACATCGAAAACCTGAGTTAAAGAAAAAAAGACAACCGCCTCCTATTAGGAGGCTAGTTGTCTACAGTCTGAGGCTATCGCATTTATTATACGATAGCCTCTTTTTGGCAATTAGAATTTCTAAATCTTATTAATAAAGAAATTATTTGTGTTTTGGATTGCTACAAGTATAAACGGTACCGTCGTCTTTCTTCGTTCCGCACTTGGTTTCGCTATAACCAGTTACATGTCCCTTAGAATCTGTGCAGTAGTATCCATCATCTGTATCTTTCAGATTTTTCTTATTCTTCATGATAGATCCAGATGTATTTACTAAATAAGCATTCTGATCATCGATAATAGTTGTTGGATCTTCTACAGCTGTACCATTCTTAAACGCCTGGTATCTCATATCAGAATCAGCTTTAATTCTAAGACCATTTACATAAAGAACATCATCAGCTTCACTTAAGCCACGGCCCTTGTTAGAACCTGTTTTCCCAAATGAGAATGCATATGTGTCACCATCAACATCAACATTCTGATTACCAATCTTCATAGCACCATCACTACCAGCGCCGAAGTAGTAAACATATACATCTGATCCGATTGTGTAAGTTTTGCCATTATAGCCTTCGAATGATAAAGTGCCAGCCTTTAATGCATCAACTAAATCAGCATCATCAATAGCCTTATTTCCGACAATTTTAGTGCTTGATGACATAGCTAATGCCTGAACACCACTAAGCATCTCACCCTTGCTATTAAATGCATACTTCTTGCTAGAAATAGTTTTGATTTCAGATTTAACTAAATCGCCATCATTCTCAGCATAGAACCATTTTGCACTGTCATCGTTATATGCGCTTTCATTTACATCTTCTTCCGGAACAACATTGAACCAGCCTTTAGCTCTCCAGCCCTGATCTGACAGGTTGAAATAATGATAGCTGCTAATGGAAGCCTGATCAGCCGTTGCCTTTGGCATTGCCCACTCAGATACCATTTTACCATATTCATTAAAGGAGTACTTTAATCCATTGATAGTCTTGCTCTTTAATTCGCTAGTATCAGAAGCCTTAACCTTCTTACCGTTGCTTGCATCAAAGTAGAAGTAGTAGGTCTGATCAGGATCATCCTGAGTGTCATCTACAACATCGATCAGCGCCCAGCCGTTTGCCTGTGCACCATCATTTTCATCGCCACAGAAGTAAAGACCATTAGTCCAAGCATCATCACCTGTCTGACGCTCTGAGCTCTCATTTACCCAACCGTAGAGCATCTTGCCTTCGCTATCAAATGCATATTTCTTGCCATTGATATTTTTGAAAGAAGTTTTTCCACTGGTCGGAGCTTTATATGCTTTACCATTACTCTGGAAGTAATACCAGAAGTAGTCAGGATCATCATCACCGTAGCTGTCTTCATTTTCTACCTGAATCCACTGATTTGTTACCATAGCGCCGTTGGCATCTACGTAATAGGTGTAATCATCATCTTCAACGATCGCATCAGTAGTCATTTCTCCATCACTGTTTAAATAGAACCAGTTATTACCTGATTTCTGCCACTGATCACTTACCTGATAACCATCTTTGTCATAATAAACCCATGTACCGTTCTCTTCCTGCCAGCCCTGAGCTGCGAAGGAGGTCATGGAGGCACCGACAGCTAACAGAGCTGCTGCAGATAATACTGCAACTAATTTTGTCTGCTTTCTCATAATTAATGCACTCTCCTTTTTCTTTTTGAAATACTTTTTGAAATACTTTTTGAAATTCCTAATTGCATTACGAGGTAATTATACTTCCTATAAGGGAAATTATGGGCAGTATTGGATGGTGCGGAAATGCGTTGAAAATCTGGGAATAAAAGTCGCAAAAATTCATAAAATCTTAAATAATATCCCAGCTTTTTCATGAGGGATGCGGTTGCGGTATCTGAGTTAAAATGTTATACTGTGTAATAAAAGTAAACCATAAATTGATGATTTATGGTAATATGCAGTATGGAGAGGGATAACTATGTCGTCAGTAAAAACTGATAAAAGAAAGAACAGCAAAAGTGATTCTGCACTTTTATCGCATACAATAGATATTTTTACATTTTTGATTTTATGTTTGTTTCCACTTTTTGTTATGGATCGATATTATAATATATTACAGGCGAAATACTATTTTTATATTGGATCGGTGGTCCTTTTGGTGGTGGCTGTTATTTTTGCCGGTTGTATAGAACATAATAGGTTGGAACAGTATTTTACTTCTTTTAAGTGGAACGAATTCATAAAGAAATTTTCTGTTACTGATGTTGCATTGCTGGTCTTTCTAATCATCGCGGGTATATCAACGATAAGTTCCGATTACGTATATGAATCTTTTTGGGGTAATGAAGGGCGATATTCAGGGCTCTTCTTACTCTGTTTGTACGGTTTGGCGTATTTTTGTGTTACCAGATTTGGTAGATTAAAAAAATGGTATTTGGATGCATTTTTAATTGCAAATCTGCTTGTCTGTATATTTGGGATTACTGACTACTTTAAGATGGACCTTTTACATTTTAAAGTGGGAATGCTGGAAGAACAGAAATTCATGTTTACCTCAACGATCGGTAACATTAATACGTATACAGCACTGGTAGGGATGGTGACAGCAGTATCGGCAGTACTATTTGCAACAGAAAACAAATGGAAAAAACAGTGTTTTTACTTTGCGAGTCTTGTGATTAGTTTTTTTGCCTTAATAATGGGAATCAGTGATAACGCCTATTTATCATTGGCAGCTTTATTCGGTTTCCTTCCGCTTTATCTGTTTAAAGATAAGAAGGGAGTGAAATCATACTTAATGATGCTTGCAACCTTTTTTTCGGTAATCCAATGCATTGACTGGATTAATGTTGGAATGGGTGACCGGGTACTTGGGATTGAAAGTGCTTTTAATATCATAGTCAAATATGATGGACTGTTATCGATTGTAATACTCCTTTGGGTTATTTGTATTATTGTATATGGACTAGATTATGCAAATACAAAAAAGAAAAAACAGGATGCAGAAATCCACATTCATGATTCTGAAGGAAATGAGAGGAAATGGACCGGGTGTGGAGTACTGCGGATAATTTGGCTGGCGATAGTGATAATCTGTATTTTAGGAGTTGGATATGCATTATTTGATGTTAATGTCCAAGGGAATACGGAACGATATGGAGCTCTTGGGGGATACCTGCTGTTTAATGATGACTGGGGGACTCACAGAGGCTACATATGGCGTAATGCTATGGAATGCTTCGAACAGTTTCCAATGATGAAAAAAGTATTTGGCTTTGGACCTGATACTTTTGGAATTGTTTTATTAGATAAGACGCAGGGAAATATATATGGTCAGATTTTTGATAATGCTCATAATGAGTATTTACATTATCTTATCACTGTAGGAATTACAGGATTAATTGCGTACCTTGTCTTTATAATCTCTTTTATAGTTCGAGTTATTCGTAAAGCTGGAAAAAATCAATATATCGTAGCGGCATTTTTTGCAGTGATATGTTACAGTACACAGGCATTTGTCAATTTGAACTTACCGATTGCAACTCCGATTATGTGGATGTTTTTAATGCTGGGAGAGTTGGGGATACGAGAACACTGCAGACAGGTTGGAAGTAAGGATAAAGGAAAATGAGAAACTACGAGCAATATAAGAGGCTGATAAAATTATTTTCATCTTCTGTGATCGTACTGTTGGAAGTTGGGGCCTACTGGATTGTATGGCACCGTTACTACAATAATCTTATAATAGCCCCATTTTTTAGACGGGGAAACTGGTTAATGGTAGCAGTATACGGAATTCTTTTACTATTTTTCCTAAAAACCTATGGAGGATTGAAGATTGGCTTTTACAAGACAGGTAATGTGATATATTCACAAATACTGTCAATTATCTTTGTTAATATTATTACGTACCTCCAGATCGCATTACTTGCGTTAGGGTTTCCGCCAGTAGGAGTAATGTTTCTTATGACGTTGACTGACGTTATATTAATAGTTTTATGGGCACTGATTTTTCAATCGGTATATGAGAAGATGTTTCCTAAAAAGCGAATGCTGCTTGTATATGGAGATATTCCGGCGTTCCATTTACAGGAAAAGATTAATTCCCGGGAAGATAAGTACCAGATATGTGGAGCAGTACATATCCGAATTGGTATAAAACGGATTATGGAGATGGCAGAAGATTATGATGCTGTAATCATTGGAGATGTTCCATCACATGAAAGAAATTGCTTAATGAAGGAATGCTTTGGGGCATCAATAAGGAGCTATACGGTTCCTAAAATCTCGGATATTCTTTTGAGCTCATCGGCAGAGTTGAATATTTTTGATTCGCCGTTATACCTTTCCAGGAACGAGGATTTAAAGGTTGAACAGAAGTTTTTTAAAAGGCTGATAGACATACTTTTTTCCTCTTTGGGGTTGATTGTTACCTCCCCATTCTGGGCAGTTATTTCCTTAATGATTAAGTGCTCAGACCGGGGGCCTGTGTTCTATAAGCAGTTGCGCTTGACTAAAGACGGAAAGGTCTTTGAGATCTATAAATTTCGAACAATGGTACAAAATGCAGAAGAAGATGGCGTCGCCAGATTGGCATCAGAATCTGACGACAGAATTCTTCCCGTGGGACGTTTCCTCAGAATGACCAGATTAGATGAGCTTCCCCAGTTAATCAATATATTGAAGGGGGAAATGTCTGTAGTAGGGCCGCGTCCGGAACGTCCAGAACTTGCTGCTGAAATTGAAAAAGAAATTCCGGAATTTGCCTATCGCCTTAAGGTTAAAGCTGGCTTAACAGGATATGCGCAGGTATATGGAAAGTATAATACGACTGCGTATGATAAGTTGAAGCTCGATCTTACTTATATAAGGAAGTATTCGGTTTTTCTGGATTTGAAATTGATTCTTATGACTCCTAAAATTATGCTTTTGAAAGAAAGTACAGAGGGAGTAAAGGAAAGTCCGGCTGAACAATCTGCCAGAGAGGAAGCGGCAGCATCAAGCATAAAGGATTGATTTAGGATCATATGGTCGTTAATGGAAAAAATGTAAGAAGTAAATTGACACATTTTGTTTGAAAAGTTGATTAATAAGAGATTAGGTGGTATACTATCCGAAGGCTTAGGTCGCATAAGCGCGATTATGGGAAGTACCACAGAAAGGGCTTAAATGGCTGATATCACGCAAGAAGGCACACAGACAGGCTGTATTCGGGTTCTGCACTTTGTCTCCACTCTGAGCCGTGGAAGCGGCGTTATGAGCGTCATAATGAATTACTACAGGCATATAGACCGGGATAAAGTCCAGTTTGATTTTTTACACTTTATTGCCTGTGAGGATTCTTATATGGATGAAATCCGGGAATTAGGCGGAAAAATCTACTGCATTGACAAGCCAGGAAGTTCTTTTCAGTCCATAAAGCAGCTGAATTCATTTTTTCGGTTACATGCCGGAGAATATACCTGGCTGCATAACCATGAAGTGTATTTGACATTTTTGCTAAGGCCTATAGCTAAAAGATATGGATTGGAAAAGTTTATTGTTCACTGCCATGCTACGAAATACTCGGATAAGACGCTTAATGCAGTGAGAAATCGGATATTGTGTCTGCCGATTCGTTTTATGAAAGTAGAGCGATTTGCATGTTCAGAAGCGGCAGGAAAGTTCTTGTATGGCGAGAAAATGCTGAAAGCCGGGAAGGTTTTTATCATGCACAACGCGATAGATTGTGAGAAGTTCCGGTTCCGGCCTGAGGTGAGGGAACGGCTCAGGAAAGAGATGGGGCTGGATGGGAAGTTTGTGATTGGGCATGTGGGGAGATTTGAGAGGCAGAAGAATCATGAGTTTTTGATTGAGGTGTTTGCTGAGGTGAAAAAAAGGATACCTGAAAGTATGCTGTTACTTGTCGGCGAGGGGACCAAAAAAAATTGGATTGAATATCAAGTTGAAAAAATAAACCTAACTTCCAATGTGCTTTTTCTAGGGCAGCGAAGTGATGTGGAGAATCTTCTGCAAGCAATGGATATCTTGCTTTTGCCTTCAAGGTATGAAGGGTTAGGAATTGTACTTTTCGAGGCCCAAGCTGCCGGCATGAAGTGTTTTGTATCAGACTATGTTCCGAAAGAATCTTCTGCAGGTAATATAACATATTTGCCATTAAAAGATGCCAGTCCTTTTTGGAGTAGTATTATATTAAAAGAATATCAGAAATACAAGGAATCCAATATATCGCTACGCAATGCTGCGTCAGATTTAGCAATAAGAAAAATGAATGTATCAGGTAAAACTCTTCAGATGCAAACAATAAAAATACAGAACCATTATCTGGCGAAAGAATAATGAATATACAAATTTTAATGTCTACCTATAACGGTGAAAAATATATAAGAACTCAATTAAATAGTATTTTGGAACAAGAGTATCAGGATTTTGATCTCCTTATTCGTGATGATGGCTCTACAGACCATACCTGTGAAATTATAAAAGAATATGCGGAAAATTATCCTAACATAACCTGGTATGCCGGAGAAAACCTGGGAGTTCAAAAAAGTTTTTTTGACTTGATATTAAAAGCGAATTTAGAAAAAGATTATTATGCCTTTGCTGATCAGGATGATAAATGGCTGCCCGGAAAAATCAGCAGGGCTGTTTCTATATTAGACACCTATTCGGAAGTGATTCCGGTGCTGTATTGCAGCGACAAGATCATTGTCGACGAGGAATTGAGACCGCTAAAAATTACAGTCAGCCGTGTAATGAAGAAACCGAGTTTTGGAAATGCGCTGGTGCAGGATATGTGTACCGGGTGCACCGCGGTGATCAATAAGGCTTTGCTGACTCTGATGAGAAACCGGATCCCGGATTATGTAATTATGCATGACTGGTGGTTTTATTTAACAGCCTCCTGTTTTGGGGAGGTATATTACGATGAAAAGAGCTATATTCTATACCGGCAGCACGGGAATAATACGTCTGGTGCGATGGTGAGCAGGCATGAGTTGATCCGTTACAGAATCCAGCAGCTGTCAAAACCAAGGGGCGAAATTTACCGTCAAGCGCAAACTTTTTTAGAAGTATTCAACAGGAAATCCCCCAAGTGCGAAAAATCAGGAGTTAATCCTCCGACGATATCGCCCACAAACAGGGAACTCATTACAGACCTACTGAAATCGCGTGTAAATCCAGTTTATCGCTTAAAAGTCATAATGAATCCACGGTTCTTTCGTCAAAAAACGAGCGATAACCTAGTGTTAAAGCTAATTATCCTAATTGGAAAACTATAAGAAATTACGAAGATGAAAATACTCTATTTTGCCCCTTTGGCATTCGGTGATTTAAAACAGAGACCGCAGGAGATTGCGGCGGCGTTGGCAGAAAAGCATGAGGTGTGGTACATAGAACCTACCATCAGTCTCATTGGCGCATTAAAAGACAAAAGCCTTAACTGCCATGCGAACGCTTATGATCTTAGCCCCACTCTGCATGTAATTCGACTCGATGGGCGATTTGCCCTCCCGATCCGCCTTCAGTTTTTGGATCCCTTGCGATTAAATACAGTATCAGAAAGAATCCAGCTATCCAATCTTTTTAAAACATGCGATGTGATTTGGATTGGTTATGAAGTTTGGGAGCGTCTGCTTTCTGCCAGCCTTACAGGCCTTCTGGTTTACGATAAGATGGATGACAACGATCGATTGTCAACTGACCGGATAATAAGACAGTTTCTTATTCGGAGTGAAAAACAGCTAATTAAAAGATGCAGTCTGATGTTTGTTACAGCCAGACAATTCCTTGACAGGTTCCGTGCAGTTTCAAATATCTATCTAATTCCTAATGGAATGCGCTATCAGCTGCCAAAGCGGAATAGCACGGTGAGGAAAAATAGCAGAAAGGTATTTGGATATATCGGTAAAATCAGCCATTGGTTTGACACCAATGCTGTCATAAAGCTGGCCGAAGCAAATCCTGACTGTGACATCGTGCTGGTAGGCCCATATGATAGTTTGGATATTCTATGTCCCAATGTTAAATACATAGGAAGCGTCCCAAAAGAAGATGTGCCGGACTGGATCTGCTCTTTTGATGTTTGCCTCTATCCATTCAAGCAGGATGAATTGTTGGATACGATTAATCCGGTAAAAATATATGAATATCTGGCATATAACAAACCAGTTCTTGCGGTAAACAGCAAAGAAATGCAGGCATTTCAAGATTTGATTTACCGATACAATAATTACGATGAATTAATCTCATTGTCACATAATGATTTAGCCCTGCCATTCAGTGATGAAGCGCATAGAGAAGCCTTTTTAATTACAAATAGCTGGGAATGCAGGGTTAAACAAATAGAACAAATTCTAGAAGAGACGAATCACCCGGGAAGATCTGCTACGAC
>BABF01000243.1_pt1 | contig 11478 bp, 7 predicted proteins | sample 270288 | NCBI WGS metagenome assembly BABF01 (sample SAMD00036535, study PRJNA27877) | human gut metagenome | isolation source: feces from healthy human sample In-M, Infant, Female | reverse complement strand
GATAACCGTACAGACTCATGCGTCCACGCTGGGTCGATTCGCCAATTACCAGCACTAAGGTGCGCGGTTCGTTACCCGATTCATCTTTGAAATTAGCCAGCGGCGGCAAGGCATTATTTTCATTCAGTAGCTTTGTTAGCGAGTTTAGTTGCTGACGATACTGATAATAGCCGGTCAGGAATTGCCACGGTGCGGCAGGCTCCATACGCGATGCCAGGTTATCCAACGTTTTCTCAAACGGCTTGTTCTTGATAAACGTATTCATGGCGATCGGATGCAGAATCAAGCCATAAAGCAGGGCAAAAGAGACAACATAACGCCACGGCTTTGGAATATAGACCGGGCGCAGGCGTGTCCACAGCAGAACTGCCACCGCCGTATAGGCCAGCGCGATAAGCACAATTTTCAGGCTGAAATACTGGCTTAAATACTCGCTGGCTTCGTTGGTGTTGGTTTCGAACATCACAAACAGAACGCTCTGCGAGAACTCCTGACCGTAGATGACGTAATAGCACAGCGCCGCCAGAGAGGCCGCCCATAGCACCACGCCGATCACTGCGGCAATAATTTTAATCCGCTTCGGAAAGAGGAATACCGGGATCAACCACAGCGAACTGAATAACAGCGAGTCGCGAATGCCGTTAGTGCCACTATAACCACTGATGTAAATAATGGCCTGTAGCAGAGTAGAGAAAAACCAAAAGTAGAGCAGTGCCCAACCCAGGGCTTTCCAGCTAAAAAGGGGTTTAGCCTGGACTTCTGTGGAATGCATAGTAAGAACCTGTCTTGAAAAAAATATCGCCGAATGTAACGACAATTCCTTAAGGATATCTGAAGGGATATCCAGATTTTGAATAAAATGCAGACAGAAATATATTGAAAACGAGGGTGTTAGAACAGAAGTATTTCAGAAAACCCTCGCGCAAAAGCACGAGGGTTTGCAGGAGAGGAAGATTAGCCGGTATTACGCATACCTGCCGCAATCCCGGCAATAGTGACCATTAACGCCTGCTCGACGCGAGGATCCGGTTCCTGGCCTTCTTTTTCTGCCTGGCGGGAGCGGTGCAGCAACTCGGCCTGCAATACGTTCAGCGGGTCGGTGTAAATATTCCGTAGCTGAATAGACTCTGCAATCCACGGCAGATCGGCCATCAGGTGAGAATCGTTGGCAATCGCCAGCACCACTTTGATGTCTTCTTCTTGCAGATTGCGTAACTCTTTACCTAACGGCCACAGTGCTTTGTCTACCAGGCGTTGGTCATAGTATTCCGCCAGCCACAGGTCTGCTTTGGCGAAGACCATCTCCAGCATGCCGAGACGCGTCGAGAAGAATGGCCAATCGCGGCACATGGCTTCCAGCTCGTTCTGTTTGCCATCTTCGACCACTTTTTGCAGCGCCGTACCTGCACCCAGCCAGGCGGGGAGCATCAGGCGGTTTTGCGTCCAGGCGAAAATCCACGGAATAGCGCGCAGTGACTCGACGCCGCCGGTTGGGCGACGTTTCGCCGGACGTGAACCCAACGGCAGTTTACCCAATTCTTGTTCCGGCGTAGCGGAGCGGAAGTAAGGCACAAAATCTTTGTTTTCACGTACGTAGCCGCGGTAGACATCGCAGGAGATAACAGACAGTTCATCCATAATACGACGCCAGCTCTCTTTCGGCTCAGGCGGTGGCAGCAGGTTGGCTTCCAGAATCGCCCCGGTGTACAGCGACAGGCTGCTGACGGTGATTTCTGGCAGACCATATTTAAAGCGGATCATCTCGCCCTGTTCGGTCACGCGCAGGCCACCTTTCAGGCTTCCTGGCGGTTGTGACAGCAGCGCCGCATGGGCAGGTGCGCCGCCGCGACCAATGGAACCGCCGCGACCGTGGAACAACGTCAGCTCAATACCCGCTTTTTCGCAGGTTTTGATTAATGCATCCTGTGCCTGATATTGCGCCCAGGAAGCTGCCATCACGCCCGCATCTTTTGCTGAGTCGGAATAGCCAATCATCACCATCTGTTTGCCCTGAATCAGGCCGCGATACCAGTCGATATTCAGCAGCTGGGTCATGACATCGTTGGCGTTGTTCAGGTCATCGAGGGTTTCAAACAGCGGAGCAACCGGCATCGCAAACCCGATACCCGCTTCTTTCAGCAGCAGGTGGACAGCCAGCACGTCGGACGGCGTTTTCGCCATCGAGATCACGTAGGCGGCAATGGAGCCTTGCGGCGCTTCGGCAATCACCTGGCAGGTATCGAGCACTTCGCGCGTTTCGGCGCTTGGTTGCCAGTTGCGCGGTAGAAGCGGACGTTTGGAGTTCAGTTCGCGGATCAGGAACGCCTGTTTGTCGGCTTCTGACCAGCTCTCGTAGTCGCCGATACCGAGGTAGCGGGTCAGCTCGCCCAGCGCTTCGGTATGGCGGGTGCTCTCCTGACGGATATCAATACGCACCAGCGGTACGCCGAAACATTTCACGCGGCGCAGGGTGTCGAGCAGATCGCCGTTGGCGATAATACCCATGCCACACGCCTGAAGTGACTGGTAGCAAGCGTAGAGCGGTTCCCACAGTTCTTCGTTTTGTGTCAGCAGGCCTTCTGGTTTTGGCAGTTCTTCGCCTTTCAGGCGCGCTTCCAGCCATGCCTGTGTCGCCATCAGGCGAGAACGCAGGTTTTTCATCAGATAGCGATACGGTTCTGCGGCACCTTCTTCGCCAACCAGCGCCAGCAGTTCAGGGGTCGCTTCAACCATCGACAGTTCAGAAACCAGCACCTGAATATCTTTCAGGAACAGATCGGTGGCTTTCCAGCGACTGAGCAGCAGGACGTGGCGGGTGATATCGGCAGTGACGTTCGGGTTGCCGTCGCGGTCACCGCCCATCCACGAGGTAAAACGGACCGGAACAAATTCGACGGGCAGTTTGTAGCCGAGATTCTCTTCCAGTTGTTCGTTCAGTTCGCGCAGGTAATTCGGTACGCCTTGCCACAGGCTGTTTTCTACTACGGCAAAGCCCCATTTGGCTTCATCTACCGGGCTTGGACGCAGCTTACGGATTTCATCTGTATGCCATGACTGGGCGATCAACTGGCGCAGGCGGCGCATCAGCTGGTTATGTTCGTAGTCGGCGATATCTTTGTTATCGAGCTGTTTTAAGCAGGCGTTCACTTCCACCATTTTGTGGATCAGTGTACGACGGGTAATTTCGGTTGGGTGAGCCGTGAGGACCAGTTCCAGCGACAGCGATTCCACTGCTTTTTTTATGGTGTCTTCGCTCAGTTCCGGCTGGTTTTTCAGTTTGCGCAGGGTGCGGGCGATCACTTCCGGGTTGCTGGCAGCTTCGCCTTTCGGCGAAATGCTGTGGTATTGCTCGGCGGTGTTGGCCAGGTTCAGAAACTGACTAAACGCACGCGCAACGGGCAGCAGCTCGTCGTTCGACAAATTTTGTAAGGTGGTGAGCAACTCCTGGCGGTTAGCATCATTGCCAGCGCGTGAAGATTTGGACAACTTACGGATAGTTTCTACGCGTTCAAGAATGTGTTCTCCCAACGCATCCTTGATGGTTTCTCCCAGCACTTTGCCGAGCATACTGACATTACTACGCAATGCGGAATATTGTTCGTTCATATTACCCCAGACACCCCATCTTATCGTTTGATAGCCCTGTATCCTTCACGTCGCATTGGCGCGAATATGCTCGGGCTTTGCTTTTCGTCGTCTTTTATAAAGCCACGTAAAAGCGGTGACGTCAAATGCTGCGAAATCGCTTCAGCAAACGAATAAATAGCAGGAATTTACGCCATTAAATTCACGACGCTTTAAATAAGCGTAACTTATGGGAATGTTAAAAAATCGCCTCGAATAACACCAAAGGTGTAGGTCGGATAAGATGCGCAAGCATCGCATCCGACATTGTTTGGCCTACGTTTTAATGCCAGCAAAAATGGTGAATCACCTGGGTGATCAGTTCGCGGGTGGGCTTGATAAACCTCGTCTCCAGATATTCATCAGGCTGATGAGCCTGATTAATTGAGCCAGGCCCCAGAACCAGCGTCGGGCATAACGTTTGAATAAACGGCGCTTCGGTACAGTAATTCACCACTTCGGTCTTTGCTCCGAGCAATTTCTCAACCACTTCAACCAGTTGATGATTCGGTGGGCATTCATAGCCAGGGATCGGCGGATGCAGCTCGTCGACCGTCAGACGACCCGGCCAGCGTTCGCTCACTGGAGCCAATGCATCGTTGAGCAAACCGTTAAGTTCATTGAGTGTCATGCCTGGCAGCGGACGAATATCCATATGCAACTCACAACAAGCGCAAATACGGTTAGATGCATCGCCGCCGTGGATATGCCCGAGGTTGAGCGTAGGGTATGGCACGGTAAACGCGTCGTAGTGATAACGTTCTTTCAGGTTATCGCGCAATTGCAAAATATGCCCGATGGCGTCGTGCATCAGTTCGATAGCGTTAACTCCGCGTGCTGGATCGCTGGAGTGGCCCGACTGGCCCTGAATACGGATGGCGTTAGAGATATGACCTTTATGCGCGCGTACCGGTTGCAGCGACGTTGGCTCGCCAATGATGGCGCAATCCGGGCGCAGGGCGGTAGTTTCGGCAAAATAACGCGCTCCGGCCATACTGGTTTCTTCATCGGCAGTCGCCAGAATGTAGAGCGGTTTTGCAAGCTTCGTGACGTCGACATCGCGTAGCGCATCAAGGATAAACGCAAAAAAGCCTTTCATGTCGGCGGTGCCTAAGCCGTAAAGCTTGCCGTCATGCTCCGTCAACGTAAATGGATCGCGCGTCCAGCGTCCGTCATCAAATGGCACCGTATCGGTATGCCCCGCCAGCAACAAACCGCCAGCCCCCTGTCCGCAACTGGCCAGCATATTAAATTTGTTGCGAGTTCCTGGCACAGGCTGTACTTCCACATTGAAGCCTAAATCCTTAAACCAGTCCGCCAGCAGAGTGATTAAATCTGCATTGCTTTGATCGAGTGCCTCTTCCGTGGCGCTTATTGAAGGTGTGGCAATCAGAGCACGGTAATCTCGATAATGGCGGTAATTTGTTTTTCATTGTTGACACACCTCTGGTCATGATAGTATCAATATTCATGCAGTATTTATGAATAAAAATACACTAACGTTGAGCGTAATAAAACCCACCAGCCGTAAGGTGAATGTTTTACGTTTAACCTGGCAACCAGACATAAGAAGGTGAATAGCCCCGATGTTGAATACGCTGATTGTGGGTGCCAGCGGCTACGCTGGCGCAGAGCTAGTGACCTATGTAAATCGCCATCCGCATATGAACATAACCGCTTTGACTGTTTCAGCGCAAAGCAATGATGCGGGAAAGTTAATCTCCGATTTGCATCCGCAGCTAAAAGGCATCGTTGATCTGCCGTTGCAGCCGATGTCGGATATCAGCGAGTTTAGCCCAGGGGTGGACGTGGTGTTTCTCGCCACCGCCCATGAAGTCAGCCACGATTTAGCGCCGCAATTTCTTGAAGCAGGCTGTGTGGTGTTCGACCTTTCCGGCGCGTTTCGTGTTAACGATGTCGCCTTCTATGAAAAATATTACGGCTTTACCCATCAATACCCGGAACTGCTGGAACAGGCAGCCTACGGTCTGGCGGAGTGGTGCGGTAATAAATTAAAAGAAGCGAACTTGATTGCCGTGCCAGGCTGTTATCCGACGGCAGCACAGCTGGCGCTGAAACCGTTGATTGATGCCGATCTTCTTGACCTCAATCAGTGGCCGGTGATCAACGCCACCAGCGGCGTGAGCGGTGCAGGACGTAAGGCAGCGATTTCAAATAGTTTTTGTGAAGTTAGCCTGCAACCGTATGGCGTCTTTACCCATCGCCATCAACCAGAGATCGCCACACACCTCGGTGCTGACGTTATCTTCACCCCGCATCTGGGCAATTTCCCGCGCGGCATTCTCGAAACCATTACCTGCCGCCTGAAACCGGGTGTGAGCCAGGTGCAAGTGGCGCAAGCGTTACAGCAGGCGTATGCCCATAAACCACTGATGCGGCTGTATGACAAAGGCGTTCCGGCGCTGAAAAATGTCGTTGGACTGCCATTCTGCGATATCGGTTTTGCCGTTCAGGGCGAGCATCTGATTATTGTGGCGACCGAAGACAACTTACTGAAAGGCGCGGCGGCACAAGCGGTGCAGTGCGCCAATATTCGTTTCGGCTATGCGGAAACGCAGTCTCTTATTTAAGGGTGCAATGATGAATCCATTAATTATCAAACTGGGTGGCGTACTGCTGGATAGTGAAGAGGCGCTGGAACGTCTGTTTAGCGCACTGGTGAATTATCGCGAGTCACATCAGCGTCCGCTGGTGATTGTGCACGGCGGCGGTTGCGTGGTGGATGAGCTGATGAAAGGGCTGAATCTGCCGGTGAAAAAGAAAAATGGCCTGCGGGTGACGCCTGCGGATCAGATAGACATTATCACCGGAGCACTGGCGGGAACGGCAAATAAAACCCTGCTGGCATGGGCGAAGAAGCATCAGATTGCGGCCGTAGGTTTGTTTCTCGGTGACGGCGACAGCGTCAAAGTGACCCAGCTTGATGAAGAGTTAGGCCATGTTGGACTGGCGCAGCCAGGTTCGCCTAAGCTTATCAACAGCTTGCTGGAGAACGGTTATCTGCCGGTGGTCAGCTCCATTGGCGTAACAGACGAAGGGCAACTGATGAACGTCAATGCCGACCAGGCGGCGACGGCGCTGGCGGCAACGCTGGGCGCGGATCTGATTTTGCTCTCTGACGTCAGCGGCATTCTCGACGGCAAAGGGCAACGTATTGCCGAAATGACCGCCGCGAAAGCAGAACAACTGATTGAGCAGGGCATTATTACTGACGGCATGATTGTGAAAGTGAACGCGGCGCTGGATGCTGCGCGCACGTTGGGCCGTCCGGTAGATATCGCCTCCTGGCGTCATGCGGAACAGCTTCCGGCACTGTTTAACGGTATGCCGATGGGTACGCGGATTTTAGCTTAAGTTTTGTTGGCCGGAGGCGCAGCTTTCCGGCATTGAATTTCAAAATAAGGAAACAGAGTTATGGCACTTTGGGGCGGGCGTTTTACCCAGGCAGCAGATCAACGGTTCAAACAATTCAACGACTCACTGCGCTTTGATTACCGTCTGGCGGAGCAGGATATTGTTGGCTCTGTGGCCTGGTCCAAAGCCCTGGTAACGGTCGGCGTGTTAACCGCAGAAGAGCAGGCGCAACTGGAAGAGGCGCTGAACGTGCTGCTGGAGGATGTTCGCGCCAGGCCACAACAAATCCTTGAAAGCGACGCCGAAGATATCCATAGCTGGGTGGAAGGCAAACTGATCGACAAAGTGGGTCAGTTAGGCAAAAAACTGCATACCGGGCGTAGCCGTAATGATCAGGTAGCAACTGACCTGAAACTGTGGTGCAAAGATACCGTTAGCGAGTTGCTGACGGCTAACCGGCAGTTACAATCCGCTCTGGTCGAGACCGCGCAGAACAATCAGGACGCGGTGATGCCGGGTTACACTCACCTGCAACGCGCCCAGCCGGTGACGTTCGCTCACTGGTGCCTGGCCTACGTTGAGATGCTGGCGCGTGATGAAAGCCGTTTGCAGGACGCGCTTAAGCGTCTGGATGTCAGCCCGCTAGGCTGTGGCGCACTGGCAGGAACGGCCTATGAAATCGATCGTGAACAGTTAGCAGGCTGGCTGGGCTTTGCTTCAGCGACCCGTAACAGTCTCGACAGCGTTTCTGACCGTGATCATGTGCTGGAACTGCTTTCTGCTGCCGCTATCGGCATGGTGCATCTGTCGCGTTTTGCTGAAGATCTGATTTTCTTTAACACCGGCGAAGCGGGGTTTGTGGAGCTTTCGGACCGCGTGACTTCCGGTTCATCATTAATGCCGCAGAAGAAAAACCCGGATGCGCTGGAGCTGATTCGCGGTAAATGCGGTCGGGTGCAGGGGGCGTTAACCGGCATGATGATGACGCTGAAAGGTTTGCCGCTGGCTTACAACAAAGATATGCAGGAAGACAAAGAAGGTCTGTTCGACGCGCTCGATACCTGGCTGGACTGCCTGCATATGGCGGCGCTGGTGCTGGACGGCATTCAGGTGAAACGTCCGCGTTGCCAGGAAGCGGCGCAGCAGGGTTACGCCAACGCTACTGAACTGGCGGATTATCTGGTGGCGAAAGGCGTACCGTTCCGCGAGGCGCACCATATTGTGGGTGAAGCTGTGGTGGAAGCCATTCGTCAGGGCAAAGCGTTGGAAGATCTGCCGCTCAGTGAGTTGCAGAAATTCAGCCAGGTGATTGGCGAAGATGTCTATCCGATTCTGTCGCTGCAATCGTGCCTCGACAAGCGTGCAGCAAAAGGCGGTGTCTCACCGCAACAGGTGGCGCAGGCGATTGCTTTTGCGCAGGCGCGGTTGGGGTAATTTGTTTATATTGCTCCCCTGAAAATGGGGAGCTTACCACGCCTACAAAGTGTGACACTTCGTAGGCGGATAAGGCGTTTACGCCGCATCAGGCAGAAATTTGTCAGCATTCTGGTGACCTTAAATTTAACGCCCAACCAGAACCATTATTTGTCACATTCCTTTTTATTCTTGCGTCTTCTTTACCTTCACTCTCCCCATAAAAATTATATTTTCAATACATCAGCCAATACATACTTTAATTAATTGAATATAATTCATTTCTATTGCTGTGTTCATTTTTAATGATTAATGGAGTTTGTTATGTGATTATTTAACGTGTTGTTTTAACGATAATGGCTAATTATTCAGGTGGTTTTTGAGGGTGTTTTTTCTCCTCGGTAGAAATTTTTATTTTTAATGTGATCACGGTTGAATAATCACCTTTTCTCTCTTGTATGGTAGTAGGCGTAAAATTAAGTTTGAAGTGTCTATTTACAATACAGGAGATTGCAATAATGAAAATTATTGCTGTGGATGTTTTTGTTACTTGTCCCGGGCGTAATTTCGTTACGCTTAAAATAACCACTGAAAGCGGACTTTGTGGATTAGGAGATGCCACGTTAAATGGTCGCGAATTGTCGGTCGCTTCTTATCTGAAAGATCATCTTTGTCCTCAATTAATTGGCCGCGATGCCAGCCGTATCGAAGATATCTGGCAATTCTTTTATAAAGGAGCTTACTGGCGACGTGGTCCCGTCACGATGTCGGCCATTTCTGCCATTGATATGGCGTTGTGGGATATCAAAGCTAAAGCGGCAAATATGCCATTGTATCAACTGCTTGGTGGCGCTTCTCGTGAAGGCGTGATGGTTTATTGCCACACCACCGGGCGGACGATTGATGAAGTCCTTGAAGACTATGCAAAGCACCAGCAGATGGGCTTTAAGGCGATTCGTGTGCAGTGTGGTGTACCGGGTATGCAAACCACCTATGGTCTGGCGAAGGGCAAAGGACTGGCGTATGAACCAGCAACCAAAGGCCTGTGGCCAGAAGAGCAGTTGTGGTCTTCAGAAAAGTATCTCGATTTTACGCCGAAGTTATTTGAAGCGGTGCGTAATAAGTTCGGTTTTAACGAACATCTGTTGCATGACATGCACCATCGCCTGACCCCCATCGAAGCGGCGCGCTTTGGGAGGAGCATTGAGGATTACCGCCTGTTCTGGATGGAAGATCCGACGCCTGCCGAGAACCAGGAATGTTTTCGTCTGATTCGCCAGCATACCGTGACGCCGATTGCGGTCGGTGAAGTGTTTAACAGTATCTGGGACTGCAAACAGTTAATCGAAGAGCAGCTGATTGACTATATTCGCACGACGATTACCCATGCAGGCGGCATTACCGGGATGCGACGGATTGTCGATTTTGCATCGCTTTATCAGGTACGTACCGGTTCGCATGGCCCTTCAGATTTATCGCCTGTTTGTCATGCGGCGGCGCTGCATTTTGACCTCTGGGTGCCAAACTTTGGCGTTCAGGAGTACATGGGCTATTCCGAACAAATGTTTGAAGTCTTCCCGCACAGCTGGCGCTTCGATGAAGGTTATATGCACCCAGGCGATGAACCGGGGCTGGGTATTTCTTTCGATGAGAAACTGGCGGCGAAATATCCGTATGACCCGGCGTATCTCCCCGTCGCACGACTGGAAGATGGCACATTGTGGAACTGGTAATAGCGGTTCGCTTAATTATTTTCTGAATATTCATCAAATCGATTAATTCCGCTCAAGGAGCTAAAAATGGACGTTGATGTGTCAACCAGTGTTGCGGGTAATAAACCGCAACGGATTCGTCGTATTCAGACAGTGACCCTGGTTTTATTATTTATGGCGGGGATCGTTAATTTTCTCGACCGTTCGTCATTGAGCGTGGCAGGTGAAGCAATTCGTGGCGAGTTAGGATTATCCGCTACCGAGTTTGGTGTTTTGCTTTCTGCATNTTCTCTGTCTTATGGTTTTTCACAACTTCCTTCCGGTATTTTGCTAGACCGCTTTGGCCCACGAATAGTGTTAGGCGCAGGCTTAATATTCTGGTCATTAATGCAGGCATTAACAGGAATGGTTAATTCTTTTAGCCACTTTATTTTAATGCGATCGGTCTGGGTATTGGCGAAGCGCCATTTATGCCTGCGGGAGTAAAGTCGATCACCGACTGGTATGCGCAAAAAGAACGCGGCACGGCGCTGGGGATTTTTAACTCATCTACCGTTATCGGTCAGGCTATCGCGCCTCCTGCTCTTGTATTGATGCAACTGGCATGGGGCTGGCGGACGATGTTTGTCATCATCGGCGTAGCAGGGATTCTGGTTGGGATCTGTTGGTACGCGTGGTATCGCAACCGGGCGCAGTTTGTCCTGACCGAGGAAGAACGGACATATCTCTCCGCGCCGGTTAAACCGCGTCCACAGTTACAATTTAGCGAGTGGCTGGCGCTGTTTAAGCATCGGACAACCTGGGGGATGATTTTAGGTTTCTCTGGCGTCAATTATACCGGTTGGCTCTACATCGCGTGGTTACCCGGTTATTTGCAGGCCGAACAAGGTTTCAGTCTGGCGAAAACCGGTTGGGTGGCGGCAATTCCTTTCCTCGCGGCGGCGGTCGGGATGTGGGTTAACGGTATTGTTGTCGATCGGCTGGCGAAAAAAGGCTATGACCTGGCGAAGACGCGTAAAACGGCGATTGTCTGCGGTTTGATGATGTCGGCATTAGGCACGTTGCTGGTCGTGCAATCTTCCTCGCCAGCCCAGGCGGTAGCGTTTATCTCAATGGCGCTGTTCTGCGTGCATTTCGCGGGAACATCTGCATGGGGGCTGGTGCAGGTGATGGTGTCAGAAACAAAAGTGGCTTCCATCGCCGGGATTCAAAACTTTGGCAGTTTTGTTTTTGCTTCCTTTGCTCCGATCGTAACCGGTTGGGTCGTGGATACCACACACTCGTTTAATCTGGCGCTGGTTATCGCGGCCTGTGTGACGGTCACCGGGGCGCTGTGTTACTTCTTTATGACAAG
>BABF01000249.1_pt1 | contig 11498 bp, 9 predicted proteins | sample 270288 | NCBI WGS metagenome assembly BABF01 (sample SAMD00036535, study PRJNA27877) | human gut metagenome | isolation source: feces from healthy human sample In-M, Infant, Female | reverse complement strand
TGGCAGGCATCGCAATTGTCGAATGATGTTGTGAAAGCCGATTTTGGCAAAAACAATACCGTACTGTCCAAGGTGGTTTGGATGGTGGCCGGCCAATTGGGCATGTCCGTGAAAAGAATGGCCTCGCCGAACATGGCAGACGGCGTGAGATCGGTCATAATTGTTCGCTGACCCAAGACGTTTTCGCGGGTCAGGTGAGCATGACCTTTGAGTAAAATGCCAATCCCTTCCATGGGTTCGCCGGCAATGGCGATAAAGCTATTTTTTTTATAATTGGATATAGATAAGTTCGGTGAACTTAAGAAGCGACGCAACTGTTCTTCCGAAAGGTCGCGGAATAAGGGACTGCTGCTGAGCACAGCCAGATATTCCGTTACAAGTTCAGTAGATNATCCGATATGCATAGGAGCCTCCTTAATATAAAATTTTTGTAAATGTTGCCATAGCTACAGTTTTTTACCTATAAGTATACTATACTTTAAATGTAGTCACAAAGTAAACAACTTGCGATAAGTGACAATTTGATTTTGTAATAAGCAAGTATTTTATATTTTTTTACTTTCTTACGAGTGTTAAGAAAGTACAGTGTCGGGAGAGTCCCGAAGAAGGAGGCTATTATGAGTATGTTTTGTTTCCAATGTGAACAGTCTGCAAATCCTGGTGGTTGTACAGTACAGGGCGTATGTGGTAAAACCGCACCGGTAGCTAACAAACAGGATGAGTTGACGTCCGCCTTGATCGGTTTGGCACGTGCTTGTGATGCAAAAGGCGCTTCTGCTAAAGAATACCAATTATTGAAACAGGGCTTGTTCATGTGCGTAACAAACGTTAACTTCGACGAAGAACGTGTTCAAGAATTCATTAATCGCGTAGAAGCAGCTCGTCAAGCAATTGACGCTAGCGCTCAGGACTTCGATTGGGAAGCTCTCTGGGTAGGCGAAGAAGATATCATCTCCTTACGCTCCACTTTATTACTCGGCATGCGCGGTATGGCAGCTTACGCTTGGCATGCATCCGTACTCGGCTATGATGATGCTGAAGTAGATGCTTGGTTCGTAAAAGGCCTCGTTGAATTTGCCAAAGATCACAGCGCTGACGAATGGCTCGCTTTGTTGATGGAATTCGGTCACATCAACCTCAAATGTATGGCCTTGCTCGACTCCGCTAACACTGAAAGCTATGGCACACCGGTTCCGACTAAAGTTTCCTTGACTGTAGAACCTGGTCCATTCATCGTAGTAACCGGCCATGATTTACACGACCTCAAAATGTTATTGGAACAATCCGAAGGTAAAGGTGTTAACATCTATACTCATGGTGAAATGCTTCCTTGCCACGCATATCCTGAACTTAAAAAATATGCGCACTTAAAAGGTAACTTCGGTACTGCTTGGCAGAACCAGCAGAACGAATTCGATGGCGTTCCGGCAGCTTTCTTATTCACTACTAACTGCTTAATGGTTCCTCGTGAATCTTATGAAGACAACATTTTCACCACCGATATGGTAGGTTTCCCTGGTTTGAAACATGTGGAAACTAACGAAGACGGTACGAAAGACTTCTCCGCAGTTATTGAAAAAGCTCTTGAACTCGGCGGTTATAGCGAAGCTCAAGAATTCACCGGTATTAACGGCGGCCACGAAGTAACAACCGGTTTCGGTCATGGTACCGTACTCAGCATTGCGGACAAAGTAATTGATGCTGTTAAAGCCGGCGCTATTAAACACTTCTTCTTGGTTGGTGGTTGTGACGGTGCTAAAGTAGGCCGTAACTACTATACTGAATTCGTAAAACAGACTCCGAAAGACACTGTTGTATTGACTTTGGCTTGCGGTAAATATCGTTTCAACGACCTTGAAATCGGCGAAATCGGCGGCATCCCTCGTATGCTCGATATGGGTCAGTGTAACGATGCTTACTCCGCTATTCAGGTAGCCGTAGCGCTTGCCGGCGCCTTCGAATGCGACGTAAACGACTTGCCGTTGACTTTGGTATTGTCCTGGTACGAACAAAAAGCGGTATGTATCTTGTTAACCTTGTTAGCATTGGGTATCCGCAACATCTATATCGGACCTACTTTGCCAAAATTCTTATCCAGCAACGTATTGGGCATCTTGGTAGAAAAATTCCAGTTACACCCAATTACTACACCGGAAGCTGATATGAAAGCTATCCTTGGCAATAACTAATATAAACATATTATAGATTAATCGTTAAAATAATATAGTTGATAGTTTGCGGTTGTATAGTGATGTCCATCCCGTGATTACTTATGTTTCTCGTTAATTATCAATTAAAATTTCTCATAGCTCCCTCGAAAGAGGGAGCTATTTTTTATATTTTTCTATGCAGTGGGTACTTTTTTGAATAATTCGTTCGTCTGCCGTGTACCTTGCAAACCGCGTAGCAATAGGCTTTATGAGCAAATGAGAATCTTAAAAGAATTAATATGCATAAAAAGTATGACCGTGTCTATTCTATGGAAACAAACTATGGTATAATACAAATTAAGGAAATTCAAGGGTTTACCCTGAATTAGTTTGTGAGAAATGCACAGTGTAGGTGTGATAATGTTTTCTTAGGGAGGATATAAATGAGTAGTATCTTTGAGATTATCGGACCGGTTATGATTGGTCCATCCAGCTCTCATACTGCCGGAGCTGCCCGTTTAGGTAAAATGGCTCGCTCTATTTTCAAAGAGCCCATTGATCGCGTTGATTTAACCTTATACGGTTCTTTTGCCAAAACCTATAAAGGTCATGGTACGGATCGTGCCTTGGTAGGTGGTCTTTTGGGATTTGATGCGGAAGACGAACGCATTCGTGACGCATTAAAGACGCTGCGGAAGCTAATTTGCAGTATCAGTTCATTGAATCGTCTGAAGAAGGCGGTCATCCGAACGAAGTTAAATTCGATCTTTACAGCAAAGACGGTCATCATATGAGCATTGTAGGTCGTTCCTTGGGCGGTGGCCGTATTTTGGTGACAAATGTAAACAACTTGGAAGTGGAGATTTCCGGTGAAGACTTTACTATTTTGACATTCCATCATGATTGTCCGGGGGTTATTGCTTGGGTAACGAGCCGCCTTGGTCAAGCAAGTGTTAATATTTCGACGATGAAAGTGTTCCGCAAACGTAAGCATTGTGAAGCCGTTATGTTGATCAATACGGATGAACCGGTTGATACACAAGTTATGGCGGACATTCAGAATCATAAAAGTATTTCCTCCGTTATGTATTTTGAACCTTTGGAAAAGGCGGTAGCAGAATGAGTTATTTATATGATACATTAGCCGACTTGGCGCATTTAAGCGATACCCATAATTTACCTATGTGGGAAATTGTAATTCGCGCCGAAATGGAAGCGTCCGGTCAATCTCGCGAAGCCATTGAGAAAGAAGCTTTGCGTCGTATTCAGATTTTTAAAGATTCCGTTGTCAACGGTATTGAAGACCGTAAACGTACGGTGAGCGGTATGTCCGGTGGACAGGCTCACGTTTTGTTGGAACATACGCCGCGCTTAATGAGCCCGACAGCTTATAAAGCCTTAACGTATGCGATTGCGGTTAATGAAGCGAATGCCAAAATGTTCCGTGTTGTAGCCTGTCCTACAGCCGGTTCCTGCGGTGTTATGCCCGGTACGATGTGCGCTGTAGCCGAAGAGTTGAAGCTTGATGATGAGGCTATGTTACGCGGTTTCTTTATGGGTGCCGGTATCGGCAACGTTATTACGAATCAAGCCTGTGTAGCCGGTGCCGTAGGCGGTTGTCAGGCCGAAGTAGGTTCCGCTGCCGCCATGGCGGCCGGTGCCGTGGTAGCTATGCTTGAAGGCACTACTAAACAGGCTATTAATGCAGTTGCGCTTTGCCTCAAAAATGTATTGGGCTTAGTATGCGACCCGGTTGGGGGTCTTGTAGAAGTACCTTGTGTAAAACGTAACGGTATTTATGCCGTTCATGCCCTTAGTGCCGCTGAAATGGCTATGGCCGGCTTGATCAGCCAGATTCCGGTTGATGAAGTGATTGAAGCCATGGATCGCATCGGTCGCGCGTTGCCAAGCACATTGCGTGAAACCAGTGAAGGTGGTTTGGCTACTACTGAAACCGGTCGTCGCATTGCTAAACAATTAGCGGAAATGTAAGAGTGCGTCATTAAAACGTCTTTATGAGAAAACTCATGAAGGCGTTTTTTTATTATTCAGGTATCTCGAAAGGGTGAATTCAATACATGGGTATGTTATAATAAATTATCGTGATAAGAGTGAGGTGATATGGGTGAGTTGGTTTACATCAAAGAAAATAACGTTAGAGCCGAGCGGTGAAATTTGGCAAGGTGCGACGCGGATTCTGCGTGCGTTAGCGGATGCCGGATTTGAAGCCTATGTCATTGGTGGTGCGGTGCGCGATTTGGTGCTCAAACAAACACCTCATGATTATGATATTGTAACGAAGGCAAGACCCGATGATATTATAGATATTATGGCTAAGGCCGGTTTTAATACGACCGGTGTAGTCGGTAAGTCTTTTGGCGTGGTTGTAGTGATGGTGCCGGAAGGCAGTTATGAAGTCGCCACATTCCGCCGCGAGCGCTATGGTGCGGACAGTCATCGTCCGGAAGAAGTGGTATATGCCGATACGCTTGAAGAAGACGTGGCTCGCCGCGATTTTACGGTGAATGGCATGGCCATGACGGCTCAGGGTGAAGTGATAGATTTAGTGGGCGGCCTTAAAGATATTAAAAGTCTTACTTTGCGTACCATTGGTAATGCGGAAGAACGATTTCAAGAAGACGCGCTACGTTTGTTTAGGGCTTGCCGTTTTGTGGGCAAGCTCGGTTTTTTGCCGCATCACAGCTTATTGGATGGTATGGCGCCTAACTTTAAACGCGTAGAAGGGCTCTCCTTGGAGCGTGTTCGTCAGGAACTGGACGGGCTCTTGGTCACACCTCATGCGGCCAAAGGTCTTGATGTTTTGGTTCAGTCCGGCTTGGCCGATTGCAACTGTCGCATACTCATGGCCGGTGAATATGAGTTAGTTCCGATTTTGCCGGAATTGCATCATTTGGTGGGATTACCGCAGCAACCGGAATTTCATGCCTATGACGGCTGGGTGCACACCTTGGCCGTAGTGCAGGCGATTAAGCCTGATTTAACCTTGCGTTGGGCTGCTTTATTGCATGATGTGGCCAAAGGCATGGACTGCATTCGCGGTTTTCACAACGGCCGTATTACGGACCGTGGCCATGATCAATTGGGCGCTCAAATGGCAGAAGTTATTTTGACACGCTTACAATACCCAAAAAAGATGGTGCAGCGCGTAGCATGGCTCGTGAGCAGTCATATGCGCTTTCACTTTTTTGCCAATAATCAGGATGCCGACCCTTGGCGCTGGATGCGTAAAGAGGCTCAGAGTGGGCGTTTTCGTAAAAGCAGCGAGTTAAAAGAAGCGGTACAGCAAATGGCTGAAGTGTGTGCTGCCGATGTTATCGGTTGCGGTCGGCCCCATAGCAGTACCGATGGTACATACGCCATGGGCGAATGCCTGGCGGCGATAACGGAATCGGTGCCGATTCATACGCGAGATTTGGCGTATGGGCCTGAATTGCCGGCCCTATTGGGTGACAAAACAGGGGAGATATTGCAAGCATTGTTAGTTCAAGTGCGTAGCGGTCAAGTTGCGAATGAACCGGAGGCCTTAATGGAGGCGGCTAAGCGTAAACTGGCTCGTAAAGCACGTAAGGAGTAATAGGGATTCATGATTACTAATAAGGATCAGAAAGCCTTACAAAATAAAATATTTCTAATTCTCGTGATTTTTTCCGGCGTAATGGTTCTCTTAGCCGGGCGTCTGTTATGGCTCCAGGTGTTTGATAACAGTCAATTGGATACGAAGAATTTAAGTCAGGTAAAAGAAGAACGTAAACTTCAATCGCCGCGCGGCACGATTTTTGACCGCAACGGTAATCCCTTGGCCATCAGTATCGTGACTCGGTCCTTGTATGCGGATCCGAAGATGATTAAACAGTCGCCGGAGGAAATTGCGAAGCTGATTGCGCCGTATACGCGTATTAAGGAAGAGACCATTGTTAAACGTCTGCAAGAAGATACAGCGTTTATCTGGCTTGATCGTATGATGGATCCAGATAAATCGAAAGCGGTTGATCAAGTTATAAAGGATAATGAACTTGTAGGCCTTAATTTCGTTAATGAAAGTCGTCGTTTCTATCCTAACGGTAATTTGTTAGCTCAGGTGCTCGGTTTTGTAGGCACCGATGATAAAGGGCTGGACGGTCTGGAAATGCAAATGGATGATACTTTGCGCGGTGGCACGACTAAAGAGTTGATCGCTACGGACTCGCATGGTACCGCTATTTTTGGCTCTGTATTATCGCAGTTTTTGCCGGAAAAAGAAAAAAGTATTACCTTAACGATTGATACGACGGTTCAGTTTATTGCGGAACGGGCGTTGGATAAAGCCATGGCGGATACGAAAGCGACGGGCGCCAGCATTATTGTTATGGATCCGAAGACGGGCGAAATTTTGGCAATGGCTAATCGTCCGACATATGACCCGAACCACTTTGATAAAGGAAATGATAATTCTTATAAAAACCGCGCTGTTACCGACATGTATGAACCGGGCTCTACCTTTAAATCGTTGACTGCTTCGGCGGCGTTGGCATCCGGTAAATGGACTGTGGATACCGTTTTTAATGATACCGGTTCGTTTGTTGTGGGAGACCATACGATTCAGAACTGGGATGGCGAAGGCAACGGCCCGGTGCGTTTGTTGGAAATCTTAAAATATTCCCTCAATACCGGTATGGCTAAGTTGGGTATTACGACCGGTAAAGAGATTATGGATAAATATCTCCGGGCGTACGGATTTGGTAAAGCCACAGGTATTGAATTGCCGGGTGAAGCGGAAGGCCAGCTCCGGTCGTTGGATGATATGTCCCAGCTTGATTTGGCGACAATTTCGTTTGGCCAAAGTGTTAACGTTACCCCGCTCCAAATGGTACAGGCCTTTAGTGCCATTGCCAATGGCGGTAAAATGATGAAACCGCATATTATTAAGAGTATCAATAATCCGGATGGCTCGGAAGAAGAGATAACTCAAGATATGTCGGCGGGTCAACCGATTCCGGAAGATGTGGCCAAGACAATTCTTGATATTTTGGAAAAAGAAGTATCCGAAGGGGGCGGCAATAAGGCGGCCGTTGACGGCTATCATTTTGCCGGTAAAACCGGTACGGCTGAAAAACTGGATCCGGAACATGGCGGTTATTTAAAAGGGCGTTATATTGCGTCCTTCATCGGCATGGGTCCGGTGGAAGATCCGCGTTTCGTAACGCTTATTGTAATTGACGATCCGAGCGGTACCTACTATGGCAGTCAAATTGCAGCCCCTGTTTTTAAAGACATTATGAGTCAGCTGGTGCGTTACTTCCAGTTGTCACCATCGGTAACGCGTGAAAAAGACTTGAAAGGGCAGAGTGATACTCGCCCGGCTAAACCGAGCGTTGAAAAAGCGCCTGATGGCAGCGTTATCATTCCTGATTTTACCGGCTGGACGACCGGTGAAGTGCGCGATTGGCTCCATGATGCAGGTTTACAATTTGCTCCTGACGGTACCGGTTATGCAGTATCTCAGGATATCCCCGCCGGTGGCGAAGCCGAAGCGGGCGAAGCGGTAACAGTTTATTTTAAACGATAAAGATATTGTTATATATAATTAGGAGGCGTTGGCATGATTGAATTACGTGGCAAAGCTGTGGCGGATGCCCACAAAGCAGTGTTAAGTGAGCGTTTGGCAGAACTTCAGGCAAAAGGTATTGTGCTGGGCTTAGGTATTTTATTGGTAGGCGATGATAAAGCGGCGCAAATGTATGCTCGTTTTATGGAAAAAACTGCCAAGAGTGCCGGCTTTGGTGTTGAAGTAGCACATTTGTCGGCTGATGCGTCCCAAGCGGAAGTCCTGGCTGTTGTTAAACGGTGGAACGAAGATGACCGCATTTATGGCGTCTTGCCGTTGATGCCGATGCCGCCGCAGGTAGACCCTGATGTGATTATTGAAAGCCTGGATCCCGGTAAGGATATTGACGGTCTTACGGCGCGTAATATCGGCCTTGCCAGCTCCGGCAAAGGCGGGTTCTGGCCATGTACGCCGCTCGCTTGTATGGCCATTTTAGAACATTATAAAATTCCGTTGGCCGGTAAGCATGTTGTCGTTGTCGGTCGCAGTCAGGTTGTAGGTAAACCGGTAGCTTTGCTCCTGTTGGAACAACATGCGACGGTGACTCTTTGCCATTCCAAAACTACAAATTTAGAAGAGCATTTAAAGCAAGCTGATGTAGTGGTAGCTGCTGTGGGCCGAGCTCATGTGATTACCGGTGATATGTTAAAACCGGGCGCTACCGTTATCGATGTAGGGATTAATGATTTAGACGGTAAGACGGTAGGCGATGTAGAGTATGCATCGGCTATTGAAGTGGCCGGCGCCGTTACGCCTGTACCGGGTGGCGTAGGTTCCGTAACGACCACGATGTTATTAGAAAATATTTACGAGGCCTATCATGCACGAAATGTCAATCGCTGAGGGGATTGTTGATATTGCCCTCGACACGTTAAAAGCCAATGACGGCCACGTAATTCACGCCATTCAATTAAAACTTGGCGTTATGTCGGGGGTTGAACCGGATGCCCTGCAGTTCTGTTTTGATTCGGTTACTAAAAACACGGCTGCCGAAAATACGGTTTTGCAAATTGAAATGATACCGCTTTGCGGCAAATGTCTTGACTGTGATAAGGAATTTTCCGTCACTGATTATGTATTTAAATGTCCCCATTGCGGCAGTTTGGCCATTTCCACTATAACGGGGCGCGAATTGCAAGTAGCGTCAATCGATATGGATTGACAATTCAATGGAACTAAGCGGGTAGTATCAATCCGGCCGGCTGGTGACGGTAGCTATTCGACCGGTTGATGACGGTAGTTATTTGACCGGTTGATGGCGGTAGTTATTCGACTGTTTGATGTCGGTAATTGTGGATTGATGCGGTCCGTGTATATAGATGAAGAGTGAGGTAGCTATGGAAGTAAAAGTTATGACCAATGTGCTGGCCAAAAATGATGCCATTGCGGCTGATTTACAGCGCTTGTTTAAAGAAAAAAATATATTTGTCTTTAATTTGTTGGGCTCACCGGGAGCGGGCAAAACCTCACTGCTCGAAGCGACCCTTAAGGAGCTTGCCGAAGAGTATTCACTCGCCGTTATTGAAGGCGATTTATATACCGCAAAAGATGCGGAACGCATTCACAAATTGGGCATCCCCGTTTTGCAAATCAATACGGTAGGTGGTTGCCACTTGGATGCGAAAATGATTGAAGATGCCTTGTCTGAACTGGATTTAGATAAGCTTGATATGATTATTATCGAAAACGTGGGGAATTTGGTGTGTCCTGCTGAGTTTGCCATTGGCGAAGCCATGAAGGTTACCGTATTATCCGTTACGGAAGGGGAAGACAAACCGCTTAAATATCCTTTGATTTTTAAAGAGTCGAAGGCGGTATTGTTGAATAAGGTGGATTTGTTGCCGTATATTCCATTCGATAAGGACAAAGCTGTTACGGATATTAAGAACTTAAATCCGTCAGTCAGCCTTTTTGAGGTGAGTTGCACCGCTAAAACGGGGTTAACCGAGTGGACGAATTGGCTCAAAGCTCAGATAGAAGCGGTACGAAAGGGGTAGTTATGAAACAATTACAGCGTATTTCATTGGCAGTTCTCATAAGCAGTGCCTTAACGGGCGGTGTTTTTGCAAATGGAACAGCTGATTTGGTGATGGATCCGGCCGATACTTGGGCGCCTGAGAAGGCCGCTGTCAATAAAATGGCGGTGCGCTTGGCGGAAAGTATTGAGGCGCAAGAGAGTGAAAAAACCGGCATTGATTTGACTGCTATCGGCAAGAGTTATACGGCTGACTCTTTGGAAGCTTTGTCTGAAAAGGACTTTGCTATCGGCAAGTTGATCCTCGGTGCTGATTTTAGAACCTTAACAGGTAAGGACAGTGATTGGGAAGCACTGCTCGGTGGTCCTTTAAGTGAACGTGAAGCGGCTGCCGGTGATAAAACGGCTACGGCTACTAAAGCGGCCACTGATGCGGCTGATGCTGCTGATGCCGCTGATACCACTAAGGACGCTGAAGCTAACGAAGCAGCTAAAGCTGATGCTGCAAAAGGTGACGCTAAAGACGGTGTTGCTGAAGACGCGGCTAAAGGTGCCTCTGAAGATGCGAAAGCTGATGCAGCTAATACAGCTAATACAGCTAATACAACTAATACAACTAATGCCGTTAAGACTGATTCTGTCGATGCAGGGAAAGATGTCGATGATGCGGTAAAGGACGATGGTGAGATTAAGCTGTTAGCCGATGACGCTAAGAAATCTAAAAAGATTCGTCCCGCAAAACCGGCGGTTAAACCGATTACCGTGAAAGATATGTTTACTACTTATACCGGTAAAGACGGGAGCTTCACCGTGTATACCGGCGTATATGGCCCTAATTCGAGCTCTTTAAACGGTCATTTGGGTGACGGTGATACGTTGCGTCGTGAAGGTCTGGATTATACGTTTGCCCCACAAACTATTACGAATATTCACATCACCGAAGGCGCGGCTGAGACGGTTCGCGACATCGGTATCGGCAAAACGCGCGGCACAATCCTCTTTGCTTACGGGGCTCCGCAAGGCATGTGGCGGGATGCTAAAACGGGAACCGTAGCGCTTATTTATAAATATGAAAAAAGTAAAAATTCTGTAAAAAGTAAGAAGGAATTTGCGTCGCCTGTGGCGAAAGATAATAGAGAAGGCACACCGCTTACAACTAATGGTATTAATGCTCCGTCTTCGCAGTATTTAGTGTTTACACTAAAGAATAATAAAGTAAGCGCTATCGATATGATTGACGGCCAGGTGTGGTCGCGCCTTAAGCTACCGGCTGTGCAGGAACAGTATTACAAAGCCAACCAATTGACGGCTGATGATTTTAGTCTTATGGGCTATCGGGTGAATGAACCATTCGTTTCGAATCAAGATGAACAATGGCAACAACGAGGCTTCTTATATGACGACGAATTCATTGCCTACGACGATGTTTTGGTAGGCTATGACAAAAATCAGATGGTAGTGCGGGCGATGATTACCAAAAGCACGGCTTTGACGCGCCGCGGCATTTCGATTGGCGACAGTAAGTATTTATTGTTATATTTATATGGCATGCCTACGAGCGTGGAAGCGGATACCGCGGCTAACGGCGATCCGCTCATGATATATACTTACAAGAACCCTGACTCGGCATACAGCTATTTGTTGTTTACAGTGGGTGAGAAAGACATTTTTATAAAAACGGTAATGTTGTCAGACAGACCTAACAAAGAAGTGAGTAAGTAGGCTTTCGGTAAAGGAGGACGAATCACCCGGGAAGATCTGCTACGAC
>BABF01000242.1_pt1 | contig 11840 bp, 9 predicted proteins | sample 270288 | NCBI WGS metagenome assembly BABF01 (sample SAMD00036535, study PRJNA27877) | human gut metagenome | isolation source: feces from healthy human sample In-M, Infant, Female | reverse complement strand
GGTCAGTTTGGGCACAATGATTTAACGCTAAAACCCGATTTGGATGTTCGCGTCTTAACGAACTCAACGCTCCAAATATCACCTTAGGCAAGCCATTTATTGTGATAAGCGTCGGGGATGCGCGTGGTATTGGTTTGGTGAAAGCGCCTGAAGTAACGGGTACGGCGCTGACCATTGAACCCGGCACCGGGTTAGAGCAAGGCGGGCAGGGCGTGCATATCCCTTTACCCGAAGGGGACTGGCGCAAGCAGAACCTGAAGCTGAATGTGGCGCTGAATTTAAGCGGTACCGGCGATCTTTCTGTGGTGCCTGGCGGGCGTTATAGCGAAATGACCTTAACCAGCAACTGGCCGCATCCCAGTTTTTTAGGTGATTTTCTACCAGCCAAACGGGAAGTTAGCGAGTCAGGTTTTCAGGCGCAATGGCAAAGTAGCTGGTTTGCTAATAATCTCGGTGAGCGTTTGGCTTCAGGCAATGATACCGGCTGGGAAAACTTCCCCGCGTTTAGCGTCGCAGTGACGACGCCAGCCGATCAATACCAATTAACGGACCGGGCGACTAAGTACGCCATTCTGCTGATTGCGCTGACTTTTATGGCATTCTTTGTTTTTGAAACGCTCACCGCGCAACGTTTACACCCAATGCAATATTTGCTGGTGGGGCTTTCATTGGTGATGTTTTATTTGCTCTTGCTGGCGCTTTCTGAACATACCGGTTTTACCGTGGCATGGATAATCGCCAGTCTGATTGGGGCGTTAATGAACGGTATTTATTTGCAGGCGGTATTGAAAGGCTGGCGTAATAGCATGTTGTTTACCCTCGCGCTGTTGTTGCTGGATGGTGTGATGTGGGGACTGCTCAACTCTGCCGATAGCGCGCTGTTGTTGGGAACCAGTGTGCTGGTGGTGGCGCTGGCCAGCATGATGTTTGTGACCCGTAATATCGACTGGTATGCGTTTTCACTGCCGAAAATGAAAGCCAGTAAAGAAGTTACCATGGACGATGAATTACGTATCTGGAAATAAGGTAGAAAAATAAAAACGGCGCTAAAAAGCGCCGTTTTTATTGACGGTGGTAAAGCCGATTAATCTTCCAGATCACCGCAGAAGCGATAACCTTCACCGTGAATGGTGGCGATGATTTCCGGCGTATCCGGCGTAGATTCGAAATGTTTACGAATACGGCGGATCGTCACATCTACAGTACGGTCGTGCGGTTTCAGCTCACGGCCGGTCATTTTCTTCAGCAGTTCAGCACGGGACTGAATTTTGCCTGGGTTTTCACAGAAGTGAAGCATGGCGCGGAACTCGCTGCGCGGCAGCTTGTACTGCTCGCCATCAGGGCCGATCAACGAACGGCTGTTGATGTCCAGTTCCCAACCATTGAACTTGTAGCTTTCAACGCTACGACGTTCTTCGCTGACAGTACCCAGATTCATGGTACGGGACAGCAGGTTGCGTGCACGAATAGTCAGTTCACGCGGGTTGAACGGTTTGGTGATGTAGTCATCTGCACCGATTTCGAGGCCGAGAATTTTATCGACTTCGTTGTCACGGCCAGTCAGGAACATCAACGCAACATTCGCCTGCTCGCGCAGTTCACGCGCTAACAGAAGACCGTTCTTACCCGGCAGATTGATATCCATGATCACCAGGTTGATGTCATATTCAGAGAGGATCTGATGCATTTCCGCGCCATCTGTCGCTTCGAAAACATCATAGCCTTCCGCTTCGAAAATACTTTTCAACGTGTTGCGTGTTACCAACTCGTCTTCAACGATAAGAATGTGCGGGGTCTGCATGTTTGCTACCTAAATTGCCAACTAAATCGAAACAGGAAGTACAAAAGTCCCTGACCTGCCTGATGCATGCTGCAAATTAACATGATCGGCGTAACATGACTAAAGTACGTAATTGCGTTCTTGATGCACTTTCCATCAACGTCAACAACATCATTAGCTTGGTCGTGGGTACTTTCCCTCAGGACCCGACAGTGTCAAAAACGGCTGTCATCCTAACCATTTTAACAGCAATATAACAGGCTAAGAGGGGCAGGACACCCAATAAAACTACGCTTCGTTGACATATATCAAGTTCAATTGTAGCACGTTAACAGTTTGATGAAATGATCGTATCTAAATGCTAGCTTTCGTCACATTATTTTAATAATCCAACTAGTTGCTTCATACAACTAATAAACGTGGTGAATCCAATTATCGAGATTTATTTTTTATAAAATTATCCTAAGTAAACAGAAGGATATGTAGCATTTTTTAACAATTCAATCGTTAGTACAGTCAGGAAATAGTTTAGCTTTTTTTAAGCTAAGCAAAGGGCTTTTCCTGCGACTTACGTTAAGAATTTGTAAATTCGCAACGCGTAATAAGTTGACAATGATCACCCTGTTCGCGGTTATTTGGTCAAGAAGAGTGGCAATATGCGTATAACGATTATTCTGGTTGCACCCGCCAGAGCAGAAAATATTGGGGCAGCGGCGCGGGCAATGAAAACGATGGGTTTTAGCGAACTGCGGATTGTTGATAGTCAGGCACACTTGGAGCCAGTCGCCCGTTGGGTCGCACATGGATCTGGTGATATTATTGATAATATTAAAGTTTTCAAGACACTAGCTGAATCGTTACACGATGTCGATTTCACTGTTGCCACCACTGCGCGCAGTCGGGCGAAATATCATTACTACGCTACGCCAGTAGAACTGGTGCCGCTGTTAGAGGAAAAATCTTCATGGATGAGCCATGCCGCTCTGGTGTTTGGTCGCGAAGATTCCGGGCTGACTAACGAAGAGTTAGCGTTGGCTGACGTTCTTACTGGTGTGCCGATGGTGGCGGATTATCCTTCGCTCAATCTGGGGCAGGCAGTGATGGTCTATTGCTATCAATTAGCAACATTAATACAACAACCGGCGAAAAGTGACACAACGGCAGACCAACATCAACTGCAAGCTTTACGCGAACGAGCCATGACATTGCTGACGACTCTGGCAGTGGCAGATGACATAAAACTGGTCGACTGGTTACAACAACGCCTGGGGCTTTTAGAGCAACGAGACACGGCAATGTTGCACCGTTTGCTGCATGATATTGAAAAAAATATCACCAAATAAAAAACGCCTTAGTAAGTGATTTTCAGCTTTTCATTCTGACTGCAACGGGCAATATGTCTCTGTGTGGATTAAAAAAAGAGTGTCTGATAGCAGCTTCTGAACTGGTTACCTGCCGTGAGTAAATTAAAATTTTATTGACTTAGGTCACTAAATACTTTAACCAATATAGGCATAGCGCACAGACAGATAAAAATTACAGAGTACACAACATCCATGAAACGCATTAGCACCACCATTACCACCACCATCACCATTACCACAGGTAACGGTGCGGGCTGACGCGTACAGGAAACACAGAAAAAAGCCCGCACCTGACAGTGCGGGCTTTTTTTTCGACCAAAGGTAACGAGGTAACAACCATGCGAGTGTTGAAGTTCGGCGGTACATCAGTGGCAAATGCAGAACGTTTTCTGCGGGTTGCCGATATTCTGGAAAGCAATGCCAGGCAGGGGCAGGTGGCGACCGTCCTCTCTGCCCCCGCCAAAATTACCAACCATCTGGTAGCGATGATTGAAAAAACCATTAGCGGCCAAGATGCTTTACCCAATATCAGCGATGCCGAACGTATTTTTGCCGAACTTCTGACGGGACTCGCCGCCGCCCAGCCGGGATTTCCGCTGGCACAATTGAAAACTTTCGTCGACCAGGAATTTGCCCAAATAAAACATGTCCTGCATGGCATTAGTTTGTTGGGGCAGTGCCCGGATAGCATCAACGCTGCGCTGATTTGCCGTGGCGAGAAAATGTCGATCGCCATTATGGCCGGCGTGTTAGAAGCGCGTGGTCACAACGTTACCGTTATCGATCCGGTCGAAAAACTGCTTGCAGTGGGGCATTACCTCGAATCTACCGTTGATATTGCTGAGTCCACCCGCCGTATTGCGGCAAGCCGCATTCCGGCTGACCACATGGTGCTGATGGCTGGTTTCACTGCCGGTAATGAAAAAGGCGAGCTGGTGGTTCTGGGACGCAACGGTTCCGACTACTCCGCTGCGGTGCTGGCGGCCTGTTTACGCGCCGATTGTTGCGAGATCTGGACGGATGTTGACGGTGTTTATACCTGCGATCCGCGTCAGGTGCCCGATGCGAGGTTGTTGAAGTCGATGTCCTATCAGGAAGCGATGGAGCTTTCTTACTTCGGCGCTAAAGTTCTTCACCCCCGCACCATCACCCCCATCGCCCAGTTTCAGATCCCTTGCCTGATTAAAAATACCGGAAATCCTCAAGCTCCAGGTACGCTCATTGGTGCCAGCCGTGATGAAGACGAATTACCGGTCAAGGGCATTTCCAATCTGAATAACATGGCAATGTTCAGCGTTTCCGGCCCGGGGATGAAAGGGATGGTTGGCATGGCGGCGCGCGTCTTTGCAGCGATGTCACGCGCCCGTATTTCCGTGGTGCTGATTACGCAATCATCTTCCGAATACAGTATCAGTTTCTGCGTTCCGCAAAGCGACTGTGTGCGAGCTGAACGGGCAATGCAGGAAGAGTTCTACCTGGAACTGAAAGAAGGCTTACTGGAGCCGTTGGCGGTGACGGAACGGCTGGCCATTATCTCGGTGGTAGGTGATGGTATGCGCACCTTACGTGGGATCTCGGCGAAATTCTTTGCCGCGCTGGCCCGCGCCAATATCAACATTGTCGCCATTGCTCAGGGATCTTCTGAACGCTCAATCTCTGTCGTGGTCAATAACGATGATGCGACCACTGGCGTGCGCGTTACTCATCAGATGCTGTTCAATACCGATCAGGTTATCGAAGTGTTTGTGATTGGCGTCGGTGGCGTTGGCGGTGCGCTGCTGGAGCAACTGAAGCGTCAGCAAAGCTGGTTGAAGAATAAACATATCGACTTACGTGTCTGCGGTGTTGCTAACTCGAAGGCACTGCTCACCAATGTACATGGCCTTAATCTGGAAAACTGGCAGGAAGAACTGGCGCAAGCCAAAGAGCCGTTTAATCTCGGGCGCTTAATTCGCCTCGTGAAAGAATATCATCTGCTGAACCCGGTCATTGTTGACTGTACTTCCAGCCAGGCAGTGGCGGATCAATATGCCGACTTCCTGCGCGAAGGTTTCCACGTTGTTACGCCGAACAAAAAGGCCAACACCTCGTCGATGGATTACTACCATCAGTTGCGTTATGCGGCGGAAAAATCGCGGCGTAAATTCCTCTATGACACCAACGTTGGGGCTGGATTACCGGTTATCGAGAACCTGCAAAATCTGCTCAATGCTGGTGATGAATTGATGAAGTTCTCCGGCATTCTTTCAGGTTCGCTTTCTTATATCTTCGGCAAGTTAGACGAAGGCATGAGTTTCTCCGAGGCGACCACACTGGCGCGGGAAATGGGTTATACCGAACCGGACCCGCGAGATGATCTTTCTGGTATGGATGTGGCGCGTAAGCTATTGATTCTCGCTCGTGAAACGGGACGTGAACTGGAGCTGGCGGATATTGAAATTGAACCTGTGCTGCCCGCAGAGTTTAACGCCGAGGGTGATGTCGCCGCTTTTATGGCGAATCTGTCACAGCTCGACGATCTCTTTGCCGCGCGTGTGGCGAAGGCCCGTGATGAAGGAAAAGTTTTGCGCTATGTTGGCAATATTGATGAAGATGGCGTCTGCCGCGTGAAGATTGCCGAAGTGGATGGTAATGATCCGCTGTTCAAAGTGAAAAATGGCGAAAACGCCCTGGCCTTCTATAGCCACTATTATCAGCCGCTGCCGTTGGTACTGCGCGGATATGGTGCGGGCAATGACGTTACAGCTGCCGGTGTCTTTGCTGATCTGCTACGTACCCTCTCATGGAAGTTAGGAGTCTGACATGGTTAAAGTTTATGCCCCGGCTTCCAGTGCCAATATGAGCGTCGGGTTTGATGTGCTCGGGGCGGCGGTGACACCTGTTGATGGTGCATTGCTCGGAGATGTAGTCACGGTTGAGGCGGCAGAGACATTCAGTCTCAACAACCTCGGACGCTTTGCCGATAAGCTGCCGTCAGAGCCACGGGAAAATATCGTTTATCAGTGCTGGGAGCGTTTTTGCCAGGAGCTTGGCAAGCAAATTCCAGTGGCGATGACTCTGGAAAAGAATATGCCGATCGGTTCGGGCTTAGGCTCCAGCGCCTGTTCAGTGGTCGCGGCGCTGATGGCGATGAATGAACACTGCGGCAAGCCGCTTAATGACACTCGTTTGCTGGCTTTGATGGGCGAGTTGGAAGGGCGTATCTCCGGCAGCATTCATTACGACAACGTGGCACCGTGTTTTCTTGGTGGTATGCAGTTGATGATTGAAGAAAACGACATCATCAGTCAGCAAGTGCCAGGGTTTGATGAGTGGCTGTGGGTGCTGGCGTATCCGGGGATTAAAGTCTCGACGGCAGAAGCCAGGGCTATTTTACCGGCGCAGTATCGCCGCCAGGATTGCATTGCGCACGGGCGACATCTGGCAGGCTTCATTCACGCCTGCTATTCCCGTCAGCCTGAGCTTGCCGCGAAGCTGATGAAAGATGTTATCGCTGAACCCTACCGTGAACGGTTACTGCCAGGCTTCCGGCAGGCGCGGCAGGCGGTTGCGGAAATCGGCGCGGTAGCGAGCGGTATCTCCGGCTCCGGCCCGACTTTGTTCGCTCTGTGTGACAAGCCGGATACCGCCCAGCGCGTTGCCGACTGGTTGGGTAAAAACTACCTGCAAAATCAGGAAGGTTTTGTTCATATTTGCCGGCTGGATACGGCGGGCGCACGAGTACTGGAAAACTAAATGAAACTCTACAATCTGAAAGATCACAATGAGCAGGTCAGCTTTGCGCAAGCCGTAACCCAGGGGTTGGGCAAAAATCAGGGGCTGTTTTTCCCGCACGACCTGCCGGAATTCAGCCTGACTGAAATTGATGAGATGCTGAAGCTGGATTTTGTCACCCGCAGTGCGAAGATCCTCTCGGCGTTTATTGGTGATGAAATCCCGCAGGAAATCCTGGAAGAGCGCGTACGCGCGGCGTTTGCCTTCCCGGCTCCGGTCGCCAATGTTGAAAGCGATGTCGGTTGTCTGGAATTGTTCCACGGGCCAACGCTGGCATTTAAAGATTTCGGCGGTCGCTTTATGGCACAAATACTGACCCATATTGCGGGCGATAAGCCAGTGACCATTCTGACCGCGACATCCGGTGATACTGGAGCGGCAGTGGCTCATGCTTTCTACGGTTTACCGAATGTGAAAGTGGTTATCCTCTATCCACGAGGCAAAATCAGTCCACTGCAAGAAAAACTGTTCTGTACATTGGGCGGCAATATCGAAACTGTTGCCATCGACGGCGATTTCGATGCCTGTCAGGCGCTGGTGAAGCAGGCGTTTGATGATGAAGAACTGAAAGTGGCGCTGGGGCTAAACTCTGCTAACTCCATTAACATCAGCCGTTTGCTGGCGCAGATTTGCTACTACTTTGAAGCTGTTGCGCAGCTGCCGCAGGAAGCGCGCAACCAGCTGGTTGTCTCGGTGCCAAGCGGAAACTTCGGCGATTTGACGGCGGGTCTGCTGGCGAAGTCACTCGGTCTGCCGGTGAAACGTTTTATTGCTGCGACCAACGTGAACGATACCGTGCCACGTTTCCTGCACGACGGTCAGTGGTCACCCAAAGCGACTCAGGCGACGTTATCCAATGCGATGGATGTTAGCCAGCCAAACAACTGGCCGCGTGTGGAAGAGTTGTTCCGCCGCAAAATCTGGCAACTGAAAGAGCTGGGGTATGCAGCCGTGGATGATGAAACCACGCAACAGACAATGCGTGAGTTAAAAGAACTGGGCTATACCTCGGAGCCGCACGCTGCCGTAGCTTATCGTGCGCTGCGTGACCAGTTGAATCCAGGCGAATATGGCTTGTTCCTCGGCACCGCGCATCCGGCGAAATTTAAAGAGAGCGTGGAAGCGATTCTCGGTGAAACGTTGGATCTGCCAAAAGAGCTGGCAGAACGTGCTGATTTACCCTTGCTTTCGCATAACCTGCCCGCCGATTTTGCTGCGTTGCGTAAATTGATGATGAATCATCAGTAACATCTATTCATTATCTCAATCAGGCCGGGTTTGCTTTTATGCAGCCCGGCTTTTTTATGAAGAAAATATGGAGAAAAACGACAGGGAAAAAGGAGAAATTCTCAATAAATGCGGTAACTTAGAGATTAGGATTGCGGAGAATAACAACTGCCGTTCTCATCGCGTAATCTCCGGATATCGACCCATAACGGGCAATGATAAAAGGAGTAACCTGTGAAAAAGATGCAATCTATCGTACTCGCACTTTCCCTGGTTCTGGTCGCTCCCATGGCAGCGCAGGCTGCGGAAATTACGCTAGTCCCGTCAGTAAAATTACAGATAGGCGATCGTGATAATCGTGGCTATTACTGGGATGGCGGTCACTGGCGCGACCACGGCTGGTGGAAACAACATTATGAATGGCGAGGCAATCGCTGGCACCCATATGGACCGCCGCCATCGCCGCGCCATAACAAGCACAATGATCATCGTGGCGATCATCGTCCGGAGCCGGACAAACATCATCGCTAAATATCAATGCCGGATTACCATCCGGCATTGACTACAAACTTAACGCTGCTCGTAGCGTTTAAACACCAGTTCGCCATTGCTGGAGGAAGCTTCATCAAAGAAGTAACCTTCGCTATTAAAACCAGTCAGTTGCTCTGGTTTGGTCAGCCGATTTTCAATAATGAAACGACTCATCAGACCGCGTGCTTTCTTAGCGTAGAAGCTGATTATCTTAAATTTGCCGTTCTTCTCATCGAGGAACACTGGCTTGATAATCTCGGCATTCAATTTCTTCGGCTTCACCGATTTAAAATACTCATCTGACGCCAGATTTATCACCACATTATCGCCTTGTGCTGCGAGCGCCTCGTTCAGCTTGTTGGTGATGATATCTCCCCAGAATTGATACAGATCTTTCCCTCGGGCATTCTCAAGACGTATTCCCATTTCCAGACGATAAGGCTGCATTAAATCGAGCGGGCGCAGTACGCCATACAAGCCGGAAAGCATTCGCAAATGCTGTTGGGCAAAATCGAAATCGTCTTCGCTGAAGGTTTCGGCCTGCAAGCCAGTGTAGACATCACCTTTAAACGCCAGAATTGCCTGGCGGGCATTCTCCGGTGTGAAATTTGGCTGCCAGTCATGAAAGCGAGCGGCGTTGATACCCGCCAGTTTGTCGCTGATGCGCATCAGGGAGCTAATCTGCGGGGGCGTCAGTTTCCGCGCTTCATGGATCAGCTGCTGGGCGTTGTCTAACAGCTCCGGCAGCGTATAGCGCGTGGTGGTCAACGGGCTTTGGTAATCAAGCGTTTTCGCAGGTGAAATAAGAATCAGCATATCCAGTCCTTGCAGGAAATTTATGCCGACTTTAGCAAAAAAAGAGAATGAGTTGATCGATAGTTGTGATTACTCCTGCGAAACATCATCCCACGCGTCTGGAGAAAGCTGGCGACCGATCTCCGGATAACGCAACGGATCAAACACCGGACGCACGCCGAGTTTACGCTGGCGTAGATAATCACTGGCAATGGTATGAACCACAGGCGAGAGCAGTAATATGGCGGTCAAATTGGTAATAGCCATGCAGGCCATAATGATATCTGCCAGTTGCCACATCAGCGGAAGACTTAGCAAGGTGCCGCCGATGACCGTTGCGAAGGTGCAGATCCGCAGACACCAGATCGCTTTAGGGTTGTTCAGGCGTAAAAAGAAGAGATTGTTTTCGGCATAAATGTAGTTGGTAACGATGGAGCTGAAGGCAAACAGAATAACCACGAGGGTAACAAACTCCGCACCCCAGGAACCCATTAGCACCCGCATCGCCTTCTGGATAAGCTGAATACCTTCCAGCGGCATGTAGGTTGTGCCGTTACCCGCCAGTAATATCAGCATGGCGCTTGCCGTGCAGATGACCAGGGTGTCGATAAAAATGCCAATCATCTGGACAATTCCTTGCGCTGCCGGATGCGGAGGCCAGGACGCAGCTGCCGCTGCCGCGTTTGGCGTCGACCCCATTCCCGCCTCATTGGAAAACATACTGCGCTGAAAACCGTTAGTAATCGCCTGGCTTAAGGTATATCCCGCCGCGCCGCCTGCAGCTTCCTGCCAGCCAAAAGCACTCTCAAAAATAGACCAAATGACGTGGGGAAGTTGCCCGATATTCATTACGCAAATCACCAGGCAGGTCAGTACCCAGATTATCGCCATCAACGGGACAAACCCCTGCATGAGCCGGGCGACGCCATGAAGACCGCGAGTGATCGCCAGCAGAGCAAAGACAGCGAGAATAATACCTGTTACCAGCGGGGGAAAATCAAAAGAAAAACTCAGAGCTCGCGCAACGGCGTTCGCCTGAACTCCGCTGAAAATTATGGCGTAGGCGATGAGCAAAAAGACGGCGAACAGAACGCCCATCCAGCGCATCCCCAGCCCGCGCGCCATATACCATGCCGGTCCGCCACGAAACTGCCCATTGGCATCACGTTCTTTATAAAGCTGTGCGAGGGAACATTCGGCAAACGAGGTCGCCATGCCGATAAATGCGGCAACCCACATCCAGAAGACGGCTCCAGGTCCACCGGCGGTAATTGCCAGCGCAACGCCGGCCAGGTTGCCGCTACCCACGCGCGCTGCAAGACTGGTACACAATGACTGAAATGAGGTTAAACCGCCTGGCTGTGGATGAATGCTATTTTTAAGACTTTTGCCAAACTGGCGGATGTAGCGAAACTGCACAAATCCGGTGCGAAAAGTGAACCAACAACCTGCGCCGAAGAGCAGGTAAATCATTACCGATCCCCAAAGGACGCTGTTAATAAAGGAGAAAAAATCTGGCATGCATATCCCTCTTATTGCCGGTCGCGATGACTTTCCTGTGTAAACGTTACCAATTGTTTAAGAAGTATATACGCTACGAGGTACTTGATAACTTCTGCGTAGCATACATGAGGTTTTGTATAAAAATGGCGGGCGATATCAACGCAGTGTCAGAAATCCGAAACAGTCTCGCCTGGCGATAACCGTCTTGTCGGCGGTTGCGCTGACGTTGCGTCGTGATATCATCAGGGCAGACTGGTTACATCCCCCTAACAAGCTGTTTAAAGAGAAATACTATCATGACGGACAAATTGACCTCCCTTCGTCAGTACACCACCGTAGTGGCCGACACTGGGGACATCGCGGCAATGAAGCTGTATCAACCGCAGGATGCCACAACCAACCCTTCTCTCATTCTTAACGCAGCGCAGATTCCGGAATACCGTAAGTTGATTGATGATGCTGTCGCCTGGGCGAAACAGCAGAGCAACGATCGCGCGCAGCAGATCGTGGACGCGACCGACAAACTGGCCGTAAATATTGGTCTGGAAATCCTGAAACTGGTTCCGGGCCGTATCTCAACTGAAGTTGATGCGCGTCTTTCCTATGACACCGAAGCGTCAATTGCGAAAGCAAAACGCCTGATCAAACTCTACAACGATGCAGGTATTAGCAACGATCGTATTCTGATCAAACTGGCTTCTACCTGGCAGGGTATCCGTGCTGCGGAACAGCTGGAAAAAGAAGGCATCAACTGTAACCTGACCCTGCTGTTCTCCTTCGCTCANGCTCGTGCTTGTGCGGAAAGCGGGCGTGTTCCTGATCTCGNCGTTNNGTNGCCGTATTCTTGACTGGTACAAAGCGAATAC